>Ga0207422_1002900_pt1 | contig 19688 bp, 18 predicted proteins | sample MarCyaLeptolynsp_FD_187757 | JGI IMG/M metagenome (GOLD analysis project Ga0207422, IMG submission 187757) | Marine cyanobacterial communities from Panama - species 1 Leptolyngbya sp. (SPAdes) | ecosystem: Environmental > Aquatic > Marine > Unclassified | place: Panama: Panama City | collected...
GGCAGCCGTGATCTGACCGATCATGTGAAGAACCTGTTGGGCCTGGATATGCACAGTACGTCCCCGGATGGGCGCTATACGCTCGAGCCGGTTTATTGCTTAGGCAATTGCGCCACCTCTCCCAATGTGATGGTCGATGATCGGGTCTATGGCCGGGTCAGTGCCGATCGGTTTGACAACATCATCAAAAAGGCGGCGGATCAATGAGCACAGATTTAATGCGCATCTATGTGCCGCTGGAGACCACGGCTCTGTCCATGGGCGCGGATGAGGTGGTCTTGGCTTTACAGGCCGAAGCCGAAAAAACCGGGCAGGATATCGAAATCATCCGCAATGGTTCCTGGGGTATGAGCTATCTGGAACCGCTTGTGGAAGTGGAAAGTGAACAGGGTCGTGTGGCTTATGGTCCGGTTATGCCGGAAGATGTTTCGGATATTTTCCCCATTCTGATGACAGCAGAAGATCATGATCTCTGTCACGGACCCACCCGCGAAATTCCTTACCTGAAAGAACAGGAACGTCTGACTTTTGCCCGTTGTGGCCAGATCGAAGCCCTGAATGTGGAAGATTACCGGGCTTTTGGTGGGTTTAAGGGCTTGGAAAACGCCCTGAAAATGGACCCGGCAGATATCGTCAAGGAAGTCACCGAAAGTGGCCTGCGGGGCCGCGGCGGGGCGGCTTTCCCCACCGGTATTAAATGGCAAACGGTTTTGGGGGCCGAGGCGGATCAGAAATATATCGCCTGTAATGCCGATGAAGGGGACAGTGGTACCTTTGCCGACCGGATTTTGATGGAAGGTGACCCTTTCTGTTTGCTGGAAGGTATGATCATCGCCGGGTTGGCGGTGGGCGCGACCAAGGGCTATATTTATCTGCGTTCTGAATACCCACTTTGTCAGCAAATCCTCAATGAAGCGATCCAGATTTTGCAGGATAACAACTGGCTGGGCGGTGATATCCAAGGATCCGGCAAAGCCTTTGATATCGAAGTACGTATGGGTGCGGGCGCTTATATCTGCGGTGAAGAAACCTCGATGCTGGAAAGTCTGGAAGGCAAGCGTGGTCAGGTACGGGCCAAACCGCCTTTGCCAGCGCTGGAAGGTTTGTTTGGCAAACCCACCGTGGTCAATAATGTCATCTCGCTGGCCTCTGTGCCGATTATTCTGGCCAAGGGTGGGGATCATTACAAGGATTTTGGCCTGGGACGCTCCCGTGGTACACTGGCCTTTCAGCTGGCGGGCAACATCAAACAAGGCGGTTTGGTGGAAAAAGCCTTTGGTATTTCCTTAGGCGAGTTGATTAATGGTTTCGGTGGCGGAACGTTTTCTGGTAAAGAGGTGCGGGCCATTCAGGTGGGCGGGCCTCTCGGGGCTTATATCCCGGCAGATCAGATGAACCTGCCGATGGATTACGAAGCCTTTGCCGAAGCGGGTGCCATGGTCGGTCACGGTGGCATTGTAGTCTTTGATGAAACGGTCGACATGATGGCCCAGGCGAAATTTGCCTTCGATTTTTGTGCCGTGGAAAGCTGCGGCAAATGCACGCCTTGTCGCATTGGTTCGATCCGCGGGGCAGAAACCATCGACAAGATTGCAAATGGCGAAGATGTGGATAACCACCTGCAACTGGTGGAAGATTTATGTGAAGTTCTGGAAGATGGCTCTTTATGTGCCATGGGCGGCATGACCCCCTTCCCGGTCAAAAGTGCGCTGAAATATTTTCCAGAAGACTTCAGAACGGAGAAATCGCAATGACTCTGATCACGGAACAGGATTATGGCACCCCGGAGGTCAAAAACGACCAACAGGTGACCCTGGAAATTGATGGCCGCACAGTCACCGTGCCGGAAGGTACGTCTGTGATCCGCGCCGCGTCCGAGGCAGGTATCAACATCCCAAAACTCTGTGCGACAGACAAGCTGAATTCTTTTGGGTCTTGTCGTATGTGTCTGGTCGAAGTGGACGGCCAGAAAGGCCTACCCGCCAGTTGTACGACCCCTGCCCGGGATGGCATGAAAGTGCTGACCCAGACAGATCGCCTGGCACGTGTGCGCCGCGGGGTGATGGAACTTTATATTTCCGATCATCCGCTGGATTGTCTGACCTGTTCCGCCAATGGTGATTGTGAACTACAGGACATGGCCGGGCAAGTGGGCCTGCGCAATGTGCGATATGGGTATGAGGGCGAAAACCATCTGGACGCGCCCAAAGACGAAAGCAACCCTTATTTTACCTTTGATGCCAGTAAATGTATTGTTTGTTCCCGTTGTGTGCGGGCCTGTGATGAAGTGCAGGGCACTTTTGCGCTGACCATTGATGGCCGGGGGTTTGACTCCAAAGTCTCAGCGGGCACAGGCTCAGAAGCTTTTCTCGATTCAGAATGTGTGTCCTGCGGGGCTTGTGTGGATGCCTGCCCGACGGCAACGTTGATGGAAAAATCGGTGATTGATCAGGGCCTTCCCGAACATTCGGTGATCACCACCTGTGCTTATTGTGGTGTGGGTTGTGGCTTCAAAGCCGAGATGCGCGGCAATGAAGTGGTGCGCATGACACCCTGGAAAGATGGTCAGGCCAACAAAGGACACTCCTGTGTCAAGGGCCGTTTTGCCTGGGGCTATGCCACCCATAAAGACCGCATGCTGAACCCGATGATCCGGGAAAATATCACGGACCCCTGGCGGGAAGTCAGCTGGGATGAGGCTATTGAATATACGGCCGATCGCTTTTCACAGTTAAAAGAAAAATATGGCCGCAAGTCCATTGGCGGTATTACGTCATCCCGTTGTACCAACGAAGAGGTATATGTGGTGCAGAAAATGATCCGTGCGGCCTTTGGCAATAATAATGTTGATACCTGTGCGCGGGTTTGCCACAGCCCGACCGGATATGGTCTGGCGCAGACTTATGGTACATCAGCAGGCACCCAGACCTTCGAAAGTGTCATGGATACCGATGTGATGATGGTCATTGGTGCCAATCCTACAGATGCTCATCCGGTGTTTGCTTCACAAATGAAACGCCGCTTGCGTCAGGGTGCGAAGCTGATCGTACTGGATCCAAGGACCATTGATCTGGTGCGCAGTGCTCATATCGAAGCGGATTATCATCTGCCGCTGAAACCCGGTACCAATGTGGCCATGATTAATGCCTTTGGTTATGTGGCCGCCACCGAAGGCTTGCTGCAGGAAGACTATATCGAAGAACGCTGTGATCAACAGGCTTATGACGCCTGGAAGAAATTCATTGTTGATCCGGTCAATAGTCCTGAGCAGGTCGCCGAGATTACCGGTGTGCCCGCAGAAGACATTTATGCCGCGGCCAGACTTTATGCCACCGGCGGGAATGCCGCCATTTATTATGGTCTGGGTGTAACGGAACATTCCCAGGGATCCACCATGGTGATGGGCATGGCGAATCTGGCCATGGCCACAGGCAATGTGGGTCGTACAGGTGTGGGGGTTAATCCTCTGCGTGGTCAGAATAATGTTCAAGGTTCATGCGATATGGGTTCCTTCCCCCATGAATTACCCGGTTATCGTCCTGTGAGTGACACGGAGATCCGTGGACAGTTTGAACAGGACTGGCAGGCGGATATTGATCCAGAACCGGGCTATCGCATTCCCAACATGTTTGATCAGGCCATTGGTGGCAATTACAAAGGCATGTATGTGCAGGGTGAAGACATTGCCCAGTCTGATCCAAACACATTGCATGTGGAAGCGGCGCTCAGATCCCTGGATTTTCTGGTGGTACAGGATCTGTTCCTGAATGAAACCGCCCGTTTTGCCCATGTATTCCTGCCGGGCACATCCTTCTTGGAAAAAGACGGCACCTTTACCAATGCGGAACGGCGCATCAGCCGTGTGAACCCGGTGATGCCACCCAAGAATGGCATGGAAGAATGGCAGATCACCTGTAAAATTTCCAAGGCCATGGGTTATGACATGGATTATGTGAATGCCTCGGCCATTATGGATGAAATTGCCCGCCTGACGCCCACCTTCGCAGGGGTGAGCTTTGCCAAGCTTGATGCGGAAGGTTCCGTACAATGGCCCTGCAATGAAGCCGCGCCAAATGGCACACCGATCATGCATATTGATGAGTTTGTGCGCGGTAAAGGTAATTTCGTGATTACCGAATTTGTGCCTACCGAAGAACGCACGAACCGTAAATTCCCACTGATTCTTACCACGGGCCGAATACTCAGCCAATATAATGTCGGTGCCCAGACCCGTCGCACAGATAATAACATCTGGCATGATCAGGACCTGTTGGAAATTCATCCCCATGATGCAGAACTACGCGGGATTCGCGATGGCGACTGGGTCAATGTGGCCAGCCGTAAGGGCGATACATCCTTAAAAGCCAAAATTTCCGAACGGATGCAACCGGGCGTGGTCTATACCACGTTCCATATGCCGGAAACCGGCGCCAATGTGGTGACCACGGAACTGTCCGACTGGGCGACCAATTGCCCGGAATATAAAGTGACCGCCGTCCAAGTGCGGGTTTCCAATGCCAAGTCAGACTGGCAGGAAGAATTTGACCGTTTCTCAGAAATGACCCGTCATATTGCCGAGTAAGCTTTTGAAACATTATAATATTTCTGTCATGATTCTGCTGTAGGTGAATAAGAGGGTTCTTTTGAAGGAAAATGACCTGTGGGGATATAGCGGATGACCCGGCCAAAGCGTTGCTTTTAGTCCAAAAATCATCTATATTCCTATGGAAATCCAGCGAAATTAGGTTGGTGGTTTTCTGGTGTAAGAAGCTCTTGCTGATTTTTTGGCTGAATTTTGAATTAAGAATCGTCCCTGTGATTTATGTCATGTGATGTCTTACAGGCGATTCATTGAAGAGTAATTTTGACGTTAAGGAAACGAATATGGCCACAGGCACGGTCAAATGGTTTAATCCAACAAAAGGTTATGGTTTCATTATGCCAGATGAAGGCGGCAGTGATGTTTTTGTTCATATCACAGCGGTTCATCAAGCTGGGCTGGAAAGCCTCGATGAAAACCAGAAGGTTCAATATGATCTTGAGGAAGGCCGTAACGGACGCATGATGGCGTCTGCTTTACAACTGGCTTAATTCTCTTTTCTTCCCCCCTTTAATGATATGGTGCTTGCCTTGTATCCAGGGCAAGGAATGTATCTGTTTTAGGGACCCGCCAGGGTAACCATCAGGTTGTCCAGCTCTCTTTTCAACAGGTCAATGTCCAGGGGGGATGAGTTCTGTTGGTGCTGCTGATATAAACTCACTGGAATTTCAGCGGCCTGTTCTTTGAGCACCAATCCGCGGTGACTGAGACAGATCACCACCCGTCTTTCATCTGACGGGTCCCGGCGGCGGATGATCAGCTGTTTTGTCTCCAGCCTTTTCAAAAGTGGGCTGAGGGTGCCGGAATCCAGGTGCAACAAAGCGCCCAGTTGATTAACATTCACATCTCCGCCATCTTGCCATAAAACCAACATCACCAGATATTGTGGATAGGTCAGGTCTAATCTTTCCAGATGGGGTTGGTATAATTTTGTGATCGCCCGGGAGGCGGCATAAAGCCGGAAACAAAGCTGATTTTCCAGCTTGAGAACCTCAGACGCATCCACTGAAGACAATGTCTCGCTCATCATTATGCTTTCAGCAGTGTTTCAATGTCGGCTTTTAAGACGGCAGGTTTTGTTTTGGGGGCGTAACGTTTGATCACTTCACCGTCTTTACCCACCAGAAATTTGGTGAAATTCCATTTAATGCCCTGGCTACCCATGATGCCCCGTGCCTGATCTTTCAGATAGCTGAACAGGGGTGCCGCATCCGGGCCATTCACCTCAATCTTTTTCATGATCGGGAAGGTCACGCCATAATTGATCTGGCAGAAGGATTCGATTTCATCCTGGCTGCCCGGGTCTTGCTTGCCAAACTGATTGCAGGGAAAACCGATGATCACGAGACCGTTATCTTTGTAAGTTTTATGTAATTCTTCCAGTCCTTCGAACTGGGGTGTGAAACCACATTTGCTGGCGGTGTTGACAATTAACATTACTTTTCCGGAATGATTTTTCAGGGATGTGGTCTGTCCGGCCTTATCCAGAACCTCAATATCGTATATTTCACTCATTTGATCGCCTCATATAAGTTGTGTACAATTTAATTGTATAAAATATAATGGAATCTGAGTCAATTATACTGCGGTTTTGAAAGAGAACTTTGATTATCGGGAAAGATATTTTTGCAGGATTTTTTGCAGAACCTGATCGGTCACATGGCGCACATCATCATCGCCGGACATCATGTTATCCAGCAAATGACTGATCGTTTCGGGGTCCATCTGTTTGACCAACTGTTCTGTGCGCTCGGCGGCGGCTTTGGCCAGCATGGTCTTCAAACGACGTCGGCTGCGTATCTGTTGATCGTCTTCTGAACGGGCAGTAACCACTTGATCAATGGCCCTGGAAAGTTTGTCCAGTCCTTGTCCTTCGGTGGCGATGGTGGTCAGGATGGGCACTTCTGTTGTTTCCGCACTGCGCAGGTTCAGCATGGCTTTTAATTGCCGTTCTGTGCGTTCGGCCAGCGGGTTATCGCCTTTGTTGACCACCAGAATATCGGCGATCTCCAGAATGCCAGCTTTGATGGCCTGTATGTCATCACCCAGACCCGGTGCATTGATCACCACCCGCACATCGGCCAGCTCGGCTACTTCAGTTTCGGACTGACCTGCGCCGACGGTTTCCAGAATGATCACATCCCATTTGGCGGCTTCCACGGCGGCGATGATGCGGTGGATATTGGCGGATAGACCCCCCAAATGCCCGCGAGAAGCCACGGAACGGATATAAACCCCGTCGTCTTCAATATGTTCGCCCATGCGGGTGCGATCCCCCAGAACGGCTCCGCCCGTCAGCGGACTTGAGGGGTCAACGGCAATCACCGCCACGGTGCGGCCTTCGCGGCGCAATTGACGAACCAGCGCATTGATCAGGGTTGATTTACCCGCGCCGGGGGGGCCAGTGAAGCCCACAACATGGCTGGGCTTTTCAGAAGCAGACGTCGCGGCTGAGATGGATTGCATGATGCGGGCAACGCCTTTGCCTTGTCCTTCCAGAATACTGATGACCCTGGCCAGCGCGGCCACATCCCCTGCCACCAATCGTTCCGTTAGCGAAATAATTGGATCAGCCGTCATTCTGTAAATCCTGTTTGGTGCGTTGGCGGGTTTGTGAGATTGATTTAATCTCTTTGATACGGCCAGTTATATCATCTGTGATCAGGACTTCAACATCGGCGGGATGATGATTGTCTGGAATTTCGTCTGCGGCGATACAGATCACTAAATCAGCATCTTCCTGCAGAGCCATGCGGTTGATCTTGTCAAAATCTTCCACTGGCGGTGCATAGATCACATCATATCCTTCATCGCGTAAGCGCGTGGCTGCTTTCTGTGCATTGTCTCGCAGATCATCAGTATCGCCATAGCGGCAAACCAATATACGGGCATTTTGCATCATGATCTCAAATCCATGATGATGGCTTTCAGGTCATCAAACAATTCAGGCACACTGGACAGGCTGTCTTTTTCAGTTTCCAGGATGGCCAGAAAGGCGCGTTTCTTGAGCATCACGGCATCAAATTTATGATCGAGATTTTCCAGTCTGGCCTGGGCCATCAATAAATCAATAATACGTTCGGCCCCGTTCAGGCGGCCCCACAGATAATCATTCTCCCGGTCGGCCCGATTAAAAAAGGCCCCAAAACTGCGCATGGCGGTGCCTTTCAGGGGCATATCTTCCGGGTTCTTTTTCAACACAGACTGATCATTGGGGCTGATACGGTTGACCAGCACTTCGTTTAGCTCGCCCAAAGACTGCGCCCCCATAATGGAAAAAGTGATCACATCGGAAAAGCCAAAACCCAGATAGCTGATGGTCATGTCATGTCCGACACTGCCGTGCCAGTCTTGGGAATTCTGATCGGCAATCAATGCATCTGTGCGGTGGCGGATATCGTCCAGATTAAGGTCTTTGGCCAGCTCAGCCAGGGCGGTATCCAATTTGCTATGATGGGGCGATAAATGCAGATGATTATCGGGGTCGGTCGGATCATCACTGACGGGTAAAGCGATCATGCTCAGGAAAATATAATGTAATTTCTCACGAGTTGTGGTGCTCATGCATTCTTCAAGCCGACTGTCCGAAACATCTTCAACGATGTCATACAGGCGGCCTTTCAGATGGTCCAGATCACGGGTCAGGTCTGCAGAATGGTTTTCTTTATGGCCATATTGGGTGTTGAGTTCCTGAATCAGGAAGTGCAGACGGCGTTTTTGGTAATCCACATCAAAACTGTCCAGAAAACAAATCCAGGCGGGAATATCCCCATTGGTATTTTTGCCCTTGGTGCGGTCTTTCATGAAATTACGCACCCGGCTGACCAGATTTTTTTCCAATTTGCTCTGGGCTTCCAGGTGATCATGCAGGTCATGAATGTTTATTTCATCCCGATAGGCCCAATATTGCAAAATCGAATAAATACGCCTGCGGGACTCACTGCCTGGCGGTGCATCACAAATATTGCCAATCAGGGTGGTCATCCGGGTCAGGCATTTGCGGATTTTCAGCCGGGCATAACCTTCGTAGGTGAAACCCGCTTCTGTGACGGCTTGTGCCGTGGCCAATTGTCGCCAGGCCCCAATTTCGGAGGCCTCGGCCACACCATCTGTGCGCCCGCTTGAAATCTCCCGCACCAGTTTTTCAACACTGGGTTTTACACTGTCTACAACCGTGCGGATAATGCGCACTTTTTGGTTCATGGTCTGGATATTTTCCAGAGCATCCTGCATCGGCTGGTTCATGGGAATGTCGGACAAGGACCCCTTCAGCGTATTCAGCAGGGACGGCGGTGCGCCGGTGGGCTGGGCAATAAATTTCTGCGGGTTGGGATCGATATAGACAATGCGCCGATTGACCTTGCGATATGCGGGACGGCCCTGAATGGCGTCAATGGCCTGATCAAAGGGTTTGTTATTCAGGATGCTGCCGTCCAGGAATGAGGTTTTCATGGGGTCCAGCCCGGCCTGATAATATTCCCGGAAATTTTTGCGCAGGAAAGTCTCTTGTTCCGACCAGCTCAGATCCTTATCTGATAAATAGCGGTCCACTTCGCGCAATTGCGCAGGCGGGAAAGCGCCGGGATAACAGGCGGTGGCCCGAGCGGCAAAACTTAAAGACGGCAGGTCTTTGTCTTCAAAATCACTGAAACCACCATTTGATCCTCCATTGTTTTTGGCACTTCTGTAGGAAAAGCTCAATTTGTGACGATGTTCTTTTTCATGAATGAACGGCGGGTCGTTTAACTGAATGGTACGGCGATAACCATGGTAATCGGTCAGCGTGACAAACAGTTCCAGCCGGTGTCCACGGGGCATCAAAGAATGGTGACTGACCGATCCCATCAAATCCAGCCCCCGGTAGATCAGGCCCAACATGTGGCGGCCGTCAAAAGGTGGTTTTAAATTCCAGATATTCAGTAATGCCGGCAGTTTCTCGCGCACCTTCTCGCTGAGGACAGAATCACCGAGGAATTTTTTGCTGAAAAAACGTGTCAGCGGTTTGGTGATCATTTTATCCAGGCGGCCGGGCGGTTTTTTATCCCCCACCAGGTTCAGCACATCGGCTTCTTCCAGCCAATGGACTTTAAGATGGTCATAATTCAGATCATGGGCCAAAGCCCGGCCCAGGAAAATACCGTTCATGCCCCCGGCAGAAGCCCCGGCGATGGTATCGATGATCACCCGCAGGTCCAGTTCCGGGGCCAAATCCTTGATGATATCGAAATAGACCAGTTCACTGTCCAATACATCGGTGATCTCGTCATTGGATTGGATGTATGTGGTCCGGCACGCATGTTTGGGGTCCGGGTCGGTATGAAAAGCTTTGGAAGCCCGCGCCAGTTTCAGGAATTCTTTACTGACCCCATGAATATAGATGGCCAGCGAAATCCCGCCAAAACAAACGAGGGCAATTCTGAGCTCTTTTTCCTGCATAAAACAACCCTAGACCAAAAGCTGTTAACAACGAAATAAAATTGCTGTTATTTTTCAGGAAAGGGCAACTAGATCAGGTCTTTGGGACAGATAAACTGATCCAGCTTGGCCATCTTGCGGTCAATTTTTTTCCATTTTTCGGTGGGAAAATCCAGAATGGCCAGGGCGGCGGTGGGGAATTTTTCGATCAGCCGTTTATGGTCTTCACGGTTTTTACCGTCGTTTAAATCATGGGCCAGAATATTCATTGCCGGGTTATGGCCAATGATCATCACGCTGTTCAGGTCTTTATCCTGTTTTTTCAGGATATCCATAATGGTAAAGGGTTGCGCCAGATACAGCGGATCAACGATTTCATAAGATAAGGGATCGGTGAACTGGTTCTTGAGGCATTTTAAGGTTTGGCGGGTGCGCACCGACGGCGAACATAAAATCAAATCCGGGCGCATCTTGCGGCGTTTCAGATATTGGCCCATCAGGTTTGCCGCCATGACGCCACGTTCGTTAAGGGGTCTTTCCAGATCACTTAAGGACGGATTATCATGGCTGGATTTGGCATGTCTGAATAAATAAAGCCGTTTCATTTTATATCCCTCAAATACGAGGCACCTTCTTTGCCCAGATTACCTGCGAAAAGGCATCAAGATCAAGGATAATAAACCAAGATCCTGTTGCGCCCGATGTTCATTCAAGCCAATTTGCATCTGGTCATATCCCCGATCGGGCTGGTGCTTATATGTGCCGAAAATCCGATCCCATATCGACAGGTTGAAACCATAATTACTGTTTGTTTCATCTATTTGACAGGAATGATGGATTTTATGCATGGCCGGGGTGACGATGATTTTGCGGATCATAAGATCCATTTTGGCCGGTATTTTCAGGTTGGTATGGCTGAAAAGCGCAAAACTGCTCAAGGCAATTTCAAAGATAATGACTGCCATCACGGCGGGTCCTAAGATCACCACCACAGCCATCTTAAAGACCATCGACAGCAGAATTTCCAGCGGATGAAACCGCACCGCCGTGGTCACATCCACATCCAGGTCCGTATGATGGATTTTATGTAATCGCCACAACAGCGGGATTTTATGGGAAATCACATGCTGGGCATAAATAATCAAATCCAGCAGGATCAGGGCAATTATAATTTCCAACCATACGGGTGTGTCAATCATATTGAACAGACCGAAGTCCTGATTTTGAGCATAAATCGCCGAACCCACAGCCATCACCGGCAGGCATATTTTTAGAAGCAGGGTATTGAGAAGACTGAGAGCCAGATTGTCAGGCCAGCGTTTGAAGCGTTTTTCATGGCGCCTCATGAAGGGGATACCAGTCTCCAGAAGGCTCAAGAACACAATCAGGCCCAGGAAAAAGCTCAAACGCACCGTCGGTTCATGTTCAATCAGCCAGCTTTCCATATAAGTCTGGCCTTAAAAGTCTGATGCGATGCCGTTATTTTCCCAATCGCCGTAACGCACCGGGTCGGGTCCTTCACGTCCGCCATATTCTTTGGGGGCTTTCTCATCCTGAGAAACCTCAGTTTTGCCTTCGGGTGTATCTTCTTGCTTTGAAGTTGTCTTATCTAACTTATCTGTATCGGGTGGATTTGTCATTCTCTTGTCCACTTGTCAAATTGCTGTCTTCTTTCCATATAATAAGCGTAGTATAGTCAAACAAGACAAAAGGACAAACATCCATGGGATATGTCAGAACGGCATTATTGTTGGCGGTGATGACCGCGTTGTTTTTAGGCATTGGATATATGCTGGGCGGACCAGGCGGCATGATGATCGCTTTCCTGGTGGCCTTAGCGATGAATTTCTTTGCCTATTGGAACAGTGACAAGATGGTCCTGCGCATGTATGGCGCGAAACAGGTGGACCGGAATTCTGCACCGGATCTGGTGCGGTCGGTGGAAGAACTGGCACGCAATGCCCAGATGCCGATGCCGAAGGTCTATATCATCGACAATCCGCAACCCAACGCCTTTGCCACGGGTCGTAATCCTGAAAATGCCGCCGTCGCGGCCACCACCGGTTTGTTGCAAATTCTCAACCGCGAAGAAGTGGCCGGCGTGATGGCCCACGAACTGGCCCATGTGAAAAACCGTGATACCCTGACCATGACCATCACTGCGACCATCGCGGGTGCGGTGGGCATGTTGGCCAACTTTGCTTTGTTCTTTGGGGGTAACCGCAATAACCCTTTGGGCATTGTCGGTGCTTTATTGGTGATGTTTCTGGCCCCCATGGCGGCAGGTCTGGTGCAAATGGCCATTTCCCGCAGCCGCGAATATGAAGCTGATCGTATTGGTGCAGAAATCTGTGGCAATCCGTTATCACTGGCCTCGGCGCTGGAAAAACTGGAACAGGGCAGTAAACGGGTGATGAACCAGGCCGCAGAGGACAACCCGGCCACGGCCCATATGTTCATTGTGAATCCGTTAAATGGTCAGAAGATGGACAACCTGTTTTCCACCCACCCCAATATGAAAAACCGTATTCAGCGGCTGAATGCCCTGGCGCGGGACATGATGACCAATCCGTCCCGTCCACGACAATCGGCCAGCCAAAGCAATGTTGACTGGTCGCGATATGGTTCGTCCGATCGTTATGCCTCGGACAGCAAACCAAAACGCAAAGGCTCATCCGGCATTCCCAGCAGCGGCGGGAAAGATGCGGATAAAGGGTCCAAGGGGCCTTGGGGATAAATGCAGGCCTCTCAATCCCATAATGCAAGACTAAAATCCTTGCTGACGGACATGGAAAGCATGGCCAGCCGGGCCAACAATGAAACCGACCTGATTAACATTGTCGAACAGGTGCGTTTATTCGGTGCGCCGCTGAAATACGATAACCGGGTGCCGTATGGCATTGCTTTGGGGGCGCTGGTCATCCCCGCTGTTGTTTGTTTCTGGATATTCCAGACCACCAAGGTCTTCAGCAACCTTCAGATTATTCTGATGGTGTGTCTGGTGCTGGTGGGGATTGTCAGCCTTGGGTTTGTCTGGTGGCGGAGCCGGTCCATCAAAAACTTGTCCCAGACAATTTATGCCAAAGATGTCCTGTTTGATAATCAATTAAGCCCGGTGCAGGTTAATTCATCTGCCCAGGCCAAAATGTTTGGCCGGCGGTTTAAAGAATTTAACCGGGGTAATCATCGCCGGGATATTGAATCTTTATATGACGGGCAGTTCGCGGGATCGGAACATCAATTCCCTTTCCAGTTTTATCATTTTCATTATGTGGATAAACGCATCGTCACCCGCACCACCACCAACAGCAAAGGCCAGGTCCGCACCACGACCCACACAGAATATGATCATTATCACCGATATGGGTTGATCATGCCCTTTAGCTATGCGCGGGATATTGCGGTTCTAAGCGGACGTGTTTCGGGCATTTCCGGTTTTCTGGACAGTTTCGGCAGCTCCCGGGATACCTATAAACCCTCCTCAAACCGCTTTAACAAGACCTATACCGTTTATACCCAATCCGAAATGGCCGCGGCCAAATTCCTTGAACCTGCTGTCGTGACGGCATTTGAAGAAATCGCGACTGCTTTCAAGGGATTAAATTTTGAATTCAACAGTGACGGCGATCTCTGCATGTCCTTTAAAGACAATGATGTGGTCAGCTTTAAACGCACATACGGCCTGGACCAACCCGCCGAGTTTATCGCCGAACTGAAACAACAGAATACATTGGATAAGCTGAATAAAGCGTTAGAGCATATTCATATCCTGATGAAACATTCAGATAATAACTTTGGTTGGAAAGTTTCTCAGGAAACTTAAAAGTATAAAGAGGGGGTATATGTTTTTAAACAATCATAACAGGCGTCTTAAACGGACATTAAATGTCATCAAATCTGATCTAGATCGGGCCGAGAGTGAAGCAGATTTGATCAGGCTTGTTAAAACATTTCAAAATAATGTCCGCAGGTCTACTTTTGATAATCGGCTAATTTACATCTTTATGGGGCTATGTGTTTTAGTGTCAGCGTTTATACTTTATTTGGATGACAATAATGATTCTGCAATTTTTCCAATTGTATTAGGGGGCTTATCTTATTGGATTGTCATTCGCAGAGAAGATATTATTCACAATTTGTCTGACAGGATTTTCCAAAAAGATGTCATGCGAGACAATAATCTGAAATTGGAAAAAATAAACGGTCCAAAATATGCAGAAGAACTGGCCGATCAATTTCTCGACTTGGACCGCGGAAATTACAGCCGTGAAATTAAATGCCTTTATAAAGGAAAGTGCACGGGACGTGAGCATAGCTTTGATATTTCCCTGTTCCATTTGCATTATGTGAATACACAAAGACGTGGTTCTAAACGCAAGAAAGCTCGTTATGATCTTTATGGTATTATCGTGCCGTTTGGTTTTGTGAAGGATTTAATGATTGCAAGGAATTTACATGAAGAAATTCTAAATTCTTTTGGGAATATCAAAAATGGGTATGATGAATATCATACAACTCTGGCGAATTTTAACATGCGCTACAGAGTGTTTGCAAAATCAAAAATGACAGCAGCAAAATTTTTGGGGCCGGTGGTTGTCGAAGCTATAGAACGCATCAGCTGGTATATTTCCGACATGAGTTATGACTTCAATGCTCAGGGAGATCTGTGTTTATCCTTCAAAGATAAAGAGGTAATTTTTCCTGAACGGCAGTATGGCCTGGAACATCCAACAGAATTTATAGACGAAATCAAACAGCATAATCATATGGACAAGTTGCATCGTGCGTTGACACATATTCACACATTGATGAAACATGCGGATAGTAATTTTGAATCACCGGTTCGTAACAATAGTATATGGTCATAAGGGGGCGCATGCTTTTTGAAACAAAAAACAGACAGCTAGAGCGGACATTAAAAAACCTGGAAAAGGATTTGATTGAGGCAAGAGACGAAAATGATTTAATCAGCCTCATCGAATCTTTTAAAAAGAATGCAGGGCAGAATAGTTTTGACCAACGGCCATTTTATCTCGGTTTAGCCGTCTGTTTTGCAGTGTTTATTTGTCTGGTTGTTTTTGCACCGTCTGACGGGAGTTTTCTGATACCAATTTTGATTTCTATCCTGATTTTGATGAAGAATTACCAGCTCAATCAACAAATTACAAAGTTATCTGAACGTATTTTTCAAAAAGATGTTTTGAAGGATAATGATTTAAAACCCATCAGTGTTATAAGGGCCGCCTATGCCAAAGAGTTAGAGAAACGCTTTTATGAATTTGATCGAGGCAATTATTCACGAGAAATTAAATCTTTATATCGAGGTTATTATCAGGACCAAGAACATTCTTTTAATATAGAGCTTTATCGTTTCCAGTATAAAGATGAAACGAGAGATAGTGATGGCAAAACCATCATAGAGAATGATCGATATGGTATTATCGTCCCTTTTAAATATGTCAAAGAACTGGCAGTTTCAACAATGGAGATTCCCGGTATCTATCCAAATGCTAAAGCACTTATTTTAGGTATGCCCGTACATGTCGGAGACTCTGCAATTGGGTATGTGACTTATCAGCCTGCATCAGCTGTTTTTAATAAACGTTATAAAGTATATGCGGCTAATCAACATCAGGCGGCCAAATTTTTGGAGCCTGCGGTTGTTGAAGCTTTCGAAGGTATTAGCTGGTGTTTTGATGATTTAAATTTTGAATTTAATCGGGATGGTGACCTTTGTATGTCTTTTAAGGATAAAGATGTTATCTTCCCTGAACGCACATATGGCTTGAACCAGCCGGATCAATTTATCAAAGAGATCAAACAGCATAATCAAATGGGCAAGCTATCTCTTGCCCTGATGCATATTCACACATTGATGAAATATGCGGATAATAATTTTGAGGAGAATCGAGATGAGTGAAAATTTATTAATAACACTGGTAATCCCCGGGGTCATTCTGTTCGTGATCGTCGTGATCTACAACGGCATTGTCAGTCGCAAGAATGCTGTCAAGCGGGCCTGGGCGGATGTGATTACGCAGGAGCGACAGAAAAACAAGACCATTCCGCATCTGGAAGAAGTGGTTGAACAATATAAGGCGCATGAGTCCGGGGTGCTGACCCAAATCACCGAATTGCGCTCGGCTTTGCAGGATTTATCCTCCGGGGATATTGATACCGGCAAGCTGGCTGCGGTGGAAGCCAGTTCGGCGCGTCTGTTAAGTGGCTTGAATGTGGTGGTGGAAAACTATCCTGATTTGAAAGCTTCTGAAACTTTTAATAATCTGATGCGGGAAATTTCTGAGCAACAGGAAAATATCAGCGCTGCCATCCGCATATTTAACCAGAATGTGGAAGATTTTAACAATGGCATCGAAATCTTCCCGAATTCATTGGTCAATAGCATGTTGAATCGTCAAAGTCCTTATCAGGTCTTTACGGACAGTGAAGCCCAAGAGGGGTTTGAATATAGTCCCACGCAGTCCGGATAATTTATGCTTCATTTTTCTGGGCTTTTGAGCCGGGCTGTGATACTTGGCGCTCATGAGTGATGATCTATTAAACCGACAGGCGGCGCTGGCTTGTTATGAGCGTATATTGGACCAGTCCATGGCTTTGGACGGAGCCTTTGATGAAATTTGCCGTCAATATGATCTCTCGAGCCAAAATCGCAGCTTTGTGCGATTTCTGATCACCACTGCTTTGCGCCGGCGCGGGCATATTGTGGCGATGATCAATTTTTGTACGCCGCGTAATCTGGGGGCCAAACAAAATCGTGTGAAATATATCCTGGAACTGGGCATTACCCAGTTGCTGTTTATGGATGTGCCCGCCTATGCCGCCATCAACAGCGCTGTGGAAATGACCGCGCGTCAGAAAGAACCTCGCCTGAAGGCCATGAAGAATATGGTCAATGCCATATTGCGCCGCATTGACCGGGAACGGGATGAGTTCCTCAGCCGTTTTTCATTGCCGGGATATAATCTGCCCCGCTGGATCAGGGAAAGTTGGGCCAAACGATTTGGCACCGAGGTTTTTGAACAAATCGCCCTGGCTTTGTTGGCCGAACCGCCGTTGGATATTTCCCTGAAACCCAGCGAAGACCCAGAGGCATGGGCGAAAAAACTTTCCGCGGAAGTCTTACCCACGGGTTCTTTGCGCCTATCCAAAGCGGGCAATATCACCGACCTCGCGGGTTTTGACGAAGGTGTTTGGTGGGTGCAGGACCTGGCCGCCAGCCTGCCAGCGAAATTATTGGGCGCCGGTAAAGGCGACCGTGTACTGGATCTCTGTGCAGCACCCGGCGGTAAAACCGCGCAATCGGCGGCCAAGGAATGTGTCGTCACCGCTGTGGATCAGTCCAAAAGACGCATAAGACGACTTTCAGAAAATATGGAACGGTTGAATCTTTCTCCTGAGATTGTTCAGGCCGATGCAACCAGCTGGCAACCGCAAGAGACGTTTCCTTTCATATTGCTGGATGCGCCCTGTTCATCCAGTGGTACCTTGCGACGGCATCCGGATATGGCCTGGACCAAAGGCCCTCAGGATGTGCGGGATTTGGCAGCCCTGCAGGAACGAATTATCCAATCGGCGATCAAGATGCTGAGCCCTGGCGGGGTGATGATCTATTGTGTTTGTTCTGTGGAGGCTGAAGAAGGCCCGGATCAGATGGCCAAATTGTTGAAAGAACATTCTGAAATTCGCCGTAAACCGATTACCGCAGACGAATTGCCCGGCCTGGAAATGGCGATCACACCTGAGGGCGATGTACAAACCTTGCCGCATTATATTGACGGCGGCATGGATGGCTTCTATATCTGTCGTCTGATCAAGGAAGGATGAAGATGCAAAAAGATGTGCGTATAGCCCCGTCGATTTTGTCTGCTGATTTTGCCACGCTGGGGGCGGAAGTGGCGGCGGTGGATCAGGCCGGTGCTGAATATATCCATGTGGACGTGATGGACGGCCATTTTGTGCCCAACATCACCATTGGCCCGGCTGTGGTAAAAGCCCTGCGCCCACACAGTCAGAAAATCTTTGATGTGCATCTGATGATTTCGCCGGTGGATTTATATATCGAAGATTTCGCCAATGCGGGCGCGGACATCATCACGATCCACCCGGAAGCCGGACCACATTTTCACCGCACCCTGCAATTGATCAAATCGCTGGGCAAGAAAGCCGGTGTATCTTTGAACCCAGGTACGCCCGTTGAAATGATTGAAAATGTCATGGATATGGTGGATTTGATCCTGGTGATGAGTGTGAACCCCGGTTTTGGTGGTCAGAAATTCATCATGAGCCAGCTGGACAAGATCAAGCGCATTCGCCAGATGATTGACGCCACCGGCCGGGATATTGACCTGGAAGTGGACGGCGGCATTAATCAGGAAACCTCAAAACTGGCCATCGAAGCCGGGGCTGACGTCCTGGTGGCAGGCACGGCAACCTTTGTGGGTGGTCCTGAGAAATATGCTGAGAATATCCGCGGTTTAAGGGGCCCTTAAATCGCCTCAATTGAGCAGTTCACAAATTTTTTTGCTGTGATATGATCGCCCCGAATATTTAATTCGGAGCTCTTCCTTTATGACCGACCTGTTGCGGCCCTCAAAACGGTCATTTCCTGACAAAATCCAAACGCGGCTGAAAGATGCTGTGCGTCAGGCCAACTATGGCAGCCGCTATTATGAGATGAAGCTCAAGGGCAAACACCCTCTGAAATTATTGGGCACACCCAAAGATCCCTGGAAGGGTTCCGTGGCCGCGGGGGCCCATGTGTTGGCGCGCCGTTTCAGCTTTGCTGGTCAGGTCCTGCGCCATCCGGTGCGGGAAAATGGTGCCTGGGATATCGAAGAGCTCTGGAAAACCACCGAAGAGGGCCATCCGCTGATCAGCCATAACTGGCTTGATTTTTTACATTCGTTTGGTTGGCTCAGGGATTTGAACCGTTCTGTGGACAGACGCAGCGCCCGCCGACGGGCCGAAGAACTGGTGGCCGGTTGGCTGGATCAGCATAACAGCTGGAACATCATCAGCTGGCAACCGGACATAATTGGCCGACGCCTGGTCAACTGGCTGGCTTATGCGCCATTGATCATGGATACCGATGATTTGGTTTATCGGTCAAAAGTGCTCAACAGCATCGCCCGGCAAACCCGGCATTTGATGAATACCTTGGATGATGTGGCGCAGGGGCCCAAACGCCTGTTGGTGCTCAGTGGTCTCATTCATGCGGGTCTGTTTGTGCCCAATAATGAAAACTGGCTGGATAAAGGCCTCAGACAACTAAAAAAAGCGCTGGCCCAGGAAATCCTGGATGATGGCGGGGTGCGCAGCCGCAGCCCCCATGATCAATACCGTTTGCTGCGCGATTTGTTGATGCTGAAATCGGCGATGGTCAATATGGGTCATCCCTGCCCCGATGATCTGGAAGCGGCTATCGCGCGCATGGTGCCTTTCCTGCAAGCCATGCTGCATGGCGATGGCAAGTTGGCGTTGTTCAATGGCAGTTTTGAACAACAGGAAGAAGATATTCTTGCCACCTTACAAATGGCGGGTCTGGCGGTGCCAGCTCAATTGGACTGTGAACAGACCGGTTACAGGCGTATCGAAAACGGCAAGAGTGTGATTATCTTCGACAGCGGCCCGCCGCCCTTAACGGAATTCAGTG
>Ga0207422_1002903_pt1 | contig 19659 bp, 17 predicted proteins | sample MarCyaLeptolynsp_FD_187757 | JGI IMG/M metagenome (GOLD analysis project Ga0207422, IMG submission 187757) | Marine cyanobacterial communities from Panama - species 1 Leptolyngbya sp. (SPAdes) | ecosystem: Environmental > Aquatic > Marine > Unclassified | place: Panama: Panama City | collected...
GCACCATCCGCATGCATCAGGAACGCGAGTATCCCGGCCGGATCTCGGCGACGGACCTGCACAACCCGGACTTCGCCGCCCTGGCGCGGGCCTATGGCGCCCATGGCGAAGTGGTGACCCGCACCGCCGATTTCGCGCCGGCCTTCGAGCGGGCGAAGGCGTCCGATCTTCCGGCGGTGATCGAGATCCGGGTCGATCCGGAGGCGCTCACCGTCGCGCGCACGCTCACCCAGATCCGCGACACGGCCCTGGCGGAGGGACACTAGGCCCCATGCGTCTCGCCAACAGAACCGCCGTCGTCACCGGCGCCGCCGGCGGCATCGGCAAGGCCATCGCCGTCCGCTTCGCCGAGGAGGGAGCGACGGTCATCGTCGCCGACGTCACCGACGTGCCGCGCGAAGGCGGGGAGAAGACCGTCGAGGTGATCGCCGCCGCCGGCGGGCGCGCCGAGTTCTTGACCTGCGATGTCACCAAGGCGGCGGATCTGGAGGCGGCCGTCGCCCGGGCGGTCGCGATCGGTGGGCGGCTCGACATCATCGTCAACAACGCCGCCATCGGCACCGACACGCCGCTGCACGAGACCTCGGAGGAGGATTTCGACCGGGTGATGGCGGTGAATGCCAAGGGCGTTTTCCTCGGCTGCCGCGCCGCCGTGCGGCAGATGCTGACCCAGGACGTGCGCGAGGAGGTGCGGGGGCGGATCGTCAATATCTCCTCGCAGCACGGCATGATCCGCGCGCCACACGACTTCGCCTACGGGGTCGGCAAGGCGACGGTTGTCTACATGACGCGCCAGATCGCTGGCGACTACGCCGAACACGCCATCGTCTGCAACGCTGTGGCGCCGGGCAAGATCCTGACCGGCAAGACGGGGCGCGCCATCGCGCCTGAGATGCTCGAGTACTCGCATTCCCGCGCGCCTTGGCCGCGGTTGGGCCGGCCGGGCGACGTCGCCAACGCCGCGCTCTTCCTGGCGAGTGATGAGGCGCGCTATATCACGGGGGAGAACCTGATGGTCGACGGCGGTTGGATGGCCAATTGACGCTGTCGTCCGGGAGAGGACAGAGGCACCCATGGACCGCGCTGACGCTGCCCCGAAGACCGCGCCCAAGACCGTTCTGCTCAAGGACTACGCGCCGCCAAGCCACCTGATCGACAGCATCGAACTCACGGTGCGGCTCGGCGACGAGGTGACCGAAGTGTCGAGCCGGCTGACCGGTCGGCGCAACCCGGCCTCCGGCGGTGGCCCCGCCGACCTCCACCTGGACGGCGAGGATCAGGAACTCGTCGCTGTGCGCGTGGACGGCCGCACGCTGGCGCCCGGCGACTGGAGCGGCGACGACGACGGTATCGTGATCCCCAGCGTCGGCGACAGCTTCACGATCGAGATCGAGGGGCGGATCCGCCCACAGGACAACACCCGCCTCGAAGGGCTCTATCAGGCCGGTGGCATGTACTGCACCCAGTGCGAGGCCGAGGGCTTCCGGCGCATCACCTACTTCCCCGACCGCCCCGACGTCATGGCCGTCTACACGGTGCGGATCGAGGCGGACAAGGCACGCTTTCCGGTGCTGCTGGCCAACGGCAACCGGATCGAGACGGGGGATCTGGACGGCGGCCGGCACTTCGCCGTCTGGCACGACCCGTTCCCCAAACCCGCCTATCTCTTCGCGATGGTGGCCGGCGACCTGATGGTCGACCGGGACAGCTTCACAACCCGCTCCGGCCGCAAGGTGGCCCTGGAGATCTACGTCGAGCCGGGCAACGAGGGACGGACCGGCCACGCCATGGACTCGCTCAAACGCTCCATGGCCTGGGACGAGGAGGTGTTCGGCTTCGAATACGACCTGGACGTCTTCATGATCGTCGCCGTGTCCTCGTTCAACATGGGGGCGATGGAGAACAAGGGCCTGAACATCTTCAACGACAAGTTCATCCTGGCCGATCTCGACACCGCGACCGACACCGATTTCCAGCGCATCGAGGCGATCGTCGCGCACGAGTATTTCCACAACTGGACCGGCAATCGGATAACCTGTCGAGACTGGTTCCAGCTCTCGCTGAAGGAGGGCCTGACCGTCTTCCGCGACCAGGAATTCTCCTCCGATGTGCACGACCGCGGCGTGAAGCGGGTCGGCGACGTGCGGCTGCTGCGGGCCATGCAGTTCCCCGAGGATGGTGGGCCGACCGCCCATCCGGTGCGCCCGGACAGCTACATCGAGATCAACAACTTCTACACCGTCACGGTCTACGAGAAGGGGGCCGAGGTGGTGCGCATGATCCACACGCTGCTCGGCGCCGACCGGTTCCGCAACGGCATGGACCTGTATGTCGAGCGTCATGACGGCCAGGCGGTCACCTGCGACGACTTCGTCGCGGCGATGCAGGACGCCAGCGGGGTCGATCTCTCCCGGTTTAAGCGCTGGTACGCCCAGGCCGGCACGCCGAAGGTCACCGCCGACTGGCGGTATGACGAGGCGGCGCGGCGGCTCACCTTAGAATTGTCGCAGAAGACGTCGCCCACCCCCGGTCAACCGGACAAGGAACCGGTGGTCATCCCGCTGCGCACCGCCCTGGTCGGCGCCAACGGTCAACGCCTGCCGCTCACCGTCGATGGGAGGGAGGCCGGCGAGGAGACCGTGCTGGTGCTCGAGGATGCGGCCCGGATCGTCACCTTCGACGACGTGCCGCCGGGCGCGGTGCCCTCGCTGCTGCGCGGCTTCTCGGCGCCGGTGAAGCTGAACGCGGCGTGGAGCGACGCTGATCTCACCTTCCTCGCCGGCGCCGATGACGACCCGTTCTCGCGTTGGGAGGCGTTGCAGACCCTGGCGAGCCGGGCGGTTCTGTCCATGGTCGACGCGAGGCGGTCGCGAAAGACCGTGCCGCTGGACGGTGCGGTGATCGACGTGGTGCGCGACGGCCTGACGGACGAGCGGCTGGAGCCGGCCTTCCTCGCGGAGCTGCTGACATTGCCGGGCGAGTCGATGCTGGGCCAGGCGATGGAGATCTGGCATGTCGACGAGGTGCACGCCGCCCGCGCGGAGGCGATCCGCACCCTCGGCGACGGGCTGTTCGACCGCTGGCAGGACCTCTACGATCGGCTGTCGGCGGAGACCGCCGCGGATGACCTCTCGACCGCGGCCATGGGCCGGCGGGCGTTGCGCAACCGCGCGCTGCACTACCTCGTCGCGTCGGGCCGTCCCGAGGGCCGCGCGCGGGCGGCGGCGCAGGTGGCGGCGGCGGCCTCCATGACCGACATGATGGGGGCGCTCGGTGCGCTCAACGACACCGATTGTCCGGAGCGCGTCGCGGGCCTGAAGGCGTTTCATGACCGGTGGCAGGACAATCCCCTGGTCCTCGACAAGTGGTTCTCGCTGGAGGCGATGTCGACGCTGCCCGGCACCCTGGACCGGGTCAGGGAGCTGCAGAACCATCCACGCTTCGACGGCGCCAACCCGAACCGCATCCGGTCCCTGATCGGCGGCTTCGCCATGGGCAACCCGGTGCGGTTCCACGCCCTGGACGGATCCGGCTATGCCTTCATCGCCGACAAGGTCCTGGCGATCGACGCGATCAACCCGCAGGTCGCCTCGCGTCTGTGCCAGTCGCTGGTGCGCTGGCGCCGGTTCGACCGCACGCGGGGCGAGGCGATGACCACCGCCTTGCGCCGGATCGTCCAGCAGCCCAATCTGTCGAAGGACGTTTACGAGATCGCATCCAAGGGACTCTCTTGAGGAGGCTGACATGACCGGTCGCATCATCGTCATCAACCCGAACTCGACCGAGGACTGCACGGCGGCCATGGATCGTGCGCTCGACCCGCTGCGCATGGCCGGCGCCCCGGAGATCGAGAGCCTGACCAACCGCAACGGTCCGCCGGGCATCGAGTGCCAGGCTCATGTCGACGACGTCTCGGCCGATATCCGCCGCATCATCGCCGAGCGCGACGCGGAGGCCGCCGCCTATGTCATCGCCTGTTTCTCCGACCCGGGGATGCACGCCGCCCGTGAGGCGACCAGCCGGCCGGTGTTCGGCATCGCCGAGAGCGGGCTCCTGAACGCCCTGTCGCTGGGCAACAAGGCCGGCATCATCGCCATCCTCAGCCGGTCGATCCCACGTCATCTCCGCTACGTTCGGGCCATGGGGCTCGAGGGGCGGCTCGCCGGCGACCGGGCAGTCGAGCTCGGCGTGGTCGAACTGTCGGACGAGGCAAGGACCTTCGAACGCATGGTCGAGGTCGGTGCCACCCTGCGCGACACCGACGGCGCCGACGTGCTGGTGATGGGCTGCGCCGGCATGGCCCGCTACCGCGACCGGCTCGCCGACCGGCTGGGCATCCCGGTGGTCGATCCGACCCAGGCCGCCGTCTCCATGGCGATCGGCGCGGTGAGGCTGGGCCAGACCAACGGCCTCGGCGTGGCACCGGCGATGGCGGCGGAGTAGGGGGTGCTCGCCGATCACGGCCGCTATCCCTACACCCCCATCGACGGCCGCACAGCACCGGACTGGCCCGGTGGCAAGCGGCTGGCGGTCTACATCGCGCTGAACGTCGAGGTCTTCGCTTTCGGGGAAGGCCTTGGCGCCGAGCTAGCGCCCGGCGCGTCGGCCGGCATCCCGCAGCCCGATGTCCTGAACTACGCTTGGCGCGACTACGGCAACCGGGTCGGCGTGTGGCGGCTGCTCGACGAGTTCTACCGCCTCGAACTGCCGGTCAGCGTCCTCGCCAACAGCGAGACCTATGCCGCCACCCCCGGCATCATGGAGGCGTTCCGCAAGCGCGGCGACGAGGTCGTCGCCCATGGCCGCACCAATGCCGAGCGCCAGGGCGTGCTGGACGAATCCGGCGAGCGGGCGCTGATCGCCGAGACCACCGCCGAGATCGAGCGCCAGGAGGGCAAGCGTCCGGTGGGCTGGCTCGGCCCCTGGATCTCGCAGAGCCGGACCACGCCGGACCTTCTGGCCGAGGCCGGCTACGAGTACCTGCTGGACTGGTGCCATGACGACCAGCCGGTCTGGATGGCGACCCGTGACGGCGGGCGGATCCTGTCGGTCCCCTATCCGCAGGAGCTGAACGACATCCCCGCGGTGGTCGCCCGCAAGGTCGAGGGGCGCGCCTTCGCCGAGATGATCGTCGACGGCTTCGACGAGCAACTGGCCCAGTCGGCCAAGCAGCCGCTGGTGATGGGAATCGCGCTGCATCCCTACATCGTCGGGCAGCCCCACCGCTTGCGCCCGCTGCGGGCGGCGCTGGAGCACATCGCGCGCCACCGGGACGCCGTCTGGCTCTGCGAGGCGGGTGAGGTGGCGGCGCATTGGCGCGCCGAGATGGGGTGAGGGGCCTCCCCGGCGGTCGTTCCGACAGGTCTATCCGAACGCCTTGAAGGTGATCATGGTGAAGGTGTCCTTCACCCCAGGCAGGGTCTGCACCTGCTCGTTCACGAAGCGTCCGATGTCGGTGTCGTCGCCGAGATAGCACTTCATCAGCAGGTCGTACTGACCGGAGGTCGAGTACACCTCGGAAATTTCCTCGACGTCGAGGACGGCGGCGTCGGCCACGTCATAGGCCTTGCCGAGCTCGCATTTGACCTGGATGAAGATGGTTTGCATGTCGGATCACCACGCGTTGCCGGCCAGCGGATCGGCCGGCCGCATGGTCGGCCAGTGACGGCGGGGAATCAAGCGGTCAGGCGGCTGAGAGGGTCAGCCGCCCATCGCCTTCTTCGGCACCGGGCGCAGCAGGAAGGCCGGCACGTCGTCGCCGAATCCGACCACGCGGGACCGGTCGTCCCGGCCGCCCTTGCGCCGCTTGTCGGGGAACTGCTCGACGACGCCGCCGCCGGTGACGGTCTCGCCGCTGGCATCGGTTGCCGGCCTCTCGGACGGCGTCTCCGTCGCTTTGACGGCCGCCTCCTTGCTCGCCGACTTGCGGCCGCCACGCGAGCGCCGCGACCGCTTCTCCGCCGCCGGCTTCGCCTCGGCGTCATCCTCGGCGGCGTCCGGCTTGGCTTTCGCGGCCGGCTTCTCGGCAGCGCCTTCAGCCGACTTGCCGCCGGCCGGTTTGCCGCCGACCGGATTGCCGTCGGCGTCGATCTCCGGGATGCCCTTCTTGATCAGACGGGTGACGGCGGCCAGGAACTTGGCGTCGTCCGACGTGGTCAGCGTGAACGCCCGTCCGGTCATGCCGGCGCGGCCGGTGCGGCCGATGCGGTGGACATAGTCCTCGGCGTTGGACGGAACGTCGAAGTTGAAGACGTGGCTCAGCCCCTTGATGTCGAGCCCGCGCGCGGCGACGTCGCTGCACACGACCAGGCGCGCCTCGCCGTTCTTGAACTTCTTCAGCGTCTCCATGCGGGCCGGCTGCGTCATGTCGCCATGCAACTGAACCGCGTCGAACCCGTGGCGCACCAAGCTGCGGTGCAGCACGCCGATGTCGCGCTTGCGGTTGCAGAAGATCAGCGCGCTCTCCACGTTCTCGCGCTCGATGATGCCGCGCAGGACCTCGCGCTTCTCCTTCACCGCGCAGCGCACGAGGTGCTGGGCGACGGTGTCGGCGGTGGACGCCGGCGGGGCGACCGAGATCTCCCGCGGGTTCATCAGGAATTTGTCGGCGATCCGCTTGATCTCCGGCGCCATGGTCGCCGAGAAGAACAGCGTCTGGCGGATGGTCGGCAGCAGCGACACGATGCGCTCGACATCGGGGATGAAACCCATGTCCAGCATCCGGTCGGCTTCATCGATCACCAGGATCTTCACATCCGTCAGCAGAACCTTGCCCCGCTCGAAATGGTCGAGCAGACGGCCCGGCGTGGCGATCAGCACGTCGACGCCGCGGTCCAGCTTGGCCTCCTGGTCGTCGAACGACACGCCGCCGATCAGCAGCGCCATCGTCAGCTTCGCATTCACACCGTACTTGGTGAAGTTCTCCGCCACCTGGGCCGCGAGTTCGCGCGTCGGCGCGATGATCAGCGAGCGCGGCATGCGCGCCTTGGCCTTCCCGGCCGACAAGATGTCGATCATCGGCAGCGTGAACGAGGCGGTCTTTCCCGTGCCGGTCTGGGCGCAACCGAGCACGTCGCGGCCCATCAGCACGTAGGGGATCGCCTTCTCCTGGATCGGAGTGGGCGAGGTGTAGCCGGCGGCGCCGACTGCGGCAACGATCTCGTCCGAGAGGCCAAGATCGGCGAAGGACTTTTGTGTATCGGACATGTCAACTTAAGTTGTGAGCTCTCGCGGCGCGACGCCTGGAGAGATGCGCGCGGACTATACGGGCAAAACCTTTCATGTCAATCCAAGACACGCTGAAACGCGCGGATTCACTAGACCTTAACAGTTTCGACGTGATGTCGGCGTCGCCGGACTCCTGTTTCGTGCTGGTGGTCGACGCGCAGGCGCGGCTGATGCCCGCCATCGAGGACGGGGCGGCCGTGGTCGCGGCGCTGGATCGGCTGGTCCGGGCCGCCGATCTGCTGGGCGTTCCGGTGCGCGCGACCGAGCACTGCGCCGACGCCATCGGGGCGACCGTGCCGCCGATCGCCGATCGCCTGCGGGCGGATCAGGTTCTCGCCAAACGGCATTTCGACGCCACGCGGGAACCGGGCGTGGCGGAGATCCTGTCCGCCCTCGATCGGCCGGTCGCAGTGGTGGCCGGGGCTGAGGCCCATGTCTGCGTTGCCCAGAGCGCGCTAGGGCTCGGGCGGGCCGGCTGGCGGGTCGTCGTCGCCGAGGACGCCTGCGGCAGTCGGCGCGCCCACGACCGGGAGGCCGGGTTGGCCCGGTTGCGGGCGGCGGGCGCCGTCCCCGTCACCGTCGAGGCGCTGATCTTCGAATGGCTGCAGAGCGCCGATCACCCGGCATTCCGCGCGGCGCTCTCGATCATCAAGGAGGGGTAGGTCTCCTCTGATCTCCTCTCTTGTACATCCCGGCCTTGTGCCGGGACCCAGGTATCAGCTCGCTGGAGCGCGTTGCGAGAGGTGACTGGCGTTCCGGCGGGCTGACCCCTGGGCCCCGGCATGAAGCCGGGGAGTGTTCTGGGAGACGAGGGGGCGGCGAAGAGTGTTTCGGCCCGAACGGTCCCTTCCTACCGCCGGCCCTTCTCCGGGTGCAGGATCAGATCCTCGGGCATGTCGACCTCCATCGCCAACAGGTGGAAGGCGAAGGACTTGCCGTGACCGTCCAGGTTCAGCGCGCCGTTCACCCCGCCCTCCAGCACGTCGTCGATGACGAAGTTGAACGCCGGAAATGTCGGCAGCTCGTAGCGCGTGACCTTGCTCGCCCCTTTGGCGGCGAAGTGCTCGCGCACCGCCGTCTCCGTCACCTGCTCCCGCAGGTAGAGGAAGGCGTCGTCGTGGTAAGGGATCAGGCTGATGTTGACACGATTGCCCTTGTCGCCGGTGCGTCCGTGAGCGACCTCGTGCAGGGCGACGCGCAGGACGCGGCGATGGGGATCGGCGGCCATCAGACGCTCTCCTCGACCAGGCGGGCGGTCGCCGTCACCTTGGCGCGGTCGACCAGGATCGAGGCGGTGGTGATCTGCGGCGCCACGCGATGCCGCACGCCGGCCCCGCCGGCGGGACCGGAGCAGTACAGCGACAGCACCTCGTCGGCGATCCACTGCGCCATCTGCCGGTCCGGCCCCTTGGTCGCCATGCGCACCCGATACTCGCCGTCGCCGCCCCAGTCCCCGGCGGCGCGCAGGTCGCCGCCGTCACCGTCGAAGGTCGAGACCGTCCCGATCAGGTCGAACCGCAGCGGCCAGTTGGTGCCGAGGTCGCGCACACGGGTGCGCAGAACATCGATCGCCAGTTCGGCCCGGCGCCGGGCGTTGGGGCCGGCATAGGTGATTTCGCCCTCGCCAAGCCAGCCGCCTTCGAAACTGACCGTCGCCTTGAGGGTGGGCGGACGCTGTCGGCCTCTGGCCCCGGTGATCCGCACCCGGTTGGGTGCGGTCTCGTCGATCGTGATGCCGGTGATGTCGAGGGTGACGTCCGGCGTGAGGTAGGCGGCCGGGTCGTGCATCTCGTAGAGCAGCTGTTCCTTCACCGTGCGGTGGCTCACCAGGCCGCCGGTGCCGTCGGCCTTGGTCACGGTGACAGTGCCGTCGGCCTCAACCTCGGCGATGGGGAAGCCAACATGGCCAAAGTCGGGGACGTCCTTATAGCCGGGATCGGCAAAGTAGCCGCCGGTGACCTGGGCGCCGCATTCGAGCAGGTGACCGGCCATGGTGCCGGCGGCGATCCGGTCGAGATCATCCATCGACCAGCCGTGCTCGTGGACCAGCGGCCCAAGCGCCAGGGCGGGATCGGCGCAGCGCCCGACCACAACCAGATCGGCGCCGAGCGCCAGCGCGTCGGCGATCGCCTGAGCGCCGAGATAGACGTTGGCGGCGACCAGCCGGCCGTCCGGCATGTCGAGTCCCTCGACCGGGGCGTGGCCGCGGATCTCGCCTTCGGTCATCACGGCGTTCAGGTCGTCGCCCTCGACCACCGCGACCTTGAGGCCGGTGACGCCGAGTTCCTTCGCCATCGTCAGGATCCGGTCGGCACCGGCCGTCGGGTTGGCGGCGCCGAAATTGGAGACGACGCGCACGCCGGCCTTTTTCGCGTCGGCCAGCACCGGGCGCAGGATGCGGTCGAGATAGGGCGAGTAGCCCGAGGCCGGGTTCTCGATCTTCGCCTGCTGGGCCAGCGCCAGGGTGCGCTCGGCCAGCGTCTCGTACATTAGGTAGCGCGGCCCGTCGCGGGTTGCGAGGGAGGCGACGATCGGCACCGCCGCGTCCCACCGGTCGCCGGCGAACCCGGCCCCGCAGCCGATATGCACGGTCTTTCCCGACACGCTCCACCCTCCCGCGTTGACTGATCGGCGTGAGGGTAGACCCGGTCAGCGTTTGGCGTCGAGGGTACGTCTGAGGTCGGTGAGGAAGGGCAGGGCGACCTCGAACCGTTCGGCGCCGATCTCGTCGTCCAACTCCTTCAGTGCCGGCGCCAGCGCCGCGATCGCCTCGACCCGCGCCGCCCGACCGGCCTCGGTCAGGAACACCGCCTTGGCCCGGCCATCCTCCGGGTCGGGGCGGATGTCGACGAAGCCGAGGGCGGACAGCCGGCCGAGCGTGTTGGTCATCGCGCCGCGGGTCACCTGGAACGAGTCGGCGAGATCCGCCGGACGCTTGCCGTCGCCGAGTCGGACCATGTGGTTCAGGACACCGAACTGGGACACCTTGAGCCCGTGCGGCATCACCCGCTCGAACGCCGCACGGGCGAGCTGTTCGATGATGCCGATCTCGTTGAAGACCCGGAACAGGACCGGGTCGTCGGGCGGGCTTGTCATGCCCTGGCTTTAGGCCGGGACGATCCGTGTGTCGAGCGGCCAGCGCGGGCTCGGGTCGCTCGCGGACCCGTAGCCCAGGCGCCCCAGCATTTGGATCGTCTCGCCCGGCTTCGCCAGTTCCGCGTGGATGGTCCGATATAACTCTGTCATCTCTTTGTATTCCTGAAGAGTTTGGCTGACGGGCTGGGTCGAGAGCCCTTGTGCCGTCGCCGCCAGAGTGAACCGGACCCAGGCGGCGCCGGCATTGAGTTGGTCCCGCCGGGAATTGCCAATTGTCGTCATCCACACGAAGGCGGGAGTGGCGGCGAAGATGGCCCGGTACATGTCCATTCCCTGGGCGAAGGCCTGGGAGTTCGGATCTGCGAGTTGCGGTCGGTCGAGCATGCCGATCAGCTGCAGGGTTTCGAGGAACGGGCCGCCCAGGGAGATGCCGTCCGGATTGGCCTCGATCTCGGCCCGGCCGATCCGCATGAGCTCGACATTCTCCGACAGTGTTGCGGGGGTCGTCATTTCGATCTCGTGACCCTGCCAGGCGATGTCCGCGATTTCGCCGACGCGGCCGGGCTCGGCGGTGCCGCCGGCCTGCACACCTGCCGGGACGACCGACAGGAGGTCAGCGATCGTCGCCGGGGCGATCGGCTTGTCCATGTCGAACGGTTCCCGAGTGGTGCGCCGGGTCGGGACCTGGACGAAAAGCGGATCAACTTCTTTTGTAGTTTCAGCGAATGTCAGGCGGGCAACTGGACGCCCGTCGAGCCCGTCGCGGCTTTCCCCGTCCGGGAAAGCTGCGATCTCCAGCCGGTATCCGGCGGCTGCCGCGGCCATCCGAGCGATCTCCAGAAAGCAGCCCAAGCCGATGGTGATCTGTCGGTCATAGGGATCGGTGGCGGCCAGTTTTCGGTCTGAGTCTGCAAACAGAGTTACGCCTGTTTCACCATCGAGACGAACCAGCCAGGGCTGGCGGTTGTGGGGATTGGGCGCGAGGATCGCCCAGGACAGGGCCTCGAGCCTGGGATCCGCATAACCGGTCCCGGCCTGGGCCCAGGGGGCAAGCGCCCCGGTCGGCGTGCGGGTGGCGAGGAAGGCTCCGGCCCCACCGGCGGCGAGGATAATGCCGCCTCCGATGATCGACAGGACGCGGCGGCGCGACTGGGTCATGACGGCTCCTCCGTTGTGGTGAGAAACATATAGTTTAACGTTCAATGATATTCAAACCTGTTCCCGGATCGGGCGGGATGAAAAACTCACCGCCGAAGCCAACAGCAGACATCCGCGAGAGCGAGGACACCGTGCTTGATGCCTTGGTCACCGATATTCGCCGCCTTGTCGCAAGTGCCCGGAGTGGCGAGGCGCTGACCGCCGCCCTGGCCGATCGGCTGCGCCCGCTCGCCGACGACCGCTCCTGGATCACAGACGATCTCTACGAGACCGACGAGAACCAGGGGTTCGGCATCACGGTGCTGCATGAGGAGGGCGAGGACGGTTTCCTGCTGGAGACGGTGTGCTGGGCGCCCGGACGCGGCGTGGCCCCGCATGACCATCAGACATGGGGTGTGGTGATGGGGCTCGACGGCGAGGAGATCAATGTCGACTGGCGGCGCACCGATGACGGGTCGGCGCCCGGCAAGGCGGCGCTGGAGAAGGCGGAAGAGACCCCGGTCACCAGCGGCGTGGTGAAGACGTTCCGCCCCGACGACATCCACAGCATCCGCAACGACTCAGACGCGCCGTCGCTGTCGCTGCATCTCTACGGGCGCAGCCTGGCGGCCATCGACCGGTCGGAGTTCAACCCGATCGCCGGAACGGTGGCGCCCTGCCCGAAGCGTGTGCGGCGGGGCTAGCTCAGGTCCTTCTTCTGGATCTTGCCGGTGGCGTTCATTGGCAGCGCCTCGCGGAACTCCACGGTGCGCGGATACTTGTGTGCGCCCATGTGCTCCCGCGCCCAGGCGATCAGCGTGGCCTCGTCGATCGTCGATCCTGGCGCGCGCACGGCAACCGCCTTGACCTCCTGGCCGTGTTCCGCGTGCGGCACGCCGATGACGGCGACCAGCGAGATCTCCGGGTGCGAGACCAGGATCTCCTCGACCTCGCGCGGATAGACGTTCATCCCGTTGCGGATGATCATCTCCTTCTTGCGGTCGACGATGAACAGGTAGCCGTCGTCGTCCATGACCCCGATATCGCCGGTGTGGAACCAGCCGTGCCTGAAGGCCTCGGCGGTCGCCTCGGGATCCTTGAGGTAGCCTTTCATGACGCAATGGCCGCGGATCACCACCTCGCCGCGCTCGCCTCGCGGCATCTCATGGCCGTCGTTGTCGACCACCCGGACCTGCACCCCCCAGAGCGGCGTGCCGACGGATCCAGGCTTGCGCCTCATGCCGGGGAAGTGCGTCGTCACCGCCGGCGAGGTCTCGCTGAGCCCATAGCCCTCGCGGATCTCTGTCCCGAACCGGCCGTCGAATCGGGTCATGATGTCGACCGGCATCGAGGCGCCGCCGGAGGTCAGGCCGCGGATGCTCTTCAACGCGTTGGCGTCCAGCCCTTCGGCCTCGGCATGGGCCAGCATCGCCCAGTACATCGTCGGCACGCCGGAGAACCGGGTCACGCCCTCGCTCTCGATCAGCGCAAGCACGGTGGCGGCATCGAATTTCGGGAGCAGCAGCAGCGTGGCGCCACCCGACAGGCCGGCCGCCATCTGGCAGACCTGACCGAAGATGTGGAACAGCGGCAGCGCCACCAACAGGACCTCGTCCTCGCCCCAGTTGCCGTTGTTGCGGATCATCAGGGCGTGCAGCATCAGGTTGGAGTGGGTCAGTTCCGCCCCTTTCGGACGGCCGGTCGTCCCGGAGGTGTAGACGACGACGGCGGTGTCCCCCGCGCCGCGATTGGCGGTGTCGAACGTCTCTGCATCCGCCTCGAGGCCGCGCAGGTCCGGGTGGCCATCCGCCGGGCGCTGACCGGTTTCGGCCGGGATCCAGGCGAACAGCGAACAGCTCTCCACCCGCTCGAACGCCGCCAGGCCCTCGCGGCCGATCGGCGCGGCCTCGGAGCCGACATGGCAGAGGAAGGCCGCCGCCTCGGAATGGCCGAGCATGTAGGCGATTTCGTCCGCCCTGAGCAGCAGGCTGACCGGCAGCACCGTGGCGCCGGTCTTCAGGATCGCGAAGTAGGCGATCGGGAATGCCGGCACGTTTGGACAGGCCAGCGCCACGATTCTGCCCGGGCCGATCCCGCGCGCGCGCAGGCCTGCGGCCAGCCGGCAGGCGGCCCGGTCGAGGTCGCGATAGGTCATCCGCCGCGGCCCGCAGACGACGGCCAGACGGTCCGGATGAACGGCCGCCGAAGCCTCCAGCGCATGGGCGAGATTGATCATCGTCACGCCCGCTTCCTCCCTGCCGGTCTTTTCCGCATTTGTGCGTTTTCGGTAGCGTTGCGGCGTTCGCGCCGTCTGGCAAGCGCCGGCGCGTCCTGCTATCGAGGACGCAACAGAAAAGACCCAAACGGAGAGGAAACGAGATGAGCGCCGTGATCGAGGAGCGCCGCGGGCGCATCGCGCTGCTGAAACTGAACAACCCGCCGGTCAACGGTCTCGGCTGGCCGGTGCGCGAAGGCCTGGACGCGGCGATCGTGCGCCTGAAGGACGATCCCGAGGTGGATGGGGTCGTCGTCACCGGCGACGGGCGGATGTTCTGCGCCGGCGCCGACATTCGCGAGTTCGGGACGACCCCGCCGGAGCATGTCCGCCGTCTCCCCGAAATCCTCGATGACCTGGAGGCTCTCGATAAGCCGGTCGTGGCCGCGGTGCACGGCGTCGCCGCCGGCGGCGGGCTCGAACTGGCGCTCGGCTGTCACCACAGGGTCTGCGGGCCGAAGACCAAGCTCGGCCTGCCGGAGGTCACGCTTGGAATCCTGCCGGGCGCCGGTGGGACGCAGCGCCTGCCCCGCGTGGCGGGCGTCGGCAAGGCGCTGGAGATGATCGTCTCCGGCCGCCTGGTCTCGGAGAAGGAGGCGGCGAAGGCCGGCATCGTCGACGAGCTTGTCGAGGGCGATGTCGAGGCGGTGATCGACGCGGCGGTTAAGAAGGCGGAGGCCCTGGCGGCCGCCGGGGAGCCGCCGCGCCGGTCCGGCGAGCGCACCGACGGCCTGCAGGAGGCCAAGGACAATCCCGGCCTGTTCGATGAGTTCCGCAAGTCGATGGCGAAGCGGGCGCGGGGCATGAACGCGCCCTACGCCTGCGTGCGCTGCGTCGAGGCGGCGGCGACCATGGCGCTGGCCGAAGGACTGAAGTTCGAGCGCGCCGAGTTCATGAAGCTGGTCAACGAGGTCGAGGCGAAGTCCATGCGCCACGCCTTCTTCGCCGAGCGCGAGGTGGCGAAGGTACCGGACGTTCCCGCCGACACGCCGACCCGGCCGATCCAGAACGCCGGTGTCATCGGCTGCGGCACCATGGGCGGCGGCATCGCCATGGTCTTCGCCAACGCCGGCATTCCGGTGACCGTCGTCGAGGCCGAGCAGGCGGCCCTGGACGCCGGTCTCGAGAAGATCCGCGGCAACTACGCCGCGACCGTGTCCAAGGGCCGGCTCTCCCAGGAGGAGATGGACAAGCGCATGGGCCTGATCACCGGCGTCACCGATCTGGTGGAACTGGCCGCGACCGACATCGTCATCGAGGCGGTGTTCGAGAACATGGATGTGAAAAAGGAGCTGTTCGCCAAGCTCGATTCCGTGTGCAAGCCCGGGGCGATCCTGGCGACCAATACCTCGACCCTGGACGTGAACGAGATCGCCTCGGCGACGTCACGGCCGGCGGACGTGATCGGCACCCATTTCTTCAGCCCGGCCAATGTCATGCGGTTGCTGGAGAACGTGCGGGGCGAGCAGACCTCGGCGGAGATCATCGCCACGGTGATGAAACTGTCCAAGACACTCGGCAAGGTCGGGGTCCTGGTCGGTGTGTGCCACGGTTTCGTCGGCAACCGCATGCTGCACCAGTACCTGCGCGAGGCGATGTTCCTGATCGAGGAGGGCGCGCTGCCCCAGGACGTCGACCGGGTTATCTACGAGTTCGGTCTGCCGATGGGGCCGTTCGCCATGTGCGACCTGGCCGGCAACGATGTCGGTTGGCGGGTGCGCCAGGAGCAAATCAAGAATAACGGCGGCAAGCCGACCAACGCGCGCTATTCGGGGACCGTCGCTGACAAGATCTGCGAGATGGGCCGCTTCGGGCAGAAGACCGGCAAGGGCTGGTTCTCGTATGAGAACGGGCGCACGCCGATGCCGGATCCGGAGATCGAGGCGATCATCAAGGAGACCTCTGCCGAGCTCGGCATCGAGCGGCGGGAGATCTCCGACCAGGAGATTCTGGAACGCTGCCTCTACCCGCTGGTGAACGAAGGCGCGAAGATCCTGGACGAGGGCATCGCCATGCGGGCCAGCGACGTGGACGTGGTGTGGATGCACGGTTACGGCTTCCCGCGCCACCGGGGCGGGCCGATGTTCTGGGCCGACACGGTGGGCCTGAAGACCATCGCCGAGGCGATGCAGCGTTTCGAGAAGGAGCACGGCCCCTGGATGGCGCCGAGCCCGCTTCTGGTCCGACTGGCGGACGAGGGCAAGGGTTTCGGGGACCTGTAGGACCGCAGGGCGACACCCCGAACCCGTTCCGGGGCGCACCTCAGGCCCGCGCGTCAGATCTCGGCATTGCCGTTCAGGCTTCGGCACGCTGTGGGGTTGGCCCGGTCCAGGGCCGGGGTCGGTGAGGCCGGAAGGTCTCTACCCGACCCTCAGTCCGCTCTCGGCATCGAAGACATGTAGCTTGTCCGCGCCGAAGCGGATGGCGCCGCAATCGTTCGCCGCCGTCTGGGTCTTGTCGGTGGCGACGATGAACTCGGTGCCGGCGACGTGCCCGTGCAACAGCCGGCCGGCGCCGAGCTCCTCGTGGAAACCCGGCGCGAAGGCGAGGCTGTCGCCGGTGTCGCCGCCGAGCTGCACGTCTTCCGCCCGCAATCCGATCAGGATCGGCCGGCCCGCCAGCTGCTGGGCCGTCGGCACCGGAACGGTGACGGTCTGGCCGTCGGGCAGTTCGGCGAGGGGGCTCTGCCCGTTCAGGCGGGCGGGCAGGAAGTTCATCGGCGGCGTGCCGATGAAATCGCCGACGAAGCGGGTGGCGGGGCGGTCGTAGATCTCCTGCGGCGTGCCGATCTGCTCGATGACCCCCTCGCGCATCACCACCAGCCGGTCGGCCAGCGTCATCGCCTCGACCTGGTCGTGGGTGACGAAGACCGAGGTGGTCTTCAGGCGGCGGTGCAGTTGGCGGATCTCCAGGCGCATCTGCACGCGCAGCTTGGCGTCGAGGTTGGACAACGGCTCGTCGAACAGGAACACCTTTGGCTCGCGGATGATCGCCCGGCCCATGGCGACGCGCTGGCGCTGGCCGCCGGAGAGCTGACCCGGCTTGCGGTCGAGGAAATCGGTGAGGCCGAGGATGCCGGCGACCGCCTCGACCCGCTCGCGGCGCTTGGCCTTGGGCACCCGGGCCACCTTCAGGGAGTAGCCGATATTGTCGGCGACGCTCATATGCGGGTAGAGGGCGTAGTTCTGGAACACCATGGCGCAGCCGCGTTCGCGCGGCTCCAGCCTGTTGACGACCGCCCCATCGATCGCGACCTCGCCGGCGGTGACCTCCTCGAGGCCGGCGAGCAGGCGCAGCAACGTGGACTTGCCGCAGCCGGACGGACCGAGGATCACTAGGAACTCGCCCTCGGAGATCTCCAGATCGACGCCGTGGAGAACCTCGGTGCGGTCGAACTGCTTGCGCACGCCGGTGAAGCTGACATGGGCCATGGGATGGGCTCCTACTTGTCGGTGTTGATCAGGCCGCGCACGAACCAGCGCTGCATGGCGATGACGACGATCAACGGCGGCACCAGAACGACCAGCGTGCCGGCCATTGCCAGGTTCCATTCCGGAATCCCGGCACCGGTCGAGGTCTCCGTCGGGATCATCCGGCGCAGCTCCATCACCACCGTGCCGTAACTGTCGGTGTCGGTGATCACCAGCAGCGGCCAGAGATACTGGTTCCAGGCATAGACCGTCATGATGGTCGCCAGCGCGGCGATGTTGGTCTTGGACAATGGGATCAGGTGCTCGACCAGGAAACGGATCGGCCCCGCCCCGTCCATCCGAGCCGCCTCGACGAGTTCGTCGGGGATGGTCAGGAAGAACTGGCGGTACAGGAATGTGCCGGTCGCCGTCGCCACCAGCGGCAGGATCAGACCGGTATAGCTGTCCAGCAGGTTCCATTGCATCGCCAGCTCGAGGCCGGAGACCTGCTCGACGAGCCAGGTGACTCCGACCAGGTCGAGCAGCGTCTGATAGGGCGAGAGCGCGTTGGCGGCGACCGCATAGGTCGGCACGATCCGCACTTCCAGCGGCAGCATCAGGGTGATGAAGACCAGCCAGAACAGCACCATGCGCAGCCGGTAGCGGAAGAACACGATGGCGAAGGCGGTGATCGCGGCGATCAGGACCTTGCCGGTGACCACGCCGAACACCACGATGGAGGAGTTCACGAACTTCTGGCCGAAATCGCCGCGGCTCCAGGCCTCCGCGATGTTAACGAAGAACTGGTCGCCCGGCAGCGTCTTCATCGGGATCGCGTTGACGTCCTGGATGGTATGGCTGGCGGCGACGAAGGCGAGCCAGATCGGGATCGCGAGCAGCACCAGGCCCGAGAGCAGGATCACATGCGTGACGACGTTCAGGATCGGCGAGCGTTCGATCATCGCGTCCTCCCTCAGCTGTAGTGGACGCGCCGCTCGATGTAGCGGAACTGGATGAAGGTCAGGGCGATGACCAGGCCCATGAGGATGATCGACTGGGCGGCGGCGCCCGAGTAGTCGAGGCCGCGGAAGCCGTCGAAGTAGATCTTGTAGACCATCAGGTTGGTCGCCCGTGCCGGCCCGCCCTGGGTCATCACGTCGACGATGCCGAAACTGTCGGTGAAGCTGTCGGTGATGTTGATCACAAGCAGGAAGAAGAAGGTCGGCGTCAGCAGCGGCAGCTGAACGTCGATGATCCGGCGCAACGGCCCGGCCCCATCCATCGCGCTTGCCTCGATCAGCGACCGGGGGATCGCCTGCAGGCCGGCCAGGAAGAAGATGAAGTTGTAGGACACCGCCTTCCAGGCCGAGCACAGCACGATCATCAGCATGGCGTGGTCGCCGTTCAGCACCGGGTCCCAGAAGCCGGGCGAGACCGAATTGATGTAGGCGAACATCCCGGCATCGGGGCTGAAGACGAAACGGAAGGCGAGGCCGATCGCCGGGGCGGCGACCGCGTAGGGCCAGATCATGGCAATCCGATACACCGAATAGCCGCGCAGCTGCCGGTCGGCGAACACGGCGAGGATCAGCGCCATGCCCATGGCGATGGCGGTCGCCGCCACCGCGAACAGCACGGACTGCTGGATCGAGTACCAGTAGTACTCGTCCTCGAACACGGCGCGGAAGTTGTCGAAGCCGACCCACTCGTTGGCGCCGCCGAACGGCGGTTCCAGCGTGAACGCCCAGTACAGCGCCTCGCCGGTCGGCCAGTAGAAGAACGTGAAGATGATCGCCATCTGCGGCAGCACCAGCCAGTAGGCGACGGAATTGTTTTTGAAATAGGCGCGCTTGCTCATGTCGGGGCCGCCAGATGGGGGAAACGGGGAGCGACCCGGGACCGAAGTGCGGTCCCGGGTCTGACGGTTCGTCTCAGCGGGTCAGGGCAGGTCCTTGCCGCGATAGGTGCGGGCGAACTTGGCCAGCACCCGGTTGCCGCGCTCGGCGGCGCTGTCGAGGGCCGCCTGCACGTCCTTGTCGCCGGACAGGGCCGCCTGCATCTCCTCGGTCCACTCCTTGCGGATCTGGATGAAGCCGCCGAGGCGGATGCCGCGGGTCAGCGGGGTCGGGTCGGTGTAGGTCAGCGACTTCAGCGCCAGCTCGCGGCCCTGGTACGGCGGGTTCTCGTAGAAGCCCTTGTTCACCAGCTTCTCGAAGCCGGTCTTGGTGACCGGAATGTAGCCGGTGACCGTCGACCAGAACTCCTCCGATTCCGGCTCGATCAGGAACTTCAGATAGGCCGCCGCCCCCCGGTACTCCTCCTCGGTCTTGCCGGAGAGCACCCAGAGCGACGCGCCGCCGACCACGGTGTTGAAGCGCTTGGTGCCTTCGTAGACCGGGATCATCGTCACGTCCCAGTTCAGCCCGTCGGCCGCGCCGGCATGCACGGCGGCATGGCTGGCGATCGAGCCGAAATAGTGGGCGCAGATGCCGTTGGCGAAGGCGTCGCGGGGGG
>Ga0207422_1002904_pt1 | contig 19644 bp, 16 predicted proteins | sample MarCyaLeptolynsp_FD_187757 | JGI IMG/M metagenome (GOLD analysis project Ga0207422, IMG submission 187757) | Marine cyanobacterial communities from Panama - species 1 Leptolyngbya sp. (SPAdes) | ecosystem: Environmental > Aquatic > Marine > Unclassified | place: Panama: Panama City | collected...
CATGCATATGGTGGTCGTGCAAGAGCGTTGACCAAAGGAAACTATAGAGCAAAATATCTCCAAAACCATAGTAGCCATCGAAAACCGGATCATAATCTCGCGTAGGGTTCTTTCTTCGGCCCTTGCTGATCGGTTTGCGATCCTTGGACTTTGGCATCACCACGCGCTTGTCGATTTCAATCTTTACATCATCTACCTTCATATGCTTTCTCACACGCATACCAAGGTCATTCACAAAGGTCTCAAAGGCCATGTGCTTTTCATTCGTGAAAGTATCCAACACTTCCTGAGATGAAAAACGTGTTTGCATTTTCGATCTGACACTCTCTTGATTCTCTCCATCAACCGTTCTGAACTCCTTCATCAAACCATTCAGCTTGACTTCGATAGGATAAGCACCTACAGCATGAGATCGGTTGATATTAATCTCGATCAGGTAAATAAAGTTGGTGTCCTCATGCTCCAGCACCATATGGATAGTCTCAAAATAATGAGACATGGCATCGTTAATCGTCAACTCATAATTGTCGATGGCTTCTTTCAGGTCATCCTTTTTTCCCTCCTTGTCATAGTAGATATCGATGTCATCATGAGATAGTCTTATGATGTTATTGATGTCGAGTTCCCAAAAAAGCCTATTGAGCTGTTGAAGCATAGACACAGCCGTAAAAGTCTCTCTTTCTATCTTTTTGGATGTCGCTCCTGAGGTAATGAAATGCAAGAACTTCTTAAACATCTCATCAGGTTCCACACGCTCAATCTTGGTCAGTTGAGAAGGGTCAATGGATAGTCGGGCACTGAAATACATGTAATATTGGTTGAATGAATTGAAGTATTAAGATACAACGAAAGGTGGGCTTCTTACTGCTTTTCGTCAAGAGATATCCCCGTTTATGCCAATCATTTGCCTAACAATTTAGCCGCTTGTATTCCAGAATCCATTGCTTCAAAAAATAAGGGCAACCTGGCATTATCCACCCCGGCAAAAGTCATGTTCTTGTAAAGGCGATTCTGGTTTTTGTCGGCAAATAAATATCCCGGTTCAGGAATTGGCATGGCGTGGCCCATCACCTTGATATGAACCTCTTTGATCATACCAGATATGTCCTGATCGAAGTACTGATTTAGGTATCCAGTAGTTTTCTTGACAATCACTTCTTTGTTGGTCTCAACATTCTTCAGGTCACCTCTCGATTCAGGGGGAAGACAATAGTAGGCTGTTAACACACGAAACTGAGCGCCTCCTGTCTCCTGCATATCAGAATCTACAAAACCCATAAAGGTCTGGTCGTCCATCAGCATCTCATTCTGCCAATAGCCTTTCTGATCTAAATTGTCATCAAGCACAAAATTGAGCACAAGCCAGGGAGCATAGGTAGTCTTCTGAAAATGAGGATACTGCTCTGGCATGATGTACTTTAAGGCATGCTTTTGACCAGCATATACCACTTTTGAGCTTCTAATCGATTTGACTGTTTTTAATTTAATATCAATTACCTCTGAAACAAAGCCACCATTTTCAGCTTTTATAGATTTGACCAGATGCCTGCTTAGCAGTCTTTCTGACTCCAGATTGTTGGCCAGCCGCTTAATAAAGTAGCCATTCCCGTCAGGTGGTGAGAACAAGTCCACCACTTGTGTTTCATAAGGTCGGCAAGTGAAGTAATGAATTCCTGCCAAAGCCGAAACTTGATCAGTCGTACCTCCCCAGTCGTCCAGCATATGATAGTCTAGCCCCCTTTTAAAAGCCGGTATCAGGGTCAAGTTTTGACTTAGAAAATCATAAAAGCTAATATCATTCAAGTCACTGAGCTCAGGACCTATCAAAGGAGTTGGCATGGGCATTCTACCGAAATACGGCTTCAGCAGTGCTTGAAACTGCTCTTTTAATTCACCCTCAGGTAGAACATCCTGACGCATTTTACCATCCTGAAAACACTGATTTTTGCGGGGGTTAGGGATAATATATTGCCTGTCTTTGAAGGTCCAGCTATCCTTCCATGGTTGAAACTCGATGAGATCAAGGTCCTCTAATAACTTTAGCCCATCCTCACCGTAATTTGATGGATAGGCTAAGTCATAGTGCGCCCCTTGGGCAAAAGTAACATCGGGATTCCTGACCGCAGAAGAGGTACCGCCCAAATCGTCTGACAACTCACATAAAATAAAATCCTCTTGTCTCAAGTGGTTGGCTGCACTCAAGCCAGCGACTCCCCCACCCACAATCAGGACTTCAGTATTGATGGCCTCATTTCTAGGGAAAGTGTTACTCTCAAATATCAAATGACCCGTATGGATATCCGTATAAACTTTAATCGGAAAGTCATTGGATACAGAAGTCCAGTCGCATGACTTCAAAATCAAAGGGAGGGTAGCAAAGGACGATATTCGTAGAAATTTTCTTCTCTTCATGAATCAACACCTGCTCATTTCAAAGCATAATTTCCGTTTAGGTAGTACTTGTATAAAGTAGGTTTCATCATGGTATTCACCTCCAAATCGCTCGTGACTCGCGTGGGCTTACCAAAACTGAGCATCATTTGCATGGCCTCTTGGTTCAGCCACTGGGTTTGGTACTGATCAAATTCAGCAGCAAACAGACTCGATTTTACGAATTGATTTGTTTCACCATTTATCGCCATTGTCCACGACCATTCACCCAAAGTGAGAATTTGATTATGGAAGGTAACCGGTTCAAAACCCGATGCCTTGATGGTTTTTTGAACTACTTCAAAAGCCTCAGTAGCAAAGTAAGGACTACCTGATTGTGTTATAAAAATTCCATCATCACTCAAGGCACTACTAACCAATTCATAGAACTCTTTCGTGAAATACTGATTCCTTTCAAGGTCCACAGGATCAGCAACATCGATGAAAATGACATCAAAGCTATTGGCATTGCGACTTAAGTACGTGAAGACATCAGTATTTAAATTTACAAGACCTTCATTGGACAAACTACTGCCGTTATAAGCGGTAAAGAGTGTCTCATTTTGAGCCATATTGTAGAGGTCTAAATCGATAGCAATTAGCTGAATATTCTCAATACCTGCTTTCTGCAACTCATTCACCAACATTCCATTTTCTCCTCCAATTACTAAAATCTTCTCGGTGTTGCTGGCCATGTTTAGCACAGGATAAACAAAAGGTTCATAAAATAACCAGGAGTCAATAGAGCTAAATTGATTGATACCGTCAGCATAAAACCAATGATTGCCCCGCCACTCAGTAATGTCAATTGTCTGAAGGTCAGTTTCCTTTGAAAACACCAGCTTGTCATGATATTTAGTCTGTCTTTCTAAAAACTCAGGTGATTGGAATGACTGACCTACAACAATCAGGGCAAGTGTGACCACTAATATGCTAGACGCTTTAACCTTTGTTACCTGCCAATACTGAGCAGCCAAGCCCAAACCAAAAAAGAGCATCAACAAATCAATAAGCGAATCACTCTTTGAGAAAAGACTAAGCACAAAACCACAGGCTACAATCGGTACAGCGAGAAGCTTCATCCATTTCCTTTCAATTGAAAATGACTCCAAACGCAGGATGGCTACCATGGCAGCCGACAAAATGATCAACAAAGAATAGGTGACAAACTGTGGGGAGTTGAGTTCGGAATAGAGTCTAAACTCTAACTTGAGCCAGGCCAGCGGAAGCAATAGCAGTGCAAAAGCCAGGTTTTTGATCCACCCACTTTCTGAAAGGTTCTTCCACAATACAAAGAATGAAGCACTGAAGACCAGGCCGTACACTATAAAGTCAATCTGTGGTTTTTCATAGAAGTAATTGGCCAGAATAACAGGATAAGCCAAGCAATAGCCTATGAGTAAGCAACCCGTAATCAATACTTGCCCTTTGAAGCCAATGCTCATTCCTCTTCCTTCTTCTTTTTCTTCTTGCTACTGAGTTCAGATTCAAAGCCACCTGCAATAATGCCCGCTGGCAAGGCAAAGAGCCCCACTCCTAAAATGGCAATCACCGCACCAAGGACTTTGCCTAATGCCGTTACAGGATATACGTCTCCATAACCTACGGTAGTCAGAGTTGCCACGCCCCACCACATTGTTTCCGGAATGCTTTGAAAGCCTGGTTTATCTGGCTCGTATTCGATATAGTACATCAAAGTAGATGCGAATATGAGGAGAATAATTAGCAGCGTCAGTGTTACCACCAGTTCTTCTCTTCTCTTTTTGATTACTGTAGTAATTAAACCAAAGGCTAGGGAATACCTACCCATTTTGAATATTCTGAAGAGTCTGAAAAGCCTTAGAACTCTTACTATTCTACCATCAGCATGGTTAATCAGCAATGGCAGGTAGAATGGAATGATGGCGAGCAAGTCAATGATAGCTTCAACAGAAACCATGTATTTGAGCCTACCCCAGACGGGATGTTTATATCGCTCCAGCGCTGTACATGCCCAAACTCGAATGATGTATTCGACACTAAACACGATGACTGAGAAGATTTCGAAGTATTCAAAAACCAGCTCATATTGGCTATGGATTGAATCGACTGTTTCAACAATCACGGCTGCTACATTGAGCAGAATCAAGGCCATAATGAATTGATCAAAGCGCTTGCTGACAATGTTTTTATCGTCTGCTTTGTCTAGTGTTCTAAGTACCTTTTGTTTAGCTGACTTACTCATTTCAGAAAGATAAAGATTTAAGAGGCTTTGGTCACTCTCAAAAATTCAATGATATTGAAATTTAAGTAAACCCTGATATTTCATGAGTCCAGGTTTGGTGATCGGCTTAATAGCCGGATATTTTGCGCTATTGGTGGTTGTCGCCAGAGTTACTTCCAAGGGAGCCACCACAAGTACCTTCTTCACCGCCAATAAACAATCTCCTTGGTTTCTGGTAGCCTTCGGAATGATTGGGGCTTCGCTCTCTGGAGTCACCTTTATTTCTGTTCCCGGAGAGGTTGGCAATAGTTTCTTCTCGTACTTTCAGGTGGTTCTGGGATATCTGCTCGGCTACTTCGTCATTGCCAAAGTACTATTGCCGCTGTATTACCAATTGAATCTCGTTTCTATTTATGGCTACCTAGAACAACGCTTTGGCTTTTGGTCTTATAAAACTGGTTCTGCCTTCTTCTTGCTATCTCGAGCTGTTCAGGCAGCCTTTAGGCTTTTCTTGGTGGCCATAGTATTACAGACCGCACTGTTCGACAGCTTTGGCGTTCCTTTTTGGATATCCGTAGCGGTGACCATTCTTCTTATTTGGGTTTACACTTTCCAAGGAGGAATAAAAACGATCGTTTGGACGGATACTTTACAAACCTCTTTCTTGCTGATCGCGGTAGTGACCACCATCTTCATCATTACAAAAGAGCTAGGCTGGAGTATTTCTGAGGCGATTGGTGAAATCCAGGCCAGCGATCTTTCTAAGACTTTTTACTTCGATTGGGGCAGCGCCAGATTCTTCCCTAAACAGTTCATTTCAGGCGCTCTGATCGCCATTGTGATGACGGGGCTAGATCAGGATATGATGCAAAAGAACCTGACTTGTAAGTCGCTGAAAGATGCGCAAAAGAACATTTTCTGGTTTAGTGTCATTCTGGTCATTGCCAATATTCTCATCCTGAGCATGGGCGCCCTTTTATATTTCTATGCTGACCAGAATGGTATTACCGTCCCTGACAGAACAGATGGACTTTACCCATTATTAGCACTGAATCACCTAGGCACTTTCGCTGGTATCGTATTCTTGTTGGGTATTATCGCTGCGGCTTATTCAAGTGCAGATTCGGCCCTAACGGCACTGACCACAGCCTTTTGTGTAGACTTTCTGAATTTTGATCGAAAAAAAGAATCTGATAAAAAGAAGACCAGACTGAGGGTACATATTATCTTTTCAGTGATTCTTTTTCTAATCATTTTGATCTTTAACGCGATCAATGATGATAGTGTCATCAATTCCATTTTCAGAGCTGCCGGCTACACCTATGGGCCATTACTAGGCTTATTCTCATTTGGACTGTTGACCAAAAGAGCAGTCAGAGATAAAAATGTGCTTATCGTTTGTATAGCCGCACCACTCCTGTCCTACCTGATTGATTTCAATACAGGTGGCTGGTTTGGATTCTTTGTGCTTGCCTTAAACGGAGCCTTGACTTTCCTTGGATTATTGATGATATCAAGAAGAGGGCCTGCTAGCTAGTAATCCTTTTCTTCAATTTCAGTGCAGCAACTTTTCTTCTTCTACGCATATTCAAGGACTCAACTGTCAATGAGAAGAATACGGCAAAGTAGATATAGCCTTTAGGTATATGCTGACCTATACCTTCAAGCACCAACATAAAACCTATAAGGATTAAGAATGACATGGCAAGCATCTGCAACGATGGGTGCTTGTTAATGAAGTTACTGATGCGACCTGCAAAGGTCATCATCACTATCATGGCAATTGTAACAGCTACAATCATGATCAATACCTCGGTCGTAAGCCCCACTGCCGTGAGAATTGAGTCGAAAGAGAATACCATATCGAGAGCAACTATTTGAAGTATTACCTTACCCATGGTAGTAGCCACTTTGGCCTTTTCTTCATGTTCCTCCACCTCAAGAGATTCATGAATTTCAGTGGTACTCTTACCGATCAAAAACAATCCACCGACTATGAGAATCAAGTCTTTGATACTGATATCATAGTCGAAAGCTGTAAATAATGGTTCTGTGAAACCAATAATCCAACTGATCCCCAATAGTAAACCAATCCTCATTATAAGTGCCAGAATAAGACCCATATTTCGAGTTTTAGCCTGTTGGTGCTCAGGCAATCGGTTAGAGATAATGGATATAAAGATGATGTTATCCACCCCTAACACTATTTCCAAAAAGGTGAGGGTGAGCAAGGCCACAATGCCTTCTGAGGTCAGTAAGACTTCCATTTACGTAAGAAAAATGTTGATATACAAATATAGGGGAATTAGAGGGCCAGTTCTTCAGTAGGATCCCAGTAGACTTCTTTTAAGTTTTGAATTTTGTCATTGACTACTATTACGCCTTCCGCTTCCAATCGTTCCTGCATAGGGTTAACCGTACCGAAATGATGTTTACCGGTCAGAACGCCTGCCCGATTTACTACACGATGAGCCGGTACATCATCATGTATACCCGATGCATTCATAGCCCAACCCACTATTCTCGCACTACCTTTCGTTCCCAAATAGTGGGCGATAGCACCATAACTTGTCACTCGACCATAGGGTATCAGTCGTGCCACATCATAGACATTGTTAAAAAAATTGGTGTGATCTTTTGCCATAGTTGAAGCTAATAAAAAAGTCCCAACCTGAGGAAGGGACTTTGAAATTTTGAAATATTTGGAATTATCCTCCTCCTGCAAAAACGCCAAAGACGCCTAGCATATTCAATAACACAGCCAAAATTACAAGAGGGCAAATATACTTTATGAAGAACATTAATCCCTTTGCCTTGGTAGTCCCTGATTTAAACTTCTCAGAGCCTTCGGCTAGCTCATCAATAATTTTGTTTGCTCCAATTTTCCAAGCAGCATAAATACTTGTGACTAGTGCCACAACGACTATGAAGAACTCACCGAACAAGTAATCCAAAATGTTCTGGAACCCAACCTTAGGTTCATCTAGCCATGGTAAAGGCAATGACATGTTGGTAAAAAATTCACTCGAATTATGTGAAAGTGCCGAAGGGATACCAACTAAGAACAAAAGACCACCAACAACCCAAGCAGATTTACTACGCGACCATTTCTTTTCATCCATAAAATAGGAAGCTGGAACTTCCAACATAGATACAGATGAAGTCAATGCTGCCACCAAAAGTAGTAAGAAGAAGAAAGCACCTATGATAGCACCGCCCGGCATGCCTGCAAACACTACTGGCAGTATTTCAAACACCAATGCTGGCCCGGCAGCAGGATCCATACCAAAAGCAAACACGGCTGGAAAAATCATAAACCCGGCTAGTAAAGCAACGCCAGCATCCATAAAACCTACCCAGACACCACTACTGACAATATTAGCCGATTTAGGCAGGTAAGATCCATAAGTGATCATAATACCCCACCCTATACTCATAGAGAAGAAAGCTTGCCCAAGTGCTGCCAAAACAGAATTTCCATCAATCTTACTGAAATCAGGCTTCATATAGAACTCAACTCCAGCCATTGCACCTTCTAAAGTCAAACTTCGAATGGCCACAACTGCTATTAGAATAAAAAGTACTGGCATCAAAATTTTTGCTGCTTTCTCGATACCACCTGAAACACCGAGTCGCACAATTAAGATTGTAGCAACAGTAAAAACTCCCATTAACGCAATAGCAGTTCCTCCATCCGCAGCAAAATCTGCAAAGGATTGAGTTGAGCCAGTCAAAGACTTACCGATATAGCCAATTGTCCAACCAGCAATATTTCCATAAAAGGAGAGTACAAAGAAGCTTACCCCTAATGCCAAAATAGCACCAAGCCCCATGAACAAAGGATTCGCACCCGTGTCTTTAAACGCACCAATGGTGCTCTTCTTGGTCATTCGACCCAGCCCCATTTCCGTGAATAATAATGGAACACCGATTAGGATAACACACAGCAAATAAACAAGGACAAATGCCCCGCCTCCATTCTCTCCTGTGATGTAAGGGAAACGCCAAATGTTCCCCAGTCCGACAGCTGAACCGGCAGCAGCCATGATGAATCCAAACTTGGATCCCCACTGCCCACGGTTGTCGGAAGAAGCATTGATTGCCATAGAAATAGTATTTAAGGTTTAGTTGAGATTAAAAAATAACAGACCAATATATCCAAAATATAAGAGAGTACAATCCAGAATTATGCTAACACGTATTCCATCCAACAAACCTACATTTGGGAGAAAACAGTGTGGCAACGAAACGCTGTAGAAATTCAGTGCATATAAGAGAAAGAAAAAATGAAGTCGAGCCACAAATTGGTATGGTAATTGAAAAGCCTGTTTTCAAAAAACTAGTAACCAAATTGTATGAAAAATTGTAAGTCATTCACCGGGCTTTTTACTTTCCTAATCATCACCTTACTGACACTCTCCTGTAAAAATGACAGTCCAGCACCGGACCCAGATTTGAGCATCACCTCTACAGACAATTTCGAAGTGATATCCACCTACAGCAACGGATGGATTAAAGAGGGAATAAAAAAAGATCCTTCTGGACCACCCATGGCAGTATTTGAATATCATGAAAATGGATACCTGAAATCTGTCGATACATATCAGCGTTTACCTGTTCACTATCTTTTTTCAAGTCTAAAGAGAGACGAAGACAATAAGCCAATAAGTGCTGAATACTACTATCCAAATGGGGACACATTTTTGTCCATTTCGTACAAAAATGGACAGATTTCAAGTAAGACTTTATTCTCAGAGAGTGGGGCTCAAACAATTTCAGAATATCAAAATGGCAGACTACAAAGTGTTGAAAGGTCAAGCGATCAAAGTGATAGAACAACTCAAGTTGAGTATGACTATAATGCACAAAAACGCATGCTAACCATTTCATCTGGAGACATTATCGTTCGTACGGAAGAGCTCCCTTGGATCGATGAACTCGGTCATGGTATCAATACGCTTGATGATCTTCTATTAGCGAGATTTGCTACCCCTACCAACTTGATTGAAAGAAGGGTTTTGACTGCTCAATCATCATCATTGAGATGGAAATTCAATTTAGACCCTTTGAACCATGTCCCGGCACCAATTCTATATGACAGATGGTTGAACAGAGTCCCTGAAATGGATGTGAGAATAATTGGATATGATGACACCTATAGAAGTATCTCTGAACAATATCCATTTGTGGAAAGTAGAATTCTGATCTCCAGTTTTCAAAGTGTGAATCATGAGATTTGTTTCTTCCCTGAAGTTGAAACACTAAGAACATTAGGCACTGAGTTACAAGAAAATTTAGAGGCATTCACAGAATTCTACGGAGATGAATTCAATAACCAAAATTTCTATGGAAAGTACCTGTTAACTGTAGCAACACTCAGAAATCTTCCTACAGACCCAGCAGTGAGAGAGCAAATTGAAAGAATAGCATTCAGGCATGCTACCAATCTAATGTCTGGAGATGAGGTTCATACCATTACTGAAGAAGAGCAAAGGCTACTCTCCCAAGTTTTCTTTGAACTAAAAGCGCACTCATCTTCTCTTGATAATGTAAATGGTGTAGTAATTGACTCGCCTGAAGATTATCAACGTGTGATACAAGCCGTTGAAGATGCTTCCTTTGAAATAATTCAAAAGGAGTTCAAAAAGTATTCAACTGTGGCTATTAATAACTAGGCGTTTCCCCCGAGGGTGTTCATTTGTTCTACAAGAACATTAATACCCTCTTCAAAAGAATGTGGTGCGTAACCAAGTTCAGCAATGGCCTTGCCAATTATTAGCCCTGTCTTCGGTGGTCTTTTAGCGGTTTGTGTAAAAGTTGAGGCATCTGCCCTCTCCATTGTAGAAGTATCAAGATTGAAGTAAGCAGCGGTCTTCAATGCCATTTCATAAGGCGTCAAGAGGTCTTTCCCACAAATATTAAAGATACCTTGAGCACGCTTCTCGGCAATCAAATAGCAGCCAGCGGCCAAGTCTTCTGCCAATGTCGGACTTCTCAGTTGATCATCCACCACCTTTATCGGCTTTCCCCCCTCAAGACTCTTTTTTACCCATAATACTATATTTGAGCGACTCATATCATGGGCAATACCATAGACCAAAACCGTCCTGGCAATGGCGAATTTTACATTGCTGTTCAAAAGAAGTTCTTCAGCCGCCAATTTACTTTCTCCATAATAACTGATCGGATTTGCTTTCGCCTGCTCATCGTAGGGACCTTCTTTCCCATCAAAAATAAAGTCCGTAGAAAGGTGAAGGAGAAAACTTGAGTTCCGTGCACATGCTTTGATCAAATATTCAACCGCATCGACATTTAGTTTCCAGCAGTTCTCACGTTCGGTTTCACATTGATCCACATTGGTCATCGCTGCTGTGTGAATAACTATTTCTGGTGCATGTCTATCGATTACATCATCAATCCGAGACTGATCGGTAATATCCATCTGATCAAACTGGTAATTCACCTCTGGATATGGTAGTCGATTAGTACCTCTTGCGGTAACAATCAACTCGTCTTTGCCTCTATCAAGAATGAGTTTGACCAGTTTCTGACCCAGCAGACCATTAGATCCGGTAATCAATATTTTCAAAGCCTTACTTGTTAGGATAGGTAATTCCGTACTTATCAGTAATCTCAGATTTGTTCATCTTCATCACCTTTACTTCCATACGAATATCTTCAATCGGCCTATCTCTTTGATTTGTTGGTGTAGCAGCGATTTTATCAATCACATCAAGTCCTTCTACCACCTTTCCAAAAACAGTGTACTGACCATCCAAATGCGGTGCTCCGCCAATAGTGGCATAAACTTCCTTTGCCCAATCAGGGTAGCCTGGGTCGTCTTGAGGACCAAAACGCTCTTCCATTACATCAATTGAATTGAATATTAATTCTCTCTGAGCCCTATTAAAGTCATAAGTAGAGTCCTCTCTAAACTTATTTACGTGGTAGTTGTATTTCTCAGTCAATTCCGGAAAACGCTCTGACCTCAGCATGCGCTGGAAAATGCCAGACAACTTGAGGTACTGTCTTCTGTCTGCTCGAGCTGCCAAGCCCTCATCATCGAATTTTTCACCATGCACTATATAGAACTGAGAACCGCTTGACTTCTTCTCAGGATTTGATGCATCACCAGTTCTCGCTGCAGCCAAAGCTCCTTTCTCGTGGATATACTTTTCAGATAAAAATTCCGCCGGAAGCATATAATCAACGCCTTTTTCTTCCTTGCCAGTTGCAAGGTTTCCTGTCTGAATCATAAACTGATTGATCACCCGATGAAAGAGAACTGAGTCGTATTTCCCTGACTTAGCCAATTCCAAAAAATTGGCTTTATGTAGCGGAGTCTCATCAAAAAGAACGGCAGTCATATCGCCATAAGGTGTGGAGATTACAACAATTTCATCTTGTTCTTGAGCACAGCTAGATAGAAAGGCTACCAAGGCAAGAACTATTAAGGCTTTGATTTTCATAAGTCTTGTGTTGAACCAGGGTCAATTTACACTACACAATGCTATAAACACACTCATTCTTATAATTCCCGAGTTTTCGTTTTCAACTGGGCATAAAAAAAGGGATTCCATGTACGTGAAATCCCTTTTGAAGTTAATAAGCTTACTGATCTAAAGTTACAGGGTATTTATAACCATATTTCTCTTCAATTTCGGCTCTTGGCATTACCTCTACGGAGATGAACATTCTAACATCTTCCAATGGTCGATCACCAGGAGCTGTCTGAACACTTGCTATGTTGTCTACAATATCCAATCCTGAAATAACTTTGCCGAAAACTGTATACTGATCATCCAAAAATGGTGTGCCTCCAATCGTAGAATAAGCTTCAATGCGCGACTCAGGCATAGTGAAGGTTCTTCCTGTAAGTTCTGTCAATCTATCTAAAGTAGATTCTACTTTAGTTTGAATAGCTGCATTATCTCCAGGGTTTTCTGTCATAACAGCCTGATATTCTTTGGCCAAGTCACTTTCCGGATAAGTTTGCATACACTCTCTAAAAGCCGAAATAATCTTTCTCTGATCTGTTCCCTCAAGCTGCTCTCTTGGTGTTACAGTACCTTGAACAATATAGAACTGACTTCCGCTTGAGGCTCTTTGAGGGTTTACCTGATCCCCTTGTCTGGCCGCAGATAAAGCTCCTTTTTCGTGGAACAGTGTTGGTACAAACTCAGCAGGAATAGTATATCCTGGTCCTCCTGAACCTAATGGTTGCCCTTGCACCGCGTTTTTTGACTCTGGGTCTCCACCTTGAATCATAAATGAGTTGATTACCCTATGAAAGATAAGACTATCATAAAAACCATCATTTACCAGCTTTAAGAAGTTCTCCTTGTGCTTCGGAGTTTCATCATAAAGTATGGCTTTCATCTCGCCCATGCTGGTTTTGATAGTGACCAGGTAGTCGTCACCTTCGGCAGCAGGAGTCTCTGAAGTCTTTGTTTCTCCACAACTCGCAATGATTAGCGTTAAGCATACCGCGCTTAATATTTGAAATACTCTATTCCTCATGTATCTGATTTTTTATATCTCTCAAAATTCTTTCTCCCCCCGAAGATAATACTTCTCTGGCGAGTTGTTGTCCTAAATCAAGGGGTTGATTTGATTGTCCTTTAAGTTTATAACAAATTCTTTCTTCTCCATCTAAGCTGATGATACCTCCCTCAATTTCCAGTTCAGCGGCCTCTAGTATCGCACGAGCGAAGACTGGAATGCTACATCCCCCATCAATAGTCTTTAAAAAGGCTCTTTCGGCTTTGAGACAGATTTCAGTGTGTTCATGATTCAAAACTTCTCTAATCGCACTCGACTTATTGGCATCAATACTTTTATGCACTTCAATAGCCACGCTTCCTTGTCCTACCGCAGGTATAAATTCGTCCAAGGACAACTCCTTACGTATCATATCTTCATAACCCATTCGATGAACGCCCGCATAAGCCAAGAGAAGGGCATCGCAAGCGCCTTCTTTCATTTTTTGAATTCTGGTCTGAAGGTTTCCCCTTACAGGCACTGTCTTGATATTGGGGTAAAAACGCTTTAGTGTTGCCACCCTACGCGTGGAGGAAGTGCCTAATAGGAAGTCTGAATTGCTGGTCATTTCCAAGCCCACTTGATGACTAATGATAACGTCACTTGCTTTTTCACGATCCATAAAGGCAATCAGTTCAAAACCCGCTGGCAGAGTGGATTGCATATCTTTGGCACTATGTACAGCGATGTCAATTTGTCCATTGGCTAGCTGATCCTCTATCTCCTCTGTGAAGACCCCTTTGCTACCGATCTTGGCTATAGAAACATCAAGTATTTTATCCCCTTTAGTCTCTATTGTGACTATCTCAGTCTCGTGACCAGCGGCCTCAAGCTCATCTTGCACATGGTGAGCCTGCCAAAGGGCAAGTTTACTTCCTCGTGTACCAATTCTAATTTTCATCGGATAATTTGATAAGACGCTCTTATGTACTCGATTAAATGGTTAAGCCCGCGCAATTTGGGCAATCGTTAGAGATAAATCAAGAAAGAGAATTTTAGGGTTAGCATTCCTCTCTATATGGTACTGCGCTTCATCCAACTTTGGAGAAACTTCCATAATCTTTTCTGCAGTGAATACTTTACCGAATTTCTGAATGAAGTCCTCTTCTTCGGCAGGTATTCTACAAATTTCAGTGGCCTGAGCCTCGAAAATCAATGATTCACGCATCAGACTAGAACCCACTCCTAATAATTCTTTCTGAAAGTCTTTACCCTTTTTCTGAAACTCATCTGCCATTGAGATTAATTCAGTGAAGTTATAGGTAAAGCATTGTCTAAACCAATTCTTAAAATAGTTCTGGGTCTCATTGTCTTCACCATTCACCATTTGTAAGGCTGTACGCATGCTACCTTCAGCCATGTAGGCGATTTGTGAAGCGCGTTCACTAGGCAAACCTTCTGAGGAAATCGCCTGCCTGATCTCATCATCTGAAAAAGCTGGTATACGCAACTGTTGTGTCCTTGAAAGAATTGTAGTCAATAGCTTGTTGGCATCATTGGACACCATTATGAAAACCGTTTTCTCTGGTGGTTCTTCCAAAATCTTCAGTATACCGTTGGCAGCATTGGTATTCATCAGCTCGGGTAGCCAAATAATCATTACCTTAAACTGACCCTCAAATGCTTTCAAGGATAATGCCTTAACAATATTCCTGCTCTCTTGCCTAGGGATCATAAGAAGTTTGTTCTCCCAGCCAAAATGACTGCTCCAGTCAGAAACATTGCCATAGACCGAAGCTTGCAGAAATAACCTCCACTCATTCAAGAATTTCTCGCTGGTAGCATCTTCCCTTTTTAGCTTAGTAGTAGCAGCTGAGGGAAAGACAAAACTCACATCTGGGTGAATGAATTTCGCATTCTTTTGACAAGAGGAGCATTCTCCACATGAATCAGTGGAAGATGGATTCTCACAATTCAAATAAGTGGCAAATGCCATGGCCATGGCTAGATTAGCGCTTCCTTCTGTTCCTACAAACAGTTGTGCATGTGCTACATGACTTGAGGCCACTGCTTCGATTAACTTTTGCTTAGTTGAACCTAAACCTGGAATGTCTTGAAACCTCATGCCTTTTTCTCCCAAATTCTGTAATCAGCTGTGTTCTCGAAAATGGTTGACAACACCTCCTTGTCCATATCATCCAGCTCAATATTTCTACGCTTCATGACAGCTTCAGCTACTTCATAAAATTTACGCAATTGAAAAGTTGTCAACCCATTGGCACCTCCCCAGGCAAACGAAGGCACAAAGTTTCTCGGGTAACCGGATCCAAATACATTGGCACCAACACCAACCACCGTACCGGTATTAAACATGGTATTAATACCGCATTTGGCATGATCGCCCATCATTAATCCACAAAATTGTAAACCTGTGTTGGCAAACCTTCCTGACTCGTAATTCCACAGCTTAACCGATGCATAGTTATTCTTTAGATTGGAAGTATTTGTGTCGGCACCCAGATTACACCATTCACCGATCACCGAATTGCCCAGGAATCCATCATGACCCTTGTTAGAATACCCGAAAACAACCGAGTTACTGATCTCACCGCCTACTTTTGAATAAGGACCTATGGTTGTGTCGCCTTTGATTTTTGCTCCCATATTAATATGTGAGCCTTCACAGAGGGCAAATGCGCCTTTAATAATGGCTCCCTCATGAACTTGGGCATTTTTTCCGATATAAATAGGACCCTCCTCAGCATTGAGAATTGCTGCCTTTATGCTGACTCCCTCCTCAATAAAAATACGCTCAGCGCCATAAACAATGGTATTGGAATCGGAGATTTCTGCAGATGATCTGCCTTCTGTAATCAGCGCAAAATCGGCCAGGATTTGTTCCTTATTATGTTGAAAAATCTCCCATGGATTCGCAATTAACCTAATTGAGTCGGTGTATTCGATGTGCTCGGTTCCATTACCGCAGGTAGCCAACACTATCCCTTCTGAAACTAGCTGCTGTCCCTCAGACAAGGATTCGATCGCGTTTACCAAAGCTTTATTCGGGCATAGCGCACCGTTGACGTGTAGTGTTGTTTCTCTTGCTTTAAATTTATTAGACAGGTAGGCCTCAGTAGAGAATCCTACATGGAAGCCAAAGTGTTCCCACTTTTCAGAGATCTTCAAAATCCCGATTCTAATATCTGCGACAGGTCTGGTGAAAGTGAAGGGGAGAAGACTCCTTCTGATTTCGGCAGGATCGTAGAGGTTAATGTCCATGCACAAAAATAAAAAAGTCTCCAGCTTAATCGCATGGAGACTTCCTTAAATGACTTAAATCTGTTAAGTCTATTTTTTCTTATATCTTTTGTTGAATTTCTCAACTCTACCTGCTGTATCCACAAATAGCTTTTTACCAGTGTAGAAAGGGTGAGAAGCAGAAGAAACCTCCACTTTAATCAAAGGATAGGTGTTTCCATCTTCCCATTCGATAGTCTCGCCTGAAGTCATAGTAGACTGCGTCATAAACTTAGTCTCACTTGATGTATCGTAAAATACAACTGGTTTATAGTCAGGATGAATGTCTTTTTTCATTGCGCTAAATTTTACTTCCCTCAAAAAGGACTGCAAATGTAGTGACTTGCAGAATATTACACAAACATATTAGTTTTATAATTTAAAGAAATTCAAACTCTTGGAGAATAAAAGGTTAGAACCATTCAAGTCGTTATCTTGGGACTTCGATACGCCTATGAAAAAGCTACTCATTCCGTTTGTGTTCCTACTGACACAAGGGCTAGCCAATGCTCAAAGCACCTTTATTCCTTATAATCGAGACTATTATCATCTGATCGATCGGTTTCAAATTAAGTATGGAAGTGCAGGCAATCTCCTTCAAACCACCTTCAAACCACTTCGCAGGGTAGATGTTTCAAACTTTTTGATGGGTATGAAGGATCAATATGATAGCCTTTCCCCCCAAGACCAGTTCAATTACCAGTACTTAATTAACGACAATTGGGAATGGACTAATTCTCCTTACAACGAGAATGATAAGTCGTGGTGGGACCTGATGTATACGAAGAAATCGGATTTTCTTACCTACGGGGCCAAGAACTTCTCTCTGCGTATAAACCCAGTCATTGATTTTACCGGTGGCAATGATCCCGATGCTACCAACACGATCTATACCAATACAAGGGGTATCGAAGCTCAAGGTATGATTGACGATAAAATCGGTTTTTACACTTTTCTTACGACAACCCAGACGGTCTTTCCCGAGTATGTTCGAAACTCCATCAGAACCAAGCTAGCCTTGCCCAACGAGGGTTTTTGGAAGGCAGATGCGGATGTCTACGACATCACACATGCAAGAGGTTATCTAACCTTTAATGTTACAAACAGTATTGATGTGCAAGCCGGATATGATAAAAAGTTCATCGGACATGGGCTTAGATCCATGGTTTTATCCGATTTTTCCAGCCCTTTTCTTTTTGGGCAGATCAATACGCGTCTAGGTAAATTCCAGTATACGAACCTGTTCGGTGAGTTGACAGCCGATATAATATTCGCCAATAGCACCTCACCAGGAGATGGCAACTATCCTAAGAAATACATCAGTATGCATCGTCTGGGGGTGAATATCACCAAGTCTTTAGAAGTAGGTGTATTTGAAACCATAATTTCAGAAGAGGCCAACATCAACTATTTCAACCCTGTTATATTCTACCGCGCCATTGAACAGCAGCAGGGCAGTCCTGACAATGCATTGCTTGGCTTAGACTTTAGCTACAATTTGAAAAGCAAGTTTCAATTCTACGGTCAATTCATTCTCGATGAATTCTTAATCGATGCCCTTAGAAGCGGAAATGGAGATTGGCGCAATAAATTCGGGGTTCAACTGGGCGGTAAGTATATAGACGCTTTCGACATTTCAAATCTGGACCTACAAGCAGAGTACAACATTGCAAGACCTTATTTCTATGCTTCAGATACACCAGTACTAAGCTATACGAATTATAGAAATCCATTAGCGCACCCGCTGGGAGCAAATTTCAAAGAATTGGTACTTTCAGCAAGGTATCAGCCCATCCATAAACTCTATGTGACAGGTAAAATCATATCCAGTGATTTTGGAAGAGATGAGCTTGGAGTGAGTTATGGTGGAGATCTTTTGAGAAGCACTGATGACAGAATTAGAAATACGGGTAATACTATCGGTCAGGGCATTCAAACAACAAACACTTATATTGAGCTTTCTGGTTCGTATATGTTAGTGCAGAACTTGTTTGTTGATTTAAGAAATATCTATAGAAGCGTTAACAGCCCATCAACCACTGGCAAAACAAGTTCGTTTATAACCATGCTCTCATTAAGGTGGAATCTTCCGCAACGGCAGCATGAATTCTGAAATAATTATGTATAACTTGCCCCCGAAAGACACTCTATGAGTACTTACGGTCGGATTATTTCATATGCCAAGCCTTATCACAGGTACTTCCCTCAATATGTAGTTTTTGCCTTCTTGGCAATCATTTTTGGGCTGTTCAATCTGGCACTTCTAGAACCCCTCTTCACTGTAATTTTTGAGACAAAAGAAGAGAATGAGCTACTTGAAATGGCCAATACTGAGGGGTTGAGTTTCGGTATAGATTATCTAAAAGCCTCCTTCTACCAGAAACTTATAGAATTCAAAGAGACTAACGGTCCACAAGGGGCACTTATTTATGTAAGCGTCATCATCGGTATTTCTGCTCTGCTCTCCAACCTCTTTACCTATATCTCCAATGTGATCATGGGTTATATGCGAGCAGATCTCATCGAAAAAATTCGCAATAAGGTTTTTAATAATACCTCAAGGCTTCATCTGGGCTTTTTTGCAGGGGAAAGAAAAGGGGACATCATGTCCAGAATGACTAATGATGTACAGGAGATTGAAGTGACCCTAATGAGTTCAATTAAGGTATTTTTCAGAGAACCTGCCACTATTATTGTATACCTCTCATTCTTATTTGCTACCTCGGTACAGCTCACTTTCTTTACCCTAGTCTTCTTTCCTATTATGGGTTTGGTCATATCAGAAGTTGTGAAAAGACTGAAGAAAAAGGCCATTCTAAGCCAAGAGAGTCTAGGCAGAATTGTCAACCTAATGGACGAGGTTTTTGGAGGAATGCGCGTGATCAAAGCCTTTAATGCCAGAGGCTATGTCGGAGACCTGTTTGAAAAAGAAACAAGGACATATCGAAAGATCAACGTTTCCATGGCTCGCAAAAATGAGTTAGCCTCACCAATCTCACAGTTCTTGGGTATCCTTGTTGTGGCCACTCTCCTAGTGGTTGGCGGTAACCTTGTATTGAATGATGAAACCAATTTAGATGGAGAAGGTCTTCTGGTTTACATAATCGTCTTTAGCCAAATCTTGAATCCTGCGAAAAGTCTCTCTCAATCTATCAGCAGCATACAAAGGGGACTGGCCTCAGCAGATCGTATATTTAAGTTGATCGATGAAAAACCCCAAATCGAAGATAGTC
>Ga0207422_1002905_pt1 | contig 19629 bp, 19 predicted proteins | sample MarCyaLeptolynsp_FD_187757 | JGI IMG/M metagenome (GOLD analysis project Ga0207422, IMG submission 187757) | Marine cyanobacterial communities from Panama - species 1 Leptolyngbya sp. (SPAdes) | ecosystem: Environmental > Aquatic > Marine > Unclassified | place: Panama: Panama City | collected...
GATTTAGCGAATAACCACATTATTCCAACGGCATTGAAATACCAAAATCAATTGATTGAAAATGTAAAAGGATTGAAAGAGATATTGGGAGCTAGTGACTTTAAAAATGCAGCTTCTACGCAGATTGATTTGATCAAAACCATATCAGAGCATATTAAAACCATCCAGGAAACAGTAACAAAAATGACGGATGAGCGAAGAAGAATTAATAAGATTGAAGAGGCTGATAAAGTTGCATCTGAATACTGTAATACGGTGAAACCAATGTTCGAAGTAATCCGATATAGTGCAGATAAATTGGAATTAATGGTTGATGACGAAATATGGCCACTTCCGAAGTATAGGGAATTATTATTCAATCACTAGTTGATCCAAAGGGATAAAGGCGATTTTGAATCGGTTTATAAATGCCAATGATTGGGTAAAATTCAAAGCCTAATCGAAGGAAATTTTGTTTATTTTAGCAGCCACTGAAAAAAAATATCTTATTCAAATGAAGTTTTTTAAAGTAGTTGGAATTGCGTTTATCTTTTGCATTACAACACTTCAATTGAATGCTCAGAGGAGTTTTCTTGAAGATGCTGACCATGCCTTATACAATGAGGAAAAATACTTTGAAGCAATTGAAATGTATAAAAAGGCCTATGTCAAGGAGACTGGCAGGGATGTCAAGGCTGAAATTATATATAAAATCGCTGAAGCCTATCGATTAAGTGACCAAGCCGAAAATGCAGAGGTTTGGTACGATAAATCAATCATTGCTAAATATGCTGATCCACTGGCAAGACTACACTTGGCAGAAATGAAGATGCAGAATGGCAAATATGATGAGGCCCTTATAGAGTATCAGAAATACGCTGCAATAGAACCTAAAGATGAAAGGGGTAGAAATGGAATAGAAGCCGCAAAACAAGCCCAAGATTGGAATGATAAACCCGAGAACTATATCGTTGAGCCAGCTGTATTATTGAATACAGAATTTTACGATTATGGATTGACCTTTTCAGATAAGAACAACAATGAGATTGTTTTTACCTCTACTCGTGAAGGTTCCGTTGGAACAGATATATCAGATGTTACTGGAGATAACTTCTCTGATTTGTATACCTCTAAAAGAGATAAGAAAGGCAAGTGGAGTGAACCTGTTTTACTAGAAGGAGATGGATTAAATACTGAAGCTTCAGAAGGAGCTGCCGTTTTTAACAGCAGAAGAAATGTGATGTACTTTACACATTGTATGTATGACAAGAGAGGATACTTTGGCTGTAAATTGAAAAGTGCAAAGAAACAAGGTACTAAATATGGCCAGATAGAAGATATTCCAATTTCTAACGATAGTGCTACCATTGGTCATCCGGCAATTACTCCAGATGATAAAGTGATCATCTTTGCGTCTGACATGCCAGGGGGACAAGGAGGTAAGGATTTATGGTATATTAGGGAAGAAGCTAGAAACAAATGGTCAGAACCCATTAACCTCGGACCACAGATCAATACTTCTGGTAATGAAATGTTCCCTTTTGTTCGAGAAAATGGAGATTTATACTTTTCTTCTGATGGTCATGTCGGAATGGGAGGATTGGACAATTATGTTGCCAAGAAAAAAGGCAATGCTCAATGGGGCAATGTCGAGAATTTAAAAGCTCCTTTGAACAGTAATGCAAATGACTTTGCAATCGTATTTGATGGTAAAGGAGACAAAGGATATTTTTCTTCCAATAGAGAAGGAGGAAGAGGTAAAGATGACATCTGGGAATTTTCTAAACCTCCGATACTATTTATCTTAAAAGGTATTGTTCTTGATCTTGAGACCAAAGAAGTTCTTGTTGGAGCGGAAGTTCATTTAATTGGAACAGATGGAACAAATGCCAAGGTAGAAACTGACGCTAATGGTGAATTTGAATTTGCTGAAAATGGAGATAAGTATTACATCAATAAGAATACTTCCTATTCTATTACAGTTAGCAAGGCAAACTATTTGAATGCAAAAGGAAAAGAAACAACAGTTGGATTAATAGAATCTAAGATTTTTGCACATAAATATGAATTGCAACCGTTCAGTGATCAACCTATCAAATTACCGGAGATTCTTTATGCATTTGATGATATTCGTTTGACCGAGCAAGCAAAAGATTCCTTGGATTTCTTATATAATATCCTAGTAGATAATCCAAACTTGGTTATTGAACTAAGAGCGAATACAGATTCTAGGGGTAGTCCATCTTATAACAATAGATTATCGCAAGGTCGTGCAGAGTCCGTTGTAAAATATCTTGCAAGTAGAGGAATACCTATTGAAAGAATGGTACCAAAGGGTTATGGAGAAAGCAATCTATTAATTTCAGATGAAGAAATCAATAAATTGGCTACAGAGGAAGAAAGAGAAGCAGCACATCAGTTGAACAGACGTACAGAGTTTAGTATACTTCGAGATGATTATGTGCCGCAAGAAGGAGGAGAGTCTGTAAATCCAGATGATATTGACTTGAATAATATCGCATTACCAAATGCTACTGAAGAAGATAAAGAAGACGCTAAGAAAGAAACGCTTAAAGTAGAAGAGGAAGAAGGAGGACAATAGCAATTGAACCAAAGAAATAAACATCCATTTTCATTAGAAGGTGGATGTTTTTTATTTTCATAAAATGAACGAACGATACCAACAAAGAGGAGTTTCAGCGGATAAAGAGGATGTTCATAATGCAATAAAATCTATTTATAAGGGCTTGTTCCCAAAAGCTTTTTGCAAAATAGTTCCCGATTATCTGAGTGGAAGTGATGAGCATTGTATAGTAATGCATGCAGATGGAGCAGGAACAAAATCTTCCTTGGCATATATGTATTGGAAAGAGACCAATGATCTTTCCGTATGGAAGGGGATTGCAATGGATGCAATTGCAATGAATTTGGATGATTTATTATGTGTTGGTGCAACAGATAATATATTGCTTTCTTCAACCATCGGTCGTAACAAGAATAATATACCAGGGGAAATCATTACTGCCTTAATAGAAGGTACAGAAGAGATATTAGAAGATCTTAGGAATTATGGCGTTGGGATCTATAGTACAGGAGGAGAAACAGCTGATGTCGGCGATTTAGTCCGAACAATAATTGTTGATTCTACAGTTACTTGCAGAATGCGAAGAGATGAAGTGATTTCTAACCATAATATTCAAGCTGGAGATGTGATTGTAGGCTTGGCTTCATTTGGTAAGGCGAATTATGAAAATCAGTACAATGGAGGTATGGGAAGTAATGGCTTGACTTCTGCCAGACATGATGTTTTTCATCATTATTTGAAAGAAAAGTTCCCAGAATCTTATGATCATGGAGTTCCAGATGACCTAGTTTATTCCGGAAATCAAAAATTGACAGATCACATTTCAGGAGTTCCTTTGGATATTGGCAAATTGGTTCTTTCACCTACACGTACCTACGCTCCTATCATTAAAGAAGTTTTAAAGGAAATGAGAAGCCAGATCCATGGTATGGTGCATTGTAGTGGGGGTGCTCAAACAAAGGTGCTACATTTTATTGATGAGCTGCATGTGATTAAGGATAACTTATTTGAAATACCACCTCTTTTTGATTTAATCCAGAAAGAATCACAAACAGATTGGAAAGAAATGTATAAGGTCTTTAATATGGGACATCGAATGGAACTTTATTTGGCAGAAGAGAATGCCCAGAAATTGATAGATATTTCTAAGAGTTTTGGTGTGGATGCTAGAATTGTAGGTAGGGTTGAAGATTCTACAAAAAAACAATTGACCATTAAATCTGTAAATGGAACATTTCAATATTAGAGAATGAGTAGCTTATTAGATAAATTGGAATCCATTAAGATTCGTTGGGATGAAGTTTCCCAATTGATTGTCGATCCTGAAATTATTGCGGATATGGATCGATATGTTAAGCTCAATAAAGAATATAGTGATCTAAAAGAATTTGTTGAGGCATACAACAACTATAAAAATATATTAGACAATATAGATTCCTCAAAGGAAATTTTGGCAACTGAAAAAGATCCAGAGTTCAAGGAAATGGCCAAGGCAGAATTAGATGATTTATTATCAAAACAAGAGAAATTTGAAGCCGACATCAAAGTGATGCTCATTCCTAAAGATCCCAATGATGAGAAAAACGTTATCATAGAGATAAGAGCGGGTACTGGCGGAGATGAAGCAAGTATTTTTGCTGGGGATCTTTACCGAATGTACACCAAATTTATTGAGAAGCAGGGTTGGAAACATGAACTAACCACGGTAAATGAAGGTACTTCAGGAGGATTTAAAGAAGTTGGATTTGAAGTTAGTGGAAGTAATGTTTATGGCATCATGAAATTTGAGTCCGGGGTACATAGGGTGCAAAGAGTACCACAAACAGAAACCCAAGGAAGGGTCCATACATCAGCAGCTTCTGTAGCAGTATTGCCTGAGGCAGATGAGGTAGATGTGAAGATTAACCCTGCGGATATCAAAAAAGACACCTATCGTTCTTCAGGAGCGGGGGGGCAACATGTTAACAAAACAGAATCTGCGGTAAGGTTAACTCACATACCTACAGGTGTTGTGGTGGAATGTCAAGATGGAAGATCTCAGTTGAAGAATTATGAGAAAGCATTGAAAGTGTTGCGAACTAGGCTTTATGAAGAAGAAGTTTTACGACAAGAGAAAGAAATTGCAGAAGATCGTAAATCACAAGTTTCAACTGGAGATAGATCGGCAAAAATTCGTACCTACAATTATCCCCAAGGAAGAGTTACAGACCATCGAATTAATTTAACTCTATATAATTTAGATGGAACGATGAATGGAGATATTGATGAGATCATAGAAGCGTTGAGAGTTGCTGAGAATGCAGAAAAGTTGAAAGAAGGGTTTGAAGATGAAAACAAGGTGGCTTAATGGATAGATCTACTTTAATAAATCAGATAAGAGAAAAGCAAACATTCCTTTGTGTAGGATTAGATACTGATCCTGACCTTATCCCTGACTTTTTAAATGAGTTTGAGGATCCAGTATTTGAGTTCAATAAGCGAATAATTGATGCGACCAAAAACCATTGTGTTTCCTACAAGTTGAATATTGCTTTTTATGAAGCAATGGGTGCAGAAGGTTGGAATACTTTAAAGAGGACAATAGATTATATACCTGAAAATATCCTAACGATAGCGGATGCCAAAAGAGGAGATATAGGCAATACTGCTAATAAGTATGCACAAACTTTTTTTAAGACTTATGATTTTGATGCAACTACAGTTGCACCATATATGGGTAAAGATTCTATAAGTCCGTTTTTAGAACATGAGGGCAAATGGACAATTGTTCTTGGCTTAACATCAAATCCTGGTTCAGCACATTTTCAAAAAAAGCAATTGGCGGATGGGAAATTTCTGTTTGAAGAAGTAATAAAACAAACGGCAAAATGGGGAAGCCAAAGTAATTTAATGTTTGTTGTAGGTGCTACCCAAACAGAGGAACTTAAAACGATAAGGGAAATAATACCGAATCACTTCCTACTAATTCCTGGAGTGGGTGCTCAAGGTGGTAGCTTAGATGAGGTATGTAGACTTGCGCTAAATAAAGATGTTGGTATATTAATCAATTCTTCAAGGGGGATAATATATGCATCCAAAGGATTAGATTTTGATAAGGCTGCTGGAGATGCGGCCAAAAGTATTCAACAATCCATGAAAGTTTATTTGGATTAATCTTTAATGAATACACTTCTTTAATTAACTAAATCAATAAATTTGAGATAGTTATGAAAGAAGAATTTCTCCATTACATCTGGAAATTCCAATTGTTCAATGAAAATGAACTTACATTAGTTGATGGTTCGCAATTGCAAATCATTCATCCTGGAATCCAAAATTTTGATGCTGGTCCTGACTTTTTTAATGCACAAATACGGATAAACGATACCAAATGGGCTGGTAATATTGAACTTCATCTAAATACTTCTGATTGGATAAAGCACAATCATCAAATAGATAAATCATATGATAATGTGATTTTACATGTAGTTTGGAAAAACGACAAGACCATTAAAAGGTTAGATGATCATCCAATACCAACCTTGGAACTTTATGGTTTGGTGAAAAGGCAATTGTTGGAAAATTACAATGTGCTGATTAATAATTCAGATTGGATTCCTTGCGCCAAATCAATTCATCAAGTTGAAGATCATGTAATACTTTCGTTTAAAGATAGAATGCTTGTAGAACGTTTAGAAGAAAAGTCCGAGCGAGTGAATAAGTTATTAATCCAATTCAATAATGATTGGGAGGAAGTACTCTATCAGATTTTGGTTAGCAATTTTGGTTTCAAGGTGAATTCCTTACCGATGGAATTGTTGGCAAGATCAAGCCCTTTTAATTTGCTCAGAAAATACCAGAATGACATCCAAAGATTAGAGGCATTGCTGTTTGGTCAAGCGGGTTTTCTAGAAGGGGAGTTTAAAGGAAACTATGCAATTCAATTGAAAGAAGAATATAATTTTCTCCGAAATAAATTTAAATTACTTCCAATGGAGTCCTCCATATGGAAATTTTCAAGGATGAGACCTCCCAATTTTCCTACGATTAGGATTGCGCAAATTGCTGCTTTATATGCGAAACATCGAAACTTATTTCAACGAATCAAGGATGCAGAAAGTCTGAATGAATTAACAGAAATATTTCAAATACAAAATAGCGAATATTGGAACTCTCACTATCGGTTTGACGTGCCTGCCTTGAAAAAGACAGATAAAAATTTAGGAATTCGATCCATAAATATAATTCTCATCAATACAGTTGTGCCATTGCTTTTTTGCTATGGTAAAAAGTTGAAAGAAGAAAAGTTTGTTGAAAATGCAATTGGTTTATTAGAAAAGATTCCAGCAGAAAACAACCAAATCATTAAAAAATGGAAGTCTTTAAACCTAAATGTTAAATTTGCTTTTGACTCACAGGCTTTAATTCAATTAAAGAACAAACATTGTGACCTCAAAAAATGTTTAAATTGCATGATTGGCAATTCAATTATTAAACAAACTTGAAATGATTCAACATTTTCATGATTATTTTGAAAGAAATGCTTTTGGAGTTTGTTCTTGGTGGGGTAAAAAATTAGGAATTCGAACAAGTAGAATTCGACTATTCTTCATTTACTCCTCTTTTCTGACATTGGGTTCTCCCTTGATTATTTATTTGGTTATGGCATTTATTCTGGAGAACAAACAATATTTCAAGCTTAAAAGGCGAAGTACAGTTTGGGATATTTAATCCATCACCGTGTTTAGATATAAGGAATTTAAAAGGTTATACATAGCAGTGTTCATATTGCTATGTGTTACACTTCTTGGTATCACGGGATTCATGTTGATTGAAGAGTACAACTGGAGCGAATCTCTTTACATGACCATTATTACAATTTCCACGGTTGGCTTTCAAGAAGTAAGGCCATTGAGTGATGCTGGAAGAAAATTCACCTCTATTTTGATCGTAATCAGTTTTGGTACTTTTGCTTACGCAATTGGAGCGATTTCATCCTATGTGATTGATGGTGAGTTTAGAAGGCAGCTTTCTAAAATTAGAAAATTTAAAAAAATAAAGAAATTGGAAAATCATGTTATCGTTTGCGGTTATGGTAGAAATGGAAAACAAATTGTACATGAATTACAGTCGTTTGGCCAGGAATATATTGTGATTGAAAACGACCATGAAATCATAGCTGAAGTTATTCGTGATGATTGCCATAACTATATTGAAGGTGACGCTACCCAAGATGAGTTATTATTAGAAGCTGGAATTAAAAGGGCCAAGGCTTTGATTACCACTTTGCCCAATGATGCTGGAAATGTCTTTGTAGTTCTGACTGCAAGAGAAATGAATGATAACTTATTGATAATAAGCAGAGCTTCTAAAGATACAACATACGAAAAATTAAAAATGGCAGGCGCTAACAATGTCGTCATGCCGGATAAGGTGGGTGGATCGCATATGGCTTCACTTGTTATGAAACCAGATGTGGTAGAATTCTTCAATCATTTAAGTGGTCAGGATAACAATATTTCATTGGAGGAAATAACATATGACAGCTTACCAGAAGAATTTAAAAATAAATCGATTGGGGATTTACATATTCGAAGGAGGTCAGGTGCGAATATAGTGGGGCTAAAAAATAAGGAAGGAGATTATGTGCTTAACCCATCTGCAGAAACGGTCATTTCTGAAGGCTCCAAACTCTTTGTTCTTGGCATGAAAAACCAAATTGAAGATTTAAAAAAATGGGATTAAAGAAGATATTAATTACAGGAAGTAATGGATTGTTAGGCCAGAAATTGGTTCAGAAATTATACCAATCCGAACAATTTGATTTGATAGCAACGGCAAGAGGGGAAAACCGAATCAAAAAGATCAATGGTTTTACTTATCAATCGATGGACATTAGCAATCCGGAGGATGTTAATCAAGTTTTTGATGAATATCGACCAGACATTGTCATCAATACGGCAGCAATGACAAATGTTGATGCTTGCGAAGACAAAAAGGAAGAATGCTGGAAACTTAATGTGGATGCTGTTAAGTATTTATGCAGTGCTGCTGAAAAACACCAATCTCACTTTATTCATCTATCTACTGATTTCATTTTTGATGGAAAAGATGGTCCATATAAAGAAGAGGATAGTCCAAATCCATTGAGCTATTATGCTGAATCAAAATTGGCAGCAGAGGAGATCGTTAAAAAAATGCAAGGAAGGTGGTCAATTGCTAGAACGGTATTGGTATATGGTTTGGTAGAAGACATGAGTAGATCTAATATTGTACTTTGGGCTAAAAGTGCTTTAGAAAAGAAGCAAAAGTTGACAATTGTGAATGATCAATTCAGAACTCCTACTTTGGCTGAAGATTTAGCAGATGGATGTATACTAATTGCCGAGAAAGAAGCAGAGGGAATATTTCACATATCTGGAAAAGATTTTATGAGTATTGTTGATTTAGTGCGAAGAGTTGCTAAACATTATCAACTGGATGATTCCTATATCGAAGAAATAACAACAGATTCACTAAATCAAGCTGCAAAAAGACCACCAGTTACAGGATTTGTATTGGACAAAGCGGAATCGATTCTTAACTACAATCCGCATTCATTTGAGGAAGGGATTGAAATATTAGAAAGTCAGTTGCACGCACAATACTAGTAATTTAAAGCTGTGGTTTAAATTCTACATTGCATTGCCTTAAATCAATATATTTGTTTATTCCCCAAAAATCATTTCCATGTTCAAAAGATTTCTATTTGCTTTAATTTTTATTGCCGCATTGCCAGTAATGGCATCTGATTTTAAGGCCGACATAAAATTTGAAAATCCTTCTGATGAAATAAACGACGGAGTTGCCTATGTTGTAATTGAAGGTGGACAAGCACCATTTACCTATAAGTGGTCAGAACAATCAGTTGAATTAAATTCTAGTAATGCAGATGGCCTAACAGAAGGATCCAAAGTAAGTGTAATTGTTACCGATTCTGAAGGGGATTCCAAAGAGCTAGAGGTTAAAATTCCCGTTAAATCAGTCGCTGAAGGCATTAACGCCACATTTGTGCCAATAGTTGGGGCAATGACCGATGTACTTTTCTGGGATCCATTTTCTGAATTAGGTATCTATGATCCGGTTGTTTATGATAATGGTGAACCGGTGTTGCATCCAAATGGAGATAAGCAGGAAAAAGGGATTCCATTTATTGTAATATGGCTAGTACTTGGTGCAATATTCTTTACCATACGGATGCGATTTATTAATGCTAGAGGTGTGAAGCATGCGGTTCATTTAATTCAAGGTAAATATGATGATCCAGCAGGTAGTGCAGGCGAAGTAACACACTTTCAAGCATTGACTACTGCACTTTCCGCAACAGTCGGCTTGGGAAATATTGCAGGGGTTGCAGTTGCAATAACCTTAGGAGGACCAGGTGCTACTTTTTGGATGATTGTAGCAGGGTTAATAGGCATGGCAAGCAAATTTGTAGAATGTACATTAGGGGTAAAGTACCGAAGGATCAATGAAAAAGGAGAAGTTTCAGGTGGTCCAATGTATTACCTAAGTGAGGGTTTGAAGAATAAAAACTTAGGAGGATTAGGTAAGGTGTTAGCAGTCATTTTTGCTATACTTTGCATAGGAGGCTCCTTTGGTGGAGGTAATATGTTCCAGGCCAATCAAGCATTTGCACAATTGTCTGGTGAATTCCCTTCTATTGCAGATATGGGTGTTTGGTTTGGAATTGTACTGGCATTATTGGTTGGGATAGTTATAATTGGAGGCATTAGAAGCATAGCAAAAGTTACCGATAAGATCGTACCATTTATGGCTAGCTTATATGTCATCGTTTCTTTGGTAATTATTATTATGAATATCACAAGCGTTGGAGATGTATTTGCAGAGATATTCGCTGGGGCATTTAATTCACCTGCAATTAAAGGAGGAGTAATTGGGGTTTTAATTGTTGGTTTTCAAAGGGCTGCGTTTTCCAATGAAGCTGGTGTTGGTTCAGCATCTATCGCGCATTCTGCTTCTAAAACAGATGAACCAGTTAGTGAAGGCATAGTTGCTTTATTAGAACCATTTGTCGATACGGTTGTGGTTTGTACCATGACTGCTCTCGTGCTAGTATTTACTGGATTCGCAGATGGCACATCAGGGTTAGAAGGTTCTGAATTGACTTCTGCAGCTTTTGGTAGTGTATTTCCATGGTTCTCGTTGATTCTAATAGTAGCAATCTTTTTATTTGCCTTTTCAACAATGATTTCTTGGTCCTATTATGGTCTAAAAGCATGGACATATTTATTTGGGAATAGTAAAGCTGCAGATTATACCTACAAAGCAATTTTCTTGGTATTTATTGTCATCGGTTCTTCTGTTGGACTAGGAGCTGTATTGGACTTTTCAGATCTTATGATTCTCGGCATGGCATTTCCGAATGTTTTGGGTTTAATAATCCTTTCTAAAGAAGTTAAATTGGACATGATTTCCTATTTCGAACGTGTGAAAAGTGGTGCCATTAAAAAATTTAAATAGTTGTTGCGAGCTTTTGGATTTTCATTTCTCTTAATTTTTCTAATTGCATGTAAGGAAGAAGTTCAGACTTATAAAATATCTGGCTATTTATACAAAGATTGTAATCAACCTGCGAGTGGGGTTCAATTACTGTTAAAGGCAAATCCAGAGAGAAGTTTCTCTTCTGTTGAGATCCTTGGGAGTGAAATTGTGCATGCTGATGGCCGTTTTGATATATTTTATGAGCTAAAAGAAAATATAAGAGGGACAGCAGAATTACAAGTAGTTAACTCTTCTGGCTTTAAAACTGTTTATACAGATTTAGCAGTAAATCGGGATCATGCTTTAACTCTTTTCGTTGAAAATACTTCTGGTGTTACCTTAACTCGTGGAGGGAGAAATCTAAATAGTAGCGATACCCTATTTTATGGAATAACAGAAACAAATATTGAACGCAGATTCATTGGTCCACCAAAAGGAATATTAGATTCATTGGAAATAGGATTGCCCAATAGAAATGGAGGAGCCATTTGGAGAATCTTATATTTTGGAGTAGGCACCTCTGATTTCAATCGATCAAAAGAAGCGCTTAACATTGCTGATTCTTCTTTCCAACACATAGCTATAAAGTTAGAAGGTTGTTTTGAGCTAGATACATTCAATATTTTTGTCAATTAGATTGAGTAATTACAAAGAATATTTTTATTTCAATTCTTCTCAAAGGAAAGGAGTTTTATTTTTAGTCGGACTTATCATCTGTCTACTTGTTGCTAAGAATTATCTCTATCTATTGCAAAAAGATATTCCTTTGGAAGAAAATAAGATAGATGAGTTAATTGCCCAGTTGGATCAGAATGAGCAAAAAATGCATGCTTCTATTCAAAAATATAATCAGGAAAAAGAACTAAATAATGACAAAACTGTTAAACTATTCAAGTTTGACCCTAACCAAATACCAAAAGAAGAATGGATGCTTCTTGGTTTAAGTGAAAAACAATCCAACACCATTTTGAATTATAGAATTAAAGGAGGCACATTTAAAGTAAAAAGTGATTTAAAGAAAATGTATTCTATAAGCGAAGAGGTATATTCGAAACTTGAGCCATTTATTACACTGCCAGATAGCTTGCCAAAGGCAATTTATAAAAAGATCAAGAACAAAAAAACGGCAGAAAGAAAGATAGGAATTCTACTTGATATCAATTTATCTGACAGTGCGGAATGGACAAAATTGTATGGTATAGGTCCTGTTTTATCAGCCAGAATTGTAAAATACAGAGAAAAACTTGGAGGGTTTATTTCAATTTCTCAATTGAGCGAGGTATATGGTATTCAGGATACTTTATTAAATCAATTGGATTCTCAGTTGATTGTATCAGATATACCAATAAAAAAGATTCAAATCAATAATTCAACGGAAAAGCAACTTCAGCGTCATCCCTATATAAATTGGAATTTGGCAAACGCAATTGTAAAATATAAAATGAACCATGGTCCCTTCAATGACATGACAGCTCTGAAAGAAATTAAAATATTAAATGACTCCATTTCTTTAAAGTTGGAACCCTACTTAGAATTTTAAATATGGAAATAGAAGAGAAATTAAAAAGTGTAATTCGAGATGTTCCTGATTTTCCTAAAGCTGGAATAATATTTAAAGACATTATGCCCATTTTAGAAGATTCAGTTCTTACTAATGAAATTACAGAAGCTATAATTGAAAGGTTTAATCAAATTAATATAGATGCTATTCTCGGAATAGAGAGTAGAGGTTTTTTCTGGGGCTTATTGATTGCTCAGAAATTGAATGTGCCCTTTATTCCAGTAAGAAAAAAAGGCAAACTACCATACAAAACGGTATCACATGCATATGCATTAGAATATGGAGAAGCTGAAATTGAGATGCATGAAGATGCAATTAATGCTGGAATGAATATCATGATTCATGATGACCTATTAGCGACAGGAGGGACTGCAGAGGCTGCGGCTCATCTGGTTGAAAAGCAAGGTGGCAAAGTTGCTGGATTTTCATTTTTGGTAATTTTGGACTTCTTAAAAGGAGAAGAAAAGCTGAAGAATTTCAGCAATAAGATAGTAGGACTTATTTCATACTAAATAAAGGGCGAAATGAATTTCGATAGTACAGAGAATCAGGACATGATTAGTGCAATGGTTAGAGACTTTGCTGAAAAGCATATCCGACCTAGTTTAATGGAATGGGATGAAAGCCAAGAATTTCCTATAGACTTATTCAAAAAAATGGGAGAAATAGGCATAATGGGAGTATTGGTGCCGGAGCAATATGGAGGCGCTGGATTTGGATATCATGAATACATCAAAGTGATTACCGAAATAGCTAAAGTTTGTGGTTCAATTGGCTTATCCTTGGCAGCACATAATTCCCTTTGCACTGGACATATACTCACCTTTGGTAACGAAGAGCAAAAACAAATATACTTGCCCAAGTTAGCCAGTGCTGAATTTTTAGGTGCTTGGGCATTGACTGAACCAAATACAGGATCGGATGCAATGCGAATGAAGTGTACTGCAAAGAAAGACGGCGATCATTGGGTTATAAATGGCACAAAATGTTGGATTACCCATGGGATTTCTTCGGATGTTGTAGTGGTGATTGCTAGAACAGGAGATTTATTAGATTCACATGGAATGACCTCTTTTATCGTTGATCGCAATAATCCAGGATTAAAGGCAGGAAAAAAAGAAGATAAATTGGGAATGAGAGCTTCAGAAACTGCTGAAGTCATTTTTGAAAATTGTCGAGTACATGAAAGTATGGTAATGGGAGGAGTTGGAAATGGTTTTCAACAGGCCATGAAGGTTTTAGATGGTGGAAGAATTTCTATCGCCGCACTATCATTAGGAATTGCTAAAGGTGCATATGAAGCATCTAAGAAATATGCGCAAGAGAGAGAACAGTTTGGGCAAGCTATTGCCAATTTTCAAGCAATAAGTTTCAAATTAGCAGATATGGCAACTGAGATTGAAGGAGCGGAATTGCTAACACATCAGGCTGCTGATTTAAAAAATAAAAACCTTCCAATGACAAAAGAATCTGCTATGGCCAAATATATGGCATCCGAAGTTTGTGTTAAGGTTGCAAATGATGCAGTGCAGATTTTTGGAGGTTATGGATATACCAAAGAATTCCCAGTGGAAAAATATTATAGAGATGCTAAATTGTGTACCATAGGTGAAGGAACCTCAGAAATACAGAAATTGGTCATTTCAAGAGAAATTTTAAATTAATCGAATTTTGTATTTGTAATTATTATTACTTTTGCAGCCCTAATAAAAAGAGATATGTTAATTATACCAGTTAAGGAAGGCGAAAACATTGAGAGAGCGCTTAAAAAATTCAAAAAGAAATTTGAGCGAACAGGGACGGTTAAGCAATTGAGAAGTCGCCAACATTTCACTAAACCTTCAGTAGAAAGAAGAGAAGAGGTGAAGCGAGCAATTTACAGACAAAAATTGCAACAGGAAGAGAACTAAAAGATTACACCTATTAATATAGAACCACTTTGGTTTATTGATTAACTTGCAATAACCAAAGTGGTTTTTTTATGCCCATATCTCAGTTCCTAAATTACATCCAAGGAGAAAAAAGATATTCGAAACATACCGTTTCTGCTTATCAGAAAGACTTATATCAGTTCGAGGTCTTTTTGAAGGAACATTTCGAAGAAGAATCAATTTGTAATGCAAGTCCACAGATGATCCGTTCTTGGGTTGTCAATTTATTAGATGGAGGATTAAATACGAGATCAACCAATCGAAAGATTTCATCCTTGAAATCATTCTTTAACTATGCGTTGAGAAAAAAATGGATTGAAACTATACCTACCAATAAAATTGTATCGCCAAAAGTAAAAAAGGAATTACCCGCCTATGTCAAGGAAAATGAGATGAAACAATTGCTTACCGAGATGACTTTTGAGCAGAATTTCAGTGGACTGAGAGATCAACTCATTTTAGAAATATTGTACGCTACAGGAATTAGATTAAATGAGTTAATTCATATCAAGGATACAGACTTAGATTTAATTAATGGAACAATTAAAGTACTAGGAAAACGAAACAAAGAGAGAATTATACCACTGCATAAGGATATAATATTGTTAATCAAATCTTTTCAAGAGGTAAAGAAAGAGAGTTTTAATGAACCCTATTTGTTGCTTACCGACAAGGGGCAAATAATGTATCCAAAATTTGTTTATCGAAAGGTAAATGATTACCTTGGACAGATAACTTCTTCTCAAAAGAGAAGTCCTCACGTACTTCGACATACTTTCGCTACACACATGTTAAACAACGGTGCAGATTTAAATACAATAAAGGAATTTCTAGGTCATGCAAACCTATCTGCAACAGAAGTATATACGCACAACTCGATTGAGAAATTAAAAAATGTCTATAATCAAGCTCACCCAAGAGCATAAAATATTTTAGAATGAACGTACCAATGAATGTGAGATCAGTAAATTTCGATGCGGATCAAAAATTGATCGATTTTATTCAAGGAAGAGTGAACAAGTTGACCCTCTTTTTCGATCGAATTATTAATGCCGATGTTTATTTAAGAGTGGATAATAATCACGAGATGGAAAATAAAACGGTAGAAATTCGATTACACACTCCGGGTAATGATCTTTTTGCGAAAAAAACAGCACGAAATTTTGAAGCGGCTGCAGATGAGGTTACAGAAGCACTTCGCAGGCAAGCAAAAAAACGAAAAGAAAAAGTCCGAGGAGTCTAGCTATTGCTAGATTTTCTCAATTTTTTCATCTTTAAAATTCTCTCCAGAAAAAAATCCTAAAGAATTGTTTTAGGATATTATATTCTTTTATAAATTTGCAGACCTTTTTCCGGCCTATATTTTGGTCGTAAAAATGGATAAAAAATTGCCGATGTAGCTCAGTTGGCCAGAGCAGCTGATTTGTAATCAGCTGGCCGGGGGTTCGAATCCCTCCATCGGCTCACGTTCTTTAAGATATTGAAGAGTTGGGGAGATACTCAAGCGGTCAACGAGGACAGACTGTAAATCTGTTGGCTAAGCCTTCGTAGGTTCGAATCCTGCTCTCCCCACATGAAACAAAGATGTAAGTCATTAGCGGGAGTAGCTCAGCTGGCTAGAGCATCAGCCTTCCAAGCTGAGGGTCGCGGGTTCGAATCCCGTTTCCCGCTCAATAGTCTTACAAATAAAATGATAATCATTGCCGATGCAGATCAGGCTATGTCTGAAAAACGGAGGTGAAAAGCCGATGTAGCTCAGGGGTAGAGCGTTTCCTTGGTAAGGAAGAGGTCACGGGTTCAATTCCCGTCATTGGCTCTAGATATAAATGTTAACCTATTAATTAATTTAAATACTAAATAAAAGCAAATAAGTCATGGCTAAAGAAAACTTTGACCGGTCAAAACCACACTTGAATATTGGAACTATCGGTCACGTTGACCACGGAAAGACCACTTTAACTGCAGCTATTACTCACGTATTGGCCAAAAAAGGTTTTTCTGAGGCACAAGATTTTGATAAAATTGATAATGCCCCTGAAGAAAAAGAAAGAGGGATTACAATTAACTCTTCTCATGTTGAATACTCTACGGAAAAAAGACACTACGCTCACGTAGATTGTCCTGGTCACGCAGATTATGTAAAGAACATGGTAACTGGAGCAGCACAAATGGATGGTGCTATCTTAGTAGTAGCTTCTACAGATGGTCCTATGCCACAAACAAGAGAACACATTCTATTGGCACGTCAGGTTGGTGTTCCAAAAATCGTTGTTTTCATGAACAAAGCTGATATGGTTGACGATGAGGAATTATTAGAATTAGTTGAAATGGAAATCAGAGAATTATTGTCATTCTATGAATTCGATGGAGACGATGTTCCTGTAATTACTGGTTCAGCTTTAGGTGCTTTAAACGGCGAAACTCAGTGGGAAGATAAAGTAATGGAATTAATGACTGCTGTTGATGAATACATTCCAATCCCTGAAAGAGATGTTGAAAAAGATTTCTTGATGCCAGTTGAGGATGTTTTCTCTATTACTGGTCGTGGTACTGTAGCTACTGGTAGAATTGAAACAGGTGTTATTAACTCTGGTGAAGAAGTACAAATCAACGGAATGGGTGCAGATGGAATGAAGTCTACTGTAACAGGAGTTGAGATGTTTAGAAAAATATTAGATAGAGGTGAAGCTGGTGACAACGTTGGTTTGTTATTAAGAGGTATTGAAAAATCTGATATTTCTAGAGGTATGGTAATCGCTAAACCAGGATCAATTACTCCTCATACTAAGTTTAAGGCTGAAGTATATATCTTGAAAAAAGAAGAAGGTGGACGTCACACTCCATTCCAAAACAAGTATCGTCCACAGTTCTATTTGAGAACTACTGACGTAACTGGTGAGATCTTCTTGGAAGAAGGTAGAGAAATGGTTATGCCAGGTGATAACGTTACAATCACTGTTGAATTGATCAATAAGGTTGCCTTGAATAAAGGACTTCAATTTGCGATCAGAGAAGGTGGTAGAACTGTTGGAGCTGGTCAGATTATTGAAATTATTGAATAACAGATAATAAGTTAAAATGTCAAAGGTGTCACGCTTCGGCGTGATACCTTTTGTCAGCTATAAATACGGGTGTAGCTCAATTGGTAGAGTAGTGGTCTCCAAAACCATTGGCTGGGAGTTCGAGTCTCTCCACCCGTGCAGAGAAAAATAAGATGTCGAAACTAAGAACGTATATTGAAGAATCCTCCGATGAACTGTTGAACAAAGTAAGTTGGCCAACATGGAGTGAACTTCAAAGTAGTGGAATAGTAGTGTTGATTGCATCAATTATTATCTCTCTGATTATTTATTTGATGGATGTATCCTTTAGAAATTTAATGGAGTACATCTACAATTTAATTTAATCGCTGAAGCAAATAGGGATGAGTGAGAATAATAAAAAATGGTACGTTGTTAGAGCGATTAGCGGGAAAGAAAAGAAAGTAAAACTTTTCTTGGAGCAAGAAATCAAAAGACAAAAACTGAGTGATTACGTTACTCAAATTTTGATTCCTACCGAGAAAGTTTACCAAATTAGAAATGGGAAGAAGGTTAGTAAAGAAAGAAATTATTTCCCGGGATACGTTTTGGTTGAGGCGAACTTAGTAGGAGAAGTACCGCACTTAATAAAGAATACCAATAATGTAATTGGATTCTTGGGTGCGGAAAAGGGAGGAGAACCTTTACCACTTCGTCAAGCAGAGGTTAATAGAATATTAGGTAAGGTTGATGAGTTGGCGGAAAGTGATGAAGAAATTGTAATTCCATTTATTGTTGGTGAGGCTGTTAAGGTAATGGATGGTCCATTTAATGGTTTCAGCGGAACAATAGAGGAAGTTAATGAAGAGAAGAAGAAATTGAAGGTAATGGTAAAAATCTTCGGAAGAAGAACTCCATTAGACCTGAGTTTTATGCAAGTAGAAAAAGAATAATAGCAATACGATAAATTATGGCTAAAGAAGTAAGCGGTATTATTAAGTTACAAATTAGAGGTGGTGCAGCAAACCCATCTCCACCAGTTGGACCAGCATTGGGTGCAAAGGGTGTTAATATCATGGATTTTTGTAAGCAATTCAACGGAAGAACACAGGATAAAGCAGGTAAAGTGCTTCCTGTAATTATTACGGTTTATGCAGATAAGTCTTTTGATTTTGTAATTAAAACACCACCAGCTGCAGTTCAATTGTTGGAGAAGGCAAAAGTTAAATCTGGTTCTTCAGAACCGAATAGAATGAAAGTTGCTACTGTTTCCTGGGATCAAGTAAAGGAGATTGCAGAAGATAAAATGCAAGATTTGAATGCATTTAAAGTAGAATCTGCAATGAGCATGGTAGCTGGTACCGCAAGAAGTATGGGCATTAGAGTAAAAGGTAAAAAACCTTTTTAAGCAATTAAAGAATCGAAAGAAAGCTTGAAATTATGGCAACATTGACAAAAAAGAGAAAAGAGGCATTAAGCAAAGTAGATAGCGAAAAATTATATGCGCTAAAAGAAGCTTCTGAATTGGTAAAAGAAGTTACTACAACAAAATTTGATGCATCTGTTGATCTAAGTGTTCGATTAGGAGTAGACCCTCGGAAAGCAAATCAAATGGTTAGAGGAACGGTTACACTTCCACATGGCGTTGGTAAGACTGTAAGAGTTTTGGCTTTAGTTACTCCAGACAAAGAAGCAGAAGCGAAAGAAGCTGGTGCTGATATGGTTGGTTTGGATGAATATGTAGACAAGATAAAAGGCGGATGGACAGATGTAGATGTTATTGTTACTATGCCAAGCGTTATGGGTAAAGTTGGAGCTTTAGGAAGGGTTTTAGGACCGAGAGGATTGATGCCAAACCCAAAGTCTGGTACCGTAACAATGGATGTTGCTAAGGCAGTTTCTGATGTTAAAGGTGGAAAGATTGATTTCAAGGTAGATAAATATGGTATTGTTCATGCATCTGTTGGAAGAGTTTCATTTGAAGCAGATAAGATTAGAGAGAATGCTAGGGAACTTATTCAAACCATTGTA
>Ga0207422_1002907_pt1 | contig 19591 bp, 21 predicted proteins | sample MarCyaLeptolynsp_FD_187757 | JGI IMG/M metagenome (GOLD analysis project Ga0207422, IMG submission 187757) | Marine cyanobacterial communities from Panama - species 1 Leptolyngbya sp. (SPAdes) | ecosystem: Environmental > Aquatic > Marine > Unclassified | place: Panama: Panama City | collected...
GCAGCTTTCGGCCACCTATTTCGACAGCGAGCTGGAGAACGAGATCTTCACGACTTTCTTGCCGCCGACCTTCGCCGCCACACCGGGCAATCGCGACACGGTGAGCACGCGAAAGGGCGTCGAACTGGCGGCGGCGGTGCAGATTGGTCCGCAATTCTCGATTGATGCCAATTACACCTATCTCGATTCTGAAGAAGACGGCACGGTTGAGGTCCGGCGCCCGGAAAACACCGCCTCGGCGGCCCTGACCTGGACAGCGCCGAGCGACAAGGCGTCTGCCACTTTGGTCGTTCGGCATAACGGCGAGACCGAGGATCTGGACTTTAGCGGCAATTCTCCGACCGGCCGTGCGCTGCTTGATGACTTCACTCTCGTCAATTTCAACGCCCGCATTCGCCTGAACGAGCAGGTCGAACTGTTCGGCCGTGTCGAAAATCTCCTCGATGAGGAATACGAGCAGGTGTTCAGCTTTGTCAGCCAGGGACGCACGGCAATCGCCGGTGTGCGGGTGCAGCTATGAACGTGCTGACACAACAGGACATTGCCCGCCACGCTTGGATCTGGGCTGCGATGCTGGGGGTCACCACGCTCAGCGGCACAATCATCTTTGCCTGTATGATGCCGTTTGTGGCGGTTGCGACCGTGACAGCGCTGTCACTGCCCCGAACGATCGGGTTGAGCGCATTGGGTGCTTGCTGGTTGGGCAACCAGATCCTGGGTTTCGGACTGCTGGGTTATCCATGGGATGTCCCGGCTTTCGCTGCCGGTATTTCGCTCCTGGTCGCCAGTGTGGCTGCGTTTTTCGTGGCCAAGGCCATCGCTAAGAACATGTCCGGCCTGCGCCCCTTTGTCGCAGCTGTGCTCGCCTTTGCAGCATTCGAATGCGTGCTCGCCGCCTATGCCTTCGCCCAAGGTGACATGGCGATGTTCACCTTCGAAATAATCCTGCTGATCGGGACCAATGATCTCGTCTGGTTCATTGCTCTGTGGAGCGCATGGCATGCGCTTGCCCTATTCGTGCCCGATTGGCGGTCTGACACGCGAAACCTGGCTCAATGAGCCGCGATATCCGGGTCGTTTCCTTGCTCCCCAGCGCCACCGAAGTTGCCGTGGCGCTGGGGTTGCAAGACAATCTGGTCGGGCGATCGCATGAATGCGATTTCCCGCCAGCTGTGCGCGATCTGCCGATCTGCACGTCGACCAAGATTGAAAAGGGTCTGTCTTCGCGCGCGATTGAGGATCGGGTGAAGGAAATCGTGACCAAGGGGCTGTCGGTCTACGATGTCGACGCACCCTTGCTGCGATCGCTCAAACCCGACGTGATTCTCACGCAGTCGCAATGTGCAGTATGCGCGGTCACTCCTGCCGATCTGCAAGCGGCGCTGGATGAATGGGTTGGCACCCCGCCGGTGCTGATCTCCACCGCGCCAGACAATATGGCCGACGTCTATGGCGATTTCCGTGAAGTTGGTGCTGCAGTCGATCGGTCAGCGCAGGCCGAGAGCGTGATTGCTCAAATGCAGGATGATTTGCGTGCCATGGCGACGCGACAATCCGGGGCAAGGCCGAAGATGCTCGCGCTTGAATGGCTCGATCCGATCATGATTGCGGGCAATTGGGTGCCCGAACTGGTCGAAGCGGCCGGCGCCGAGTCTGCCTTGGTCGAAACAGGGGTGCATTCGCATTGGATTGAGTTCAATCAGGTGCGCGAGGCTGATCCCGACCTGATCGTGCTGATGCCGTGCGGCTATGGCTTGGAGCAGACTCTGGGCGAAGCACGCCCGATGTTTGCGCGTGAGCCGTGGACGGAATTGCGCGCTGTGAAGCAGGGAAGGGTGTTCGCGGTTGACGGGCATCACCTGTTCAATCGCCCCGGGCCGCGCCTGATCCAATCGGCTCAAGTCCTCGCCAGCATTGTCGAAGCATGCGGCAGCGCCACGCAGCCCGTCCAATTGAGCGATCGGGTCCCAGCAGAGCTGGCGGAATTCATCGAATTGGTGTGAGCAGCGCTCTTGCTGTGGTTCGGGCTCGCAATTCGTGGCGGAAACGCATAGGTGGTGCGCCATGCATTTCCTCGATCAAGCCAAGATCTATCTCAAGTCGGGCGCCGGCGGGCCGGGAGCGGTCAGCTTTCGGCGCGAGAAGTATATTGAATATGGCGGACCCGATGGCGGCAATGGCGGCAAGGGCGGGGACATTGTGTTTGAGGCGGTGCAAGGCCTCAATACGCTGATCGACTTTCGCTACGCGCAGCATTTCAAGGCCAAGCGCGGCAATCATGGCCAGGGCAAGGATCGCACCGGCGCCGCCGCGCCGGATATGATCGTCAAAGTCCCTGTCGGCACCCAGGTCCTGTCGGAAGACAAGGAAGAGGTGCTGGCTGATTTCACTGAAATAGGCCAGCGCGAGATCTTCCTCGAAGGCGGCTCAGGCGGCCGCGGCAACGCCTCATACAAGAGCGCTACCAACCGCGCGCCACGCCAGCATCAGCCTGGCGAGCCGGGCGAAGAGATGTGGGTCTGGCTGCGGCTCAAACTGCTGGCCGATGTCGGCCTGCTTGGACTGCCCAATGCCGGCAAATCGACCTTTATCAACGCCGTGTCCAATGCCCGCGCCAAGGTCGGGCATTATGCGTTCACGACTTTGGTGCCCAAGCTTGGCGTGGTCCATCACAAGGGGCGCGAATTCGTTCTGGCCGACATTCCCGGGCTGATCGAGGGCGCTGCTGATGGCGCCGGAATTGGCGATCGCTTCCTCGGCCATATCGAGCGATGCCGGGTGCTGATCCACCTGGTCGACATCGCAGGCGACGATCCCGCCGAAGCCATGCAGGTCGTCCGGGAAGAGCTGGCCGCCTACGGAGCAGGCCTGGCCGAAAAGCCGCAATTGGTGGCGCTCAACAAGGTTGATCTGGCCGATTCCGAGCTGGCTGAGGGCTTTGCTGAAGAATTGCTCGAAGCCGGCGCGGATGAAGTCTTCGTCGTATCCGGTGCGACGGGTGCCGGTATTGAGCAATTGCTTGATGCTGTGCTTGGCTATCTGCCGCAGCAAACCTCGACCGAAACCAATGCGAGCGAGGTCGATACCGAGGATGAGGAAGGCGGAGAATGGTCGCCGATCTGACTTCGCTTGAAGGCGTGCTCGGTGCGAAGCGTCTGGTCGTCAAGATCGGCAGTGCGCTGCTGGTAGAGGACGGCGCTGCGCGAGCAGAATGGCTTTCCTCACTGGTCAGCGAGCTGGCGCAGCTGCGCGCAGCAGGTAACGAGGTGATCCTGGTCAGCTCTGGCGCGATCGCCTTGGGTGCTGCCCGACTGGGCCTGTCCAAAGGTGGACGAGCCAATCTGGCTGATGCGCAGGCCGCAGCATCGGTCGGCCAGGTGGCGTTGGCGCAATTGTGGGCTGAAGCGCTTGGCGAGCACAACCTCACCGCCGCACAAATGCTGGTCACGATCGACGATCTTGAGGATCGGCGTCGCTATCTCAACGCCGCGGCGACGCTTGAGCGCTTGCTCGAAACGGGGGCGGTGCCGGTGGTCAACGAGAATGACAGCGTAGCGACCGAGGAAATCCGGTTCGGCGACAATGATCGCTTGGCGGCGCGCGTGGCCCAAGCGGCCAATGCACAGGCGGTGCTGCTGCTTTCGGATGTTGATGGGCTGTATGACCGATCACCCGACGCGCCTGAGGCCAAGCTAATCGAGCGGGTGGAAGGCGTGACGCCCGAAATCATCGCCATGGCCGGAGATGAATCGTCATCAGGCCTTGGATCGGGCGGCATGCGCGCCAAATTGCAGGCGGCGCGGATTGCTGAGCGGGCCGGAATCGCGCTTGCGATCATCAATGGGACCCATTCCGGGCCGATCACTCGCTTGCGCGAGCAGGGCGTCGGCACGATTTTCCTGCCTCTGCGCAAGGACACGGCGCGCAAATCCTGGCTCGGCGGACGCTTGGCGATCGAGGGTGTGCTCACGGTCGATGCCGGCTGCGTTGCGGCCCTGGCCGATGGAGCGAGCTTGCTCGCCGCGGGATTGACCGAGATCGAAGGCGATTTTCAACGCGGGGCGTTGGTCAGCCTGCATGGGCCAAAAGGTGAGCGACTGGGCCAAGGCCTGGTAGAATACAGCGCTGAGGAATGCCGCGCGATACTCGGATTGCGCGAAGGCGATCAGGAGGCCAAGCTCGGCTATGCACCGCGCGCGGCTGTGGTGCATCGCGATCATATGGTGAGATCATGAAACTTGCGATTACCGGCGCGACGGGATTTGTCGGGCAGGCAGTGCTCGACCAGGTCGAGTCCGAATTCCATATCGCGCGGGCGCTGACGCGACAGCCGCAGGAAGCTCGCCGCGGTGTGCAGTGGGAGCCGGGTACCTTGTCCGACAAGGACTCGCTGGCAAAGCTGGTGGCGGGCGCGCAAGCGGTGATCCACATTGCCGGGCTCACCAACACGCCTGATCTGGCGCAGTTTGAGATTGCAAACGTGGAGGGGACTCAAAACGTCCTTGAGGCGGCCGTGAGCGCATCTGTGAAGCGTTTTATCTTCGTTTCCTCGCTATCGGCCCGCGAACCCAAATTGTCCTCCTATGGTGCTTCTAAGGCCTCTGCAGAGGAATTGGTGCAGGCGAGCGGGCTCGACTGGACCATCGTCCGTCCGCCGGCCGTATACGGCCCGCGCGACAATGACATGCTCGACCTGTTCAAGGCGGCCGAATTCGGCGTTGTGCCGCTGCCACCCAAGGGCGCCACGTCGATCATCCATGTCGATGATTTGGCGCGATTGCTGATTGCGCTGTGCGAAGCGGGCGGAGAGGCCAAGCGCAAGGTCTATGAGCCCGATGATGGCCGTGAAGGCGGCTGGTCGCACAAGGAGCTGGGCCAGGCGATCGGTGAAGCGACCGGGCGCGGAACCACTTTGTCGCTCAACCTGCCGTCAGACGTCCTTCGCCTTGCGGCGGCCGCTGACAAGTGGCTGCGCGGTGACAAGGCCAAGCTGACCGCTGACCGGGTCGGCTATATGCTCCATCCCAATTGGGTCGTGCGCTCATCGCACAAGGTTCCGGAATCGATCTGGCAGCCGCGCATCAGCGGCGAAGAGGGACTCAAGCAAACCGCCGAATGGTATGAGAAGGAAGGCTGGCTCTGACCGTCACTTTGCCAGCGGGATGGACTCAATCGCTGTGTTGTCTAGTCTTGCGTTGGGGACGCGATTCGAACCTGGCCGTTAGAGGGCCGGCAAGCATCTGAAAATTTGGGGGAATTAGTGATGAGAAAACTGCTTCTTTTATCTGCATGTGCGGCATTGGCAGCCTGCGGTGGCACCGCGTCTGACGCGCCAGCAGAAGCTGTTGCTGAAGAGGAAGCCGCGCCAGCAACGACCGCTGCTGATGGGGGGGCTTCGCATGGTACCTTTGTCATCACACGGGCCAATGGTGACACGATTACCGAAGTACTCAGCGAAGATGGAACCTTTACGGCTACAAACGGTGCAGGCGAAGTCACCACCGGCACCTGGGAGCAGAAATCGCCGAACGAATTCTGCTCTAAGGATGACGATGAGGATGAGATGACCTGCTTCGCCGAAGAAGTAAACGCGGAGGGCGTTTGGACGTCGACCGATCCCGACGACGGTGAGGTTTCGACCGTGGAGCGTGTTGTCGAAGACGAGGCCAGCGAAGAATCAGACGCGATGGCCGAAGGCTAAGGCCGGACAAAATCGAGCATGAGGCGTCGCGAGGCATTGTGTCTCGCGGCGCCTTTTTTGCTTAGAGGAAAGGCTCGTAACCTGGTGGCAGGTCACTGGCCTTGCCATCGCCGTCAGCGCCATCTTCGCCTGGCTGGTGGATACCGCATTCGGTCTTGTCCCAACCTTTCCACCGGCCCGAGCGGGGGTCTTCGCCTTCGGCGACCTTGCTGGTGCAGGGCGAGCAGCCGATCGAAGGATAGCCTTCGGCGACCAGCGGATGGCGGGGCAGATCATGCTCATCGAAATAGGCTTCGATGTCCTCGCTCGACCAGTCGATCAGCGGGTTGATTTTGAGCCGACCCTGCTCGTCCGAGCTATCGATCTCAAATCGCGGCAGATTGGCGCGCGTCTTCGACTGGAACGACTTACGCCCGGTGAAGCTGGCATCGTAATTGGCCAGAGCCTTGGCCAGCGGTTTGACCTTGCGGATCTCGCAGCAGCCATCGGGATCATACGACCAGCGCAGGCCGGTATCGTCCTTCGTTGCCAAATCGGCTTCGTCGGGGGTCAGAAGAACGAGATTGGTGAGCCCCAACCGCTCTGCCAGCTCGTCACGATAGGCCAGGGTTTCGGCAAAGTGCTTGCCGGTGTCGAGGAACAAGACCGGGACATTGGGATCAACCTGCGCGATCAGGTGGAGCAAGACGGCGCTTTCCGCGCCAAAGCTTGAGACAACAGCGATATCGCCGGCCAGATTGCCTTTGATCACCGCGTCGAGCATCTCTTGCGTGCTCGATCCGCGGAACATGCGATTGAGTCGCACCGCGTCGTGCTCGGTGAAGCGCGGGCCCGTATCGATGCGATCAACGCTGCGAATATTGGTCTCAGGCTTATTCATGCCGAAGCTCCTGGATCGTGCGGCGGCCATCAGCCGCGCTCTGGTAGACGTTCTCCCAGGTCGCAAACGCTCTTTTGGCGTCTTCTTCGTCAAGCGGATTGTCGGGCGCGAAGGCATCAAAGCCGCAGCGCCGCATATGGCTGAGCTGGTCAATCAGCACGTCGCCAACCGCGCGTAATTCGCCTGCATAGCCGGCTTCGCGCAGGATGCGTGCGGCGGAATAGCCACGGCCATCGGTGTAGGCTGGAAAGTTGACCTCGATCAGCGCGAGACGATCAAGAAACGGGATCAGCACTCGGGCGTCGTCACCCGGTTCGATCCGGACGGCAGTTGCATTGGTCTGGTCGCAGCAGGCATCGACCGTGACCGTGCCATGGTCAGCCGGTTCGTCCTCACGGAAGCGGAATTGGACGTCGTCCGGGCTTTTGCCGAGGGGATTATCCATAGAGCGCCTCCTTGAATGGATCCATGCCAATGCGGCGATAGGTGTCGAGGAAGCGCTCCTCGCCGGTGCGATTGGCGAGATAGACATCGGTTACAGTCTCGACAGCCTGGACGACGCCGTCTTCATCGAAGCCAGGGCCGGTGATCTTGGCCAGGCTGACATCTTCAGCCTCGCTGCCGCCGAGCGAGAGCTGGTAGTTTTCCTTGCCCTTCTTATCGACGCCGAGGATGCCGATATGGCCGGCATGGTGATGCCCGCAGGCATTGATGCAGCCCGATATTTTGAGCTTGAGCTGACCCAGCTCTTCGGTGCGCTGCTTCTTGGCGAAGTTCTCCGAAATGCGCTGCGCGACCGTGATCGAGCGGGCATTGGCCAGCGCGCAATAATCAAGGCCGGGGCACGCGATGATGTCTTCGACCGTGTCCATATTGGGCGCGCCCAGATCCGCCGCATCAAGCTCGGTCCAAAGCGCGTGCAGATCAGCGATCTTCACATGCGGCAACACGATGTTCTGAGTGTGCATGACACGCAGCTCGTCAAAGCTGTATTGCTTGGCCAGTTTGGCCATCAGCCGGATCTGATCGCCCGTTGCATCGCCCGGAATGCCGCCAACCGGCTTGAGCGAGATGACCGCTGAGACATAGCTGTCATGCTGGTGCCGGTGGGTGTTGCGATCCACCCAGAGCGCGAAATCGGGATCAGAGCGATCGACGGTCTTGGGGCCGTCCTCAAACGGAGGATCGGCAAAAAACGGCTTGATCCGTTCAAGCTCTTCGCGCGGCGGCTCGACACCGACCGAAAGCAGGTGTGCGAACTCTTCCTCGACCTGGCGAGTGTATTCATCCGCGCCCAGCTCATGGACCAGGATCTTGATCCGCGCCTTGTACTTGTTGTCGCGGCGACCATAGCGATTGTAGACCCGCAAGCAGGCCTCGGCATAGGTCACCAGCTGATCGAGCGGAACGAAATCGCGGATCATGGGCGCGATCATCGGGGTCCGGCCCATGCCGCCACCGACAAAGAAGCGCGCGCCGATTTCGTCGGAATCGTTCTTGACGATCTGGATGCCGATATCGTGCAACCGCATCGCTGCGCGGTCTTGCTCGCTGGCAATCACGGCGATTTTGAACTTGCGCGGCAGATAGGTGAATTCAGGGTGGAAGCTCGACCATTGCCGCAGCAATTCGGCATAGGGGCGCGGATCGACCAGCTCATCATGCGTTGCGCCCGCAAAGTGATCAGAGCTGATATTGCGGATGCAATTCCCGCTGGTCTGGATCGCGTGCATCTCGACCTTGGCGAGATCGGCCAGGATGTCAGCCGCATCTTCCAGTTTGATCCAATTGTACTGGATGTTCTGACGGGTCGTGAAGTGACCATAACCGCGATCATATTTGTCCGCGATATCGCCGAGCACGGTCATCTGTTCGCTGTTGAGCGTGCCATAGGGGATGGCGACGCGCAGCATATAGGCGTGCAATTGCAGATAGAGGCCATTCATCAAGCGGAGCGGCTTGAACTGGTCTTCGGTCAACTTGCCATCGAGGCGGCGGCGGGCCTGGTCACGAAATTCCTCAACCCGGGCATCGACCATGGCTTGGTCATAATTGTCGTAGCGATACATCTTAAATCACCCAGTCCCAGCCGGTCTTGTCGGCAGTTGGCACGGCGAGGTCGCGGCGCACGGTCGGTCCCAGCGCACGCACCCTGTCTTTGATATGAGCGGGGCGAACCCCCTCCACGGTCTGTTCGGCAACGAGCGCATAGGGCACGTTGACTCGGCGCGCGGCTTCTTCGCGCGCCATGATTTCATCGGCTGCATCAGCCACATCGACGGCGTCGTCGACGAAGATCGACCAGCCTTCACCATCCCACCAGACGACTTCGCCGGTCTTGAGATCATTGCCAGTGAGGATCTTCACCGTGCGGCCTCCCATGCTGTTTGCGCGAGCTCAATGTCGGTGCGCGCGGTCACGTCGCCGATCACGATCAGCGCCGGGCTCTTGATTTTGAAATTGGTCACGAGGTCAGGCAGTCCGGCGAGCAGGCCGCGGACGACGCGCATGTTGGGCCGTGCGGCATTCTCGATGACCGCGACTGGCACCTCAGGTGCCAAGCCATCTTCCATCAGTTTTTCAGCAATTTGAGGTGCAGTTTTCACACCCATATAGATCACCAGCGTGCGGCCTTTGCCTGCCAGGCCCGACCAGTCCTGGTCAGACAGGCCTTTGCACTGGCCGGCGACGAAGCTGACAATGCTCGCCGCATCGCGGTGAGTGAGCGCGATCTGGGCTGCAGCGGCGGCGCCATTGGCCGCGCTGATCCCGGGCACGATCTCAACCGGCACGCCTGATGCACGAGCCAGTTCGGCCTCCTCGCCGCCGCGACCGAAGATCAGCGGATCGCCGCCCTTGAGCCGGACAACATCGCGGCCCTTGAGCGCTTCGCGAACCAGGAGGTCATTGATGTCTTCCTGCGGCAAGGTGTGCTTTGACCGTTGCTTGGCGACGGAGATGAACTCCGCATCGGCTGGCGCAAGATTGAGGATGTCACGCGAGACCAAGCCGTCATGCACGACCAGTTCGGCCGACTGCAAGAGCCGCGCCGCACGCAATGTCAGCAGGTCAGGGTCACCCGGACCGGCGCCAACGAGGTAGATGGTTCCAATACTGCTCATGCATGGCGAAATGGTCGCAGATTGGATGAAGCACCAGCGAGAATGGATTTGCGCCTATGTAGCAAAGCTTTTGCGGTGCCTTAGCCAGGCTTTTCAGCCGACAAGACTTCGATCAAGCGATCCATCTGCTTGCTGGAGCGCAAATGCAGGTCTTGCTGCGGGAACGGGATCTCAATTTCGTTCTCCTGGAACAAGTGCCAGATCCGCCGATAGACGTCCGAACGGATGTTCGAGAGACCCTCCTCAGGGTCCTGGATCCAGAAGCGGAGCTCAAAATTCACCGAAGAATCGCCGAACTCCATAATGTTCACGCGCGGCTTGGGCATTGAGAGGATGCGGTCGGTCTCGTCGACCGCCTGATAAAGCAGCTTGGTCACCAGTTCGAGATCGCTGTTGTAGGAGACGCCGACTGGCGCACGCACCCGCACATCGCGTGAACTGTAGGACCAGTTGACGACCTGGTTGATCATCAGGTTCTCATTGGGAATGAGATATTCGGTCTGGTCTCGTGTGATCACCGAAATCGCGCGGATGCCGATCTTGCGGATCTGGCCGACCGTTTCATTGCCAGCCTGATCGGTCACCGAAATCACGTCACCTGGCTTGATCGACTTGTCCATCAGCAGGATGATGCCCGAGATCAAATTACCGAAGGTCTTCTGGAGGCCGAAACCGATGGCCAGGCCGAAGGCACCGCCAAAGAAGGCAAGCGCGGTCAGGTCGATCCCGAGCAGATCAATCCCGACGAAGAAGGCCGCCGCCCAGATCACGATCGTGCTGAGCTTTTCGGCCAGCACGGTCTGGCTGCCATCAAGCCGGGTCATCTTGCGCAAGACCGAGCGACAAATCCGCGTCGCCAGCCAGGCAAAGGTGATGACGGCTAGGATCACGGTGATGATCAGCAGGCCATCGAGGACCGAGAAGTTCAGATCGCCAATCTCGATCGCCGCGGCGTCGAGCGATTGCAGCAACGCGCCGGCCGTTTCGTTTTGCGCTCCGACGCCTTCTACCAATTCGCTCGACGCCTCGAGCACTTCAACCGGTTCTTCTGGCGTGGGTTCAGGCTCGGGTGTCGGCTCGGCTACGATTTCCTCGCCGGTCTCAGCATCGGTGGCGATTTCTTCGCCTTCGACGGCATCGGTGAGCGGGGCAGCGGCGGCAGCGGTCATGACTTGTCCAGTTTGCTCAAGGCCTGCGCGAGATCCGCGATCAGGTCCTGCGTGTCTTCGAGGCCTATCGATAGGCGAATGGCGTGCCCGGTGCCAGCTTGGATCTGCTTGGGCGGCCAGGCCATGCACGAGCGATACTCCGCGGGGAAGATCGGCAGCGCCAGGCTTTCAAATCCACCCCAGCTGTAGCCAATGCCGAAATGTTTGAGCGCGTCGACCACGATCGCCGACGCATTGTCGAGATCGCTCGCCAGGACAAAGCTGAACAAGCCGCAGCCGCCAGTGAAATCACGCTTCCACAGATCGTGTCCGTGATGGCTGGGCAGGAGAGGGCACAACACGCTGGCGATCTGTGGTTGCTGCTCAAGCCATTGGGCGATTTCCAAGGCGCTCGCAGTGGCCTGATCCAGACGCAGCTTCATGGTGCGAAGGCCGCGGGCTGCCAGAGCCGCGTCATCGGGCGCGACAACCTGGCCTAATTGCTGCGAGGTGCGGCGCAGGGCGCGATACCAGCGCTCGCCCGCGCTGGCACTGCCCATCATCAGATCGGAATGCCCGCCGACATGCTTGGACAGGCTCATCACCGTGATGTCGCAGCCATGCTCAAGCGCGGCAAAGCCAAATGCGCTGGCCCAGGTGTTGTCGATCAAGGTCACGGCCTGATGGTCCTGCGCGATGGCTGCGAACGCCGGAACGTCGCCGACTTCCATTGTCAGGCTACCCGGGCTTTCGAACCACACCGCCTTGGTCTTGTCGCAAAAGAGGTTCTCATATGCTGGTTGATCAAGCGGGTCGAAGAACCGCGTCTCGACGCCCAAGCGCTTGAGTAGGCCGGTCGCCATCGAACGGGTCGGATCATAGGCGTTATCAGTCATCAGCAGGACATCGCCCGGCTTGAGGACGGACAGCAGCGCACCGGCGATCGCTGCCACGCCGCTGGGATAGAGCACGGTGCCATGCGCACCTGGCTCGATTTCGGTCAATGCATCGGCGAGCGCCCATTGGGTCGGCGCGCCGCGGCGACCATAGAAGAAATCGCCATCCTCATTGCTCTTGAGCGCTGCCTTGCGATCGGCCTCGCTCGCGTAGAGGTGCGTGCTGGCGCGCCACACCGGCGGATTGACCACCGGACCGGTCCATTCCTCGCGTCGCCCCGCTTGCACGGCCTTGGTTGATGGCCCGCGTCCCTCTGACTTGTCTCCGCTCATGCTGGCCCCTGCTGCTTTGGCGTATCCGGATCGCTGCTCCAATCGACCCAACTGCCATCATAGAGCGCTACGTCGTTCTTCCCTGCCAATTCAAGCCCGAGCAGCAAGACGCAGGCGGTGACGCCGCTGCCGCAACTTGTGACGACCGGGCGATCAAGATCGACCCCAGCTTGGACGAATAGGTCGCGCAATTTCGCCGGGTCCTTGAAGGTACCGTCCGCCTCATACACCTCACCGAAGGGCAGGTTGAGAGAGCCGGGAATGCGACCATTCATGCCGCCATGAACGGGGTCTATGCCTTCGCCGAACACGCGATCTGCGCTGCGGGCATCCACCACTTGCTCGGCCTTGGTTTCCAGGTTTTCGAGCAGATCGCCCTTGAAGCGGATCCGCTCAGCATTGCGTAAGGTTATTGGGCCAGCTGTGCCTGACGCAAAATCTCCGCTCTCCAATACGCGGCCTTCAGCACGCCATTTGCTCAGCCCGCCATCGAGCACCGCCACCTGCTCAAAACCATGCGATATCAGCAGGAACCAGGCGCGGGCGGCCGTCTTCACCGCGCTGTCATCATAGACAACGATCTGGTCACCTGGCTCGATGCCAAGCTCTTGCAGGTGCTGAACCAATTGCTCGGGCCGCGGCATGGCTTGCGGAACATTGGATTGCCTGTCGATCAGCTGCGCGAGATCAAAGAACCTGGCGCCCGGAATATGCGCGGCGCGAAACTCCTCTGCTGCGTCGCGTTTCGCAGCCGGCAGATGGCGCGACGCATCAAGCACGGTCAGTCCGGGCTGTCCCAGATGGGCCGCCAACCAGTCGGTCGACACCAATGGTTGAGGAAAATCACTCATTTGACGAGGGTTAGCCGTGCAATCCGGCCCCGCCAAGTCACGACATGCTCAAGCGGCGTTTGTTTCCAGTTTGCGTGCGAGCAGGGGAGGCAAGCCACCGGGCGGTACGTCGAGCGAGATCGGGTGCAGGCGGGTCGTGCTCGTCTCGCTCGGCAATCCGATCACAAAGCTGTGCTTGACCGGTGCAAGCTGTTCCAGACCGATCTCAATGTGGAGCAAGGGAACGTAGAGCGGCTTTCTACCCTGCATGATTGGCCGAATTTCGGCGACTGGCAGTTGGACGGTGCCCGAAATGGCTTCGCTCTGGTGCGGTCCAATGCGGGCGATTTTCTTTGTGCTGCGCGCGCCTTGTTGCTGGCTTGGTCCCGGTCTCGCAGGCTGGTCCCTGCGCGCCGTCGTCAGCTCTGGCGACACGGCAAGATCGCGAATGGCACGTTCGGATCGGTTGGCGACGTTCAGCCGGTAATCGATCGTCAGCATCATCATGCTGCGGGTCGCGCTGACAATGTCCAGCGTCAGCGCCAGTTTTGCTTCCTCGATGGATGCCAGGGGGCTGGGCCCTGCGACGACCGGCTTTTCAATCTCTTTCACAGGGGCAGGCTGGCGCCGGGAATACAGCAAAAAGGCCAATGTCAGCGCCACAAGTGCGAGCGCTCCGATCAGCCACCAGATCCATGCCGGAATGCCGGCCAGATCATCACTCGACGTCTCGTTGCCGAGCGCATCCACATCGGCCGAGAACGATTCTCCTAGTCCCGGTACCGCGCTGGCATCGGTCGGCTCAGCAGTCTCGCTTGTCGCTCCGGCTGGATCACTGCTCGCTGGCGAACTGCCCGTCGGTGCTTGTGCCGTCGCTGCAGCAGGTCCGGAGCTTGGCGTGGGAGCTGGACGCGATGCCGTGCTGGTGGGCTGCGCTGGCGGATTGGCGCTTGTTGGCGTTTCTGTTGTCGATGGCAGCGGCTGGACAACGGGCTGCGACGTCGGATTTGACCCTGTCGGCGCCGGATCATCGGTGCCGGCTGCTGGCTGGTCGTCCGTCGTGGGGCTCGCAGGCTCGTCGGTAATGACACGCGGCTGAACTGGCACCAGTCCGGCATCATCGGCTGGGCCTTCGACATCGGGCGCTGCCGTAGGCGTAGGTGTCGGCTCTGGCAGCGAAAATATGGTTGGAGAGGCCCAAACACTGACTGGCGCAATGGCTGCGGATGCAGCGACTAACAGCAGGAACGGGCGAGAACGGGCACGCATTGGATCATCTGGCTTTGGTAGGCGGCGGGCCGACAAGCATAATTGCTGGAAACAACACGTCCAGCTCGCTGCTTGCATGCAGACCGTTTTCGCGGCAACAGCGCGGCATGGAAACCACACCAGACAAACCGCACGATCCCGCTTTCCTGGGTAAGGACAGCCCGCTGCCTGCCTCACCTGACGAGGCTTCGCTGGACTACGTCCCGAATCCGCGCAAGGGCTCGCTCTATCTGGTCCGGTTTGCCGCGCCCGAGTTCACCTCGCTGTGCCCGGTTACCAATCAGCCTGATTTTGCGCATCTGGTGATCGATTATGCTCCGGACGAGACGATCGTCGAATCCAAGAGCCTGAAGCTGTTTCTTGGCTCATTCCGCAACCACAATGGCTTCCACGAGGATGTGACCGTCGGGATCGGGCAGCGTCTGGCTGACGAGATGAAGCCCAAATGGCTCAGGATCGGCGGATATTGGTACCCGCGCGGCGGCATCCCGATCGATGTCTTCTGGCAGACCGGTGCGGCTCCAGACGGCTTGTGGGTGCCCGATCAAGGCGTTGCGCCCTATCGCGGGCGCGGCTGATCTATCCCAATCGCGCGCGCGCTTTCATGATCTGCTTGTTGCGCGCATCGACAATTCTGAAGGCCTTGAACACGGGAAATCCCTCATCGGTCTTGCCCTCATGGCCGAGCATCCAGATCTGCTGGTAGAACCAGTAGATCGCGGCAAAACCATTGATGGCCTTCATCATTTGCAGTCCCTTCAGGAAGCCAAGCCAGTTCGGGATGAGGTCGAGACTGTCTTCATAGCGCGGCAATTCCTCTGCGCCATTGAGCAGCTGACTGGCGCCATCGGTCGCGACGCATAGAGGCCGGCCCAGGCCAACAACATCGGCAGCGCCGATCTCCACCGCTTGCTCCATCGCCTCGCGCGTGCGGAAGCCGCCCGTCACCATTAGCGGGACGCTGACCTCGCTTTGCATCGCCGTGGCAAAGTCGACGAAATAGGCTTCGCGAGCTACGGTCGACGGTGCGACATTCTGCTGTTCGGCCTCTTCCATACCCTCAATACCCATCAGCTTGGGCTGTTCGTAGGATCCGCCTGAAATCTCAATCAGATCGACCGAAGCCTGTTCGAGCCACTTTACGACCGTCAGGCTGTCTTCAAACGCGAAGCCGCCCTTCTGGAAGTCTGCGCTGTTGAGCTTGACCGAGATCGGGAATTCGGGCCCAACTTTGGCTCTGATCGCCGCCACCACTTCGAGAAGCAGACGGGCGCGGTTTTCCAGGCTGCCGCCATAGTCATCCTCGCGCAGGTTCACCCGCGGCGAGAGAAATTGCGAGATCAGGTAGCCGTGGGCAGCGTGGACCTGGACACCCGTGAATCCAGCGTCCTGACAGGCTTTGGACGCGATCGCCCAACGTTCCACTAGATCGGCGATCTCGTCCTTGGTCAATGGGGTGGGCTTGCCGAACTGGCCACCGGGAAGGGCCAAGGTGACATCAGATGCTGATTTCGGGTTGGGATTGACCAATTTCTGGGTTTGTCGACCGCCATGGCTGATCTGGGCCCAGAAGTGGTTGCCATTGCGGGTGGCCGCCTTGGCCCAGCTCGCGAGGCGCGCTGCCATATCTGCATCGGGAGCGCTCTCAATCACAACATTGCCAGGGCGTTCGAGGTGGTCCTTGTCGATGATGATATTGCCCGAGAGCAGCATGCCGCAGCCGCCATCGGACCAGATGCCGTAAAGCTGCTCGAGCGCCGCAGTGGGGCGCCCATCTGGTGTTGCCAGCCCTTCCGTCATCGCGGCTTTGGACAATCGGTTGGGGAGTATTGCGCCGCATGGCAGCGTCACGGGTTCGGCCAGATTCATAGCACCCTCATTTCAGTTTTCTTGTGCAACTTAATAGGGTGATTTGCGCAAATGTCGACCGTCAAAAGGCCGATGTTCCGATCCCGCCATCGACCACCAGCGATTGGCCGGTCACGTAATTCGCCATCTCGCTGCAGAACATCGCGACCATGGATCCGAGATCGTCGGCATCGCCAAATCGTCCCGCCGGAATGCGGATCGCTTGGACGAATGCCTCGACCTCTTCGTCGTAGCTGCGCCCATGCGCCGCGCCTCTTGGAGTAAAGACCTCTTCGATTCCGGGCGTGTGGTGCATGCCAGGCAGGATCGAGTTGATCGTGACATTGTGGGCAGCGACATCCTTGGCAATCGCGTGACAGTAATTTGCCAAAGCTGCTCGCGGTGGCCCCGATAGAACCCGTAAAGCTGCCGGATACTTTGCGGCCCCGGTGCTGATGTTGACGATCCGGCCCCATTTGCGTTCTACCATCGCGCCCAACACTGCCTTGATGTAATCAATCGGGCTCAGCAGTGCGATGCGAAAGCTCTCTTCCATTTGCTCACGCGGAACTTTGCGAAAATCATCGGTGAAAGGTGGAGGCGCACAGGTCGCCACAAGGATATCTGGATCAGGACATGCACCAAGGATCGCCTCGCGTCCCTGGTCGCTGGCATGGTCTGCGACGATTGGATGGACTTTGGCACCCGTTTCATCAGCGATTGACTTGCAAGTGCCTTCGAGCCGCTCGGCACCGCGGGCCGAGATGAAGACTTCAGCTCCCTCACGTGCCAATGCCAAGGCCGCGCCACGGCCCATGCCCGCACTTCCACCGTTCACAAGGGCCTTTCGGCCTGCAATTCCAAGATCCATTTCACCTTTCCTTGATTGAGAAAGATGGTCTTACCGTTTGGATTGATCGGGCGCGCCTGACTAATGCGCTATTGCGGTTCGGATGAACCGAGAATGCGCAGGCCTACTGCGTGATGTCTCGAATGCGTTTGGCAGGAACCCCTGCGACAACCACATTGGGCGGAATATCCTCTGTGACGACCGCATTGGCCCCGATCACCGCATTGTCGCCAATGGTGACCCCCGGAACGATAGTCGCCTTGGCACCAATCCAGACATTGTCGCCAATCTTGATTGGTGCGCAGGTAAACCCTGCCTTGCGCGTCAATGCACCAGCGATGACCGCGTGGTTCTGATCTCGAATAACGACGGATTCGGCAATCAAACAATCGGATCCGATCGATACATTCTCGCGTGCAATGATTACTGACCAAGGGCCGATAAAGGTATCCCTGCCAACACTCAGTGTTCCAAACTTCGCGTAGACATCGACGAACCTTTCAATCGACACACGGGTACCCAAGGTGATGGTCGCCCCGTCGGTCGCCTTCAGGCGTACACCTTTGCCTAGATACACACCTGATCCAATCGATATGGATCGATGAAGCATCCATCGCATGATGCGCAAAAAGCTGAGTACTGTCCTGAACAATCTCGTCATTACAGTTCCAAGAAAGAAGACCTAGCGCCTTCATCCCAAATATCGAGCTCAATGACATTCATTCAGGCTTCTCCGCCGCAGGAGCCAATTCGTTTAGTGGCTAGAACAGCCACTTTCAACGGTTCTCAAGGAGGGGAGTGGTGCCGGCTGCAGGAGTCGAACCCGCGACCTGATGATTACAAATCAACTGCTCTACCAACTGAGCTAAGCCGGCCCGGAATCGCAATGTTGCGATGGCGGAAGCGCCCGCTAGCCGCAAACGGCATCGAATGTCCAGACTTCGTCGAACTTTCTATGCGATCGATCGATTGTGGGAGGGCTGGCGCTTGCGTCGCGCCGACGTTCGGGATTAGGCTGCAATTGGATCAGGGAGCTGGAAATGGACGAGTCCACGCATCAACAATTGGTGTTTGAAGCCAATCGCAAGTCGGTTTCTGCGGCCTATTTACTGTGGTTCTTTATTGGCTTCCTGGGTGCGCATCGTTTTTACGCGGGCCGCAAAGGCAGCGGCTTCGCGCAGCTTGCTTTGCTTCTGATACCGTTCTTGGGCTGGGCAATTCTCGCTGGTTGGTGGATCGCCGATCTGTTTCTGATTCCGGGCATCATTCGCGAAGAGAATATGAAAACGATCGAGGAGATCGCTGGCCCGAGGCGTCCGGCGGAACGTCTCGACAAGCCTCAATCTCCGGCAGACCGCAAGCGGGCTGAGATGCTCGAAGATCTGCGCCAGACCGGCTACAGCCGGCAGGGTTTTGGCAGTCGCCGCCCAGACTATTGATCGATCCGTTCCGCGACTAAAGCGCGCCGAACGTCCAGCCTTCCGTGTAAGCAATCTCCGCGGTTAGCGCGCGCGGTGCCCAGCGTTCGGGCTCAGGTGCAACCTTGCGCAGCCATGCGGCGGTTAGCAGCGCATCGGAGGAATGATCGTCGACCTCGCCCACTTCGTCGACGGGAGGGCAGTCGAGCGCCGCCAGCGCGGCATTGAGGTCGGCATAGGTCAGCAATTTGGTCCTCGCGCCGCGATCCGCCGCTTCCTTCGAGGCGAGGCCAGTGTAGATTTCCACGATCATCGAGCCGCCAGAGACCTGCCGCTTCTCCGGGATCGGATCGAGCGGCCAGACCGGAAGCTGGTCGTTGAGCTGGTGCAGCATTCGCATCCCGGTGAGCGAACTCTTGCCCACTTGCGCCGCGCCGACGAGATTGAAATTGCTCACAGGGCGGCATTTTTGCAGTCGTTGCGCGATCTCGGCCTCGCGAAAGCGGCCCTCCCTTGTGATCGCATCGGGCAGATGGAAGCGATCGCCGACATGGTCCTTGCCGTGCCGGAAATAGCGCGAGGCTTCGGGATGGTTCACAAAGCTGTGCGCGCCTAAATGAGGATCATCCCGGCAAATCTCATCGATCAGCGCCCACAGCCGCTTAGCACTGCGCGGACTGCGATCCCAGCCGGGGAAGAAAGCGCCGCAATCTTCAAACGGAAGACTGATCCCAAGATCGAGCCCGACGAGCGAATTGACCGGCAGATCGTCGGCCAGGATGTCGCGGATCTCGGTTCGCGAGAAGCCGCCCGCAGGCGGTTCAACCAGCACCGGAGGCCCGCCATCACGGCGAGCGATCGCCATGGCTATGCCCTTGTGCCGTTCGCCCTTGGCGCCTGACCAATCGATCGCGATGAAATGATCGAATTCACGCATCGGTATTGCGCCGCGCTACCGCTTCGCTGCTTGAGCGATTCTTTGTTTGCGCTACCGCTTCGCTGCTTGAGCGCGGGTTCTTCTCATCCCTGAGACGGTTCCAATATTCGATGCGCTCTTTCACCATGCGCTCAAATCCGCGTTCAACTGGCTCGTAATAGGTCTGAGGCTCCATCTCCTCAGGCCAGTAATTGTCGCCTGAAAAGCCGTCCTCCGCCTCATGATCATAGCGGTAGCCTTCGCCATAGCCGATCTCTTTCATCAACGTGGTTGGAGCGTTGAGGATGTTCTGAGGCGGCATCAGGCTGCCGGTCTCGCGCGCGGCCTTGAAGGCTGATTTCTGCGCTGCATAGGCGGCA
>Ga0207422_1002910_pt1 | contig 19572 bp, 14 predicted proteins | sample MarCyaLeptolynsp_FD_187757 | JGI IMG/M metagenome (GOLD analysis project Ga0207422, IMG submission 187757) | Marine cyanobacterial communities from Panama - species 1 Leptolyngbya sp. (SPAdes) | ecosystem: Environmental > Aquatic > Marine > Unclassified | place: Panama: Panama City | collected...
ACGCATCGCGTCACTGGGACCGGACGCACTCATGGCCCGCCTCGGCGCGCTCGACAACGTCGCGATGATCGCAGGCCAAACGATCGGCGTGGTCGCGTTGGCAGCGTGGGTCGATGCAGGAGGCTCGCTCTTGGTCGGGGTGACCGCGCTGGCGGTGCTCGCCGCCGGTGCTTGGGCTTGGCTCTCGCTCGACGTCGCGCCCGTGGATCTGGAACACCCTGATTCGGCCGCGGCAGGCTCCGTGAGCGCTTAGACACGGGAACACGAATCGCGTCGCGCAGGTAGAATGCCCCGCGGTGGAAGAGGCGCCAGGCAAGTGGGAGGTCTTCAGCAAGATGCCGCTGGAGATCCGCCGTCGCGGTCGCATCTGGTCAGCTCGCGCCATCACGGGGTACGGGATCATCGGAATGGGCGTTCTGATGCCGCTCATCCTCGGCGCAGTGGACGGCTTCGACCCCTCGTTCACCCTGATCTTCATGGCAATGCTCGTCACGATCGGCGCCGGGTTCTTCGGGATGTTCGACGGCAAAGCCACTGTGTTCCTCGCGACTCCGCGCTCGATTCGCGTGCTCCAACACGCTGGAAAGCGATTTGTCGAGGTTGACCGCCGCCGCTTCGACGCCGCTGCGATCCCGCGGGTTCAGGTTGCGCGCCGTGAAACCCGGGATCCCAACAGCTCGACGACGTACGTCCAATTCTACGTCGTCATTCCGCTGGGACGCCACGGCCTCGAGCTGCAGTGCGCAGACGAGGGTGAGTGCCGGCGAGTGGCCAAGGTACTTGCAGATGCGCTGGGCGTGGACGCCGAGGGTGAGCCCTACTCTCAGGGCTCGTGGTCGGCCGAGAACTGGCTCGTTGCGCTGGTCGGCGTGCCCGTGATGATCGGCGGAGCAATCGCCCCGTTCATCGGAATGATCTACCACTGGTCGTTCGGTGCGAACGTTGCGACGGCAGTCGTAGCGGCCGTGATGGTCTACGGGGTCACTCGGGTGATCTCGGCCCGCGCCGCGCAGTCCAACATCGCCAAGCGCATGCTCAGCTGAAGCTCAATCGCGCTCAGCGAGCTTGGCCTCGAGCTCGGCAACGCGACGAAGCGCCTGCTCCTTCGCCTCGCGCTCGTTGGCGACCGCCTCGCGCTCGATGGCGACCGCCTCGCGCGCAGTCGGGACCAGCGTCTCACCCCTCGTGCCCGTCGCGATCCTGAGCCGAGTCTCCTCTCGGCGGCCGATTCGGCGAATGTGGCACCGCAGCTGCTCCGAGAAGACCACCTCGTCGTTGGTGGCCTGCGCCCGAGTCAGCGCTCCGTCCTGCTTGCGATACACCGCGAAAGCAACCCGACCGGGCCCGTCGAACGGATCGAACACCACGAGCTCTTCGACGCCGAGCTCAGCGTAGCGGCGCGGCGAAACCTCGTAGTCTTTGTGTGGATCGCGCCCGACGACCTCGAGCGCGAAGCTCGGTACCACGCCTCGTTCCCAGATCTTCCATACGTCGATCGCGATCGACTGCGATACACCGGGCAAGACGTAGATGTCGGGCGCCACACATGCCTGCGGGTCGTGCTGCTTCCAGTAGATGAACTGGTCCGAGCCGACGTGTGCTTCGATGTTCTGCTCGCGGAGGTATCCCTCGATGAGGGGCCGCAGAACCTCCAAAATGTATGTCTGCAGCTCGTGCTCGCCCACGTCATCCTCGACCCGGTACACGGTCGGGTCGTGCGGATCGCTGAGAGCACTCATCTGCATTGGCCATCGTAGCACCACCCGCCCCCACCGTGACCTCGTCTGGGCGCCGCGACAAGATGGCCCTTGGGGACATGTCTCGGACGGACAGTAGCGTCACAGGCGCGGGTGTCCGACAACAGGCCGACGGTTTTCCGCCGATGCAGCCATCTGGTCTAGTGATGCGTACGCGTTGGCTCGTGGTTGGGTGGGCTGTGCTGATTGTGGGATGCCAAGAGATTGGTGACCCCATGGCGGAGGTCGACGAATTGGTGCAGCCAGGCAGCCCCTCCGCTGCCCTTGGTGCTCCGACCGTCATCGACCTCGATGTCGACTTCGATGCGTTGTCGGTGGAGGTAGGCGACTTCGATGGGGACGCCAACCTCGACCTTCTCGTGATGGGCATCGGCTCCGATGGCGCGGTCGCGGACGCAATCCTGCTCGGCGACGGCGACGGCGCCTTCTCGGCCCCGTTCGACCCCGGGTTGGTCACGTGCTCTGCCTATCCGGTCGTGGGGCGCCTGACCAATGACGACCGCGACGACGTCGTCGTGGCGGTGTGCCCCGGCGGCTTGGACATCTTCGAGTCCGGGCCGACCGGTCTCGCCTCGCAATGGGACGCGTGGCCCGAAGACGTTTCGTACCCCGTCGTCAGTACGCTGATCGCGGACGTCGAGGGCGACGGTGATCAAGACCTCGTGCGCCTCCGGCCCGCCGCGGACGAGCAGGTGCAGGTGTTCCAGAGCCGAGACGGCCGCGACTTCTGGACGGTGAGCGGGAGCACCGTGGCCGAGCCCGCGTTCACATCCTTCGAGCCCCAGCGCATCGCCCTCGCGAACCTCGACGGGCAACCGCCCCTGGACCTGCTGCTCACGGACATCGACTACGACGTGGCCCGCATGATCGGCACCCCGACGATCGAGTACGTGCAGCCGCTCGAGCTCGGCGTCGACCTTCGGCCTTGGAACACCTACGCGCAGGACCTGGACGGCGACGGTCTCGACGACGTGATCGTCACGAGCAGGACCGATCGCGCGCTCCAGGTTCACCTGTCTACCGGTGCCGGCTTGTCGTCGCTTCCGGTCCATCCCCTCGGCGGGTTCACGCCTTGGGATGCCGCCTTTGGGGACTTCGACGGCGACGGCACCCTCGATCTTGCGGCGACCTCGGAGGACTCGCGAAGACTGCGGATCGAGTACGGCGACGGCAGCGGTGGGCTGGAAAACCCCACCACCATCGGGCTCGCCGTGCCCGCCGTTCGCATTCACAGCCGCGACTTCGACAACGACGGTGCCCCCGATCTACTCGCGGGCACCCTCTCGAACGGCACGGTGACGCTGCTTCGCTCGAGCACGGCGGCGTTCCAGCGCAGCTAGACGCAGAGGCCACCGTATTCGCCTTCGAGGCACAGGATCATGGAGATTCGACTCAGTGAAACGAGATCTGCGCACTGACCGGGAAGTGGTCGGAAGGGTAGTGCCCATCGGTGTTGTCGTGGATGATCTGAGCCGCCTCGACGATCGTGGACGGCTCCACGAGTACGTAGTCGATCTTTGCGCCGGTCATGTCCCCGGAGAAACCGTGACTGGTACCGACGTCGGTAGCCTCGGGGTGAACCACGCGGAAGGTGTCTTCCAGCAACTCGTTCAACTCGAGCAGCGGGGGGCTCGACTCGTCTGCGTTCAAGTCCCCCACGAAGATCGCGGGTAGGTCTTGGAGCCGCCCTTCGACCCTGGAGACCAAGTATGTGGCGCTCTCGAGCCTCGCGATGGAGCCTTGGTGATCGAAGTGCGTGTTGTAGACGTAGAATCCGCGGCCGTCGGAGTTCCGGGTGAAGATCCCCCAGATGCAGTTCCTCGAATACGTCGCGTCCCAGCCCACGGTGAAGGGCTCGAACGGGGTCTCGCTCAGCCAGTACGTCCCTTGGAACTCCAACGTGAGTCGATCCGCGCGATAGAGGATGACGTTCTCGTTTCCGAACTGGTCTGCCGCTTGTGCGTAGGCGGTCATCTCCGGCAGGGCGTTGAGGAAGTCTTGCCTCTGGTTCGGTTGAACCTCTTGCATGCCGACGACGTCCGGATCGTGGTCCGTGATGACCTTGATCGCCAAGTCTCTTCGGTTGTCCCAGGCGTTGTCGCCGTCTGCCGCGCCCGCAACCCGAATGTTGAAGCTCATGACGCGCAATGGTTCACTGACGCACGTGTGAGACGCGACATCGCAGCGGGGAGTCGTCTCCCCGCACTGGTCATCCGACACACACACGAAGCAGCTATCGACCTCTGAAGTCCCGTCGCACACGCCCCCGGAACACGGGGTTCCCTGCGGCTCGGAAGCGAACTCGCACTCGCCGGAGACGCACCGATCGCGGGTGCACTCGTTCTGGTCGTCGCACTGTTCGTCGGTCGAGCACGCTGGCACACCCACGTCTGGAGTCAGCGTCCCAACATCCAAGCCCGCTCCGTCGTCGCTCCCGCTCGTTCCGCCGTCCGTCGTGACCTCCCCCCCATCCGAAGCCGCCAGCGTCGTGTCCCCGCCGGCCATCTGAGGCCCCTGCGGTTCTTCTGCAGAACACGAACACCACAGCAACAGGGCCGGAAGGGGGCACGAGCAGAAACGGGCCCGCATTCGCTCGTCGTCCATGGGATCAGAGTAGGTGTTTTCAGGCTGCCCCGCCGTATCGAAGTGCCGGAGTTGGGCGGGTAGTTGAGTGCACCGGTTGGCCTTGCTTGCGGGCTCGCCAAAATCGCACTTTCGCTTAAACCGAAGCGCGCCTCGTCACACTGCAACGGTTGGCCTCGCGCGTTCATCCGGCTGGGTTCAAGCGCCGCCGATTGTCCTCGCGGGCCCCCTCTCCAACGGCACGGTGACGCGGCTTCGCTCGAGCACGGGACTGAAGCTAGACGCAGAGGCCGCCGCATTCGCCTTCGAGGCACTGGATCATGGCACTGAAGGCCGAGAGTCCCTCGGGCCAGGCGGCGTCGCAGCCCGCCTCGCAGGACGGGTCGTCGTCGCACGCGGCGTAGCAATCCACGAGTGAGACGCACGCGGCGTCCTCGATGCAGACCTCGAGTTGTTCGCCGCAGGTGTCCACGGTGGCGCAGTCCAGGCACTCGTCGCACGTCGAGCTCGCTACATTCGTCGAGGGATTGATGACGGCCGACGCCGGGGTCCTGCGCGCGGCGGTCGGGGCGACGCGCGACCTCCCTCCCATCGAAGCCTGCGCCACACCGGCTCGGTACCTCACGGAGAGTCACGGCCTCGTCGATCCGGAGTGGCGGCCGAAGATCAATCGCATCAGGGAGGCCCTCGCGAAGGCACGAGCGATGCGCCTGCTCGGTCGCGAACGCGATGGCTACGTGCTCGTCACGGAAACGCTTCCGCCGGCGCGTGACATCCCCGACCCCAGCGTGGTCGTCGAGGTCTTGCTCGAGCACGCCCAAGGTGCACAAAGCCTCGCGGAGATGGACGAGGCCTGGGCCTCTGTGCGTGAAGCTGTGCGGCTCGCGACCGGAGTCAACAACCACGCGCTGGCGCTACAGGGGCTGCTGACAATGATCTCCTGGGCGGGGAGCGAGGGGGACGCCGAGACGGTGCGCCTGCTCGTCGAGATCGCAAGCGGCCACATCGACGCGCTCGGCGGTGACGAGGACCAGCGCCGCCAGCTCTTGCTGCGCCAGGGTTACGCGGAGCGCATCGCCGGCAACTACGACCAAGCCGAGGAGGCATGGAGGGAAGCGTCGAAGCTTTCGCGGCGTCCGTTCGACGAGCTGGTCGACCAGCTCAACCTCGGCATGATCGCCGGCGACCGTGGGCACTGGGGTGCCGCCAACGTCGTGATGCAGGCATGGGCGGAGCTGGTGCCGGACGTGCTGGGTCCGCAGGCCTCGCTGGCGGCACAGGCAAACTACAACCTGTCACTCTGCCGCTGCGGACTCGGCGACCTGCCCGGCGCACTGGAAGCACTCGATCGTGCAGACACCGCCTATCGCAACGCGCTCGGCGACGACCACCCGCAACTCGTGGTCGTGCATCTCACCGCTTCGGCGTGCCTGCTCCGGGCCGGTCACGTCGATGCTGCGTCGGAGCAGCTCGATGCCGCCAGCAGCGTGGCTACGCGGGTCGAGCTCGGCGCAACAGACCAGGCGTTCCTCGCCAACACGCGGGCTGTCTTGGCCGCGTACGAGCAGCCGCTGGATGCCGCCATCGGCGAAGTGGAGCGGGCGATCGAGCGAACGCGGAGCAGGTTCGGCGAGCGCAGCCCGAAGATCGCCGCGGTCGAGCACGAGTTCGGCGCGGCGTTGCTCATGCGCGGGGCGGCCACCCAAGCCGTCAGCTACCTGCGGCGTGCTCACGAGCGCTACACGGACAGCCTTGGGCCGCACCAACCGCGCACCGCCGCGGTGCAGGCGGAGCTCGGCGTTGCCTATGCGCGTATGGGCGATCGAGGCGCCGCTCGTCTTGCCCTGGACGCCGCGCTCTCGGACCTCTCGGAAGAACACGGCTACCCGTGGGTCCGCGGCGACGCCCTTCGCGCCCGCGCGCGCCTGCTCGAGCTCGACGATCCGGAAGCGGCCTTGCAGGACCGCATCCGCGCCGAGGCACTCATCGCCCGGCCGCCGCAATCAGAACGCGCCGAATGAGAACAGCTCGTCGATCTCGTGCATCTCGACCTTGCCGATCTTCGCGAGGTCGTCGAGCGCAATCCGACTGGTGTCGCCGACGATCGTGACGAACGCCGGGCCCTTGCTCATCGACCGCAGCAGCTTCGTCGCGGCGGCCGTGTCGACCTCGGGAAGGCCGTCCCAGGTCACGGCGTTGCGATCCCGGTCGATGCCGAAATCGTCCCAGTCTTCGATCTCGAGCAGCGCGTCCCCGCGCAGCGAGCGGTCGGTGCGGACGCTCTCGGCAACCTCGGACACGGCCCCCTCGAGGCGCGCACGCTCCACGGAATCGGCACGCAGCAGCTCGATGAAGGCCGGCACCGCATCGACGACCTTGTCGGGCTGCGCCTGAATGCGCCCCCAGAGCGAGGCTTGGTCTCGGTCGTCCCCGATATCGACGCCCGCGGTGACGACATATGCCAGCGCTCGCGCCCCGCGAAGCTCATCGAACGACTGTCGCCGTAGATACGTCGCCAGGCTCGAGGTCAGCGCGAGCTGGTCACGCTCGATTGGTTCGTTGGGAAAGACGATGTTGATCGTCGCCTGCGCCGACTCCCGATGCACGACGTGGACTTCGGTCGTCGCCAGCGGCTCGTACCGCCGGAGGTGGCGCGGCCTGGGCTTCTTCGAGCCGGTTCCGAACGCGGGGATGGCCGACGCCTCGCGAGGTCCGTAGTAGAGCACCACGTGCTCGTAGGCGAGATTGTCCGTGAGGAGCTTGGCCAGCTTCTTGGCCGGGGCCTTACGCAGCTGCGCATTGGAGGGTTCGAGCAGCATGGGGCTCTGCTCGCCGAAGTACACCGCGTTGCGCAGCGCCGAGGTGATGAACACGTCGTGGTCGGTCGCAGCGCGCCGATTGGTGAGCATCGCCGCCACGGTCGCTTCTCGCACCGGGTCCGTCAAATGAGGCGTGAGCAACCACCGTTCCACCAAGCTGGTCGTGGCCTCGAAGTGCTCGTCGATCCCGCCGACGTAGACCCACGCGCTGTCCATACCGCAGCCGACTCGGACCGTCGCGCCGAGCTGATACAGCGCTACCTGAAACTCCTGCGCGGATTGTTCGGCAGTACCGGATCGCTCGAGCACGGACCATGCGTGGCATAGCAGCTGCTCCTCGCGAGCTCCTCGGTCCCAGGCCACGTAGAGATCGAAGAGGTCGTTGTCGTCGTTTTTCGCGGTGAAGAGCCGACCGTAGTCCGTCTCGGTCACGACGGCATCCCTGCCGAGCTCGAGGAACACGGGCTCGATCGGCTGCACGTTCGCGTCCTCGATCGTCGCGGCCAGGGCACTGCGTGGTTGGGTCGAGAACTCGAGTGGCGTGATCTTGGGCTTGGGAAGCTGTTGTGGGTTGGCCGAGCCGCGCACGATTCGTCCCGCAACGAAGTTCTCGCCGAGGTAGACCTTGGCCACCCGTTGCACATCCTCGAGGGTGACGGCCTCGATCGCCTTGGCGTGTCCAGCGACGTTCGTCCAGTCCTCGCCTTGCACGAACGCCTGCACCATTCGCCAGGCGCGAGGGCCCGCCTCCTGATAGCGACGGATCTCGTCGAGCCGAATCTGGAGCTTCGCCGCGTCGAGCTGCGCTTGCGTCGTCTCCCCGTTCGCCAGAGCCGCCGCCGCCTGCCGCAGCATTGCCTCCACCTCGTCGTGGGTGGAGTCGTCTCGCACCCCCGCTTCGAGCGTGGTCATGCCCGCCTCGTGCATGAAGTCGTTGTACGAGCGTGCCCACGGCACCCTGCCCGTCAGCACGAGCGCATTGAGCCGACCGACGAGGTCATCGTCGAGCAGGCGGTCGAGAACCTCCAAAGCCGGGATGTCGGCGTGACCGCTGGCCACCGTGCGCCAAACGAGCCGCACCGACTGAGTCCCGGGGGCCTCGACCGTCACTTCCACGCGCCCCTCGGGCCCATCGAGCTTGCCGGGCTCGGGCTCTTGCAGCGGAGCGGGCTCGAGTCGACCGAAGGTCTCCTCGAGCAAGGGCAGAACCGATGCGTCCACGTCCCCTGCCAGCGCGATCGCCATGTTGTTGGGCACGTACCAACGGTCGTAGAAGGCGGCCATCTCGTCGAAGGCGGGCGTCTTGAGGTGCTCCGCTTTGCCGAGCACGGTGATGGTCCCGTACGGATGCTCGGGGAATGCCGCAGCCCGGGCCTGTTCGAGCAGGCGGCGCGGCGCATTGTCCAAGGCGCGGTTGTACTCCTCGTAGACCGCCTCGAGCTCCGGATAGAACAGGCGGAAGACGGGGTCCACGAGTCGCTCCGACTCGAGCTGCGCCCACTGTCGCAGCCGGTTGGTGGGCAGCTCCGTGATGTAGTGGGTGTGATCGGGATAGGTGAAGGCGTTGGTGCCCGAAAAGCCGAGTCGGTCGTAGAGCTTTGGAATCTCGTTGGGGATGGAGGTTCGGGCCACGGCCTGCGTGTGCTCGTCGATCTTCGCGAAGATGGCCTCACGCGCTTCCGCGCTCTGTGCCTCGGACAGCTCGCGGTACAGCTCGCGGATGGCTTCGAGGTGCGGCGTCTCGGCCTCGTGGTCGACGGTGCCCAGCTCGTCCGAGCCCTTGAACAGCACCATGTGCTCGAGGTAGTGCGCCAGCCCGGTCGAGTGCGCCGGGGCGTGCCGACCTCCCGCACGCACGGCTACGAGCGCGCGCACCCGGGGGACGTCCCGAACCGTCGAGATGTAGACGGTCATCCCGTTGGACAGCCGATGAATGGTGGCCGCGAGCGGGTCGCCGGTGAGCGGGCTCTCGATGAGCTCGGGGAGATTCGACCCGGCGAGCGCAGCTTCGGCATCGGCTGCGTTGTCCGGCGTCGCGGAGGGGCCCGAGGCGGGGCAACCGAATGCGACCAGCGCACCCAAGATCCAGGCAAGAGACGAAGCGCGCGCCATCGCGCGAAACGTAGCAGCCCGCTTGACATCGCCATGCAAAGGTTTACTACTTTACTAGTAAACCGGAGATGCCGATGATGACCGCCGACGCCACCTTCTGGGACGGGATTGCCGAGAAATACGCCAGCAGACCCCTCCCCAACCCCGACTCCACCCGGAAGAAGCTCGACATCGTTCGCGGCCTGCTTCGGCCCGCGGACGTGCTCATCGACGTGGGTTGCGGCACTGGCACGATCGCCCTGGAGCTGGCTCCGAGCGCCAACACCATTCACGGGCTGGACATTTCCGGGGAGATGGTTCGCATCGCGCGGGAAAAGGCGCAGGCACAGTCGGTCGACAACGTGGAGTTCCACGTCGGTGGCGCGCTGGAGGGCCTGCAGCAGTTCGAGGAAGGCTCGGTGGACGTCATCAGTGCGTTCAACATCCTGCACCTCGTCCCCGACCGCGACGAGGTCCTGCGCCGGATCTACGCGCTGCTCAAGCCGGGCGGGAGCTTCATCTCGTCGACCGCGTGCTTGGGCAGCTCATGGGTTCCGTACCGCACGATGATCACCGTCATGCGCTGGTTCGGAAAGGCGCCCGACGTCGTGGAGATCTTCGGCGCGGACGAGCTGGCGGCCGCCATCCGTGAGACCGGCTTCGTCAACCTCGAGCAGCCCGACGTCGACGCCGGGAAGCTCGTGGCGTTCTTCGTGGCTCACAAACCCGAATAGCTGCGCCGACGACGGGACGCGAGCAAGGCACCCAGGCCGAAGACGAGCAAGGTCGCGGGCGCGCCCTCCCCGGGGCGACTCACCGAGCATCCGAGAGCCTCTCCTCCCTCGCCGAGATCCTCGTCTTCGTCCTCGTCGGCGGCCGGTTCGTTGTCGTCCGCGGGGGCTGGAGCATCAGGCGCATCGTCATCGTCGCCCTCCGGCTCGTCGCCATCGTCCTGCGGCTCGTCGTCATCGTCGTCATCGTCGTCGTCCGCCGGCTCGCCATCGGACTCCACCGGCTGCATCAGCGCATCGTGCATGATGAGATAGATGTCCGGGTTGTAGAAGAATTCGAAGTGACCGACGAACTCGTCGCACAGGCCGATGTTCGTCGCGCCCGGGATGATCGAAGTCTCGTACGGCTGGATGTACTCGTCGGTGCACGAGTAGATCGAAGTCAGCGGTACCGTCTCGGGCAGCGGTGCATCGTTGACGGCGTCGAGAAAGTCGCTGCCCGGAGACAGATCGTAGAGCGCCGGCCAACCCGCGATCGAAGCCGCCCACGGAGCCTTGTCCACCCCGTGCTGCGGCGAGATGAACGTGACCATGCGCGAGACGTGGTCTTCGCCGCCGAGCGACTGAACGTAGTGGCGCGCAATCAGGCCGCCTGTACACTCGGCAAGCACGTCGATCTTCTCCACGCCATAGTCCTCGGCGACCTGCTCGATGACCTCGCCGAGCAACTCGCTGTTTTCGAACAGGTCCCCGCTGAGCAGCTCGGGCGGCTCGTACACGACCGGGATGAAGCCATCGCGTGCCAGGCGTGCCTCCATCGGCTCGAACCACTCGGCGGGGATGGTGACTCCAGTGATGAGCAGGACGACACGCGGCTCGGCGAGCGGCTCGGGGCCCTCCTCGAGCTCATCGAACACGAGCTCGTCGGCATACTTGTCGAGGAAGAAGTCGCCCCAGTACTCGGGGCTCTTGACGTCTCCGGGCGGCAAGTCGAGATCGCAAGCGGAGGACACAAGGGCGAGGCCGGCGGCGAGAAGGGTGCGTGAGGTCATGTTTTGCTCCACAATCTTTGTTCGAATGAACGTTCATTCGAAAACTCGAGGCGGGGTAAAGCACCGACCAAACGGGGTCGCAAGCACAATTTCTGACGGATTTGCCAACCTGTCCGATTTATTGAACAATCATTCGGTATTTTGAGTGCCGCACCCAAACGAGGCCGACCACCAGCCCACCCCGACCGCCGCGACTCGATCATGCGCGCGGCGATCACCTGCTTCGTCGATCGAGGATTTCACGGCACGGCCGTCCCGCAGATTGCCAAGCAGGCGGGTGTCAGCGCCGGCACGCTCTACCACTACTTCCCGAGCAAGGAAGCGCTGGTCAACGAGCTGTACCGCAAGTGGAAGAGCGCGGTCGGACAACGCGTGTTCACGGCGTTCCCCCAGGGCGCACCAGTCCACGAACAGTTCCGGGTGATGTGGCATGAGCTCGCTCGGTTCGCGCGCGAGGAGCCGGCTGCCTTCGGCTTCATCGAGCTGCACAACCACGCGTCGTACCTCGACGAGGAGAGCGCGCAGATGGACCGCAACCTCAAGGACTTCACCCGAGGGATGGTTCGGCTCGCCCAGGCACAGGGCCTGCTCAAACCGATCGACCCCACCGTGCTGATGGAGCTCGTGTTCGGTGCCTTCTACGGCCTCATCCGTGCCTACCACGACGGCCGCGTCGAGCTCACCGACGAGCTCATCGAAGCCACCGAGCAAGCCTGCTGGGACGCGGTTGCGTTGCGCGAGGGTTGAAGACTACGGAAACGAAGCCTCGAGTGCCTCGTGGGAGTTCTGCTCGCCTGCGTTGCAGAGCCCCGCGGGCATGATTGGGCAGACGCTGTCGGAGACCGGTCGGCATTCGTCGGTGAACGCGGCGGCGGAGTCTTCTGCCGTCGTGTTCATGACGTCGCCGTTGCTCGTGTTCGGGTTGAGGCCCGAGGCCGTTCCCAGTGAGTACGCGATGGCGTTGGCCATGCGATCGACGGAGTGACCCATGCTCTCGTCGTCGAAGACCAGGATGATGTTGTTGAGGTTGTCGTTGCCGCAGTCGGCGGCCGATACCGACAGCACCGACGCCGGAAACCCGAACGTGGTCGCAGAGACGTCCATGAGCAGGATCATTGTGTACTCGCCATCGACCCCAGGGTCCTCGTTGACGACGTCGTAGGGATAGCCCGAGATGATCGACTCGAAGGCGGTCTGGATCTGCCCCGCGCGATTCGTGTCGCCGTAGGCAGCAACGTCTTCACTCCGCATGACGAGCGCCGACTCCCACAGCGGGGCGTTGTCCATTCCCGTCGTCAGGAACGCGCCCTCGACGTTGAAGTGCAGCATCTGCGTGCTGGTCGGGCCACCGTCGTCATCGTCATCGTCATCCCCGGTCCCCTCGTCGCCACCGGTCGACTCGTCGTCGTCGTCGTCGTCGTCGTCGTCGCCGCGGTCGTCGTCGTCGTCGTCGCCCTTGTCGTCGAAGCCGTCATCGAAGCCGTCGTCGAAGCCGTCGTCGTCTTCATCGTCGTCATCGTCGGCATCACCCGTGCCGGCGCCTACGGTCATTGCCGGCAGGGTCGTGGCCCCGATCGAAGTATTGCCGCCCTGCCCACCGGCGCAGCCAGTGAGCGCTAGCGCGCAACCCAACCACAACTCGAGATCCGGCCTTCGCATCCGTCTACTAGTGACACCCGTTGCGCTTCGGTTCGAACGACGGTCGACGCGCATAAAAACCCCCGACGTTCGACCGAGCTGGCGTCGGAGCAAGAGCACCGACTCGGACGAGCCGCCGGGGGCAAGGGGTGGGTCACAAATGAACGTCAGGAAGTCATTGGCACACGTTGTCGCGGCGCTGGTCGTGCGGCGGCAGCATGCGCACACCGCCCGGAGCCTCGGGAAGGTCCTCCACGATCTCCGCGGGTCCGTCGCGCTCGCCCTCGGCTCGCTCCCACATCCGCACGAACGTATCGGCAGAGGAACGCAGGGCGCGGGTGTCGGCCCCGAGCTGGTCGAGGTCGTCCACGAGGTCGATCAGCAGCCCGGTGTGGGCCAGGCCGAGGTCGTCGAAGTCCGTGCCGAGCGGCGGAGCGGAGGTCAGCTCCTCCGCTTCCGCCTGGCACTCCTGCTCCTCGGCGAATGAGGCGGAGCAGGCGTCGGGACCAAAGCGAGGCCTTGTTTGCTGAATGAAACCGTTGAAGTCGGCGCCAAAGGCCACATCCACGCCCAGACCTTCGGTCGCATAGGCGAGGTATTGGGCGAACGACTTGCTCGAACCGTGGCAGTCGTTGGGCACGTCGGTGTCCTCGAAGCTGCTCACCTCGTCGGGCGCGGTGCGCATCCCGAAGATGCCCCCCGTCTCGCGCAGCATCTTGGCGACCCACCACGGGGTCGTTTTCTCTTCGACCTGCTTCTTCGGGAGCAGCATCTCGCGGAAGTGACCGTGCGACAGGTAGAACGGATAGAAGTCGTTGTCCTTCGACATGTCGTAGAGGTCGCGAACGGCACGCTCCGAAAGGTGGGCTGCGTCGATGAGCATCCCGCGCTCCATCATCGTGGCGAGCAGCTCGCGTCCCTCATCGCGAAGACCGACGACGTTCTTGCACTCGGCGTCGAGATCGAAGCCCAGGGTCACGCCGCCGGGCATGCCGTCGGACAGGCCGATCGGGCAGTCCGTGTCGACGTGGCAGGTCTCGGCGTACTGGAAAATGTGGTGAATCGGGTTATGCGGCGCCGCACCGGCGAAGCGATTGTCGAGCTGGTGCACGGGCTGCAGCGTCCGCACGCCCATGTCGTAGAGCTTCTCGAATCCGTCGCGCCAGTCACCGTCCGTTCCAAGGAGGTGCGAGGCCTCGACCGAGAGCACCATCGCAAGCTTGCCCTCGCTGATGATCCGTCGGGCATCGGCCGCCGAGAGCGCAATCTCGGCCCACTCGGTGCGCTTGGCAAATGCATGCGCTTGCTCGAGCTGCACGAACACGTCGTCCATCTCGTCGCACTGCGGCCGCTCGACGTTCTCGTCCGGCAGCGCCTCACACAGCCAATTGAAGCTGACCGCCGAGATCACTTCGAGTCGAAGGCCTGCCTTCCAAGCCTGCTCGAGGTGGCCCTCCCACGCTTGCTGGTGGGCGATCGTGTCCCAGCGCGGGAAGCCACGAAAGTCGGGAAAGCCGCCGGTGCGATCGGTGTGCAGTCCGGTGTCGCCATCGGAACCGGGAACCTTGCCGATCTCCTCACCGAGGAACGCGCCCCCGCCCTGGAACAAGCCGCCGACGAGCGGCACCGACATCGCGAGCTCGCTGATCGTCGCGGGGTCGCACGATGACCCGAGCAGCAGCGGCTTGAGGTCGGCCTGCAGGCGCGCGTGATCGCCAGGCTCCCCACCGTCGCAAGGCCCAAGCGCATGCTCGCCGGAACCGTCATGCGTGCCGTGCAGCCAGCCACCGCCGAATGCCTCCTCCGCAAACATGTGCAGGTGGAGGTCCGCGACGCCCTCGAGCGGGGCGTACTCGTCGGTGTCCTCGGTGTTGTCCGCCTTGCCTCCAGCTTCTGCCCCAGACTCGAGGTCCTCAGCGCCACCGTTGTTGCAGGCGGTCGCGCAAAGTGCGGCAAGGAGGGCGAAAGTGCGAGAATTCATGGCGTTTTGTCCGGGTCGAACTGTGTCGACAAAGGTGTGTCATGTAGGAGACACACCGCCACCCCACGTCTTGCGTGGGAACGCCAAAAAAGATCACTTTCGCGCAGCGAGCCACATTCGAGCCGTTTGAAGCTCTTTGCTCCGACTCGGGGACTCGGCGAAGCGCGCCGCGGCTTCCTGGGCAAGCTCGACCGCTTCGCGCAAGGTTTCGTCATCGGCCTCCGGGGCCTCGGCGAGGGCTCGGGCGAGGGAGAAGGCGGTCTCCGCCCACTCCGAACGATTCGCCGGGTGAGGCGACGAGACCCGCAGCGACTCCCGCAGGAGCATCTCGGCCTCGTCGTAGTCGCCGCGCGCGAGGTGGACCTCGCCCAGCCCGGTCAGCGGAAACGCTCGGTTCGCGTGGTCGGGCCCGTACAACGCTTCGGCCACTTCGAGCGCTTGCCCATATGCGTCGAGCGCCTCGCCATACCGCTCGAGTGCAGACAGCGACTCGCCGAGGTTGTGATGCGTGGTGACACCACACGAGGAGATGCGCTCCGCGAACTTCTCGCACATCTCCGCCGCTTCGAGATGATGCTCGTGCGCCGCGCGATAGTTTCCCAGACGCATCTGCAGCACCCCGATACGACCATGCCGAGATCCGAGCTCGGGGTGCGCATCTCCGTAGACTTTCCTCATGACTTCGAGGGCCGCCTCCGCGGACGACAAGGCTTTGTCGAGACTGCCTCGACCCTCCTCGATCACACTGCGAAGCGCGAGGTCATGACCGTGGCGCATGCTGTCGACACCAAATACGTCCAGAACGATCGCCTCCCGCTGGTCCAGCAGAGCTGACGCAGCGTCCCAGTCGCGCTCGGCCTGCGCGACCTGTACCAAGCCGAGCAGCGGCCCAGAACAGCGCGGGTGCCTCGAGCCATAGATCGCTTCGAAGCCCTCGAGCTGGGACTCGAACGCGTTCTTGGCCGACACGTAGTCACGCTGATAGAGGCCGACCTTGCCCACGACCCCTTGGAGGGTCGCGATTGCAACGTGATGCGTTCCTTCGGTCTCGCTGAGATAGAGCTGAAGCGCATTGTTGGCCAAGTCGTTGGCTTCTTCGAACCGCGAGCGTCGCAGCGAGACTTCGGCCTTCGATCGCAGCGCGGCCGCCCGCTGGGCACGCGAGCCGGTCCGGTCGGCGATCGCTTCTGCGGCGCGGAACCAGCGGTCGGACGCCTCGTAGTCACCAGCCCCAAATGCCAACGCCGTCACCAACGACGACGCGGCTCGAAACGCGAGACGGTCGTAGCCGGACTCCGATGCGAGCTCGTACGTCTGGGTGAGCCCCTCGATTTCCGCCTGGCCGTCGCCGAGCAGGCCGTTCGTCACGGCTTGGTAGTACATCGCCTCGGCACGGACCGGGGGCCACTCCACGGCCTCGAGCAGCGCTTGCTCGCGCTCGAGCACGGCCTTGACATCCTTGAAGCGAAACGCCCGAAACAAGGCACGCACTTCCGCGATCACAGCCTCGAGACGCCGAACGTCGGCTCGCGCGTGCGTTGGTGGCAGGTCCAGCTGGTCGGCGAGTTGTTCGCCATCGAGACATACGGAGGGGTCGCCCAGCTCGGCGACGACACCGACCGCCTGCTGCACGGGCGTGGCCTCCTCTACCAAGACCACCATCGCGGCCTCGAAGTCGTCCCGTTGCCGCTCCAGGCAACGCAACGCGCGATCGAGGAACTCGCCTTCACCCGAATGCGTCGTCGCGGCCTCGCACAGGCCGATCCGAGCCTCCGTCCAGTCTGCGACGAAGCCCGTCAGCCGATCGCCGACTCGCTCGGCCGTCTGCTCCCCGTAGCGCGTCATGGCGGACTCGAGCCGCGCACGGATCTTGGTCTGCAACGTGTCGTCGAACTTGGGCGACAGGTTGGCAACGGCACGCTCGCAACGGTCATCCTGTGGCCCCACCGCGATCGCGACCCCGACCGCGACCACAGCAATCGCCCCCCCGATCCACAGGGTCCGGCTGCGTCCCGGCGCGGCACGGCCCAACAGGTCCTCGAGCGCCTGCACGAGCGCTCGCATGGACGGGTACCGGTCGAGCGGGTCGTTGGCGAGCCCTCGGCGCAGCGCAAGCGCCAACGCTTCCGGTGCGTCGGTATGTGCAAGATCGACGCGCGTCGCCGTGCTCGCCACCGTCGCCGACAACTCGGCGAAACGTCGGCCGACGGTCGGCCGAACGCCCGCGACCGACTCGCTCAGAGCGACGCAGAAGGAGAACTGATCCGACGCCGACGTCAAAGGATGTCCGGAGAACTGCTCGGGCGACATGTATGCGGGCGTGCCCATCACGTCGCCGGTCCTGGTCAACCGCACCGCCTCGGCCACGTCTCCGTCCTCGGACCGCAGCGAAGCCTCGGACGTCGCCGCGCCGAGAGTCCCCGCCAGTCCGAAATCCGTCACGCGAACGCGGCCGTCGTCGCCCACCAACACGTTGGATGGCTTGAAGTCGCGGTGCGTGATTCCAGCATCGTGCGCGGCAGCCAACCCTTCCCCCGCCGCCACGAAGCACTCGACAATCTCCTGCCAGGTTCGGCCATGGCACCACTGGCGCAGGTCGTCGCCTTCCACCAGCTCCATGACGATGAATACGCCGGCGGGACACTCACCCACGTCGAATACGGACACCACGTTCCCGTGCGACACCATCGCAAGCGAGCGGGCTTCTCGGATCATGCGCTCGCGTCGCGACTGCGAGGCGTTCGATGCTGCCTTGACGATCTTGATCGCCACCGTCCGGTCGAGCTTCGGATCGTGGGCCGCAAACACCACGCCCATTGCGCCTTCGCCAAGCGGGTGCAGCAGCCGATAGCGACCCACCGAGTCGCCGAGTCTCGGCATCGGAGCATCCGGCGCGTCCTCATCCAGCGTTGGTCTCGAGTCGGCGGCGAGCCGGGAGACCGTGACGTCACCGGCCGCGATCGCAACGAGCTCGCGACAGTCCCCGCACGAGTCGAGATGAACCTCGACATTGGCCGCCTCCGATCTCGGAAGCAGCCCCTCCGAGAATCGGACGAGGGTGTCGTCGCTCGGACACTTCGCCGCCGACTCCGTGGACATTCCGTGTCCATCGATGCTACCCCAGGCAATCTGGACCGTGGCACCCTCATCGCGGCTCTTCGAGCAGCGACCGGCGACGAGAACATGGAGCTCGAAGAGGCGCTGTGGACCGAAACCGAAAACGCGGCTCGCGAGCACTCCGGCCTCACGGTCGACCCGGCCGATTGGGCGGCTGTCCTCGCACGCGCCTGTCGGTCGGCGGGCGACGCCAGCACCGCACTGAGCTCGCTGAGGGTGGCCGACCTTTGGCTGGCGACAGCGCTCGGGGCCGGTGACGAGCGCGCACTCGAAACCTTCGAGGCGGCGCTGATGCCCGAGGTCGAGCGGGCGCTGCGGCGCTTCTCACTCAGCGATGATGAGCACAGCGAGCTTCGCCAGCGCGTCCGGATCCGCCTGCTGGTCTCGGAGAAGCCACCCGAACCGCCACGCATCGCGACCTACGAGGGCCTGGGCAGCCTTGCCGCTTGGGTGCGCACCATTTCGGCCCGCCTCGCGCTGAACCTTCGGCGGGACCAGCGGGAGCACGCGGCGCTGGAAGACGTGCCCGAGTTCGCACTGCCCGGGACACCCGAGGTCGCCTCGCTGCGTGCGGAACACCGGAGTCTGTTCGTCGCGTCGCTCAAGGACGCATTCCGCAAGCTCCCGGCTCGCGATCGTACGCTCCTCCGGCTTCGCTACGCACAGAACATGACCGCCGTCTCGTTGGCTCGTCTGTACGGCGTGCACGAGTCCACGCTCTCACGGCGGCTCGCTGCCGCGCGCACCTCGATGGCCGAGAACTTCCGACGCATCGCAGCGGAGCGCATGGGCGCGGCGAACCCAGCAGAGGTACTGGGACTGCTCCAGAGCCACGTAGAGACCAGCCTCGAATCCTTGCTCTCCTCGCGTGAGCCGACCTGAGACTGCGCGAGTCAGGTGTTCGCGGCTACGAACGGAACACTGCGAGGATGCCCAGGACCGCGCCCGTGGCCGAATTCCTGACCTTCGGCCGCCGAGCGCAATACCATAGCAGCGATGAGTCACCCGGGTGAGGGACTCGACGGCGCCATCGTCGGCATCGACCTCGGCACGACCAACTCCGTGATCGCGTCGGTCACCGGCCGCGGCCTCGAGGTCATTCGCGATCGACACGGCAACGCACTCGTGCCCTCCGTCGTCGCGTTTGTGCCCAACGGCGAGGTGCTCGTCGGCCGACGCGCGCGCGACCGGGCGATCATCGACCCGCTCAACACGATCCACTCGGCCAAGCGGATCATCGGTCGCCCGTGTGGTGCCCCGGATACGCAGCGCGTGATCTCGCAGCTCCCGTACATCGTGTCGCCGGGTCAGAACGAGGAGCCGATCGTTCGTACCCGGGCGGGCGACGAGTCGGTCACGCAGATCAGCGCTCGAGTGCTCGCCCACCTCCGCGCAGGCGCACAGGCTCACCTTGGTCGTCCCGTCACTGGATGTGTCGTGACGGTGCCTGCCAACTTCTCGGACGGTCAGCGCGAGGCCACTCGACGCGCCGCCGTCGCCGCCGGGATGCACGTACTGCGTATCCTCAACGAGCCCACGGCCGCCGCCATCGCGTTGGGCATGGGGGCGCCGGGTTCGCAACGCCGCGTCGGCGTCTTCGACATGGGCGGGGGCACGTTCGACTTCACAGTACTCGCGGTCCACGACGGACTGTTCGAAGTCCTCGCCACCGGTGGCGAGCCATACCTGGGCGGCGACGACTTCGACCACGTCCTCGCCGACCGCTTCGCCCGCAGTTTTCTCGAGACGATGCGAATCGACGTCAACGCTGACCCCGAGAAGCGCGCGCGCGTCGTGCGGGCG
>Ga0207422_1002915_pt1 | contig 19538 bp, 18 predicted proteins | sample MarCyaLeptolynsp_FD_187757 | JGI IMG/M metagenome (GOLD analysis project Ga0207422, IMG submission 187757) | Marine cyanobacterial communities from Panama - species 1 Leptolyngbya sp. (SPAdes) | ecosystem: Environmental > Aquatic > Marine > Unclassified | place: Panama: Panama City | collected...
TGTTGCCGCCGATCTGGCACAAGTACATGAAAGAGCAGATGGACAAGTGGGATGAAGAGATGGCGTCTGAGGGTGAGCGTAAGGTGGCTGCAGAGATTAATCAGGTCGCTGGCTACGCTTAAACCACTACATCGTTTGTAGTACTAAAAAGCCCCCATTTGGGGGCTTTTTTTTGTCTGCTGTTTGGGTGCAGACTAGCAAGGCCGATCACTGAGCTTGCGGATTGGTTGCAACTTAAATTTAGCTATCTCGCTAACGTTTTTAATCAAATAAATCCCTATAGATAAATTCACATGAGTAGAGAAATTCTTTCTAAAGCAATGTCAGAAACAATTAGCGGGCAAGATCTTGGTGATGCACGTGTGTTTTTTGAAAAAGAATTGCAAACGTTAATGCAACAATTAACTAAGCTAGGTGATAAAGCTGAATTAGTTAAAGTGGCTAAAGTAAAGTTAGGTATTGCGCGGGCACGTTTAGGTTTGGGTGAGCATTTAGCATGTTGGCAAGAAGCCAGGCCTTTAATCAAAACTTTTGTAGAAGCGGAACAGTTTCATCATGCAGTTGAAGCATGTGAGTTGCTCTATTTAGCAGAACAGGATGATTCTATTATTGCGCTAGGCCATGCCTGCTGGCTGGCGGTGACTTACCCAGTTGCACCAGCGTTATCCGTTGATGTGCTTTCTTATATTATTGATGAAACTCCTGACAATTCTGACGGTGCTGCGGTGGCTAGTGTTGCAGCTTTGTACCTAGCAGAATTAAGAGCTAAGGAAGAAGAAAAAGACAGTTTAATGTTTTTAGCAAAACAATTAATAGCGATGGTTGCTAAAAGACATCGTGGTATTGAAGATGAAGAGTCAATTCAGATTTGGATTGAGATGCTGGAACTTAATAACCTAGACGAACTGTTTGTTCGCCTAGGTAAAGTGATTGATGCGATTGTGGGGAACAATTGGTGGATTGATCGTGATGATTTACGATCAAGACTACCAGTCAACTAATTAATTATTTGTATTTGTTTAAGTAATCATTAGCGCCGCCGTCAAAGCCAGAGTGCGAGCTAGTACTATTGCTGGAAGATGATTTCTTGGCTGAGTGCTTGCTAGCAGATTTACTGCTTGAGCTGCTACGTGTCTCAAATTTGCCTGCAGCATAATCTTTCATCGAACCGCTAAAACCTGCGTGGTCGCCAACATTTTTCTTAATTTGGGCAATTTCTTTTTCATTGTAGGTTTTGATGTAGTCGCTACCACTGCCACTGTAGCTTGTGTGTGCTTTAATATCTGCTGGGATTTCCATGCCGCCTTCTGTGTGAGCGAGATAATCTTGCATGGAACCACTGAAGTCAGTATGTGAAAAAGCAGATTTCTTGGCTTCATATTTTTTCTTGGAAGCAATCATGCCTTCAGTGTCCGCTGTTTCGGTGACTGCTGAGAGGTCGGTGGTACTCGAAGAACGATCTAAATAATAGAATCCGCCTAGTATTATTATTGCTAACACCACCAGAACGATAGTCGGCAGGTTTGAATTAGAACTACTCATTATATTGTCTCCGCTGTTATGGGTGATCAGATATGATCGTGAATTTATATATGAATTCTATAAACTAAATGCTACGTATAACCATCAAGCGGGTCAACGAGATCTAATCATATTTGTGGGTTATCAGAGATTGTTAATTATTATTCTTAAAATAAAATGAGCCTATAGACATGGGTTTATCGAATAATGTCTGAACGCAGTATTATTCATATTGATATGGATGCATTTTATGCATCAGTCGAGCAGCGCGATTTTCCTCAATATCGTAATCAGCCATTGGTGGTAGGTGGTGACCCCGACCATCGTGGCGTGGTAGCGACTTGTAGTTACGAGGCACGTAAATTTGGCATCCATTCAGCGATGCCGTGCGCCACGGCCAAACGCAAGTGTCCTCAGGCTATTTTCATTCGACCACGGTTCCCGGTATACCGCGAAGTATCAACCCAGATTCAAGATATTTTACGAAAATACACCGATAAAATTGAACCCTTGGCCTTAGATGAAGCATTCTTAGATGTGACTGCTGAGATTGTGCGTGCTGGATCTAGCATGTTGATTGCCAAAGATATTCGCCAACGGATTAAGCGTGAGACCGGTTTAACTGCTTCAGCCGGGGTGTCATATAACAAATTTTTAGCCAAGATTGCTTCCGATAGAAGTAAGCCTAATGGACTGTTATATATTTCGCCTAAAGAGGGGCCAGCATTTGTAAAAAGCCTGGATATTCGTGAATTTTTTGGAGTAGGGCCGGCGACAGAAGAAAGAATGCATGCCTTAGGTATATATACTGGTGCTGATTTGGCAACATGGGAACTAGAAGCCCTGCAACCTATTTTTGGTAAGTCTGCAAGTTACTATTATCATGCATCCCGAGGCATAGATACTCGAGCGGTGGAAGCAGACCGCTTGCGTAAATCAATCGGTACCGAAGATACTTTTGAAGTAGATTTACACTTTCAAGATGACATGCTTAAAGTATTTGCTACCCAAAGTCAGGAGATAGAGGAGCAACTCAATAAGTATGGTGGTTCAGGGAAAACTGTAACCATAAAAGTTAAATTCTCTGACTTTTCCCAAGTAACGCGTAGTTACTCAAGTAAGGCTGGTTTTCGCTCTGCGCAGTCAATTATGAATGTGGTTCCTGGACTACTTGAAAATGCTACAACAAAGAATTTACCAGTACGTTTATTAGGCATTTCAATCTCAAACTTAGTACTGGATTCAGAGGCAATTGGTGAAGAGCAGATACCCTTATTGTGAGTGCGGCTATATGTCCAACCGAGTTGCATTAGATTTATCCAATTTAAGCCCCTGAAGTTGTTCTAAAAATGGGCTTGTAGTATGTTCATACTATGAATTCATACTAATTATACAGACAATAAAAGCGCCAGATTTTAGCGGAGTGAGGAGGCATCATCATGGCAGACAGCAAGAAAATAACGGAAGTCAGCGATCGCATTAAAGTCCCAGAAGGCTTTTCAGTACACCATTCATTTTGTCCACATGATTGCCCGGACTCATGTTCAATGTTGGTGACTCGTGACGATTCCACAGGCAAGGCTGTACGCGTGCAAGGTGATCCTACACACCCAATTACGCGTGGTTACTTATGCAACAAAGTGAACCATTACCTTGATTTTGTCTACAACGATAATCGAGTACTGTACCCACACAAGCGCGTAGGCCCTAAAGGTCCTGGTGCAAAATTTGAGCGCATCAGTTGGGATGAAGCATTAGAGACTATTACCAATAATTTCAAACAAACCATCGATGAGTATGGTTCCGAGGCCGTTCAGCCTTATTCGTATTCCGGCACCATGGGTATGGTGGGTTACTGGACGATGGATACGCGTTTCTGGAACAAGATGGAAGCAGCTCGTTTGGAACAGTCCATTTGTATTTATGCCGCAATGTGGGCGGGCTTGCATACCTATGGCTTAGCGCACGCAAATACTTCTATTCACGAGGCTGCGCAAGAAGCAGATTATATTATTCTTTGGGGCGCTAACCTCGTGAGTACCGGAGTACACGCCATCCCGTTCATTCGTGAAGCAAAAGAGCGTGGGGCAAAACTAGTCGTTATTGATCCTCGTCAGACGCGAACTACCATGATGGCGGATTGGCATATTCAACCTAGACCAGGGACAGATGCTGCTCTTGCACTCGGCATGATGAAAGTCATAGTTGATAAAGGCATGCATGACATTGAGTTTCTTAAAGAACAAACATTGGGATGGGAAGCATTAATAGAAACAAAACTGCCTGACTATCCTTTGGATAAGGTTGAAAAGATTACTGGTGTGCCGGCCGCAGATATTGAAAAGTTGGCAGTCGAATATGCATCTGCAAACATTGCAGTGATTCGCGCCAACTATGGTTTAAACAGACACCAGAACGCAGGCCAGATGTGTCGCTCTGTGTTAATTCTCCCTTGTATTACAGGTTCATGGAGACATCGTTGCGGTGGCGCGAGCTTTGGTAACCTAGAAGAAATGTGGCTACGCCACGACTTGGCTAAACTGCATCGTCCAGATTTGGGAGATCGTGCATCTAAGCGCATGGTTAGCATGGTGCAAATCGGTCGTGCTTTGGATGAAGACATTGGCTACGATGGCGAAAAACTTGATCCACCCATTAAATCAATTTTTGTCTACAACTCTGATCCGGCCAACTGCGCGCCAAATACTAATGGCGTAAGGCGTGGATTAATGCGTGATGATTTATTCGTAGCCGTACACGAAACATTCTGGACCGATACCTGTGACTATGCAGATATTGTTATTCCTGCGGATACGCAGCTTGAACGACAAGACTTGGTAGCAACATACGGCAACTGGTACTACGCCATGAATGAGCCGATCATTGAGCCTTTGGGTGAGAGTGTACGTAACTCTGAGCTGTTCCGTATGCTAGCTAAAAAAATGGGATACGTTGAAGAAGGCGATAATGCCTTTACTCAAACTGACGAAGAAATCATTCGTGACATCTTAGTACAAGATGAAGTAAACCCATTAATGGAAGGAATTACTTTTGAACATATTAAGAAGAATGGCTGGGCGCGTGCCAATACCGAGACTGACCGCCGTAATTTCTTAAAGAATGGCTGGCCAACACCTAGTGGCAAAATCGAAATCTATTGTGAAACACTTAAAGATGAAGGTGTGGATCCGCTACCAAGCTATGTGCCTGAAATTGAAGGCCAGGAAGATCCCAAGCGCGAGAAGTATCCGTTACAGGTATTGTCTAGCGCGTCTCACTATTTCATTGGCGATTCATTCCAGTCTGTTCCGCGCTTACAAGCAATGATGTCGCGTCCTACAGTGGAACTAAGTCCTGAAGAAGCCAACAAGCGTGGCTTGCAAGATGGTGACTTATGTCGTTTATATAACGATCGTGGTGAAACTTATGCTTATGCGGTAATCATTGAAGGCATGTTGTCAGGTATGTGTTCTACACAAAAACAATTCAAGGGTAGTAATACTCCAGGGGGAGTAAATATCAATGCCCTCAATACCGAAATGCTCACTGACTTTGGCAAGAGTCCAACATTCTATTCAGTGTTAGTCGAAGTTGAAAAAGCGGATGAGAAAATGCGTAAACAAGCTTTACTTCAGGAGTGGGGAGGTAAAGAAGGGTATATTGAAAAATGGCGAGAAGATCCACGTAATCAAGGTATAGAAGCCTCTGATGATGAAATCTTAAAACAAGCCGAAAAACTACACCCAGGAGTATTTAACTAATGGCAAAGCTAGATACATTTAACGATCCATTTGATTTTCATATTCGAACTTTGCCGGAGCCAAATCCGGACATTCAGACATTGCGTGTGCACACGAATGAAGGCGAGATTATAAAGTTTGAAAACCTTACCTATGACACTTACAGAGTGGTTATTAAGTGCCCTGAAGGTTCTTACAAATTAAGTGCACGTGCTGGCCAATACGGAACCATTAAAGTTGATGGCATTCAAAAGCCACGTTCTTACTCTTTTGCACAAACTCCTGAAATGGAGAACCCTAATGAATACACCTTCTTTATTCGCTTAGTTGAAGGTGGTGAACTTTCGGGTTGGTTGGCAGAAAAAGATCGTACCGGTGAAAAAGTTGAGCTGTCAGGCCCAATGGGTAAATTTGGCATTGATGATTCAAACAAAACTATCGTGGGTATTGCTGGTGGCTCTGGTATGAGCGCAATTAATGCCATAGCGCAACAAGTGAAAGTACAAGGTATACCGCGCGACTTCTATTTCTTCTATGGTGCACGCACACAAAAAGATCTGTATTTGTTGGATGAATTAAAAGCTTTTGAAAAAGATTGGCCTGCGGGCAAGACTTTTAAATTTATTCCGGTGCTGTCAGAGGAACCTGAAGATAGCGACTGGGATGGGCCACGTGGTTTTGTTACCCAGCATTTCCAGGAGCAGTATTTGAATAAAGTACTTGATGCAGAAAACATTAAAGCATTTTTCTGTGGGCCACCACCGATGATTGACCATGGCGTAAAAGTATTAGAAGAAGCCGGACTTTCTTCGGCAGATATTTATTACGACAAATTTGAAGATGCGCGCTCACCAGCACCAGTTATCGATAATGCTAAATGTGTACTGTGCGATGAGTGTTTAATGGCTAAGCCAATTAAGAATTGCATTGTGGAAGCGACCAATTTTAAAGTAAGTAATGGCGATGTGACAGAGTTCGAGCGTGTGCGTCCAGGGCATACTTCAGGCTTGTACTATAACTCGTTATTCATCGATGAAAATGAATGTATCCGCTGCTATGCTTGTGTTGATGCATGTCCACATGACGCTATCTCGCCTGCTTATGAGCAGGTGCCAAAGATTTTAAGGCAGATTTAACCTTGCTTAATCTGAGTTAGTTAATTTAAACCAAATAAAGCTGCTTCAGTTGCCTGAAGCGGCTTTTTTTGAATCAAAAGATATGTTTTTTGTCTATCGTTATGTTTGGCGTCTCGGGAGAGCTGCATGAGAAATAAATTAATTACAATTTTACTGCTAATAATTTCACTTGTGCTTGTGGCTAGCGTTACAGCTAAAGAAAGTAAACAAGAGTTTACTGAGGGATTGTTTTGGAAAATTGAAAAAGATGGACAATACGTCGGCCATATTTTTGGTACTTTGCACATGAATGATGCACGTATTGGCAAGCTGCATGACAAAGTCAATAAAGTGCTGGATGATTCAAAAAGTTTTGCTATGGAAGCCTTCCCCAGCGATCATTACTGGAATCCGTATCAAGGTGGCCAGTTAATCAAACATGACATGGTGTTACCTAGAGGTGAATCACTGGAGGATTATGTCGATGCAGAAACCTTTAAAAGAATTCAAGAGGTGCTAGTTGATACTTTAGGAATGCAGCCTGAATTAGTTAAAACATTAAGGCCTTGGGCGGCCATGCGCAGTTTTGCTGTGCGTGCAGAAAGTAATGATGTGATTCTAGACTATGCGTTACTTGAACGCGCTGCAGAGCAAAGGAAAGAGTTGTTCCAGGTTGAGTCAATAGAAGAGTTTATTGTTACTTTGCAGGAAATGCCGATTGATGCACAAGTTGCATTACTTGAATTTACTGTCGCGAGTTATAGTGATATGAGGAAGATCATCGAAGATATGCTTGATGCCTACCTAAAACAAGATCTCAAGAGTATGTATGAAATCAGTACAAGTTTCATTCCAAGAAAGCAAGAAAATGAAAAGTGGCGACAAATTTACCTCAAGCATGTGATAGAGATTAGAAACATTGTGATGGAACACTATATGCGCAAGCCAATGCGTTTGGGTGATACCTTCATTGCCGTTGGTGCAGTCCATTTGTATGGTGATAAGGGTGTACTTGCTTTAATGGAAAAAGATGGTTATACCGTTTCACGAGTTGATCTTTAACGACAAACAAAATGAAGCCAGTTAAAATTTTACTTGTTGGTGGCGTGTTAATCGCCAGCCAAACCAGCCTAGCAGCAACTAAATATGTCACCGATGAATTTGAGATCATGTTACGTACAGGTCAAAGTACTAAGCATGAAATTCGTCGACAAATAAAAAGTGGCACCCCTCTACAGGTATTACAAGAAAGCGAAGGTTACACACAAGTGCGTATGCCGAATGGAATTGAAGGTTGGGTGTTGTCACGTTATTTGATGAATCAACCTTCCGGTCGCGATCGTTTGGCGGCACTTGAAAAGCGGCATGAAAAACTCAAAACAAGATTTGATCAAGCAGTGGCGGAAGAAAAAGCAGCCATGCAAAAAGAAATTCAGCGCTTGAAAGATATCGCTAAAAGACCGCTAGAACTGCAACGTGAAAATGCTGAGCTCAAAGCGCAATTGGTTCAAGAAAAAGACCGTTATGACAAGCTGGCAGCAGAGAGTGAGGTGCTTAAGTCACCCTTAAAAGACCGTGAATGGTTCACGCGTGGTGCTTTGGTTGTTGTGGCAAGTATGATTTTAGGTATTGTGTTGACCAGAATTCCCTGGCAGCGCAAGAAGAAATGGAATCAGCTTTAATTGTAAATAATTAGTTATTATCAGTTATTTGCTCTTCACAAGACTTAAAAGTAGCTGGTCGCCCTGAAGAGAAAGAAGCTAGATGATGTCTTGCCGGTTCGTAATGCTCCTCAGCAGTATAAGGAGTTTTGAAATTATCCATTACAAGTTCTTGTTGAACAAAAAAAGCATTTGCGCCAGTAATATTGCAACCGATAAGCAAATACCCAGCTTTGGCCAATTCAAGTTCTAAATATTTTAGTGATGCGCCGTAGCTATCGTCACGTTGCCAACTATAGTCACTGATATAAGGCATACAGTATTTGACTGGTGGAGCAAATTTAGCATTATATTCAATCACTACTACACGTGCCCGTAAGCAGTTAATAGCATTGAAAACATGAATGTCATTACCATCTATATCAATAGATATTAAATCAATTTCACTTTCATTGATGGCTGTAGAAATTAGTTCGTTAATATTATCTTTTGTAACGAATGCTTGGGTGACATTGAGAATGCCTTTACTGATAGTATTTTTTAGGCCAAGCTGTATTTTGTCAACCGAAGATTTTGATCCTTCTATCCATAAGCCTCGCCAACCATCAAAGAGTAAGGCATAAGTATTGTTTTCTAAACCATTACCAATACCAAATTCTACAAATATTTTATTGGTGGTACCAATACGTTTAAATATCTCGTTAATAATCCCATCTTCATCGTTTTGTGAATAAATCTTATATCCATATGGAATTAAGCATCGTCTATCAGCATATTTAGGATGGTTTTTTAATGTGTCGAGTGTATTTTGAACTAAGATTTTTTCAATCTTGTTGAGTTGACGATAAATACTAAATAGCTTTTTAAATTTACGAATGATTTTCACGGCCAATATAACTCTTAATTTGCGTGCTATATATTAGCATTTAAGCTGGTAATATATGGGTAGCGATACTATATTTCTTGTTTCCTCGCCATTAAAACTAATGGCGAGGAAAATACTAGCAATTAGAAATCACAAAAAATTTCTTAAACGAGCTTTGAATTGTCCAAGTTGATTTAACGCCTTTGTTAAATGCAATAATATCGCCAGCTTTCACGCTCACACTGTTACCATCTTCTAGTTCAATTAATAACGTACCTTCAATGACGTGAAAAATCTCGTCACCCGGAAATTCGTAATCAAAAGTCATAGGTTCACAGCGCCATAAACCAGAATAGGTGGGTTTTCCACTGGAATTTTCAGTCGTTAGCCAATGCACTTCGCCAGCTTGTTTATTGTCAACCATAAAGGCTTCATAATTATCCGTAGATAATGCTGATTTTATGTATGCAGCGTCTTTGCTCATGAGTTTATTTCACTATGGTATTAAAAATTAAAGTATATCACTGCAACACAATGGCATAGACTTACGAATAATGTTTTTTACAGCTTTACATTGGCTTGTAAAAAGCAGGGTTCATAAATGCCGTCATCCAGTTAAGGTAAAATTGCGGGTTCATGAAAACCATCATGGTATTCATCATTTTGTTTGGATTACTGGCTTTAGTCATCCAGGCAGCCCATTGTTCAGGGTTAGATGCACATGACATCATGATTTGTATTGTTTCTGGCCGGCTCATAACAGACATGAATTGTTTAAACTTCACAGGGTTGGCCATAGTTTGTGCCATTATTTCAGGGTCATATAATTCAGCCCGAACGCTGCATTGGTATGAAGAAGATTGATACCAGTAATTAGTAGATTCAGCGCATGCGACTGATGATATGATATATGTGCCCAAAAGGACGAAAAGACCCGATTTTAGAAGATTCACTTCCTTCCTCCATGTGAAAGTAGTCTGCACTATAGCGTGAATAGAGAGTCAGTACTGGTTTTATTTTAAAATGTCATTAATTGTTAATTTTCGTCTATAAAAATAACAGAAAATGTATGTTGATTTATCTTGGTCGACGTCTTGTGACTGTATGGCTACTTGCATCAATGACAAGCAATTCATTTACAGTTAATTCAAAAATAGCGCGTTGTTCGTAATTACTTGCAATCTCACATGCTTGTTTACGAGTCAAGCCATAAACAGCAAAACTTTCCTCTTGCCAGTCGCCACTAGGAGATTGGCCAGTCACTGGTTTGATTTCAATGTCATGCTTATTCAGTTCATTCAATAGGGTATTATTACGCTGCTTGTTTTCATTGCTAGAAAGTAACTCTCCAAAAGGATTATGTGCAGTAATGACATGAATAGGTATGGGTAAAGGAAGAACATCTGCATTAGGGCCTGACCACATTAAATTTGAATCACAGACAACTGAATCGATGTAAATATTCCAAATCTTATCTTTATCGTCATTTGGTTTAATCATAGATTTTCTGTGTGGATTTAGGTGAATTCTGAGCGTTTATACAGGTCTTTAAATATATCATTATGATTGTTTAATTCTATTGTGAGTTAAGCTGTCAGTATTTATGATTAACGTTAATCAATTAAAAGATAAGGAGCTATCATGTTACGTTTTATTCTATTTCTATTACTGGTTTGTGGAGTATTTGCTGTTGCTCACGCAGAGCAGAACCTGGTGTCTAAAGCTCCTGAGGACGCTTCAGTCTACTTTATTGAACCTGTCGACGGCGCGACAGTTGCTAGTACATTTACGGTAAAGTTTGGTTTAAGTGGTATGGGGGTAGCACCTGCGGGTGTTGACCGTGAACATACAGGGCATCATCATATTCTGATTAACCTAGATGAGTTGCCGGATATGACTATGCCATTGCCTGCAAATGATCAGATTAAACATTTCGGTGGTGGCCAAACGGAAGCAACATTAACCTTAGAACCAGGGGAGCATACTTTGCAGTTGTTGTTAGGTAATCACTTACATGTCCCACATGACAAGCCAGTGATGTCCGAGAAGATAACCATTACAGTTAAATAAAAGCTACTGTGCTTACAAAGGCTGCTGCCTTGTTTTTGCTGCGCTCGTAACACTTTACTCTCTGTAGAAGCTAAAAAGCGAATTAATTTTGAGAATTAAAAAAGGCGGCAAAAGGGTTTGCCGCCTAAGCTTTACCACCGTGCGGTGGCCCCATAACGCGTTTAAAAGCTACTGCGCTTGCAAATACTGCGTTATTGCCTTTTCGAAGTGCGTCATTTATGTCTAATAAATTCCTTACTTCTCAAAGGCTGCTGCCTTGTTTTTGCTGCGCTCGTAACGCTTTTATTCTTTACAAAAATTTAACTCCTTATTTTTTATGGAGAGCGAAAACGTTAAGTACAAGGCAAAAATGAATGAAAAAACGCAGCTTATATTTAATAAGTGAGTATTTTGTATTCATTTTTAACAAAGTAATTAGCGTTTGTAGCCTTCATAAATTACCAAACTAGTGCGCCACCTGTTTGATACTCAGTAACACGTGTTTCAAAGAAGTTCTTTTCTTTCTTTAAATCCAATACTTCTGACATCCATGGGAATGGGTTAGTCGCGCCAGGGAATTGTTCAGGTAAGCCAATTTGTGCGCATCGACGGTTAGCAATGAACTGTAAGTATTCTGCAAACATGTTGGCGTTCAGGCCAAGAATTCCACGCGGCATAGTGTCTTGTGCGTATTGAATTTCAAGGTCGACTGCATCAGTGATTAGGCTGATCATTTCTTGTTGGAAGTCATTGCCCCATAAGTGCGGATTTTCAAGTTTGATCTGGTTAATGACATCAATGCCAAAGTTCATATGCATAGACTCATCACGCAAGATGTATTGGAATTGCTCGGCCACTCCGGTCATTTTGTTGCGTCGGCCCATAGAAAGAATTTGTACAAAGCCCACGTAGAAGAAAATACCTTCAAACACAACATAGAAAGCAATCAAGTCACGTAGTAAGCGTTGGTCCATCTCAGGGGTGCCAGTGGCAAAGTGCGGGTCGCCCAAGCTTTGAGTGAAAGGTAATGCCCACTCTGCTTTTTTAGCTACCGAAGGCACTTCGCGGTACATATTAAAGACTTCACCTTCATCCAGTCCAAGTGACTCAATGCAGTATTGATAAGCATGGGTATGTAATGCTTCTTCAAACGCCTGGCGTAATAAGTACTGGCGACACTCAGGGTTAGTAATGTGTTTGTAAACTGCTAATACCAAGTTGTTAGCTACTAGTGAGTCGGCAGTAGAGAAGAAGCCCAGATTACGTTTAATCACGGTGCGTTCATCATCAGTCAGGCCATCAGCACTTTTCCAGAGTGCAATGTCTTGCGTCATATTAATTTCTTGCGGCATCCAATGGTTAGCGCAACCATCCAAATATTTCTGCCACGCCCATTCGTACTTGAAAGGTACTAACTGGTTAAGGTCAGCGCGACAGTTAATGATTTTTTTGTCGTCAACGCGAATACGTGCAGCACCCATTTCAATATCTTCAAGTCCGGTAGCGCCTGAATCTGTTGCAGGAGGCGTTTGCATAGGGGTGGGCTGTGGCGTTGGTGCTTGTTGGACTTGGGTCGTTGCATCCAGCGTAGGTACTTCAGCAGTATTAAAGTCTGCAGGCATGCTGGCAGCAAGATTGTTTTGTACGACAGGATTGACGTCTGCTAATGGGTCGTCCCAGTTTTGCATATTAATGGTTCTCCTAATTATTATAGCTATGGAGGAGATGCACTGCCGTCATATAGACAACAGTTTATCTCCCATAAACAGGGCGTCAAAGCAGCCCTTCTCCTCTAGTTGCGTGACCGCAAATTCTTGTTCAAAGCTAACTATGTTGCTAAGTGTTAGCTACTCCGTTAACGCTTTGAAAAAACATTACTGTTATTGGCAAGCTTCACAATCAGGATCTAATAATGAGCAGGCACTTGGTGCGGCACTGCCATTATTTTGAATCACGTCTGATTGTTGAACGGCATTAAGCTTGCCTTGTTGATGATTTTCCATGGTGCTCTTTTCAACATGAGTCGCACCAATTGAGCGTAAGTAATAAGTTGTCTTTAACCCGCGCACCCAAGCTAATTTATACAGGTTATCCATTTTCTGACCGGAAGGTTCAGCCATGTATAAGTTGAGTGATTGTGCTTGGTCGATCCATTTTTGACGGCGTGATGCGGCCTCGATTAACCAGCGAGGATCAATTTCAAATGCGGTTCGGTAAACGCTTTTTACATCTTCGGGTACGCGATCAATATTTTGTACGCTGCCGTCATAATATTTAAGATCATTAATCATGACGTTATCCCATAAGTTAAGGCGCTTAAGATCAGAAATTAAGTATGGGTTAGAGACAGTAAACTCACCTGATAAATTCGATTTAACAAATAAGTTTTGATAAGTTGGTTCAATGCTCTGGGTTACACCGCAAATATTAGAAATAGTTGCAGTCGGTGCAATGGCCATTGTATTGGAGTTACGCATACCCACAGCTTTCACGCGTGCACGTAAGGCATCCCAATCAAGTTGGCTGGAGCGGTCTACTTTTACAAAGCCATCACGTTGTTTTTCAAGTAATTCAATAGAGTCGATAGGCAAAACACCTTGTGACCATAGTGAACCTTCATATGAAAGATAAGTGCCACGTTCTACAGCAAGGTCAGTTGACGCCTGAATAGAGTAATAGCTAATCATTTCCATGGAAGTATCAGCGAACTCAACTGCTTGTTCGCTTGCGTATGAAATACGTAATTTATACAGTGCATCCTGGAAGCCCATTAAACCTAAACCAATCGGGCGGTGACGCAGATTCGAAGTGCGTGCTTTGTTTACGCTGTAATAATTGTAGTCGATGACATTGTCGAGCATGCGAATAGCAGTATTGATAGTTTTTTCTAGCTTCTGCTCATCCAGATTGCCGTCGATAATGTGTGCTGCGAGGTTAACCGATCCTAAGTTGCAAACTGCTATTTCATCATCAGATGTATTTAATGTGATTTCAGTACATAAGTTAGATGAATGCACAGTACCAATATGACCTTGCGGTGAACGAATATTGCAAGGATCTTTAAAAGTAATCCAGGGGTGACCGGTTTCATACAACATGCCTAGCATCTTGCGCCATAGGTCAGTAGCAGGCATACGCTTGTAATTTTTAATCTCACCTTGTTCAGCAAGTTGTTCATAATGGCAGTAGCGTTGTTCGAAATCTGCGCCATATAAATCATGCAGGTCAGCTGCATCATCGGGAGAGAACAATGTCCAGTCCTGTTCTTCGCTGACACGCTTCATGAATAAGTCAGGGATCCAGTTAGCAGTATTCATGTCATGAGTACGGCGGCGATCATCACCTGTGTTTTTGCGCAAGTCTAGAAACTCTTCAATGTCTAAATGCCAGGTTTCTAAATAGGCACACATAGCCCCTTTACGTTTACCACCCTGATTCACTGCTACTGCTGTGTCATTAGCTACTTTTAGGAATGGCACTACGCCCTGTGATTTTCCATTAGTGCCTTTGATGTGTGAGCCCATTGAGCGCACACGTGTCCAGTCATTACCCAAGCCACCGGCAAATTTGGATAACATTGCATCATCTTTAATGGCATCAAAAATACCGTGAAGATCATCCGGTACTGTCGTGAGGTAACAAGAAGATAACTGTGGGCGTAATGTGCCTGAATTAAATAACGTGGGCGTTGAACTCATGAAGTCAAAAGAAGACAACAAACGATAAAATTCAATGGTGCGTTTTTCACGTTCAATTTCATTGATGGCTAAGCCCATCGCAACACGCATGAAGAATGCTTGCGGCAGCTCAATGCGCGTGTCATCAGTGTGGATGAAATAACGGTCATATAAAGTCTGTAAACCCAGGTAAGTGAACTGGTAATCGCGTGCTGGTTCTAGCGCCTTGCCTAGCGCCTTTAAGTCGTAGTCTTTAGCCAGTTTTGGGTCAATCAATTCAAGGCGTGCAGCTTCCTGAATATAAGATTCGAAATAATCAGCATACTGTTCTGTCATTTCCTCCTGGGTGGCCTTACTTGGCGTGCCGTGGAGGTAGCTGAGTGCTTCGCAGCGCAGATTATCCAATAGAAGACGGGCTGCCACATAAGTGTAGTTTGGCTCTCTTTCTATTAGCGTACGTGCGCTCATAGTGACGGCAGTCGCTACGTCGTTTTCTGGTACACCGTCGTATAAATTTCTTAAGGTTTCATTAATGATAGGATGTGCATCGACATGCTCGAGCTGCTCGCAGGCGCTGTTAACAACAGTTTTAAGTCTTTGAATATCAAGAGGTTTCTTCTCACCATCAGCATTAGTGATATTAACTTCTGTATGTTCAGTTGAAGGTTCTGCCTGGTCTAGTACCTGTTGTTTTTCAGCACGTTCTTGGGCGCGGCGTTCGCGGTACAGTACATAAGCACGTGCTACTTTGTGATGACCGCTTCTCATAAGCGCCAATTCAACTTGGTCTTGAATGTCCTCAATGTGGAAAGTGCCGCCGTCAGGACGGTTACGAGTTAAGGCTTGTTCAATATGGGTAGATAGTTGCTTTACTGTGTCATGTACACGGGTAGAGGCAGCTGCTTCTCCTCCTTCTACGGCTAAGAATGCTTTTGTGACAGCGACCGTGATTTTATTACGATCAAAGCTGGTGACCTTCCCATTGCGACGAATGACACGATAGTGGCCAGGCGCTGTAGACTGTAATTCCAGCTCGCTTGGGGCGTCAGCGGGGGCGTCTGTAAGGGGGCGAGTATGGCCATTTTCGTAAGATGTTGTTGTGTTATTAGATTGCATTAAGATTCTCTTGGAACTTTATGATTATTTATAGATTTTTTTATTTATTAGAGAGCGACTTTTCCATCCCGCCCAACCGGAGAACACTATAAGTTGAGGTAGGATCAGCCGTCAACCCCAATATGTTGTGGATAGAGGTGTCAGTAAGCTGTGGATAACTTGTGTAATGGACAGCTGAAAATGAAAATAATGTGTACTATCGCGCACTTACAAATTTATTTGCTGAAGACACGATAAGTAGAAACAAATAATCAATCGATGTTGATAGAAAAATTTTATTAACCCACTGACAGTAATTGATTTTGAGTAAGGAAAATTTGTCGGATTTATGAAAGGAATTCACGCGCGCACAGAGGATCCGCATTCCACGCGGACAGATTGGAAAAATTTACGCCGCCTGTTTCCATACTTATGGGAATTTCGTGGGCGTATTATCTTAGCGCTGTTATGTCTGATGGTGGCTAAGGCGGCGACGGTAGGAGTACCAGTACTGCTCAAGCATATTGTTGACTCGCTAGACACAGAAAAAATTACTTTGCAGTTGCCTATTGTATTGCTGCTTGGTTATGGCGCACTGCGTTTGTCCACCGGGCTATTTAATGAACTTCGTGATGTATTATTTGCGCGTGCGCGCTTTCATGCAATTCGTAGAATGTCATCCGAAGTGTTGTGGCATTTGCATCAATTGTCACTACGTTTTCATTTGGATCGTCGCACCGGTTCGGTCACACGTGATTTAGAGCGCGGTACTCAGAGCTTAAGTTCTTTGTCGAATTACTTTGTATTTACAGTAATACCGACAGCATTTGAGATCCTGCTGGTAACTGGTATTTTGTTCGCATCGTACAAGCCACAATTTACTCTGATTACTTTAGCAACGATTTTTATATACGTAGTATTTACAATTCTATTTACGAATTGGCGTATGCATTACCGGCATCTGGCCAACAAACTTGATTCTGCTGCTCATTCACAGGCGGTGGATAGCTTGCTCAATTATGAAACCGTTAAATACTTTAATAATGAGAAGTATGAAGTTGAACGCTATGCGAATACTTTAAATCAATGGGAGCAGGCGTCAGTAAAGAGTACCTTCACTATGTCGCTACTTAATTTTGGTCAGGCGACAATTATAGCCCTGGGTGTTACGGGGATTATGATTTTTGCAGCTCAAGGTGTGGTAGCGGGCGATATGACCATTGGCGATCTTGTGCTAGTGAATGCTTTAATGCTGCAGCTATTTGTTCCTATGAACATGCTGGGCATTGTCTATCGGCAGATTACTTATTCACTTGCTGATATGGATTTATTAGCCAAGTTGTTGGAAGAAACACCTGAAGTAAAGGATGAAACCAATGCCAGGGCATTAGCAATTACTCAGGGCTCGATTCGGTTTGACAATGTTAGTTTTTCCTATACTCCAGAACGCAAGATTTTGGATAGAGTTAATCTGGAAATATTGCCAGGGCAAAAAGTTGCTGTAGTGGGGCCATCCGGGTCAGGCAAGTCCACCATAGCGCGCTTATTGTTTAGATTCTATGATGTAACTGAAGGCGGTGTGTATGTCGATGAGCAAAATATTATGCACTGTACACAAGACAGTTTGCGCCAGCGGGTCAGTATGGTGCCGCAAGACACTATGCTGTTTAATGAAACCATTCGCTTTAATGTACAGTATGGAAATCCGCAGGCTAGTGAACAACAATTACTAGAAGCATTGTCTTTAGTTAATCTTGATGCGTTAATTGCAAAATTGCCTGATGGTCTCGATACCGTGGTAGGTGAGCGCGGACTAAAATTATCTGGTGGTGAGGTACAACGGGTGGCCATTGCGCGTGCCATTTTAAAAAAGCCAAACATTATTGTGTTTGATGAAGCGACCTCCAGTTTAGATACTAATACTGAGGTGGCAGTGATGAATGCAATCCGCAAAGTAACTAAAAATGTGACTTCATTAATGATTGCGCATCGCTTATCCACTATTATTGATGCGGATAAAATTTATGTACTTGAATTTGGCAGGATTGTAGAGCAAGGCTCTCACGCTCAACTACTCACGAGCGATGGGTTATACTCCCAGCTATGGGCCTTGCAGCAAGAAGATGCGCAACAAGAAAGAGAAAATAAATAACAGCTTATGGCAGATATTTCAGACCTGACACAACTTGATAATGGCGGCGGGTGCGCCAGTGATGAACCTTTTGCGTTACGCGTATTAGGTGACAGTATGGAACCTGAGTTTAAAGATGGTTGCATAATTATTATTGACCCGTCTGCGAATGCAGAGCACGGTAAATATGTCATGGCAGAGGTTGATGGTGAATATATATTTCGCCAGTTTATTCAGGATGGCGAAAACTATTTTTTAAAGCCAATAAATGAAGGTTATAAGTCGATGCAAGTTGAAGGTCCTGGAGTGGTGCGTGGAGTGATTACGCAAAGGGCGGGGACTAGGCGTAAGTATCACAAACACTACGACTAAGTTTCGTATCGCAAAGACTGCAAACACCAATCACTTTGTTAAAAATCCACTCGCAATACTCATGTATTAACTATACGTTCCGTTTGCTCGTAAATTTTTGCCTTGTGCTTAGCGTTTTCGTTCTTTGCTTAATTTGGAGTTCTCATTATTTTTCGTTAAGCAATGCAGTGGCTTATAAATAAAAAATGCAAAAAGAATAAAGAGTGTATGATTGGGCCAAGAGTTTTATTTTTTATCGTAACGATTAAAAAACTTCACGTACAGAAAAAATAATAAAAAATATAATGCGACTAAGGAAAGTATTTGTAGGTCGGTAAAACCGGAAAAGATAATGGTTGCTACGGAGGCGAATATAGCTGCAACTAAAGCAAGTCGATTTCTCTGCCAGGGTCTCATAATTATTTCGTGCTAGGTTTAATGTTGATTAAGCAGAATAGTCCAGTCTGGCTTAAATAACAAAGTTTTGTACGTTTTGTACAGATCAATATTGTGGATTAGATAGCTGTATCAGCCTGCTTTGGGCTTTAGAAATTCCTCTGCCTCATCACCATCAATTTGCTGATTGTTACTGTCTGTTAATGGTTGATTAAAGTCATTCCAGCCACGCAATCCAGTTTTAAGTGAGGCCGCATACTGAAAGCCTAATTGCTGTAATGTATAAGCAGCCAGGCAACTGCGCTTACCCGAGCGGCATATTATAATGACATCTTTATCACGTGCGTTTAACAATTCGCCATGAGTTTCGTCATAGCCAGGCTCAGCCGCCTGTTCTAGCACGCCGCGTGGAATATTATGTGAATTAGCAATATGCATGGCATTAAATTCTTCAGGCTCACGCACATCAATCAATAACAGAGTAGATTGTTCTAGTTTTTCTGCTAAGTCCCAAGGCATTAATTCAACAATATAGCTAGCTGCTTCAGCTACCAGCTGATCATATGTTTTCATTATCTGGGATCTTAGAGGGGTTTTTTATTTGCGCGCAGCCCCTGTTCAACTGCAATTACAGCCGCTTCCACGCGCGAATGAATATTGAGTTTACGTAAAATTGCTTTTACGTGTAATTTAACCGTGCCGTCAGAAATGCCTAAGTTTCTGGCGATGACTTTATTGCTTTGGCCTTCTGCTAATAAGCTAAGTATCTCAGCTTCGCGCGGTGTTAAATCATCAATCGGACTGGGCTCGGTTTCTAAAATAGGTTCACCCTTAACTACGCGTGCAAGTATTTGAGTCAAGTTAGGGGCGACTACAGTTTCGCCTTTTACAATTTCGCGTAAAGCGGCGACTACATCATCGGGCTCCATGTCTTTTA
>Ga0207422_1002916_pt1 | contig 19513 bp, 15 predicted proteins | sample MarCyaLeptolynsp_FD_187757 | JGI IMG/M metagenome (GOLD analysis project Ga0207422, IMG submission 187757) | Marine cyanobacterial communities from Panama - species 1 Leptolyngbya sp. (SPAdes) | ecosystem: Environmental > Aquatic > Marine > Unclassified | place: Panama: Panama City | collected...
TTGCGTTCTACATTCTCTTGCATGTCCAGGAAATTCTTCAATAAATTTCTGGTAAATCGCTTTAGCCTCTTCTAAATTGTTGGCTTGATTTTCCAATAGAAAAGCCTTTAGGAATAATGCATATGGCCTTTTTTCATAATCATCATACTCATTATAAACCCTTTCAAAATGCTTAATTGCAGCGGCAGTTCTATTTAAACTCATAGCCAATTCACCAGCCTTAAATAGATATTCTGGCGCCTTGGCATATTCACTGAAATTTTGCTCATATGCGACATAAGCATCCATCAAAGCAACTGCCTTAATTTGGTCAATCTTGGTAGTTTCATTGCTAAGCAATTCTTCTCTTTTCTTAATTTCTTCTAGTAAACCCTTTTGATTGAGGTTACTCAAAACCAGTTCATTCTCCCCTTCTCTATTCTTATCACTATTGGATGAGCTATTGCACGCAAATAATACTAAAGTAATTAGCATAAAACTTAAAATCTTTTTCATAGTAGTAATTATTGTTTAGGGTATTTCATTCTATAGGGCACTTTAACGTTTCCCTTGGTGATATTATTGAGTTTATTTTTAAGCAATCTTCTTTTTAAGGGACTTAAGTGATCTGTAAATAAAATCCCCTCTATATGATCATATTCATGTTGAATAATTCTAGCAGCAATCCCTTCGAATTCTTCTTCTACCAAATTAAAATCTCGATCGTAATATTCAATGGTAATTTTTGGATGTCGGCTCACATCTTCTCTTATTCCAGGGATACTTAAGCATCCTTCATTGAAACTCCATTCATCTCCTGATTCTTCCAATATAATTGGATTGATAAATACCTTTTTAAAATCTTTAAGCGCAGCTTCTTCTTCTTCAAATGGTGATGCATCTACCATAAATAAACGAATAGACTTTCCTATTTGTGGCGCCGCCAATCCAACACCCTCCGCATTATACATGGTCTCAAACATATTATTAATCAGTTCTTGCAAAAAAGGAAAATCCTTACCAATGTCTTCAGCTTCTCGCTTCAACACTGGATCACCGTAGGCAACAATTGGTAAAATCATGGGCGCAAATGTAACCAAAGTCCACTTTGTCGAGCAAGATATCTTTATTAAGGTTGGGTCGAATTAGTTAATTTTGCAATCCACAATTTGAGCAAGTCATGAGCAATACCACATCCATAGAAGAACCTAACACAAGCACACTAAATAAAGAAGATTTTCGACAAATTGTCTTGGAGGATTATCGATTGGCTAATATCAGCCGAGAAACCTCTTTATTGGGACGTAGAGAAGTTCTTACTGGGAAAGCTAAGTTTGGAATCTTTGGTGATGGTAAAGAGGTTCCTCAATTGGCAATGGCTAAATTTTTTGAGAATGGAGACTTCAGATCAGGTTATTATCGAGACCAGACATTTATGATGGCGATTAATCAGCTGACGGTGGAACAATTTTTTGCTCAATTGTATGCCAATCCTAATATTAAAGATGAGCCTGCTTCAGGTGGAAGATCAATGAATGGACATTACGCTACCAGAAGTTTGAATGATGATGGAAGTTGGAAGAACTTGAAAGACCTAAAGAATTCTTCCGCAGATGTATCACCTACTGCAAGTCAGATGCCTCGACTATTGGGATTAGCTCAAGCTTCTAAGGTATATCGGCACAATGAATTAATTCCTGAAGACAATGCCTTTAGTCGAAAAGGTAATGAGGTAGCATTTGGAACAATAGGAGATTCCAGTACTTCAGAAGGTCATTTTTGGGAAAGCATAAATGCAGCTGGTGTCCTACAGATTCCCATGGTGATGTCAGTTTGGGATGATGGGCACGGTATTTCAGTTCCTAAAAAATACCAGACCACTAAAGAAAGTATTTCAGAAGTATTGAAGGGTTTTCAAAGAAACAACAAAGAGGAAAATGGTTATGAGATTTTTAAAGTAAAAGCTTGGAATTATCCAGCATTGATTGAAACCTATGAAAAGGCAATCAAAATAGCAAGAGAGGAGCATGTACCAGTCTTAATACATGTTGAAGAGGTTACACAACCGCAAGGGCATTCTACTTCTGGATCTCATGAAAGATATAAATCGAAAGAGAGATTACAGTGGGAAACTGATTTTGATTGCATCGCAAAAATGGGTGAATGGATGATAGAGAAGGGATTAGCAACTGAAGAAGAACTCAATGCCATAAAAGAGGAAGCTAAAAAGATTGTTCGTGATGGTAAAAAGGCTGCATGGAGTGCTTTTTTAGATGTAATTAAAGAAGAGAGAAAAGAAGCGCTTAGTCATTTAGAAGCATTGAAAGGTGCTTCATCGCAGCAAAGTGAACTTCAAGCAATATTGGATAAATTAAGCCAAAATCCTGAACCTATTCGTAAGGATATTCTATCTGGGGTAAGAAAAGCACTTCGAATTTGTAGAGGTGAAAATTTGGATGCTAAAAGTGCTTTGATAAGTTGGTATCAAGATCTTCAAAATTTAAACTTACAGCGTTATAGTGGTAATTTATATAGCGAGTCTGAAGATTCTCCGCTAAAAATTGAAGGAATCGACCCTGCTTATTCTGAAGATTCTAAAGATGTTGATGGGCGAGTTGTCCTTAGAGATAATTTCGACTACTTGCTGAATAAGTATCCAGAAGTAATGATTTTTGGAGAAGATTCAGGCAGAATTGGAGATGTAAACCAAGGATTAGAGGGCTTACAAGAAAAGTACGGAGAATTAAGAGTTAGCGATACAGGCATTCGTGAGGCAACTATTGCAGGACAAGGAATTGGTTTAGCCATGAGAGGTCTTAGGCCCATAGCAGAAATACAATATTTAGATTATTTACTTTATTGTCTTCAAATCATGAGTGATGATTTGGCAACAGTTCAGTACAGATCTGCTGGAGGACAAAAGGCCCCTTTAATTATTAGAACAAGAGGACATCGCTTAGAAGGTATCTGGCATTCCGGATCACCAATGGGTGTTATAATCAATGCGATAAAAGGAATACACCTTTGTGTGCCTAGAAATCTAACAACAGCTGCAGGCTTTTACAACACTTTGCTAGAGGGGGATGATCCCGCTTTGGTTATTGAACCTTTAAATGCTTATCGATCCAAAGAAAAAATGCCTACTAATCTTGGTGAATTCAAAACTCCTTTAGGTAAAATAGAAGTGGTTAAGGAAGGTACAGACCTTACAATTGTAACTTATGGTTCTACATGCAATTTAGCAGAAGCCGCTGTCAAAGAATTGGAAGAATTGAACATTTCTGCAGAACTAATTGATGTAAGAACTTTAATGCCATTTGACAGAGATCATCAAATCTTAGAGTCCTTGAAAAAAACCAATAAGGTGCTTTTCTTGGATGAAGACGTCAAAGGTGGAGCAACAGCTTATATGATGCAGAAAGTGCTAGAAGAACAAGGAGGTTATTATCATTTGGATGTTGAACCAAGTACCTTAAGCGCTAAAGACCACAGACCTGCATATGGAACGGATGGAGATTATTTCTCAAAGCCAAGTATCGACGATATGATAGAAGCTTGTTATGCTATTATGCGAGATGTAAATCCGGAGAAATACCTAGCTATAATTTAATTCCAGTTACCATTTCAAAAAGGAATACGGAAATTATTGCCCCTATAATCATTACCAAGGCAAAAGAGATGGTAAATAAAATTAATCCGATTATCATCGAAATCAAATACTTAAGAATTCCTAGAAAATAGTTGGTTTTAAAGGTCTGCGTATAAATTCGCCCCACAACAATAACTCCTATGATAAAATTTATTGTCGTTATATTGGTATTATGCGGATAGTAGAAATACAACATTACAAATGGAAGCCCTATAGCAACAGAACTGCTAATTGCATAAGCATTAATGATTAAATGTTCTGCGTAATTGTTTTTTGCTTTTCTAAATAATAGATAAGAACCTAAGGCATAAAAAGGAATCATCAACATGATTAAGATATTCATGTATTGATTCATCTTCTTCATCATGAATCTAGTTCGATCCAAGCCTTGCTCATCCACTCCCATTGCCTCATTAATTGCTACACCTGAATCCTCAAAACTACCTGCCGCTGCACCTAAAATTGCAGAAATTGTAGCCCAGATAAACATAAACCTAAAAGGATGAGAATATCTAATTGTAATTCCTTTTAGATATTCATTAATGGTTTTTCCAGGCTTTGTAATTAATTGAACGGTAGTAGGAATAAATCCATGATCCAAATTGAATACGGAGTTTATCAACCAATTGAAAGAATCTCTTAGTGTAAACCTTTGATCTATATATTTCTGACCACAATTGGGGCAAAAATTGCCATCAAATTCAAAATCACAATTTTTACAACTTTTCATCTTGACAATTTGAAAGGCTAATCTATAAAAAAGAAATTAGTGATATTCTTATTCCAAAATATTATTTAATGATCCCAAATCATTGGTTTGCAAAACATCTGGATTTAGCTTTAATAGCTCTACATTTCCCCATATATTTTTGCCACCAAAGGTGATAATTTGAACTCCTTTCTTTTGTGCTTTCTTGCTATTTGCAGCCGTTAATATCTCTGGTTTCACCATCAAGTAATTTAACCCAAAATATTTAACATATTCTAATCCACGATCAAAGTCGGCTACTTCCTCCAGAACAAGATGAAAAGGAGATGATTTAGCTTCCCTAACGATTAACTCACTTCTAGTCATGGTATTAATCAATACTCTATCTGGAGGTACATTTTTAGCCACTAATAATTTAATCAAGCTTCTTATATAATCTCCCTCCCTATTACCATTCTCTTCTGGACTAAGACATGCACCATATATTCTAGTATCTAAATGCAGATGTGGGAACTCTTCCAAACCGTTTAAATAGTCTAGTAAACTATCTAGGCCAATTAATTGCTCACTCTGAAAGATATCATAAGGAAATCCAACTTTATAATCTAAGCCAACTACTTCATTATAATTCTTCGATTCTATACATCCTTGAAGCTCCGTTTCTGAATCTAATTCTCGATCATGATATAAAACAAACTTTTTATCCTTTGTCATGTGCACATCTACCTCAATTCCATCTGCATTGTATTCTTCGATTGCTTTTCTCAAAGACTTAAAACTATTTGCAGGATAAGGATTAAATGGCAGTATGGAAGGGAAACCTAAACCACCATGGCCTATTTTTAACACCTTACCGGCATTCAAATTTTCTATTGTTGCTGGATCAAAAGAAGTGCAAGAAAGTAAAGCACATAAAGGAAAAAGCAGAATAAATCTTCTCATCGGATATGGAAATCCAAATTACTTATTATACTGCTTTGGCTGCTCTTTTGCGATCGTGTTCATCTAATAGTACTTTTCTTAGACGCAATGAATCTGGAGTAACTTCTACATATTCATCTTCTTGAATATACTCCAATGCTTCTTCCAAGCTAAATTTCTTTGCCGGAGCTAATTTTAACTTATCATCCGCTCCTGCCGATCGCATATTGGTTAACTTTTTAGTTTTGGTAACATTAATTACCAAGTCACCCGCTCTTGTGTTTTCTCCGATAACTTGCCCTTTGTATATCTCTTCATTGGGGTCAACAAAGAACTTACCGCGCTCTTGTAAGTTATTTAACGAATAAGGAATTGCCTTTCCAGTCTCCATAGAGATCAAAGATCCATTTTGCCTACCGTTTATCTCTCCTTTAAATGGTTGAAACTCTTTAAAACGATGAGACATTATTGCTTCACCTGCAGTTGCTGTAAGTAGGTAATTTCTCAAGCCAATAATACCTCTAGATGGAATTTCAAACTCCAGTAGTACTCTATCTCCCTTTGGCTCCATATTCAACATCTCCCCTTTTCTTTGGTTAACGACTTCAATGGCCTTTCCGCTAACCTCTTCTGGCAAGTCAATGCTTAACTCCTCTACTGGTTCATTTTTAACACCATCAATCTCTCTAATTATGACCTGTGGTTGGCCAATTTGCAATTCATAACCTTCTCTTCTCATTGTTTCGATAAGGACTGACAAGTGCAATACACCCCTACCAAAGACATTAAAAGAATCAGATGAGTCTGTTTCTTCTAATCGTAGTGCTAAATTTCGCTCTAGCTCTTTTGTCAATCTTTCATAAATATGTCTAGAAGTAACATATTTGCCTTCTTTGCCAAAAAATGGGGAATCATTGATGGTAAATTGCATGCTCATTGTTGGCTCGTCAATAGTAATGCTTGGCATCGCTTCTCCATTTTCTAGATCCGCTACCGTATCCCCGATATCAAAACCATCCATACCTACTATGGCACATATATCTCCAGCTTCAACTGTATCCACTTTAGCTTTACCTAAGCCTTCAAACACATACAACTCCTTGATTTTATGTTTAACCACTCCTCCTTCTCTTTTGATCAAACTTATTTGTTGGTTTACTTTTAATACTCCCCTATGCAATCTTCCTATTGCAATTCGGCCAATAAAAGAAGAATAATCCAAAGATGTAATTAGAAGTTGCGTATTCCCTTCTGGTGGTTTAGGAGCAGGAATATTTTCTAAAATAGTTTCCATCAATGCAGTGATATCTGAAGTGGGCTTCATATAATCCTCACTCATCCAACCTTGCTTGGCAGATCCAAATACTGTAGGAAAGTCAAGTTGTTCTTCTGTTGCCCCTAGGTTAAACATTAGATCAAACACCTTTTCTTGGGCTATATCCGGTGTGCAATTTTCTTTATCTACTTTATTTACAACTACAATAGGTTTGAGACCCAATTCAATTGCTTTTTGCAAAACAAATCTGGTTTGGGGCATTGGACCTTCGAATGCATCAACCAACAACAGTACTCCGTCGGCCATGTTTAACACCCGTTCTACCTCTCCTCCAAAGTCTGCGTGACCTGGCGTGTCGATGATATTGATTTTGGTATCCCTATAATGAACAGAAACATTTTTAGCAAGTATGGTTATGCCCCTTTCCTTTTCCAATTCATTGTTATCCATGATTAAATCTCCAGGTTGTTCATGGTCGCTGAATAGCTTGCCAGCCAATAGCATTTTGTCTACCAATGTGGTTTTGCCATGGTCAACGTGAGCAATAATTGCAATGTTTCTAATATTCATCCTTCTTTTTTTGAGGCCGCAAAAGTAGGCTTTAATCTTTGTTTGTTGATTTGCATATTCAATTGATTATTTAGATATTTGTCTAAATATATAATTAATGAATTTACTTTTCAAGGCATTGAATGATGAAACGCGTAGACAGATCATAGAATTGTTGAAAGAACGCAACATGAATGCCGGTGAGATTGCAGATGCATTCAATATATCCAAACCAAGCATTTCTCATCATTTAGACTTATTGAAACAAGCAGGATTAATCAGTGCTGAAAAGAAAGGTCAGTTCATAGAATACTCCTTAAATACAAGCATCCTAGAAGATCTATTAAGTTGGATTTTAAAAATTAAAAAATGACATCATGAAAATCAACCTTAAAACAGAATTTCCTCTTTTTATCATCGTCGCCCTACCCTTTCTTTATTTGGCGTTTATTTGGAATGATTTGCCAAAAGAAGTTCCATTGCACTGGAATATACATGGTGAAATTGATCGCTATGGAGATAAATCTGAATTATGGATTGTCCCATTTCTTCTTCCTTTACTTACTTATGGGATATTTCTTATTGTTCCTTATATAGATCCTAAACAGAATTTGAATAAAATGGGCAAAAAGTTTAACATTCTAAAATTCGTTTTAACGGCATTTATGTCTGTATTGGCTCTTTATGTCTTATATGTTTCTAAAACCCAGAGCATGACATCATTCAATGGAATTGTAATCCTAATCGGAGCGTTGTATGTGATTTTAGGCAATTACTTTAAAACATTACGGGCCAATTATTTTATAGGTATCCGGACTCCATGGACATTGGAAGATGAAGACATATGGAAAAAAACACACGAGATGGCAGGTAAGCTTTGGTTTATTGGCGGGATGGTAATTATTCTCTGCGGAGTTTTAATTGATGAAAGTGTCAGCTTTAAATTATTTCTTGGCATAACCATAATGATTACCATTATTCCGGTAATTTCTTCTTATTTGCAATTTAGAAAAAAACAATCCTTAAAATCCAATAAAGAATCTAATCATGAATAGACTTATATTGATTGTGGTTGTCTTACTTTCCTTTGATATCAATGGACAAGAAACCAATAGAATAGAATATGCTGAAAAGTTATCACTAGAGATTGCTGAAAAACTACAAAGGGAAAGATATGACGACATCATAGCTCATTTTGACGATAATTTGACTGCCATTTTGGATAAAGGTAGAATTACAGCGCTGATGGGACAATTGCATATGCAATATGGTCAGCTAGATTCTATCTTACTTTTTACCGATGAAGTAAGGGCAGAAACCATTAATTACAGAAGAGGATTAATGTTTGGTCCTCAAAAATTTGATTTAATCTTTAGCCTAGATAAAGAAAACAAGATCAATAGTTTCAGACTTTCCACCCATCAGGATAAATCCACATGGATGAAACCAACATATGTAGATATGGAAAAATTTTCCAATCAAACCATTAGTATAGGAGAAGAAGATCCTTTATTGGGTGAAATCAGTCTACCTAATACTTCCTATAAAGTAATGGTGGTATTGGTTCATGGTTCAGGTCCAAATAACATGAATGAACGACTTGGTCCCAATGAGTTATTTAAAGACTTGGCTTATGGTTTAGCAACGAATGGAATTGCATGCTTGAGGTATAATAAACGAACCTATGATTACCAAAGCAAAATGGCAGAAAGTCAAAGTGAAATCGGCATAGATGAAGTTGTAGTGAATGATGCTATTCTAGCCATTAAAAAAGCGCAAGAGAAGAATGTAGATAAAGTTATCTTAATTGGCCATAGTATGGGTGGTCATATGGCACCAAAAATTGCAGCTAATGCCAATCTGGATGGTGTAATTGTTATGGCAGGCAATTCAGGTCCCTTAATCGATTTGATACTGCCTCAAATAGAGCACATATATGAAAATGACCCAGAATCTTCCTTGAATGAATTCAAAGTCAATATGGTCAAAGCGCAAATAAAGACAGTACAAGATGGAAATTTTGATGAGTCAACTTCGGTTGGTGCACTGCCACTAGGTTTGCCAGCTAAATTTTGGATATCACTCCAAGGTTATGAACCTGCTAAACTGGCCAAAAAACAAGACATTCCTTATTTGGTTTTAAATGGGGAAAGAGATTATCAAGTAACTCCTCAAGAAGCTCAAAACTGGAATATTGAAAAGAAGGGAGAAAAATCAAAATTGATCATCTACCCTAAATTAAATCATATGTTTTTTGCTGGAGAAGGAGTATGTATACCATCAGAATATCAAAAAGTAGGACATTTGGATGAGAAAGTTTTAAGTGATATTATTGAATGGATCAATGCCCTTTAGTGCATGAATGAATTGCAGAAGCACCTACCAGCAACATGTTTATATCTTGTAATACTTATACTTGGTAGTTATTATTTGTTTTCAGGCAGTATGGATACTTATCCATCCTACATTCATGCATGGACACAAAGTGATAGGTTGGCTATCGCGATGAATTTTCAGGAGAATGGATTCAATCTATTTAAACCGGCGACATATAACCTTTTAACCAAAGATGGAATTACCCAAGTAGATTTTCCTATTCACGAATTTCTGATTGCCGGCATAAGTAAATTGCTCGATGCTAATATCATATATACCTTTAGGTGGTATAATCTAATCTATGCTTTGTTTGGTTTTCTTTTTCTTTTTAGAACAAGTCTATTAATTAATCAATCTTCGGCTCGATCTGTATTTATTGGAGGGTTTATCTTCACTATGCCATTTTTGGTTTATTACACCAATGGATTTTTACCATCAAACCCTTCATTGGCTAATTTTTATATAGGCACCTACTTTTTATTTCATTATTTAAATAACAATCGATTTAGGAGTTTAATTTATTCTGCTGCCTTTTTAAGCTTATCGGCATTATCAAGATCCCCCTTTGTAATTTTTCTTTTTACCAGTCTGCTTTTATTGATATACAGGCAATGGAAATCTAAAAAATATCAATTAATTGCATGGCTTCCCTACTCTATTGGACTTATCCTATTCACGGCTTATTTCGCATATAATATGCATTTGGGCAGCAAATATGGTAGTATGTTTTTAAATGAGTCTTTACATTTTAGGGGATTCGGGCATTTTATGGATACCATTGCCATTGCATGGGACAGATGGGGTGCTCAATGGATCAGTCCATACCACCTGATAAGTATATTAATATTTGCTTTCTTGTTATTCAAGTTCCCAATGCGTCAATTGCCAATAAAAGAGGAATTAAAGACATATCTAATCATCTCAAGCTTAGGAGTCCTGGCCTACTTTTTTGTGATGGGTCAGCAATTTGGGGAACACGATTATTATTATCTGGATAGCTTTTTACCACTAGTATCCATTGCATTGATTGCTTCAATTTCAGCCATACAAATTCGAAAAAGATGGTATACACCAATCGCTACACTTCTGGGTGTTTTCTTTATCTATTTTTTCACCTATGCAAAAGATGTACAAGAAATTAGATATACACCTCCTTACAAAGACAGGGTCGATTATGCTTATCAATTGTATGAAAAGTCAATTGATGATTTACAACATTGGGGTGTAAAGGCAACAGATACACTTTACATCATTGAGGCAAACTCCACCAATATACCATTTACGGTATGGAAAAATAAAGGCTTTACCAATCTCTATGCTTCTGCTGATACCATAAAAAAGGAACTAGATCGATCCTTTAATTATGCCTTATTGGTTGATAGCTTTTTTATAGAATCTACCTTCGACAATTTTCCCGGATTAATTCAAAAATTGGAACGAATCGCTGGAAATGGTGAACTAAGTTTATATCGCAATAGCAATTCTAATCAGCCAGATGGTTTTTTTGAAAATCTAATTTACTATGGGGAAACTGACTTTGACGATCAAGACATGATACCTGATTCTGTAACTGCATGGACTGAAGAAGTGGTAGTTAATGACAGTATGGGCAAGAGTTTACATATCAAACCTAACAATGAATTTACCCTATCCTTCCCTATAAAGTTGAATAATATATTAGAGGACAAAGCAATCCGCATTCATCTTTTGGGAGATTTTATGCAAAAGGACAGCAGTAAAATAAGAATCGTAAATTCTGTTAATGGATATTACAAGTGTTATTATTTAGAGAATCATTTAGCTGTAAATGATCAATGGAAACATTTTCAATTTAATTATTGGATAGCTCCCAAGCATTTCAATAATGGAGATGATCTCAAATTATATTTCTGGAATCCTGAAGAGGATGAATTGTATGTAGATAATCTAAAATTGCTAATCTATCAATAATGGAAGACCTTAATTATAAAGCATATGTTGTTCGTGAATTAGAAGATGGAAGTTTTCAAAGGGCAATAGAAAATAAAAACACCTCCCAATTGCCAGATGGTGAAGTTTTGGTTCAGGTAAAATACGCTGCCTTAAACTACAAAGATGCTTTATCCGCAAGCGGACACAAAGGAATAAGTAAAACCTATCCACATACTCCTGGCGTAGATGCTGCTGGAATCGTTGTAGATAGTAACGATTCAAACTTTAAATCGGGAGATGAGGTGATAGTCACTTCTTATGATTTAGGCATGAATACCTCTGGTGCTTTCCAAGAATACATCCGTGTTCCTGCAGCATGGCCAGTGCCTAAACCAGCTGCATTAAACTTAGAAGATTCTATGATTATTGGCACAGGGGGATTTACTGCTGCCTTGTCCTTGTATAAAATGGAGCAAAATGGACAAAAGCCTGAAATGGGTGCAGTATTGGTTACTGGCTCCACTGGAGGCGTTGGTAGTATGGCAGTAGCTATCTTGGCCCAAAATGGATATGAGGTAATTGCGGCAAGTGGTAAAAAGGATGCCCATGGGTACTTAAAATCACTTGGAGCATCCAAAATAATTGGAAGAGAAGATGTAAATGATCAAAGTGGTCGTCCCTTGTTAAGATCCCAATGGGCCGGAGCCATAGATACAGTTGGTGACAATACCCTAGCCACTTGTATTAAAGCTTGTGGAAGAAATGGCTCCGTTGCTGTTTGTGGTTTAGTATCCTCGCCCGAATTACATACAACAGTGTATCCATTTATTCTTAATGGCGTTAATGTACTAGGAATAGAAACAGCCGAAACTCCCAGAGATATTCGATTAAAAATTTGGGAATTGTTAGCCAATGACTGGAAGCCTAAGCAATTGGAAAGCATCAAGCAAATTATAGCTTTGGAAGAACTAGACGATCACATCCAATTGATCTTAAAAGGGCAATCCAAAGGAAGAGTCGTTGTTAAGTTTTAATCAAAAAAAAGGCGCTAAATAGCGCCTTTTTAGTTCTAGATTATTCCATTTTCTACTTATTCAACTTTAAATAAGCTTTGATCCAATTTTCCGTTGATATCAATGGTTTTAACAAATTGTTCAACATTTTGAGGACCTACAGTTTCAGTAATCTTATATGGATACTTTACACCTTTCACTGGTGTATATTCATCGTAAATTTTTGTACTCATAAAGTTACCTTGAGGTGTCTCTAATACACTCTCTGCTCCTAACAAGTATCCACTCTCAACAGCATAATATTTTGTTTTTTCATTACCAGAAGGTGATGTAATCTTCAAAACATATACTTCTTGATCATATTTAGTATCTACACCCTTTAATTCAAGTGTATAATCACTGCTCATATAATTCAATTCCTGGAATAAAACCGCATCCTCTTTTACTTTAGCCAAGTCGTCGCCTTCAAGCATTTGCTTTCCTTGCATGCCAGAGGACAATGCTTTTTCACCATCGCAAACTTGCTTCTGTACAACACTACCATTCATAGATACTCCTTGGTAAAAATTACCGGCATTATCAATAATCACATTAATTTCAAATGGCATACCTTGCATGGTGGTTGTCATCATCATGTTGATAGATTTTACCTTTTCAAGATTTTTCTTTCCACCGATTGCTTCAATGTAACTATTAACCACTGTTTCTGCAGTAACGCCTTCTGGAGCTGGCTTTGCAGTAGTTTCCTCTACTTCATTACCATAGGAATCATAGTATTTAATAATACCATTAGGGCTGAATTGCTTAAGTTTTTCAGCAACTTCTTCTTGATTACCAACTACCAATATATATCCTTTTAAAGGGTTAATGTATTTAGCAGATACTCGTTTTACATCATCTAAGGTAATATCTGCTACTTTCTTCAAATAAGTAGCATAGTAATCTGCTGGCAATTCATATTTGTCAATATTGATCGCATAAGAAGCTTTTCTTTGAGCACTCTCTAATCCAATGGCAAATGTTCCAGAACGATAGTTCTTAATGGTTTGCAATTCATCGTTTGTGATCTGACCTCCTGTCATGCCCATAATCTCCTTGATCATTTCATTCAATGAGCTGTCCGTTACTTCATTTCTCACTTTTGCAGAAGCACTAAAAGATCCTACCCATTCGTCTGAGCTAATAGATGATCTGGCTCCATAGGTATAAGAATGCTCCTCTCTAAGGTTTAGATTCAATTTAGAAACGAAACCACCACCTAAAATACCATTGGCAACAGATGCAGTTATATCATCTGCACTACCTGGCTTTAAGTCTATGGTATTGAACATAGAAACAACAGACTGAACTGCTCCTGGCTTATTTACAAAAGCAACAATCGGTTGACTTGGTTGCTCCGGAGTCTCATAAGTATGAGTTGGAACTTCACCTTTTTCCCAAGAACCAAAATATTTCTCAACCAATGGCTTTGCTTCATCAACAGTGATGTCGCCAACTACGGCTAAATAAGCAACATTGGGCTTAAAGTAAGTAGTATAAATACTCTTTGCATCTTCTAAAGTGACATTGTCAATGGTCTCTTCAGTCATGATTTCTCCATAAGGATGATCTTTTCCATACAACAATACCCTTTGCACATTCCCTGCAATTGCATCTGGATCATCTTTTTGTGTTTGGATATTAGACTTGTATTGTGTTTTTAGTTTATCCAACTCTTCTTGTTTGAAATCTGGATTTAACACAACATCCGACATAATTTCCAACAATTTGATTTGGTGCTTTTTTAAAGAAGAACCAAATACAGAAGTAGAAGAAGTAAACATGGAAGCACCAATAAAATCTATTTCAAAATTGATTTCATCTTTGGATCTATTCTTGGTGCCTTTAGACATTAAATCACCAGCTAAATCGGACATTCCCATCTTATCGCCTTCTGCATAAGGGTCTATATCCAATTGTAGCGAATAAGCTACACGTGGTAATTTATGATTTTCAACTACAAAAACCTTTAATCCATTATCCAAAGTAAAGCTTTGGGTTTCTCCCAAATCAATTTTTGGAGCCGGACCTGGTTCTGGCATTTTACTACGATCTACCTGAGCAATCATGGAAGTACTCAATAAGATCAAAAACAGTTTAAAATATATCTTTTTCATGATTTTAATATTCTTTCAATTAACAATTAATTCTCTTGACCTTTAGGTAAATAATACAATACCACTCGATTTTCATCTCTCAAGTATTTCTTGGCAGCGTTTTGAATGTCTTCTCTAGTAACAGACATATACCGATCAATTTCCGTATTGATCAAATTTGCATCTCCATAATAAACATGGTAGTTTGCTAAATTCTCAGCTAGACCTCTAACACTTGAATTTCCACTGATGAAATCGTTTTCTACTTGATTTCTCAATTTATTAAATTCCTCTTCAGAGATTAATTCATTTTTTACCTTATCAATTTCTCCATTCATTGCACTTTCCAAATTATGTGCTTCTACTCCAGCATTTACAATTCCGAACATTAAAGCCAAACCAGGATCTTCTGTTGGCAATGGGAATGCGCCGACAAAAAGTGCTTTTTCCTGCTCATCCTTGATGCTTTTCTGAAATCTAGAGCTCTCTCCTTGTGATAACAATTGAGACAACATGCTCATCGCATAAAATTCTTTATCTCCTTGTCCAGGCATATGATATCCCATAACTACTGCTGGCAATTGGATATTATCCCAAACTGTATCTCTTACTTCAGCTGTTTTTTCTGGCTCTACTATAGTAGGTCTTGGAACTTCTCCTTTTCCCTTAGGAATAGGACCAAAATAATCTTCAATCCATTTTTTGGTTTGAGCCATGTCTAAGTCACCCGCAATTGAAAGGGTTGCATTATTAGGCACATAGAAAGTCTTGTAAAACTCCATAAACTCTTCCAACTTCGCCTGATTGATATATTCCGGTGATCCACCTGGAGTCCAATGGTATGGATGCTCAACAAATGCATGCCCGAAAGTCTCATTCAAAATTGTACCATAAGGTGTATTTTCATTTCTCTGCTTTAATTCCTCTTTTACAACACCTCTTTGGGTTTCTACACCTTCTTCGTCAATTTTTGCATGCATTAGTCTTTCTGACTCTAACCAAAGACCCAACTCCAATTGATTGGAAGGTAGCACTTCAAAATAGAAGGTTCGATCGAAGGAAGTATTTGCATTCAATACACCACCATTACCTTGTACAATCTTGAAGAACTCCCCTCTTTCAATGTTTTCGGAACCCTCAAACAAAAGATGCTCAAAGAAATGAGCAAATCCAGTACGATCTGGATCTTCATTTTTAGATCCTACATGGTATAACACAGAAACGGTTACAATTGGTGTAGAATGATCCTCATGCAGAATTACATGCATTCCATTGTCCAAATCGTATTCTGTGAATTCAATCTTTTTGGCATCGCTTTGTGCCGAGCTGCTAAGCACCATAAATGCACCCATTGCAGCTAACAATATTCTTTTCATAAAACAGTCATTAAAATTTCAAAGGCCGAAAGTACAAAAACTGAGAGGATAATACCCCATGAATGTACCAATGGAATAAAAAGATTATAAAGGGCTAGATATTTATTTTTAATCCATCATATGCCAATTCTATTCCTTCTGGCAGAGTGGAGTTAATGGTTTGATGTTGACCCATAAGGTGGCTTATGTGCGTGAAGTATGCTTTCTTGGGTTTCAACTCTTTTACCAAATGAATTGCTTCCTCTAAATTATAATGGGAAATGTGCTTATTTATTCTCAAAGCATTTAAGACTAGAACTTCTAAATCTAGAAGCTTTTCTTTTTCTTGCTCTGCGATAAAATTTGCATCCGTAACATATGCAAAACCTCCAGTTCTAAAGGCTTTAACAGGAAGTTTATAATGCATCACATCTATAGGAACAATAGATAGGTCATCAATATAGATTGTTTGTTGATCGATAGTATTTAATTTGAGTTCCGGTACTCCTGGGTATTTGTTCTCTGCAAATACATAGGAAAACTCATTCTTTAATGCTTCTTGTACTCTTGGTGTGGCATATACTTCCATTGCTTTGCCTCCCTTTTTGAAATTGAATGCTCTGATATCATCCAATCCAGCGACATGGTCCTTGTGCTCGTGTGTAAATAGTGCTGCATCCAAATCTTCAACCTTTTCCCTCAACATCTGTTGCCTAAAATCTGGACCGGTATCTATCACCAAGGTTTTCCCCTTGGATTCGATCAATATGGAAGATCGTGTTCTATTATCCTTGGGGTCGTTAGAACTGCAAACTTCACAATTGCATGCAATTACAGGCACACCTTGAGAAGTTCCACTGCCAAGAATTGTAATTTGCAAGAGTTTACTTCTTAAAGATTTTTAAAACGGCTTCCATGCATCTGTCAACATCTTCCATGGTATTGAACCTCCCAAAGGAAAATCGAATGGAAGGTCTACTCATGTCGCTATTCAGCGCGACTAAAACATGAGATCCAACATTAGAACCAGAGCTACAAGCGCTACCGCTTGAGCAACTTACTCCTTCAATGTCCAAATTAAATAAGAGCATTTCATCCATTTCTGAATTTGGAAAACAGACATTGAGCACCGTGTATAAAGAATCTGTAGACTCACTATCTCCATTGAAATGAATGTCAGTAAAGGACTCTTTTAATCGACTAATCATTTCACTTTTAATAGACTGGATGTGATTTTGGTGTTCTTCTACATGTTGATAGGCAATATCCAAAGCAGTAGTCAAACCTACTATTCCGTATATATTTTCTGTTCCAGCACGCATATTTCTCTCTTGCCCGCCACCAGTAATCATGGGTTTGATCTTTACCTCTTTACTAATATACAAAAAGCCTATCCCCTTAGGGCCATGAAATTTATGCGCTGAACAATTGGCAAAATCAATATTGAGTTCAGAAAAATCCAAGGCATAGTGACCGATTGTTTGAACGGTATCCGAATGAAAGTAAGCACCATTGGCCTTGCATAAGTCGCCTACTTCTTTCAATGGCAAAACTGTAGCAATTTCATTGTTGGCATGCATTAAACTCACCAAAGTCTTATCCTCAGTTTGTAGAAGTTCTTCCAGATGGTTGAGATCTACATGTCCTTTCTCATCTACCTTAACTAAACTCAATCTAATATTTTCTAATGCCTCTAGGTTCTCAGCGGTATGCAAGACTGCATGATGTTCCAAGGGTGAAGTAATGATATGGGTAACTCCCAATTCCTTCACTGCACATCTCAATATCATATTGTCGGCTTCTGTACCACCTGAAGTAAAGTATATTTCAGAAGGGGAAATATTAAAATGTGAAGCTATTTGTTTTCTGGACTTTTCTATCAATACCCTTGCTACTCTCCCATCAGAATGCACAGAAGAAGGATTTCCATAATTATTTTTTAAAACAGGCACCATTGCTTCGATCACTTCAGGATCAATTGGAGTCGTGGCGGCATTGTCAAAATAAACGTTCATGAGAATAGAAATTTAATTAATTAAACAACAGTGAGTGATTGAATATCTTTAATTATTTGCTGTGCCAATTGATTGGCAGAAGCTTCTGATTCACTCTCTGAATATATTCTTATGATGGGTTCTGTATTTGATTTCCTCAAATGAACCCATTCCTTACCAAATTCAATTTTTACTCCATCAATGGTATTAATTGGCTGATCTGTATACTTCTCTTCAAGTTGTTTTAGTATTTGATCCACATCTAAATCTGGAGTTAATTCTATTTTGTTCTTAGAGATGAAATAAGAATTGTAGGTATTCCTTAATTCGGAACAACTTACCTTTCCATTTTGCTTTGCCAAATGAGACAAAAACAATGCAATTCCTACCAGGGCATCTCTCCCATAATGTGATTCTGGATAGATAATTCCACCATTGCCTTCTCCCCCAATAACAGCACCTACTGCTTTCATCTTTTCCACTACATTAACCTCTCCTACCGCAGATGCAAAATACTCACATCCTTGATCTTCTGTTACATCTCTTAAAGCTCTTGTTGAAGAAAGGTTACTTACTGTCGCTCCTTTATTTTTTTGTAATACATAATCTGCAATTGCAACCAAAGTATACTCTTCTCCAAACATTTCACCTGTTTCCGAAACAAATGCCAAACGATCCACATCAGGATCTACCACAATACCTAAATCAGCCTTTTCCCGAACAACAGTTTCTGATATTTCAATTAAATTTTCAGGTAATGGTTCTGGATTGTGGGCAAAATGGCCATTAGCTTCTTCATTTAGAAGTATAATGTCTGTAACACCAAGCGATTTTAGTAGATGTGGAATAAATATTGAACCTGTGGAGTTTACCGCATCAACAACCACTTTAAATCCTCTGTTCTTAACGGCATTAACATCCACCAATTCCAAATCCAGTATGGCTTTGATGTGTTTATGCATATAGGTATCATCTTTCCTCATACTCCCCAAATCATCGACTTCCTTGAATTCTACCTCTCCACTTTCCGCAATTGCCAGCAAATCTTTACCATCCGAAGCAGAAATAAATTCACCCTTCTCATTTAAGAGTTTTAAAGCGTTCCATTCTTTAGGATTATGACTTGCCGTTATAATAATACCTCCATTAGCCGATTCCATTGGAACTGCCACTTCAACAGTTGGCGTTGTCGACAATCCAAGATCGACAACATCAATGCCCATTCCTTGTAAAGTAGCGATAACCAAGGCACTTACCATTTCCCCACTAATGCGTGCATCTCTACCAATTACGACCTTAATCTTTTGATTTTCTTCATTTCTTTGAATTAACCAATTTGCATAAGCAGCACTATACTTTACAATATCTGTTGGTGTAAGGTTGTTACCTATTGATCCTCCGATAGTTCCTCTTATTCCTGAAATTGATTTTATTAAGGTCATTTCTCCAGATTTTGGCGTTCAAATGTAGCAAAAGGACTTATAATTTCTGTTAATTTCTTTGTGAATAATAAAGCAGTGCGGAACTTTGTTATCTCACTATTTTTTCAACCTTTGTTTAACTCAGTTTTTCATTTTCAAAACTTGCTCTATGAACAGTGAAAAAGACTCCGGTTCTGGTAATTCTCAAATCCATGTAGTTGTTAA
>Ga0207422_1002917_pt1 | contig 19506 bp, 18 predicted proteins | sample MarCyaLeptolynsp_FD_187757 | JGI IMG/M metagenome (GOLD analysis project Ga0207422, IMG submission 187757) | Marine cyanobacterial communities from Panama - species 1 Leptolyngbya sp. (SPAdes) | ecosystem: Environmental > Aquatic > Marine > Unclassified | place: Panama: Panama City | collected...
ATCTAACTCGACGCCGAAGTGCGCGCGGTGGTCCGCGTGGAGGGATTTCGGACCGGCGGGTCCGCAAACTTCATCCTCACGCGCGCGGCGCTTGAAGGACTGCCGGCGAACTACTTCGGCGGCGTGCGCATCGACCCGGAGAAGGCTCTTGATCTCCAGCGCGACGCGTTTGAGCGGTTTCCGACGGTGATGGTGATCAACGCGGCGGACGTGATTGCGGTAGTGCAGGAGGTGGTCGACCAGATCGCGGTCGTCGTCCAGTTCGTCTCGGGTTTTGCGATCCTCGGCGGCATCGTCATCTTGACTTCGAGCGTGCTGGCGACGCGATTTCGGAGGGTCCGCGAGACGGCGGTGCTGAAGACGCTGGGGGCGACGAAGCGGCGCATCTCGGCGATTTTCTCGGTCGAGTTTTTGGTGTTGGGCGCGACGGCGGGGTTGATCGGCGCGCTGTTGGCGTCGGGTTTTTCGATGTTCTTGTTGGAGCGCGTGCTGGACGCGGCTTACGCCTTCGATCCGGTCGCGACCGGGCTGACCGTGTTCGGCACGGCGCTGCTTGCGAACGCGGCGGGTTGGTTGGGGAGCTTCCGCATCCTGGACCAGAAGCCGTTGGAAGTGCTGCGCGGCGAGTGAGAGCGCAACTCGTCTCTCAGCGGCATCCGCGGTATCATTGCCCGCGGCCGAGCCCTCGGCCTTCAGGACTATCCGATATGCAGTACCCTACGCACCGTCCGATTCTTTCGACCCTCGTGCTCTTGACGGTCTTCGCGACTCTCGCCTGTGAGACCGACGTTCCGGCGGTCGACAGCGAGCCGCCCGAGATTCAACTGGTGATGAACGGAGGCGGCATCGGCAGTCAGTCGATGTCGAATCCGCCGACGGAGACTTGGAGCTCTCCGACGGGAGGTCAACTCTTCGATATGACCTCGGGCGCCGAGTACACCTTCACGCTCACCGTGACCGACGACGGCGGGGTCGCGCGAGCCGCAATCTTGATGCCCGCCGACTTTGAGGTCAGAAACCTCTCGCCGGACGTTCGTGTCGTTCCTTTGGGACTCCAGCAGTCTCTTGAGATCAGCGGAGACCGTTCTTCTCCGCGTAACGCGCTCGTCGTCAGCGGGCAATTCTCGCCTCCCGACGCCGACTCGCGCAACGTCGAGTTCAGCGTGGAGGCGGACGACTTTGGCGGGGCGGACGGGGGGACCAATCAGCGGTTCATGCTGGTTCGGGCGGCGCTCAATTCCGGGTTGCCGTAGGTTCGCTTGGGAAGCGCCTACTTGAGCATTTCCAGGATCGCTTTGAGCTCGGCCTTGATCTCTTTGAGCGCTTCGGGTTCGACTTTGGGCTCGGGCTCGATGGCGAACAGTGCTGCTTGTCCGGCTCGTTTCGGCTCGCGTTTTTTGCGCCGGGCTTTCTCGCGCAACGCCTTGCGGGCGCCAGCGATGGTGTAGCCTTCGTCCCACAGCAGGCGCTTGATTTCAAGTACCGTCTCGACGTCTTTGCGGCGGTACTGGCGCTGGCCGTTCGAGCCCTTCTTGGGCCGCAGCGGGGAGAACTCGGTCTCCCAGTAGCGCAGGACGTAAGCCTCCACGCCGGTCAGCTCCGCCACGTCCCCGATGCGGAAAAACAACCGATTCGGGATCGCCGGCAGTTCCCCTGCGATGGAGGGTTCGGCCATGAGTGACCCGTATCGTAGCAAAGCAGGGAGGCAAAGCCGAACCCTTTCTACGACATTCGTCGGAGACCTCGCCTAGAACTTACGACTTCTGTCGGAGAAGGAGCCTAGAAGTCGAATCGGGCCTCGTGCTCGCCGCGCGGGAGGCGTATGCTCCAGTGGTCGCGGGCCTGCTTCAGCCAGAGGTCGGATCGCTCTTGCCCGTCGATCCGGATCGACTTCGGACGGCGGTCGAGAAGGACGTAGGCGGGGGGATCGGAGCGGTACCAGACGATCGCCGAGTCGCCCTCGATTCGAGCGTTGCGCAGGTCGGCGTTGAGCCGTAGGATGCGTCCCGGCGGCCGTTTAGAGGTCGGCTCGACGCGATGCCGACCGGCTGGGAGCCAGGCCGTGCCGTGGTCTGAGATCAGCGGCCACTCGGCGCCGTCGACCAGTACGCCGCCCTGCCGTCCGGCCTCGCGCAGTCCGACCGGGCGTTTGCTCTCGACGGTGGTTTGCTCGGCTTTGTCGTCGTTCTTTTGTTGGACGATCCGCGCTGCTTGCGCCGACAGAGGCAGCAGCGGCCGATCGGTCTTCTCGATCGAGTGCTCGAAGTAGAGCGCGGTCCGCTCGAACGCCGAGGCCGCCAGGTGCGCCAGTCGAAAGAGCTCCACGCCGACCTGTTTCCGCGTCGGGTAGGTCTGTTGGTAGCGCTCGACGATGTTGATGTCGATCGCCAAGCGGCTCGGGTCGTCGGTGAGCGGGCGGTAGCGCTCGGCGATCTCGGGATAGCGCTCGGGGCCCAGCGACCACAACGGCGCCGGGTCTTCGATCAGCAGGGTGAAGTCGAGCTCGTCGGCGAACGGGAGCAGAGCCGCGGTGTCGGCGCCAAGTAGGTAGCGCATGCCGGGATCGAAGCGGTCGTCGATCTGCGTGACGACCAGACCGGCTTCGGGCAGCGTGTCGCGGATGAAGCGCAGCCACTGTTTTTGGAGATCGAGCGCCAGCCCGGCGCGGTCGTCGACGAAGCGTTTCCAGTCCTCCTGCGCATTGTTCCAGTAGCGCGGCCCGTCGCGATCGAACAGTTCGAGCGGATCGAAGCCGAGCCGCGCGGAAGCCTGCTCGCGGTAGGCGTCGTTCATTGGCGTGAAGCGTGCGGGGTCTTCCGGGCCGAGCAGCGACTCGAAGTAGAGCTCGGCTAGGTTGACGCCGTCCCAGGCGAAGCGTCGGAGCATCTCGGCCGTGCCTGCGCGGATCTGTACAACGCACGTCTCGTCGACGAGGTTGACGAGCTTGCGCCAATCGAGACGGGCGTCTTCGAGCGTGGCGGTCTTTTCGCGGCACTCGGGCGTGCCGTCCCAGAAGGCGTCGCTGACGTGGGGCAGTTCCAGCCAGGCGTAGACGGCGATGCCTTGCCCGTGGGAGGCGTCGATCACCCGGCGCAGGAACTCGTCGCGCTGCTCGTCGGGCTCGTAGAAATGCCAGGCGCTGACGTGGATGCCGGCCACGCCGGCGCGCCGCCAGGAGCGCGCTAGATAGACCGGGTCGACGCGCAGGCGGTAGGAATCGTCAAAAAACACCCACAGACGATCGGACTCGAACGGCGGCGCCGCGCCCATCTCGACCACGGCGTGCAGCAGGTAGGGGAACCGCAGGTAGCCCGACTCGCCTGGTTCGGCCGCGAGCCACAGGACGGCGCGACCGTCGCCTCGGCGCCAACCGGCGACCAGCGGCGCCCCGGAATGCTTTTCGCGGGTGAAGACGCGGGCGGTCGGCGGGAGCGTCGCGACGGGCAGCTCGAGCGGCTCTTCCCAAAAGACCTCGAGGTCTGAATTGCGTTCTTCGATCAGCGAGGCGACGCGGATCGTCGTCTGTCCGCGCTCGACGCCGACTGCGCGAGCGGCGTCCGAATGCCCGACGTAGATGCGCAGCGGAGCTTGGTCCGTGGTCGGCGCCAGGCCCAACGCGTCGAGCGTCGGGCGCCAGAGTTCGGGGTCGTCGACCTGGACGAAGGGGCTTGCCTGGGGAGCGTCCGGCAGCGTTGCCGCGCTGACGGAGCAAGCCACGAGGGCGGCCCAGTAGATGGGGCGAAAGCCCCTCATTTGGAGAACGAGTACCAGAGCCCGGCGCGCACGTCGAAGTAGTTCGGCCGGCGGGTGTTGCCTCGGTTCGAGAGGTGCACGCCGCGTACGAAGTCGAACGACAGGTTCATGGGCGGGTTGATCTTCGGCACGCGCAGGCGCACGCCTGGTCCGGCTTCGGCGTAGTTGCCCCAGTACTGGCGGCTGCGGTCGACGGTGACGTTCCAGTTGAGGTAGGTCTGCGCGCGCACCCATCGCCAGGTGGGCAGGCGGTAGCCGGGGCGGTATTGGAAGTAGGACAGGACGTCGTGGTCGAAGCGCGAGATGTAGACCGTATCGAGGTTGACCTCTTGGAAGACGCCGGTTTCATCCGAGCCGAGCGTCGGTCCTTTGGCGCGGAACCAGTTGAGGCCGCCGCGATAGTCCGGCGCCGAGAAGGGGACTCCGTCGGGCCGCTCGCCTAGGTAGCTGACGCTTTGGCCCGCCTCGCCCCACAGCGTCACGCCAAAATCCATCCGCTTGCGCAGGCCGACGGCGCCGATCAACGAGCTCTCCGAGAGCAGTTGCGGGGCGGCCGCACCGCCCGAACGGCGGCGGGTGTCGCCGGCGACTCGCAGCGAGACGTAGGGCGTCGCGGGAAGGCTGTCGAAGCGGAATTCGGTCTTCGCCTGTGCGTAGCCGAACACGGTCGAGAAGCGGCGCGAGTAGAAGGGGAACGCCCAGACGGTCGTCAGTACCTTCTTCTGGCTCGGGGCGAGGGCGCGGTAGGAGCGCAGGGCTTGCTCGGCGACGGCGGGATCCTCGCTGCGCGACGCGAGTCGGAACCAGCGCACCGCCTCGCGGTCTTCGGTCAGCAGGTTGTGCACGACGCCGAGTTTGAGGGCGACGGAGTGGTCTTGCGGGTTCAGTCGCCAGGCTTCGTAGAACTGGCGTTGCGCATCGCGCAGGTAGCTCTTCTCCAAGCTCTTCTCGCCTAGTGCGCGGGCGGGGGCCGCTTTGCGGGCGCGTACTTCGGTGAGGGTTTGCTCGGCGCGTAGGACGACGTCGGGGTCCTCGGATTGGCGGGCGCGTTCGAGCAGGCCGAAGGCTTCGTCCTCGCGGTCCATTTCGAGGTAGAGGTAGGCTAGCTGCGCGGCCGCCTGCATGTCGTTGGGCGCGGCCTCGGTCGTGCGTCGGAACTCTTCGACGGCGCTTTCGGTCTCGCCGACTTCGAGCAAGAGGTAGGCCAAGTCTTTGCGCAGCGACGCGTGATCGGGCTTGAGATCCAAGGCGCGCCGGAACTCGTTGGCGTAGGGGTAGCGCGGCGGCATGTGATCGCGCGCGGTTTCGGCGATGCGCACTTCTTCCGAGCGCGACGCCAGCAGCCACGCTCCGTGCGCGCCCTCCCGGTCTCCGGCGGCCTTGCGCATGCGGCCCAACGCGAGGAGGATCTCGTCGGCGTTTACGCCCGGCAAAGCGAAGGCGGCTTGGAACTGTTCGGCGGCCTTTGCGGGCTCGGCGGCTCGCTCGTAGAGGCGCGCTAGCTCCAGCCGTCCGGCGCGGTTCTCGGGGGAGGCTGCGACGGCTCGCTCCCAGCGATCGATGTCGCCCGCCAGCTCCGCCTCCATCCGCTCGACCGCTCCTGCGGCCGTTGCGCGAATGCGCGGCTCCTCAGCTCGGGCCAAGCGGCGCAAGAGCGTGAGCGATTCGGCGCGCAGGCCGGTGTCGTGTTGCAGGAAGGCTAGTTCGAGCGCCGCCGCTTCGTCGGTCGGGTCGATCTTGACGGCGTGGGCGAAGGCGTCGCGGGCGCGTTCCGTCTCGCCGGTCTTGAGCAGAGCGTAGGCGAGTTCCTTGTGTAGCCGGGCCTGACCGGGAGCGGCCGCGACGGCTTGCGCGAACGCGGAGGCGGCGCGATCGAAATCGCCTGCCCGGAGGGCCGCGTACCCGGCTTCCAGCGCCGGGGCTGTCGGATCATCCGCGGCCGACGCCGCGGCGAGGGCTTTTTGCGCCTGCTCGGATTGCTGGGGCGTGCCTTGTGCGGCGACCTGCTCAAACAGTTTCTGTGAAGCGGCCGCCGCGCCGAGTCGGCTGTGGAGGAAGGCCAACTCGAGCGCGACGGCCTGGTCGGAAGGGTCGAGCCCCAGGGTCGCCTCAAAAGCCGATCGCGCCGCGTCCAGGCGCTCCGTCTTCAGGTAGAGGTATCCCAACTCCTTCCGAGGTCGAGGGTCCTCCGGGGCCGCGGCTTGCGCGTCGAGGAGGTACGCCCGCGCGCCGACGAGGTCGTCGGAACGCATGGCGGCATAGGCTTTGTTGAGGGGATCGGCGGCGGGATCCGGGGCTTGCGCGGCGAGAGGCAGGCTCGCGAGCACCCAGACCAAATGAAATCTCATGGCGGGCGCCGAATTGTTGGCCTAATTCAACCACAACTCCGTGAAATGAGCAACGGTTCCCGCGAAATCAGTTGAACGCGGGTCTTCGGGCTAGACTACAAGCCGACGATGATCGCCAAGATTGACCTCGACGAGAAGTTCGGCTTGTTCCGGGAGCATTGGAGGCCGAAGGTGATCGCCGGGCTGAACGGCCAGGAGGTGAAACTGATCAAGGCGAAGGGCGAGTTTCCTTGGCATCGGCACGAGAGCGAGGACGAGTTTTTCCTCGTTTGGAAGGGGCGGTTTCGGGTGGAATTCCGTGACGGCGTTGCGGAGTTGGGGCCGGGGGAGGCGATCGTTGTGCCGCGCGGCGTTGAGCATCGCACCTGCGCGGACGAAGAAGCGCAGGTGATTTGCTTTGAGCCGGCGGGCGTCGTCAATACGGGGGACGCGGAGGATTCGGCCTTCACGGCGCCGGGCGGAGTTTCGATCTGAGCGCTAGTTGGTCTTGGCCGCCCTGAGCCAACGCTCCACGTAGGTCTTCAAGTCCGCATTCCCTTGGAACAGGCGCGCTTGCCAGCCGTGACGTACGGCTGCTTCCACGAACGGCTCTCGGTCGTCGGTGAAGAGAACGCGGTCTTCCGGCTCTAGGCCGAGGCGAGCGTGCGCGGCGCGAAAGAACTCGGGTTCGGGCTTGCACGCGCCTACGTCCGACGACGAGACGACCGCGTCAAAGTGCGCATCGAGCCCGAGCGTCTCTCGGATGTACTTGGTGCGGCGGCGCTCTTGGTTGGTCGCCAAGAAGCAGTGGACGTCGACCCGCGTTCGGAGACTCTGGACGTACTCGATGAGTTCGTCGTTTAGCCGCGCATCGTTGCGGAACCAGTAGTCGACGAACTGCTCGACGCTGGTCTCGATCTCCTGCTCCGCGAACAGCGGTTCGAGCAGCTCCAGGATATCGGCTTGCCCGCGAAGCGCAGTGCGAAAGCCGGCGCTGAAGAACCGCTCGGTCAGCATGTCGCGATCGATGCCGAGGTCTTCTTGAAGCGTTGCGTACCAGGGGCGTCCGTCGTTCGGCCGGCCGCGGATGACGACGCCGTCTACGTCTAGGATCAGAACTGATCGCTCCATGGCCCTTTCCCCGACCTGTCCCCTACGCGACCACCGCCGTCATGGTAAGCGCGGGCTCGACCAGTGCGGCGTCGCCTTGAACGACGGCGCGCGGTCGTACGGCCTCCGTGGTCAAGCCCTTGGTGAACAATCTCCAGGCGTCGTCCTGCCGAAGCTCGATCGACGCCGAATGCTTGGGCGCGGCGTCTTCATAGAGCGTCCACCGGCCCTCTTCTCGGATGAGACTCCAGGCGCCGCCGGCTTCTCCGGAAACGCGAGCGACGACCGCCGTGCCGTCCGGCGCGTGGACTGCCCGGTAGGCGTGAGGGAGACCGCGCATGAAGGTATCGAGCACCGGGTAGAGGTGCTTGCGGTCCGTCAACGGCGAGGCGCCGACGGCGTCGCGAATCTGCTGCTGGTGATGCCATCGCTCGGTATATTCGCGTGCGACGTCGAACCAGTTGGGGGAGGTGGCCTGACCCGCCCAACTCACTCCGAACAGAGCGCGCCCTTCGGGGTCGAGCGCGGCGAAGTAGTCGTGCACTTGGGCGCTGGTGCGCTCGAGCAAGTCGATGAGCACCGCCGGACTCAAGGAGCGAGCGACCGCCGTCCAGCGCGCGTTCTGCTCATTCACAAGAGCGACAACATCTTCGACGCTTCGGATCGGCGTTGCGGGCGCAGACGGCGTATGCCCGTCGCGCCCCATGGAGAGTCGCCGCAGGTTGCCGTCGAGTAGATGGGCGGCGATGTCGCCGACGTTCCAGCCGGAGCAGACGGTGGGTCTTCCCCAGTCCTCCGGCGCGAGTCCGCGGAGCAACTCGACTAGTCGAGCCTCGACGTCGGGGAACAGGTCCGCGAGGAGGATGGGACGGATGGGCGTCATGGCCGTTTCCATCATACGGTGGCTTTGCGCATTCCTTGGCGAGATAGGGCTGCGCTCAAGCAGGTCGACGAGCACTGCCGGACTTGAGGGCTTGAAGAGACTGATCGGGCTGCAGGCGAAGTCGAGGTTTCGAACCCTCGCAAGACGAACGGGGCTGTATCGTGTTGAATTTCCATGGCTTCACCACGGGACTGCGAGATGGCGCTCTGCGGGCTGGGTCCCAATGAGCGAAACAACGGGCTCTCGCTTTGCGAATCGCGCTGGGACCCGGCACTCACGTACCGGGCTCTGACGGATCCGACCGCCGTTGATTCTTTCACAGCTTCTCAGGGGCTGTGAAAAATTCGAACCGGGCGGTCGTGAATGGATCGCCGAGGTCTTCGTAGCTTTTGCCCTTGCGGGATTGGCGAAGGGCGCCCCCGGGCTCTTGCTTCGCAAATCGCCCTATACCCGCTCCATCACTGTCGCGGCTCTGCTGGGCGTTGTGTTTTTCGCGGCCACTCCGGCGTGCGATAGTCGACTCTAGGACCTCGCGAATGAACCCCGATCTACTCGCCACGGCGCCGCTCTGGTATGTGGTTTTCTTGCTGTCGACGACGTGCCATGAGGCCGCGCATGCGTTGGCGGCGAAGCTCGGCGGCGACGATACGGCCGCGCTTGGGGGGCAGGTTACGCTTAATCCGGTTCCGCACATTCAGCGCGAGCCGCTTGGGATGGTCGTCGTGCCGCTGATCTCGTTGCTGCTGGGCGGGGTGATGTTTGGTTGGGCGTCGGCGCCGTACGATCCGTTCTGGCGGCAACGCTATCCGCATCGTGCGGCCTGGATGGCGCTGGCCGGTCCCGCTGCTAACTTTGCGCTCGTGCTCGTCGCCGCGGCCGCGATTCATATCGGCATCGGAATGGGTTCGTTTGAGATGCCGGCGTCGGCGAGCTTCAGCGATCTCGTCGATCCGCTGGGCGGCGAGTGGTCGGCCGGGGTAGGAACGGCGCTCAGTATTCTCTTCTCGCTCAATCTCTTGCTGGGCGCTTTCAACCTGTTGCCGGTTCCGCCGCTCGACGGCGCGACGGTGATCGGCCTGTTCATGAGCGAGGAACAAGCGCTGCGCGTCTGGGCCTTCTTGCATCAGCCGCAGTTCGGCATGATCGGGCTGCTGCTGGCCTGGTACGTCTTCGGCGAGATCTTTTCGCCGCTGTTTTGGGCGGCGATGACCATCCTCTACCCGGGCTCAAGTTGGAGCTAGATCGCTCATGCCCTCCAAGGTCGTCCTCATCACGGGCTGCTCGAGCGGTATCGGCCGGGCGACGGCCTTGCGCCTCGTGCGGGCCGGCTGGATTGTCTACGCCTCCGCGCGTCGTTTGGAATCCATTGCCGATCTGGAAGCGGAGGGCTGCAGGCTGCTCGCGCTGGACGTGACCGATGCGGATTCGATGGAGCAGACCGTTTCCCGGATCGAAGCCGAATCAGGGGCCGTCGGCGCTTTGGTCAACAACGCCGGATACAGCCAGTCGGGCGCCGTCGAAGAGGTCCCGCTCGAAAGCATCCGGCGGCAGTTTGAGACTAATGTTTTCGGGCTCTCGGCACTGACCCAACGCGTCTTGCCCAAGATGCGCGAAGCGGGTTGGGGGCGCATCGTCAACATCGGTTCGATGGGCGGTACGCTGACCTTCCCCGGCGGCGGCTACTATCACGCGACCAAGTATGCGTTGGAGGCGATCTCCGACGCCCTTCGATTCGAGGTGCAGGGATTCGGCATCGACGTGGTCCTCGTCCAACCGGGCTTGATCCGGACCTCGTTCGATGAGACGGCGGTCGCCTCGATGTCGGAGAAGGGCGAGGGTTCCGGCCCCTATGCGCGGTTCAACGCGGAGGTCGGACGGATCACGCAGTCGGCCTACCGGGACGGGTTGATGGCCAAGTTGGGCGGCGAGCCCGACGACGTCGCGCGGGTGATCGAGATTGCGCTGAGCGTCCGGCGGCCCAAGCCGCGCTACCCGGTGACCTGGTCGGCTCGACTGCTGATGTTGCAGAGGCGGCTGTTGCCCGACCGTTGGTGGGACGCTTTTTTGGGGATGAACTATCCGCGACCGGGCCGGTAGCTACGATCCCTTCGGTCGCTCGCGTTCCAAGACCGCAATCATTCGGTCCACCCGACCGCGTTCCTTCCGCAGGCGTCGGAGCGAACGGTCCAGAGCCCCTTGCCCGGGCTCGACCCGCAATGAACCGTCACGAGCGTCCGCTCGTCGACAACCACCGCCCGTCTTGTGCGTACGCGTCTGCATCACTCCTCCGACGACGTCCGGGCGCAACGTCTCTTAACTACCGAGACCCAGGTTTGCCGTACGCCTTCGATTGCCAAGCTCTGAATCGGACTGGGATTGCTAGAGCGTTTGGACCAGCGTACTTGGCAAGTCTAGACCCGCTCGGATCGAAAAACAATACCGAAATGGGCGTATCCGCGCGATCTCCGGTCGCCGACCGTTCTAGAGCCTGGCCCCGGTACACTGAGAGATTCGTTCGCCTGACTTGAAGCCATGTCCGAAGGTAAGTTCACCCAAGCCAAACCCATCGTCGACTTTCCCCGCGTGGAACAGTCGATTAGCGACTTTTGGAAGGAGAACGGCATCTTCGAAAAGAGCCTCGAAGCGCGTCGGGGGCGACCTCAATTCACCTTCTATGAAGGCCCGCCGACGGCCAACGGACTGCCTCACAACGGGCACGTCCTGACCCGCGTCTTCAAAGACGTTTTCCTGCGCTACCAGACGATGCGCGGCCGCTACGTCCCTCGTAAAGCGGGTTGGGACACGCACGGCCTGCCGGTCGAGGTGGAGGTGGAGAAGGAACTCGGCATCCATGGGAAAGAGGCGATCGAGGCCTACGGCGTCGAGAAATTTATCGCCAAGTGCATCGAATCGGTCTTCCGCTACACCGAAGAGTGGGAGCGCATGACGGACAAGGTCGGGTTTTGGGTCGACCTCGAAGACGCCTACGTTACTTACCACCGTTCGTTCGTCGAATCGGTGTGGTGGGCGCTCTCGGAGCTGGTCAAAAAGGACCTACTTTACGAAGGTCACAAAATCGTCTGGTGGTGGCCGCAGGGCGGGACGGCGCTCTCGGCGGGCGAGGTCGGCCTCGGTTACAAGACCGTCGAGGACCCCTCGGTCTTCGTGAAATTTCCGCTGCTCGACGACTCGGGAGTGGAGACCGACGAGAGTCTACTGATCTGGACGACGACGCCCTGGACGCTGCCCTCGAACCAGTACGCGGCCGTCAAGCCCGACTTTGACTACGTCCAGGTGGAAGACGAGGAGCACGGGAAGCTGATCCTCGCCGCCGCCCTGCGCGAGTCGATGGAGAAGAAGCTGGGCCGCGACTTGCCTGTTCAGCGTGAGATGAAAGGCGCCGAGCTGCTCGACCGGGCGTACCGGCCGCCTTTCGACTTCTTCTACGAGCAGTACAAGGACCTTGAAGTCGAGCACGAGGGCAAGACGAAGAAGGCGCTCTGGCGGGTGCTCGCGGCCGACTTTGTGGAGCTCGAATCGGGGACCGGCGTCGTCCACCAAGCTCCGGCCTTCGGCGAGGTCGACTACGACCTGCATCGGGCGATGCTCGAAGCCTACGAAGACGCCTCGGCCGTGCCGCTGTTTCGGCCGATTCGTCCCGACGGCAAGTTCACCGACGAAGTCCCGCCGGTCGAGGGCCAGTTCGTCAAAGAGGCGGACAAGCCGCTGATCCGGCTGCTCAAAGAGTCGGGCGTTCTGGTCCACCGCGAAGGCTATATCCACGAGTACCCGTTCTGCTGGCGCGCCGATGACGATCCGCTGATCCAGCTTGCGCGCCCGGCCTGGTTTATCCGCACGACCGCGCGGAACAAAGAGGCGCTCGCGAACAACGCCGAGGTCAACTGGCTGCCGGAGAACGTCGGCACGGGCCGCTTCGGCGACTTTCTGCGCAACAACGTGGACTGGGCGCTTTCGCGGGAGCGCTACTGGGGCACGCCGCTCAACATCTGGATCAACGACGTAACGGGCAAGATGCAGGCCCCGGCGTCGGTCGACGAGATCCTTGAGAAGAACCCGAACGCCTTCGATCATTGGCACGCGGCGAAGAAGGCCGATCCGTCGCTGTCGGATCACCTGATTGTCCACAAACCTTGGATCGACGAAGTCACCTGGACTGAGCCCGGGGAGGAAGGCGTTTATCGGCGCGTGCCGGAGGTGATCGACTGCTGGTTCGATTCGGGCTGCGTGCCTTTTGCGCAACACGGGTTTCCGCACCAGAACGCCGAGAAGTTCAATGAGTCTTTTCCGGCGGACTACATCACGGAGGCGATTGACCAGACGCGCGGCTGGTTCTATTCGCAGTTGATGATTGCGACGCTGGTGTTCGACGAAGAGTGCCAGAAGCGTTACGGCCTGACGCCGCGACGCGGCTATCCGTTGCCTTACAAGACGTGTCTGGTGCTCGGCCACGTCACCGACCCCGAAGGCAAAAAGGAGTCGAAATCGAAGGGCAATTATACGCCTCCGGAGGCCGTGTATGAGGAGGTTGCGCAGGAGTTTGCGATCGTCTCCGCGGACGACTGCGGCGTCACGGCGCAGCCAGGGCAGGCGGTGATCTGCAAAGAGGATCTCGCCGCGCTCGATCTGAAGCCCGGCGCCCGCGTCGCCGCCACGCCTTCAGGCCAAGACGACCCCGTGGTCGAGCTCGCGCTCCAAGGCGGTAAGAAGATGCCGCGCCGCGTGGCCGTCCTCCACGAGCAGGACTTGGCGACGCTCGGCTTGAAGCCGAACTCGAAGGGCGTCGAAGTCAAGCCCAACGAGACCGGCTGGTTGCCCGCCGACGAGCGCGTCCTGCTCAAGAGCCTCGACACGTCGGCCCCGGGCGCGGACGCCTTCCGCTGGCTGTTTCTTGCAGGAAACCCGCCCTGGTCGAGCACTCGTCACTCGCTCTCAAACGTCCGTACGAGCCAGAAAGAGTTCCCGCTCAAGCTGCGCAACGTGTATGCGTTCTTCACGATCTACGCGAACATCGACGGCTTTGATCCGGTCGCGCACCAGGGGCGCGCGATTCAGGAGCGACAGACTCTCGATCGCTGGATCCTCTCCGAGCTGGCCTTGGCGACCGAAGCCGTCGCCAAGCACATGGACGAGTTCCACGCCTACGAGGCCGCGCAGGTGCTCAACGAGTTCGTCGATTCGTTGTCGAACTGGTACCTGCGTCGCAGCCGCGCCCGCTATTGGGCTTCCGGCTTCGACGCCGACAAAGAGGACGCCTACGCCACGCTCTACCAATGCCTGAAGGCGACCATCCAGCTTGCCGCGCCGTTTACGCCGTTCCTGGCCGAAGAGGTCTATCAAAACGTGGTGCGCCGGGGTGAAGGCCGAGAGGGGCCGCCCGAGTCGGTCCATCTTTGCGACTTCCCCGCAGCCGACGAGGCCGCGGTCGACCGAACGTTGTCGGAAGAGATGGCGGCCGTGCGCAACATCGTCTCGCTCGGCTTGCGCGTGCGCACCGACCACAAGCTGAAGGTCCGCCAGCCGCTCTACAAGGCCGAAGTCGTGCTGAACGACCCGGACCTCCAAGCGCGCCTCGAGCCCTATTGCGGGCTGATGTCGGAAGAGCTCAACGTCCACGAGGTCGTCTTCACGGCGGCTGAGGACTCGCACGTCGAGTACGTTTGCAAGCCGAACTTCCGTCGCCTTGGTCCGCGTCTCGGCAAGCAGATGAAGGCGGCCAAGCAGGCGTTCCAACAAGCCGACGCTTCGGCTCTGCGCGCGGCGTTGCTTTCGGGCTCGGGGGCCTCGATCGACATCGAGGGGACGAACGTTCCGCTTGATCTCGAAGACGTCGCGGTCGAGGTAGAGGCGACGGGCGGGTTCGCCGCCGCGGGCGACTCCTCGACCGTCGTCGTGCTGAACACCGAGATCGACCAGCGACTGCTCGACGAGGGGCTGTTCCGCGAGATCTTGCGGCGGGTCCAGGACTTCCGCAAGGACTTGGACGTCGGCTACACGGAGCGCATCGCCCTTCGTATTTCGGGCTCTGAGCGGGTGGAGAGCGTGGCGGCGGCCAACCGAGAGGCGCTCGCTAGGGAAACGCTTTCGACCGACTTGCGGATCGGCGCGGCGGATCCGCTTTCCGCTCCGGAGACTCGCGAAGTGGAGGTCGACGGCGAGGCTCTGCGGATTGATCTAGGGCGGCCGTCGTCTTGACCGTTTGTCCCTTGTGCATCACTATGATGCACAGTGATGCAGCAAGAGAAGGCACCCAAAGCGATCACGCTTCGAGGCATCCCTGCCGCGACGGTGCGTCGAATCGAAAGTCGGGCCGCCAGAGACGGAATCAGCCTCAACAGGGCCGTCTTGCGCATGCTGGAGGAGACGGGGCGAAACTCGACGGATGAGGCGCAACGGGCGCCGGGGAACCTACTCCGCAAGCACGCAGGGACGTGGACCGCGGAAGAAGCGGACGAGTTTGACGCTTACCTATGGGAGGCGCGCAAGGTAGAACCGACGGACTGGGAATGACGCGAATCCTGTTGGATACTTCGGCTTACTCGGCGTTCCGACGCGGTCATCCGGGAATCGTCGCCCACGTCGCAGAGGCGTCGGCGGTGTTCCTCAACCCGGTGATCATTGGTGAGCTACGAAGCGGGTTCCTAGCGGGAAATCGCCGAGAACCGAACGAGCGAGAATTAGACCAGTTCCTGTCAGAGTCCGTCGTCGGCGTCCTCCCCATCGTGGAGGCAACGGCGCGACGCTATTCGCTCATCCGGCACTACTTGAGACGGCAAGGCACGCCGATCCCGTCCAACGACATGTGGATCGCGGCGAGCGCTTTTGAGCACGGCCTCGATCTTGTCACGCTGGATAGGCACTTCAAGCAGCTCCCGCAGGTCGTGGTGGACCATTTCGAGTTGTAGGCGCAGACGGCCCCTCTCGTGCCGGGGCGCTAGAATTGGCGATTCATCGCGTTTCGTTCATCGAACTCTATACGCTGCCCGTGAGCCGTATCGTCAAACACCAGGACGACTTCCTCGCTGATCTCCGCTACGCTCGCGAGCAGAGCGGCAAGTCGTACCTAGGGCAGACGTGGGAAGCGTTGCGCCTGGTGCTTGGACCGGGCCATCTGTCGCCCTGGGATTACCATCGCTATCGTCTGTGGGACGATGCGGTGACGGCCGACGGTCCGCTGGTGATCGAGGCCAACTTCGGCTCGACTTTCACCCTCAGACAACTCTCGGAGGGACGCGGACTGCTGACGCCCGAGTTCCGCGAGTTCGTCCGGCGCGCCACGGAGCTGAACGTCGGTCGCGGACTCCTGTGGCCGATTTCCTGGGATCGCGACGAGTCGATCTGGCGGCTGAGCGGCCTAGCGAAGCTGGCTCGGTCCGTCTTCACGGGAGGCGCGCGCTCGTGGTGAATCGCATCGTGGTCCCCAAGGACGACTTCGCTTCCGATCTCCGCTATGCCCGCGAGCGGAGCGGCAAGTCGTACGCGAGGCAGCTCTGGGAGACCCTCCGCCTGATGGCCGGGCCGGGCCTTCTCTCTCCTTGGGACTACCATCGCTATCGCCTCTGGGACGACGCAATTCCCTGGGAGCGAAAGCGCGAGTTCATCGGCGACAACTCGCACGGATGGTTCATCCACCGGGTCTCCGCGCCCGAGCAAGAGCCGCTCATGCGCGACAAGGTGACCGCCGGCGAAATCCTGCGCCGCGGCGGAATCCCCGTTCCGCGTCTGCTGGCCGTCTTCCACCCGAAGCGCGAACTCGAAGGGACGCTCGTACTGCGCTCCGCCGACCAACTTGCGGCGTTTTTGCGCGAGAAGGTCGAGTACCCGTTCTTCTACAAGCCGGTCACCGGCAACATGAGCGCCGGCGCGGGGCTCGCGCTCTCCTACGATAGGCAGGCCGATGCGATGGTGCGTCAAGGCGACGAGCCGCTTTCCGTAGCCGACTTCGCTCGAAGCGTCGAGGAGCACTGCTCACGGGACTCCCCCGGCGCGCACAGGAGACCCGACCAAGGCTACCTTTTCCAAGGCCTGGAAACGAATCACCCCGCGATCGCCGAAATCTGCGGGCCGACGCTGGCCACCTTCCGCATCTACGTCATCGCCGACGATCGCGGCCCGCGCATCCACTGCATCTCGTGGAAGATTCCCGGCCCCGAATCTCCGGCCGACAACTTCTACCGAGAGGGCAACTTCTACGCCGATGTGGACGAGCGGACCGGAGTCGTCCGGCGCGCTCTTCGCGGCGCCGGCAGCCGACTGCAGGTCTTTGATCACAACCCGAACAACGGCAAGACCATCGCGGGGTTCCAGATCCCTTGCTTCGATGAGCTGTGCGAGGCGGTCTTGCGCGGCGCGGCGCTCTTCCCCGGTTCGCGCTATGCCGGATGGGATGCCGCCGTCACCCCTCGCGGGCCGATCGTCGTCGAGGCGAACTACGGTTCCGCCTTCGTTCTCGGGCAGTTGTCGACCGGGAGAGGATTTCTGACGCCGGAGTTCCGGGAGTACGCCCGTCGGGCCAAGAAGCTCAACACGAGCCGCGGATTTCTGTGGCCGGTCTCGTGGAATCGCGACGAGTCGATCTGGCGGCTGAGCGGGATCGCTAAGTTGGCGAAGTCGCTGATCAGCCGAGGAGCCGGCGCCTCATGAGTGCGATCGCCAAGCCCGAGAATGACTACCTCCGCGATCTCCGCTACGCTCGCGCGCAGAGCGGCAAGTCCTATCCCCGGCAGATCTGGGAGACGCTTCGGTTGATGGCCGGGCCGGGGCACGTCTCGCCGTGGTGTTACTACAACTATCGGCTGTGGGACGACGCTCTATCGTGGGAGCAGAAGAGAGAGTTCATCGGCCAGAACGTGCATGACTGGCTGCTCTTCAACGTTTCCTCGTCGCAGTCGGAATCGCTCCTCCGAGACAAGGTGGCGGCGGACGGCGCGTTGCGTCGTGCCGGGTTCCGCACCCCGCCGATTCTGGCTCTGTTTCATCCCGATCGTGAGCTGGAGGAGACGCCGGTGCTGAGGTCCGCGGGGGAACTCGCGGATTTTCTTCGCAATGAGATCGAGTACCCGTTCTTCTACAAACCGGTTACAGGCAACGGCAGCTTCGGGGTCGGATTGGCTCGCTCATTGGATCGGCGGGCCGACGTGATCGAACGGCTCGGCGACCCTGCGATCTCCGTCGCCGAGTTTGCTCGCGAAATCGAGGAGTCGGGGAACCGCCCGGACAGCGGCGCCTACCGCCAGCCGCATCGGGGCTACTTGTTCCAGTCGGTCGTGACGAATCATCCGGCTATCGCGGAGCGTTGCGGGCCGACGGTCGCTACGTTTCGTTTCTACGTCATCACCGACGACCGTCCTCCGCGTGTTCCGGCGGTCAATTGGAAGCTCCCAGGCCCGGACTCCCCGGCCGACAATTCCATGCGTCGGGGCAATCTCTACGCCCACGTCGATCTGCACTCGGGCGAAGTTCTCCGGGTTAAGCGAGGCCGCGGCGCTCGCTTAGAGCAGTTCGATCAGAACCCCTACACGGGGAAACAGATGAGGGGATTTCGCGTCCCCCACTTTCAGGCGGCTCTTGAGACGGCTCGGCGCGGATCGACGCTCTTCCCCGGGGCGCGCTATCAAGGCTGGGATATCGCGGTCGACTCGGACGGGCCGATCGTGATCGAAGCGAACTACGGCGCGGGGTTCGACCAGGCGCAGCTCTCCACGGGGCGCGGGTTGCTGACGCCCGAGTTCCGCGAATATGTTCGCCGTGCGAGGAAGCTCAACACCGGGCGTCGCTTTCTGTGGCCTGTCTCTTGGAACCGCGACGAGTCGATCTGGCGGCTCAACGAGATCGTCAAGTTGACGAAGTCGCTGATCCATCGAGGAAAGCGCGCCTCATGAGTCCGGTCGTCAAGCCCCCGAACAACTACCTCGGCGACCTACGCTACGCGCGCGAGCAGAGCGGCAAGTCGTACCCGCGGCAGATCTGGGAGACGCTTCGGCTGATGGCCGGGCCGGGGCACATTTCGCCCTGGGCCTACTACTCCTTGCGGCTGTGGGATCCAGCCATCTCGTGGGAGCACAAGCAGGAGTTTCTCGGGGAGAACATGCACGACTGGCTGCTCCGGAACGTCTCTTCGCGAGAGTCCGAAGATCTGCTGCGGGACAAGATCGCCGCCGATGAGGCGTTGTGTCAGGCGGGTTTCCGCACGCCCCGGCTGCTGGCGCTTTACCACGCCGACCGGCGCCTGGAGAGTACGCCGGTTTTGCGCACGGCAGGGGATCTCGCCGCCTTCCTGCGCGACGAGATGGAGTACCCGTTTTTCTATAAGCCCGTCACCAACAACGGCAGCGTGGGCGCCGGTCTTGCGCAGTCGATCGACCGGGACGCCGACGTCATCGAGAGGCTCGGAGATCCGCCGATCGCGGTCGACGACTTTGCTCGGGAGATTGACGCCCAGGGGCGCCAGTCAGCGCGCGGGGAGCATGACCGGCCGGATCACGGCTACCTGTTTCAGGCTGTCGCGACGAACCATCCGGCGATCAGCGAGCTGTGCGGGCCGACTCTCGGCACGTTCCGCGTCTATGTGGTGTGGGACGACCGCCCGCCGCGGGTGGCCGCGCTCAATTGGAAGATGCCGGGACCCGATTCGCCCGCCGACAACTCCTTCCGTCAGGGGACGCTCTACGTGCACGTGGACCTTGATACGGGAGAGGTCGTTCGCGTCCGACGAGGGCGCGGAGCTCGCCTCGAAGAGTTCGACGAGAACCCGTACACCGGCCGGAGGATGACCGGTTTTCGCGTTCCCCATTTCCACGAGATCCTTGAAATCGCGCGGAGCGGCGCCGCTTTGTTTCCCGGCGCTCGATACCAGGGATGGGACATCGGCATCGACGCTGACGGTCCGATCGTGATTGAGGCGAACTACGGCTCCGGTTTTGATCAGGCGCAGATCTCGACCGGCCGGGGCCTACTGACGCCTGAGTTTCGCGACTTCGTCCGTCGCGCTAAGAGGCTCAACGTCGACCGCGGATTCCTCTGGCCGGTCTCCTGGAATCGCCTCGAATCGATCTGGCGTCTCAAGGGCGTCGCCGACGTCGCCAAATCGTTTCTGCCGGGAGTTCGCAAACAGTCGTAGAATCGTCGGCAGCATGAAGGGACGCAAATACAGCCTCACTCGCCGCGGTTTCGTCGGCCTCGCCGCAGGGGCCGTCGCGGCCTCCGCTCAATCCGGCACAGGTCCAATGCTTTACGTGCGCTACGAAGCCGGGGGCGCGACCTCCTACGGCCGCCTGTCGGGCGGTACGATCCATCGAATCCACGGCGACCTGTTCGGCGAGCGCATCGAGACCGGCGAGACGGTCGCGCTTGAGGATGTGCGCTTGCGCTATCCGGTCGAGGCGCCGAAGGTGTTTTGCGTCGGCCTGAACTATA
>Ga0207422_1002919_pt1 | contig 19476 bp, 17 predicted proteins | sample MarCyaLeptolynsp_FD_187757 | JGI IMG/M metagenome (GOLD analysis project Ga0207422, IMG submission 187757) | Marine cyanobacterial communities from Panama - species 1 Leptolyngbya sp. (SPAdes) | ecosystem: Environmental > Aquatic > Marine > Unclassified | place: Panama: Panama City | collected...
CCATGCCCATCGTCGTCACCCTCGATTTGATGCTCGCTCGCCGCAAGATGAAGGCGAAGGACCTCGCTGCCTTTGTGGGCATCACCGAATCGAACTTGTCGCTGCTGCGGACGGGAAAAGTACGCGGTGTACGCTTCGAGACGATCGCCAAGATTTGCGAAGCGCTCCAGTGCCAGCCCGGCGACATCCTGGAATATGTCCCCGAGGCAACTGAGGAGACGATGGACGGCGACGCGAGGTGACGCCTACGCGGGGAGTTCCCGGCTCTCCTCGGCGCCTACGCTCTCAAGGCTGACCCCCTTGGTCTCGATCCGGAAGAGCCAAGTTGTCAAAGCGCCAAGAAGAGACGTGCCTACGAGTACGTACAGCAGCAGCGACGTGCCGAAATCGGCGAGAACGATCGGGAAGAAGAAGGCCGTGATGACGGCGCCAATCTTGGCGAAGGACGCGGCGAGGCCTGCGCCCTTTGCCCGGACTTTGGTCGGGAACACCTCACCGGCGATCAGGTAGGTCTGTGCGTTCGGCCCGAGATTGATCATGAAGTTGAACAGCATGAAACCGGCGAATATCAGGACCATTTTCATGGGGCCGTCGAACGCTGCCGACTGGGCGGCGAGAAAGAGGCCCAGCGCACAACCGATGAAGCCAGCAACCTGAAGCCGGATGCGGCCGACCTTGTCGCAGAGCAGGACCGCCACGGCGATGCCCGCTAGAAGCAGGACATCGATCATCGCCGCGCCCTCGGCGGCGAGCAGGTCATTCTGCACAATATCGGCGACGCTCTGCGCGTTCTCACGCTTGTGGCCCAACGAAGCGGCGAGGATCGTCGGCGTGAATATCCCGATGCCGTAAGTGCCAAGGTCTTGCAGGAACCAGGGCACCGATGCAAGCACGAGGGCACGCCGGTTCTTTTTCTCGAACAGCGCGCCGTAGCCGGCTTCCTTCTTCGGGCTTCCTTCAGTGTCCGCACCCGGTAGGTCGATGTCCAACGGATAAGGCGGGGCCCGCTTCAGGAGACGTTTGAGCGCGTGTTCGGCCTCCTTGTGCCTGCCGCGCGCCGCAAGCCAATGGGGGCTCTCGGTGACGAAGAGACGTCCAATCAAGACGGGCACAGCCGGAATGATGGCGACAGCATACATCCAACGCCACGCGCCCAGGGCCGGATCGGCACTGAGCACGAGATAACCGACCGCGGTGCCGGCAAGCGCACCGGCCGCTTGGAACGCAAAAGCGCCAAGCACCAGACGCCCGCGGGTTCGCGACGGGGTGCTCTCGGAGATCATCACATGCGCCGTTGGATAGTCGCAGCCGAGCGCAAGTCCAATACCGAAGAGGCCGACGATCACCCACACGACGCTCTGCGCGAGCACGATGACGACCAAGAACACCGTGAAGACGATCATCTCGAAGATGAACATTGGTCTGCGGCCGAAATGATCGGACAGGGCGCCAAGCGCGCTGGCGCCGATCAGAATGCCGAACAGGGTCGCCGCGGCGACCATGCCGTGCTCGACCTCGTTCAGACCGAATTCCTTGGCCAGAAGAGGGAGCGCGACGCCGGTCATAAATACGACCAGCCCCTCGAAGAACTTGCCGGCGATGGAGAGCCACCAGATCCGCCACTGCATGGCGGTCATGGGTCCGTTGCGCAAAGCCGTGCCGTCAGCCCAGAAAGGCGTTTCGTCGATATAGTCCTGAACGGTCCGGGCGTGTCCCGCGCCGCTCGTCGTCTGCTCTGGTACCTTGTCCATGGCCGAGCGCCCCCCCGATGGGCCAGTCGGTCAAACCTAGCGACGCACCATTCTCTTGTTGTGACAGTCCCGTGTCGCAGCTCTGTCTTGAGAACAGGCGCTTGTCGCGGTCATGCTGTCCAGCGGGCGATCTCGGTTTGCTCCGGGTAGAAGCGCCCGGCCATCCGCCCGACATACGCCTTCAGATTGTCGTGGCGCTCCACGACGGTCCGCAACGGCGTCTCGAAAGTGGGGCAGAGCGCACCGGCGAGAAACGCAAACGCCGTGGCGTCGAGCCCGGTCGGCGCGTCGCCCATCATGAACGGCTTGGCGGCAAGAAAGTCGGCGACCGCGTCGAGCGACCTGGATCCGAGAGTAACGATCTCCGCCTCGGCGTGACGCCCCATGCCGTGGCCTTTGAGCTCAGCCTGCATTTGCCGGCGCGCCGCGCGCTGGACGATGAAACGCATCGGCATCGGTACCCGCTCGAAATAGGCGCGGGGACCGCGATCGAAATTGGCATCGTCCGCCCAACGCGCATGCAAGACGGTCCAGTAGATGTGGTCTTCGAACATCTTCTCGAAGGCCCAAGCAATGGCTCGCTGCGGCGCATCGAGTCCTTCGTCAAAGTCGATCCCGTATTTCTGCTCCAGGTGCCAGCGGATGAGCGTGGAATCGGCGATGGTCTCCCCGTCGTCGTCGATATAGGGGAGTTTCCCCTTCGGTGCCTTGCTGAACCCGCGCGTATTCGTGCGATAGTCGCGTCCGGCCAGCTTCAAGAGCATCTCCGCCTTGGTCACGAATGGGCTCATGTCCGGGAGACCAAAAGCCGGTCCAAAGGCATAAAGAGTGATCATCGGCATACCTCCCGCAGAGCTTGAGTCTTAGGCCAGACCCGGCATCAGCCCTTTCAGCCCGATCGCCAGCATCGCGCTTGCGATGGTGGCGAGGATCATGCCCATCAAGCGTGTCACCACGGCCATACCGGCGGCGCCCAGCCGGTCCGCGATCGGCTTCGCCAAGCTAAAGAGGATCCAGACAAGCACGCACATTGCCAGAATGACGCCGGAGATCTCGAGCTTGCTGATGGTGGGCTGGTACTGGGCCGCGACCAGCACGGTAGCGATCGTGCCGGGGCCTGCGACGATCGGAATGGCGAGCGGAACGACGCCCACCGTGGGACGCGTCTTGGCGTCCTCGCGCTCGGCGGCCGTGTGACGGTGCACGTCGTTGTTGGCCAGCATGCTGAGGCCAATCAGCAGCACGATAATGCCGCCGGCGACCCGCAGCGAATCGACGCTGATCCCGAAGAACTCCAGAACGTAGTCGCCTGTCCACGTGGTGATGAGAAGTGTGATGGCTGAGGCGGCCGCGCAGGTCCGCGCGGCGTAGCGGACATCCGATTGCGAGCGCCCCTCGGTCAGGGTTGCGCAGATCCCGACATTGCCGACTGGATTCATGATGGCAAATAGCGCGGCAACGAAGCTGAGGAGTGCGGCTTCGGTCATCGTGGAAACTGCCTCGCTCAGCTTTGGCGGAGAGGGAGGGATTCGAACCCTCGAGACGGTTGCCCGCCTACACGCGTTCCAGGCGTGCGCCTTCGACCACTCGGCCACCTCTCCAGAATAGGCGCGTCTTGGGAAGCGCCGCACTATAGCGAAGCGCCCTACCCGTTCAAGTGCGCCGGCCTCCCCGGCGGAAATCCGGCAACCGAGCGTTTGAACGTTATGAACCGATCGCATATGTGTAGTCGGAACACGAGATCGGCCACACGTTCATGCGATTTGTCCTGCGAACACTCGGTGTCTGGCTGCTGCTGCTGGCCATGGTCGCCGCCGTCGTCGACGCCACCAAGAGCCTGGCGGGCGGGGGCGCCTGGGTGGTAACGCCCATGGGCGAGCAATGGCGCCAGCTTGCGCCCAACAGCCTTGAGGTCTCGCGCCAGTGGGTCATTGCCAATGCCGGCGATTGGCTGTGGGATCCCATGATCGTGTCGATCTTGGCGGCACCCACCTGGGTCGTCTTCGGCATTCTAGGCGTCTTCCTCTACTGGCTCGGCCAGAAGCGCAAAGAGGTCGAGGTCTTCATCAACTAGGGGGTCTTTTTCTGGAGTGAGCGAATAGGAGACCTTCATGTTCTCGTTCAAACGCAAGCCCCTCAGCATACCTTCCGCCGACGAGGCCTTGCCGGGCCGACCGGAGCCCATCCCAACAGCCGACACGCACTTCGTCACCGGCGCGCCTCTAAAAGGGCCCTATCCAGACGGTGTGGAGACGGCCTTGTTCGGGCTCGGCTGTTTTTGGGGCGCGGAGCGCAAGTTCTGGGAACTCCCCGGTGTGCTCGTGACGGCCGTGGGGTATGCGGGCGGACACACGCCGAACCCGACCTATGAGGAAGTGTGCTCAGGCGCCACCGGGCATACCGAAGCCGTGCTGGTGGTTTTCGACCCCAAGCAGGTGACCTACGATCAGCTGCTCAAGACGTTTTGGGAGAGCCACGACCCGACGCAAGGCATGCGCCAAGGGAACGATGTCGGCACCCAGTACCGCTCGGGCATCTACTATGAGTCAGACGACCAGCGGGCTGCGGCGGAGGCCTCAAAGACCGCCTACGAGGCAGCCTTGGCCGCACAAGGCTTGCCACCCATCACCACGGAGATCCTGCCTGCGCCGGAGTTCTATTTCGCCGAGGACTATCACCAGCAATATCTGGCCAAGAACCCGGCCGGCTATTGCGGGCTCGGCGGCACGGGCGTCGCGTGCCCCATCGGCACCGGCGTCGACGCCTGACGCTTAGCTGCGGATGAAGCCGACGATATCCTTGGTTTTGGCCAGGATGGGGTCGGCGATCTCCCGGGCCCGCGCGGTGCCGTGGGCCAGAATGCGATCAATCTCGACAGGGTCTGCCAAGAGGCGGCGCATCTCATCGCCGATGGGCGTGAGCCGCTCCGTGGCGAGGTCCGCCAGAGCCACCTTGAACGTTGAGAACTGCTGACCGCCGTACTCGGCCAGCACGGCCTCCTTGGCCGTCCCCGCCAGTGCCGCATAGATGCCGACCAGGTTGTCGGCCTCGGGGCGGGCCTCCAAGCCCTTCACCTCCGAGGGCAGCGGCTCGGGATCGGTCTTCGCCTTCCTGATCTTCTTGGCGATGGCGTCCGCGTCGTCGGCGAGGTTGATGCGGCTCAGGTCGGAGGGATCCGACTTCGACATCTTCTTGGTCCCGTCGCGGAAGCTCATCACCCGCGTTGCCGGACCGGCGATCAGCGGTTCGGGCAACGGAAAGAAGCCTCCGGGGTAGTCGGCGCGCTCAATCGTCTTGGCGAAGTCGTTGTTGAACTTCTGCGCGATGTCCCGGGCCAGTTCCAGATGCTGCTTCTGGTCCTCGCCCACCGGCACATGGGTCGCGTGGTAGAGCAAAATGTCGGCGGCCATCAGGTTTGGATAGACAAAGAGGCCGGCACTCGCGTTCTCGCGATCCTTGCCCGCCTTCTCCTTGAACTGGGTCATGCGGTTGAGCCAGCCGATCCGGGCCACGCAGTTGAAGATCCATGCCAGCTCGGCATGACCGGGCACTTGGCTCTGGTTGAAGATGATCTGTCGAGACGGATCGATGCCCGAGGCTATGAACGCCGCCGTCACCTCGCGGGTGTTGTGGGCAAGTTCATCGGGGTCTTGGAACACGGTGATGGCGTGGAGATCCACCACGCAGTAGAGGCATTCATGCTCCTCTTGCAGCGCGACGAAACGCGTGATCGCCCCGAGATAGTTGCCCAGGTGGAGATTGCCGGTCGGCTGCACGCCGGAGAAGACGCGGCTCTTGTGTTGTGCGGTCTGTTGCATGGCTGGCCTTTGACGTGCGCGGGTTATGGCGCGGGGCAGGCGTTCGCGCAAGACCGCAACACGACAAGACCGCAAGACGACAAGACCGCGACTAGCCGCAGGCCGTCTCCATCTCGTGGATCTGCTCGGCAATCGCCACCGTGCGCTGCGCCATGGCGAAGTGCAGGCGCTCCACCATGTGGCCGTCCACGACGATGACGCCCTTGTGCTCGTTCTCCGGCTCGCCGAAGGCGTCGATGATCTTGCGCGACCAATCGACTTCTTCCTGGGTCGGCGAGAATATCTCGTTGCAGGGGATCACCTGGCTGGGGTGGATCAGCGTCTTGCCGTCCATGCCGAGAATGCGGCCGCGCTCGCACTCCTCACGAAGCCCCTCCTCGTCGCGGAAGTCGTTGTAGACGCCGTCGAGAATGTCGAGCTTGTAGGCTCGGGCTGCGACCAGGGTCATCGCCAGCCAAGGCACCACGGCGAAGCGGTCGTGCAGCGCACGGGCGCGCGACTCCTTGATGAGATCGTTGGTGCCCATGACCAGGCACGTCAGCCGGTTCTCGTCATACACGGCGGTCGCGGCGATGGTGCGGGCGTTGAGGATGGCCATGGGCGTCTCCATCATGGCCCACAGCCTGATCTTCTTCGGCGCGTTCACGCTTTGCAAGATCTTCGAGGCCGAGATGATGTCACCGGAATGCACGACCTTCGGCACCAGGATCGCATCCGGCGCGGCATCGCACGCGGCAATGAGGTCACCGGTGCCCCAGGGGGTCTCCAGACCATTGACGCGGATCACCACCTCGCGCCCGCCATAGCCGCCCGCCTTGACGGCATCGCAGACTTGATCGCGGGCGCGGGTCTTGGCGTCCGGCGCGACGGCATCTTCGAGATCGAAGATTAGGGCGTCCGCCGGAATCGACTTCGCCTTTTCCAGTGCCCGCTCGTTGGACCCGGGCATATAGAGCGCACTGCGGCGCGGCCGGCCTTCCATAGGCTATCCCCCGCTTGTTTGCTGCGCTGCAACGTAGCGGAGAGTCAACCCGGCGCAACCCCGACTTTCGGCATAAGCCCTTGCCGTGCCTGGGTCTTGACCAGGCAGCCTCTTGACCGAAATCACCGCCCCAAGAGGTCCTTCAGAAGCGTCCTTGGCTTCAGGGCGCCAGCGAGCGCGCCGACGAGGAGATAGGTGAGAAGCCCTGCCGCTATGAGCCCGCCCAAGGCCGGGACCTGGACGAGAAGCCCGCGCTCGGGCGCGAACCACGGCCCCATGGCGTCCGTCAGCCACCAGACCAACGCACCCATGACGAGACAGGCGAGCACCATCCCGACGAACGCGCGCCGGAATGCATCGTCGAGGGCGAACTCCGCCCGGCGGCGGAGTTCCGAAGCAAGCAGTGTGACGTTGATCCAGCCGGCGATGCTGGCGGCGATGGCGATCCCCACGGCGCCAAGGCTCACGAACAAGGCGAGCGCCAGAACCGCATTGGCCGCAAGCGCGATGCCCGCATAGATCATAGGTGTCTTAGTGTCCTCGCGGGCGAAGAAGCTTGGGTGCAGCACCTGAACCAGGACATAAGCCGGCAGCCCGATGGCGAGCGCCGACAGCATCCCTGCGGTCGCCTGCGCATCGATGGTGGTGAAGGCGCCGCGTTCGAACAGGACACGCATGATGGGTCCGGAGGCGATGAACAGAGCCACCGCCGCGGGCAGCGTCAGCAGGAGCGAAAACTCAAGCGCGCGGTTCTCACTGGCGATAACGGCCTGGGTGTCGCCTGAGCGGAGCTTCTTGCTGAGGTCCGGCAGCAGGACGACACCGACCGCCACGCCGATCATGCCGAGCGGCAGTTGCGCGATGCGCTCCGCATAATAGAGCCACGACACGACGCGGTCCTGAAGGCTGGCGATGATGGTCGAAATGATGATCGTCAGTTGAGCCATGCTCCCGGCAATCAGCCCTGGCACGGCTAGGTGCACGAGCCGCTTCATCTCAGGTGTCCATTGGGGGCGTTCGAACTTGAGGCGAATGCCGGCTCTGGCCGCGGCAAAGCCGACCACCGCCACCTGAAGCAAACCTGAGACGGCGACACCCCAAGCCAAGGCGATCCCTGCGGCGGACTGTACGCCCGTGCCCGTGGCGACGATGCCAAGAAGTACGGCGATAAGCACGACGTTGAGCAAGCTTGGTGCAAACGCTGCCAGAGCAAAGCGGCCGAGCGCATTGAGCAGGCCCGTGTAGAGCGCCACCCAGGACATGAACACGAGATAGGGCAGCGCGATGCGCGCCAAGAGCACGGTGAGATGGTACTTGTCGGGATCGTCGGCAAAGCCAGGCGCCAGCAGCAAAACCAGCCAAGGCATGGCGATCTCGGCGAGAATCGTGAACACCACAAGGACGAGGGTGAGCCCGGAGAGCGCTTTGGCGGCGAAGTCGCGCGCGGCCTCCTCACCGTCCACATGCAGGCTCTTGGTGAAGAGCGGGATGAAGGCTGCGTTGAAGGCCCCCTCGGCAAACAAGCGCCGAAACATGTTCGGCACGCGGAACGCCACGAAGAACGCATCGGAGATCGACGAGGCGCCGAGCACGGCGGCGATCAACACGTCGCGCGCAAAGCCGAGCACGCGGCTGATGACGGTCATCCCGCCAACGGTGGCAAACCCCCGATAAAGTTCCATAGGCTAAGGCTGGGCTAGGCTTGGTTGGCTGTGCTTGACTTGGCTTGGCTCAAACGGGCCGCACCTAGGAGGACGCGAGTTCCAACTCCTGACGAACCGCGAGAACCTTCTTCAACCGCTCACGAATGAGCAGGTCCCGCGACGAGCTGGTGATCTTCTTACCGGTCAAGTCGGTCACGTAGAAGACGTCGACGGCCTTCTCGCCGAAGGTGGCAATGTGCGCCGACGCGATGTCGAGGTTGAGATCGGAAATCTCGCGGGTGACGTCGTAAAGGAGGCCGGGACGGTCGAGCCCATTGATCTCGATGACGGTGAGCGCATCGGACAAGGTGTTGTCGATCACCACTTGCGGCTCGACGGTGAACGCCGAAAGGCGGGATTTCGGCTTCTTCTTGCTTTGGATCAGGTCGGTGGCGCGCGTCTCCCCCTTGAGCATGCGCTCGATCGACACCGCGATCTTGCGCGCGCGGCGCTCTTCGTCTTCGGCGTGGTCGAACTCCCGCTCCAGATGAATGGTGTCGAGCGCCATACCGTCCCGCGTCGTCGAGATTTGCGCATCGACAATGTTGGCGCCAGCGCCGGTACACGCTCCGGCGACCATCGCCAAGAGGCGCGGGTGGTTGGGGGCAAGCAGCGTGAGCTCGGTGACGCCGCGGAACGCGTCGGTCGAGATATGCGTCACCACCGCCCGCTCCTCCACCTCGGCATCGCGCGCGAGCTTGGCGTGCTCGGCAATGACGTCGAGATTGGTCCTGAGCCAGTATGCCGGGTAGTGGCGGCCGATGAACCGCTCCAGTTCCTCTGGCGGCCAATCCGGCAGGCGCTCGCGAAGCGCTTCTTGCGCACGGGCCACGCGCTCCGTTTGGGTGAGTTCCGTGTGCCCTCCGCCAAGTAGCGGCTCGGTCTCAAAATAGAGCGTGCGCAAGAGCTGGCCTTTCCAGCCCGTCCACACACCGGGGCCCACGGCACAGATGTCCGCGACCGTCAGCACCATCAGAAGCTTCAGCCGCTCGCGGCTCTGCACAAGCTCGGCGAAATCGCCGATCGTCTTGGGGTCGTTCAGGTCGCGGCTTTGCGCGAACAGGCTCATCGTCAGATGGTGCTCGACGAGCCAAGCGGCGGTTTCGGTCTCCGAAGCGGACAACCCAAAACGGGGCCCAAGCTCACGGGCGATGCGGGCGCCGGCGATGGAGTGGTCTTCATCGCGCCCTTTGGCGATGTCGTGCAGGAACGCCGCCACATAGAGCGCCCGCCGATTGTCGATTGCGCGGACCACCTCGCTGGAAACGGGGTGCTCGGTGGTGTAGCGGCCACGCTCAATCCCGGACAGATACCCGACGGTGCGCAGGAGATGCTCGTCCACCGTGAAGTGGTGATACATGTTGAACTGCATCATCGAAACCACGCGGCCGAAGTCGGGCACGAATCGGCCCAGCACGCCTGCCTCGTTCATCTTGCGCAATATCCCCTCCGGATCGCGGGAGTCCATCAACAGCTTCATGAACAAGCGATTGGCGGTTGGGTTGTTGCGCAACTTGTCGTCGATCAAGCGGAAGTTGGCTCTGATTTGGCGCAGCACGTCGGGCGACGTGCCAGCTTGGTTATCGTCCGCAACGGCGAAGAGGCGAACGAAATTCACCGGGTCTTTGGCAAAGGCGTCTTCGCAGTCCGTTGAGACGCGTCCCGTCTCAATGCGAAAGTCGGAAGTGCGCCGGAGCTTGGCGCGGCGGCGCCAGCTCAACGGGCCAAGCAGCGTGTCGAGCGCCGGGATGGACTTCAGCTGTTTAAGTTCAAGCGCGGTGCAGACGATGCGGGTGAGCTGGCCCACTTCCTTGGCGACAAGAAAGTAGTGCTTCATGAAGCGCTCGACGCCACTCAAACCCGCATGCCCACGATAGCCTAGGCGCTCCGCCATGGCGCGCTGGAGATCGAAGCTCAAGCGTTCCTCGGGGCGCCCGGTCAGAAAGTGCAAATGGCAACGTACGGTCCAAAGGAAGAACTCGCAGCGCCGAAAGCTGCGGTACTCGTGGCGCGTAAACACACCTGCCTCGACAAACTCTTCCTCCGCCTTTTCGGGATAAAGATGCTTGGCCAGCCAGTGCAACGTGTGCAGGTCGCGCAAGCCTCCGGCGCCGTCCTTGATGTTGGGCTCGACCTGATAACGCGAGGCACCCGCCCGCGAGTGCCGCGCCTCCTGCTCGGCCAGCTTTGCCTCGATGAAGGCGCGCGCGTCGGAATCGAGCACCTCGCGCCGAAACTTGTGCTGGAACTCGGCAAAGAGCTGCTCGTCGCCGAGGATGAGGCGCGCGTCGAGTAGCGCCGTCCGGATCGTCATGTCGGAGAGGCTCAGACGAACGCACTGGCCAATGGTGCGCGTGGCATGTCCGACTTTGAAACCAATGTCCCAGAGAAGATAGAGCATGTACTCCGCGACGCTCTCGCCCCACGCCGTTTGTTTGTATGGGAGCAAGAACAAGAGATCGATGTCGGACCCCGGCGCCAGCAAGGCGCGGCCATAGCCGCCTTGCGCAACGACCGCCATGCGTTCCGCGGAAGACGGATTCTGCGCTCGGTAGATCTGCTCGGTGGTGATGCCGTAGATGAGCCGGATCAACGCATCTTGAAAGTCGGACAGACCCGCGGCGCATTTGCGCCCGTCGCCATCCTGCCTGAGCTGCCGCTCGGCTGCCTCGTGCGCCTCGGCGACCAGCGGTTTCAGGTAATCCACCAGTGCGGCGCGGAGTTGCGTATCCTGGCCGCCATGGGCGCGCACGAGGGCGCCGGTCTCCTCGCGGAGGAGATCGAAGTCGAAGTAAGGGGCTGGTCTCGAAGCGGGCTGGTCCATCAGGGCACCGATTCTAGCATATCGACGGTTTACGCCCCGCCTTCAAGCAGGGTCTTGAGACGGTAAAGGGCATCAAGCGCCTCTTTGGGCGTCATGGAATCCGGATTGACGCCTTGCAAGGCCTGCTCCAATGGCGAGGGTTCGTCGAGCCCCGCAGGCGGCTGAGCCGCTTGGAACAGCGGCAAATCGTCCGCCAAATCGGCGGGCTTGGGCCGTCCGTCGGCCCGCTCCAGCTCCGTCAGAACCTCGCCCGCACGCGCCAGGACCGGCGCGGGAAGCCCCGCCAGCTTGGCCACGTGGATGCCGTAGGATCGGTTGGCGGCACCGCCCACCACGCGATAGAGGAACACGATCTCGTCACGCCACTCCTTGACCTCGACCGTGGCATTGGCGGCGCGCGCCAGCTTGTCCGCCAGGGCCGTCAGCTCGTGGTAGTGGGTGGCGAAGAGCACGCGAGAGCGATTGACCTCGTGCAGATACTCCAGGGTCGCCCACGCAATGGACAAGCCGTCGAAGGTTGCGGTGCCGCGGCCGATTTCATCGAGCACCACGAAGGAGCGCTCGGTCGCCTGATTGAGGATCGCGGCGGTTTCGACCATCTCCACCATGAAGGTGGAGCGACCGCGCGCCAGATCGTCCGCCGCGCCGACGCGGCTGAATAGGCGGTCGACGACGCCGATATGAGCGGACTTCGCCGGCACGAAAGCCCCTGCTTGGGCGAGCACGACGATAAGCGCGTTCTGGCGCAGGAAGGTGGACTTGCCTGCCATGTTGGGTCCGGTAACAACGAGGATCCGCGGGCCTGCTTCGTCATCGTCGCCAAGGCTGCAGTCATTGCCGACGAAGCTTGCGCCATCGCCACTCTTCAACGTCTGCTCGACGACCGCATGGCGGCCGTCCTCGATCGCGAAGGCGCTGCTTTCGTCCACCTTGGGGCGCACATAGTCCTGCTCGGCCGCGAGTTCCGCGAGACCTGCATAGTGGTCGAGTTCCGCAAGCGCGGCGCTCGCGGCCGCCAGCGATTGTTCCTCGGAGAGAACCTCCTTTGTAAGCTCCGCGAAGATGTCGAGCTCAAGAGCGAGCGCGCGATCGGCTGCCGACGTGATGCGCGCATCAAGCTCGGCGAGTTCGGGCGTCGAGAACCTCACCGCATTGGCCATGGTCTGACGGTGAATGAACGTCTCCACATGCGGCGGGTTGGTCAGCGTCGGTGCTTGCAGCGCAGTGACCTCCACGAAGTAACCGAGAACGTTGTTGTGACGCACCTTGAGCGACTTGATGCCGGTGGCCTCTGCGTAGGTCGTCTGCAAGCCCGCAATCACCTTCCGGCTGCCGTCCCGCAACGTTCTGAGTTCATCCAGATCGGCGCTGTAGCCTCCGCGTATGAACGCCCCGTCGCGGGCGTTGACGGGGAGTTCGTCGGCGAGTGCGGACTTTAGGCCCTGCTCGATCGCGGACGGCGCATCGGCGAGACGCTCGGCAATCCCCATCAGCTCGCGCGGCAACCCGAGCGCTTCCCCGGTTCGCAAGAGGTGCGCGGCAAGATCGTGCGCGGCACGGACGCTGGTGCCGATCGCGCCGAGATCGCGTGGACCGCCACGGCCGAGGGCAAGGCGCGCAAGCGCCCGCGCAAGATCAGGAACCGCTTTCAGAGCCTCACGAAGCTCCTGACGCAAGCGCGGGTCGCCGACGAGATAGGCGACGGCGTCTAGCCGAGCGTTGACCGCCGCAACATCGGTCAACGGGCTGGCTAGGCGGTTTGCCAGCTCCCGCGCGCCCGCCGCGGTGACCGTCCGGTCGGTGGCCGCTAGAAGACTGCCATTCCGGGTGCCAAGGTTCGACCGCGCAAGCTCCAGATTGACGCGCGTCGCGGCGTCAATGAGCAGAAGGCTGCCGGCGGGCTCTTTGCGCGGCGGACGCACCAAGGGCGCCCGGCCGACTTGCGTGATCTCTACATAGGTCAAGAGCCCTGCGAGAGCGGCAAGCTCCGCCCGGGTGAAGTCGCCGAAGGCATCGAGGGCCGCGACGCCGAGGCGCTCCTTCAGGGCCCGCTCGCCGCGAACGGAGTCGAAATGGGCCTGGGGGACGGGCGTCAGTGCCGCTCCAGCCTCGCTCACGTGGCGGCGAATGGCGGCATCGCTGGCCAGGTCCTCGCCCACGAGCACCTCGCCGGGACGAATGCGCGACAGTTCCCCGGGCAGATCCGTAAGCCGGGCGGACGCCGCGACGAGTTCTCCGGTGGAGATATCGATGGAGGCAAGCGCCAGGACGGCCTCCGAGCCGTCTTTCCGGGGGCCGCGAAACAACGCGGTGAGGAAATTATGCGCCCGCGCGTCGAGCAGCGTCTCCTCGGTCAAGGTCCCCGGGGTTACGAGGCGGACCACATCGCGGCGGACCACAGCCTTGGGGCCACGCTTCTTGGCCTCCGCCGGATCCTCCGTCTGCTCGCAGACGGCGACCCGGTGCCCCTGGGCGATCAGCCGCTGGAGATAGTCATCGGCCGCATGGACCGGCACGCCGCACATGGGGATGTCTTCGCCAAGATGCTTGCCGCGCTTCGTCAGCGCGATGCCGAGCGCGCGCGAGGCGACGGCTGCGTCCTCGAAGAACAGCTCGTAGAAATCGCCCATGCGGTAGAACAGCAGGCTGTCGGCATTGGCCGACTTGATCTCGAGATATTGCGCAATCATGGGCGTGGCGGCACGCGCCGGCGCTTCGCCTTTGGCGCTCCCGGAGACCGTGTGCGCGCCTCCGGCCGTGGTCTTGCTCTCGGCCATGACTTTAGGGTGGTAACGGCTCCCTCAGGGCCACACAAGGGCGCGACAAGACGCAAGCCCCCGGGAAAGGACTTTCCCCAGACAGGCCCCTCCTCTAGGGTGCGCGGCCTCGGCAGACTTTCCTGGAGTTCCACAATTCCCCGTCCGTCCAAACGTGCGCCCGACGCGCTTCGTCCCGTCAGCCTCGAACGCGCGGTGTCGCGTCATGCGGAAGGCTCCTGCCTTGTCCGCTTCGGCGAGACGCAGGTTTTGTGCACCGCCACGGCGGGCGAATCGGTGCCGCCTTGGCTCAAGGGCTCCGGCCGCGGTTGGGTGACGGCTGAGTACGGCATGCTGCCGCGCGCCACGAATGAGCGCATGCGCCGGGAGGCCGCCGCAGGCAAACAATCCGGGCGCACCCAAGAGATTCAGCGTTTGATCGGCCGTTCGTTGCGCGCGGTGACGGACCTTGCCGCCCTTGGTGAAAAACAGATCGTGGTCGACTGCGACGTGCTCCAGGCCGACGGCGGCACACGCACCGCCGCGATCACCGGGGCCTGGGTCGCGCTCCACGATGCGCTGGGCTGGATGGAGGCCCGTGGCATGATCAAGGGCACGGTGCTGCGCGATCACGTGGCCGCGGTGAGCAGCGGGCTCTATGCGGGCGAGGCGGTTCTCGACCTGGACTATGCGGAAGATTCAGATGCCGACGCCGATGCGAACTTCGTGATGACGGGGTCGGGCGGCATCGTCGAGGTTCAGGGCACGGCCGAGACGGAACCCTTCACCCAAGACGCTTTCGACCAATTGATGAGCCTTGCGCGAAAGGGGATCGCCGAGCTCATCGAGCTCCAGAAGCTCACCGTTGCTTAGCCCCGGCACTCTTCACCGCGGCACAAAGCTCGTCATCGCCAGCCATAACGAGGGCAAGGTGCGCGAGCTCGGTGAGCTGTTCGAACCCTATGGCATCGACTGCGTCTCGGCCGGGAGTCTCGGTCTACCGGAACCGGAGGAGACCGGCGCCACTTTTGAGGAGAATGCGCTTCTCAAGGCGCGGGCCGCCGCGGCGGGATCCCGTCTGATAGCGCTCGCGGACGACTCCGGCCTGGAAGTCGAAGCTCTTGGTGGTGAACCCGGCATCTACTCGGCACGCTGGGGCGGACCAGAGAAGGACTTCGTCAAGGCGATGACCCGGGTCCATGACGAGCTTCAGCAAACCGGCGGCGGCTACACCCGAGCCAACTTCACCTGCGCGCTGGCGCTCGCGGCGCCGAATGGTGAGGATGCCGCCTTCTCAGGCAAGGTCTTCGGCTCCATCCAATGGCCGCCGCGGGGGACACGCGGCTTCGGCTATGATCCAATCTTCGTGCCCGACGGTTATGCGGAGACGTTTGGCGAAATGGATCCTGACCGAAAGAACGCGCTGTCGCATCGCATGCGCGCCTTCGAACAGCTGATGGCGGCTGTCTACTCCAATGCCGAATGACGATCCTTTTGGCGTCTATGTGCACTGGCCGTTCTGTCTGGCCAAGTGTCCCTATTGCGATTTCAACTCCCATGTGCGCCATGGCGGCATAGACCAGGAGCGCTTCCTCGCCGCCTACCTCAAGGAGTTGGAGCACTTCGCATCGCGCGCGCCCGGACGCACCGTCACCAGTGTGTTCTTCGGCGGCGGCACGCCCTCCCTGATGGACCCGTCAACCGTCGCGTCAATCCTCGATGCAATCGCCGCGCACTGGGCCCTTGCCGACGACGTCGAGATTACGCTGGAGGCGAACCCGACAAGCGCCGAGGCGAAGAATTTCTCCGGCTATGCGTCGGCGGGCGTGAACCGCTTGTCGCTCGGCGTGCAAGCGCTCGACGATGCGAGCCTCAAGGCGCTTGGGCGGCAGCATACCGCCGACGAGGCTCTCGCGGCGCTCGATCTTGCCAAGCGGATTTTCGACCGCGTGTCGTTCGACCTGATCTACGCCCGTGAAGGCCAGTCGGTCGATGACTGGCGGGCGGAACTTGGCACGGCGCTTTCCCATGCCGCCGATCACCTTTCGCTCTACCAGCTCACCATCGAGGACGGCACGCCGTTTGCCGCACGTCACGCGGCGGGACGGCTGCGTGTGCCGGATGGCGACAAAGCCCACGCGATGTACCTCCTCACCCAAGAGCTCTGCGAGGTGGCCGGGCTCCCGGCCTACGAGATCTCTAATCACGCGCGGCCGGGTTCCGAATCGCGGCACAATCTCGTCTATTGGCGCGGCCACGACTATGCCGGCATCGGTGCCGGCGCTCATTCGCGTCTCACGGAGAACGGCGCCAAATGTGCGCTCGCGACACTCAAGTCGCCGGAGGACTGGTTGGCGCAGGTTGAAGCCGAAGGCCACGGGATCTCCGAAGACACCGCGCTCAGCCCTCAAGAAACGGCGGAGGAATATCTCCTCATGGCGCTCCGGCTCGCGGAGGGCCTCGACCTGGCCAAGCTGCAAGCCCTCGGCGGGGCTGCTCTCGATGCCGCACGCTTGAACGCGCTGGAACGTAGCGGACTGCTGGCGCGACAGGGCGCCCGGCTGAAGGCGACACCATCGGGGCGCCTTGTTCTGGAGCGGCTGATCCTCGAACTTGCCGCATAGGGCCCGGATCGTCCTGCCCTGATCCTCGATGGACGCGCGCAGACGATACGCCGTAACGTTCGGGGCTCAGACACGGAGCAGATGCTTGCAGGATCGTCACAAAGATCGGGACGCGATTGTCGCGCGGGCGGCGGAGACGCTTGGCGAGGCCCTAGATCGGCCGCTCGAGCCGGGTCTCTATCTTGTGGCGACTCCGATCGGCAATCTCGGCGACGTGTCGTTGCGCGCCCTCTCCGTCCTCGCCCGGGCCGCGCTGATCGCGGCGGAGGACACCCGCCATTCCAAGAAGCTCCTGTCGCATTTCGGCATCCGCGGCACGCTGACGCCGTATCACGAGCACAACGCGGACCGCGAGCGTCCGAACCTATTGGCGCGGGTCCGCGCCGGCGATGCGGTGGCACTCATCTCAGATGCCGGAACGCCGCTTGTCTCCGACCCCGGATACAAGCTCGTGCGCAGCGCTCTCGACGAAGGGCTTTCGGTGATCAGTATCCCAGGGCCCTCTGCCGCTCTCGCAGCGCTCACAAGCGCCGGACTCCCCACCGATACCTTCTTGTTCGCAGGTTTCCTGCCGCCGAAGCCGGGGGCGCGGCAGGCGAGGCTCGCGGTTTTGAAAGACGCACCGGCCACGTTGATTTTTTTCGAGACGCCGCAGCGGCTGGGCAAGAGCCTTGCCGACCTGGCGCAAGTCCTGGGACCGCGCGAGGCGGGCATTGCGCGCGAACTCACCAAGCTCCATGAGACCGTCATGCGCGGCACGCTTGATGAGCTCGCGGCAAGCACGGCGGACGTGACGCCGAAGGGAGAACTCGTCATCGTGGTGGCACCGCCCAGCGCGGCAGAAACCGAAATCACCGACGCACGCATTGCCGAAGCGCTCAACTCCGCGCTTCAGACCAACAGCTTCCGAGATGCCGTGCGTGGCGTCGCGGAGGACTTGCAGGTGAAGCGCGCCCGGGTCTACGACCTTGGCCTTGTGCTCACTGGAAAGACGCCGTCGCGATGAGCGGGGCACGCACCAAAGCCTACCGCCGCGGATTGTTCGCCGAGACGCTCGTGGCGCTCCTGTTTCGCCTCAAGGGTTACAGAATCCTGGCGCAGCGCTACCGTTCGCCTGTTGGCGAGATCGATCTCGTGGCGCTGAAGAACAGGCGGCTCACCTTCGTGGAGGTCAAAAGCCGCAAGACGCTCGATGAGGCCGCCTGGACCGTCCCGGCGAAACAGAAGCGTCGAATCGTGCGAGCAGCCCAATACTGGCTTGCCAGCAACCCCGACTTCACCACGTACTCGATCGCCTTCGACGTGGTGCTCGCGGCACCTTGGGCCTGGCCACGGCATATCGAGGACGCATTTCCCGTTTGACGTAGGCCACCTTCAGCGCCAGCTTCTCGCGGCATTCCTTGGTCGCGGCAGGATCACCATGGCTCTCAAAGTTGCTTTTCAGATGGACCCCATCGAGCGGATCGATATCCGGGGCGATTCCACCTTCGCGCTCCTTCTGGAAGCGCAGCAGCGGGGCCATGACGTTTTCTACTACACGCCCGCGCAGCTTTCGTTGCGCGAGGGCACGCTGGTCGCTCAGGGCCACAGCCTCACCGTAGAGGACAAGCCCGGCGACCATTACCGGCTGGCTCATCCCCGCGCGGTGAACCTTGCCAACTACGACGTGGTGCAGCTCCGCCAGGACCCGCCGTTCGACATGGCCTATATCACCACAACGCACCTTCTGGAGCGGCTGCAGCCGGGCACGCTGGTGGTGAACGACCCGGCAGCGGTGCGCAACGCGCCGGAGAAGGTCTTCGTGCTCGATTTTCTCGATCTGATGCCGCCGACATTGGTGACCCGGTCGCACGAGGCGATCCTCGCCTTCCGGGAGACGCACAAGGACATCGTGATAAAGCCGCTCTACGGCAACGGAGGCGCCGCGATCTTTCGCATCGCGGAAGGGGACACCAATCTCAACTCGCTCATCGAACTGCTCGGACAGACCTTCCGGGAACCGATCATGGTGCAGCGCTATCTCCCGGAAGTCCGCGCGGGCGACAAGCGCATCATTCTGGTCGACGGTGAAGTCGCCGGCGCGATCAACCGCGTCCCGGCGGCGAACGAAACGCGCTCCAATCTCCACGTGGGTGGGACGGCGCAGCCCACGACGCTCACCCCGCGCGAGGAGGAGATCTGCGCCCGGCTCGGACCGGAGCTGACCAAGCGGGGCCTGATCTTCGCCGGCATCGACGTGATCGGCGGCTATCTCACAGAGATCAACGTGACCTCACCCACAGGCATCCGCCAGGTCAAAGAGTTCGGCGGTGCGGACATCGCCGCGCTGATCTGGGACGTGATCGAAAAGAAGGTGGACCAGGGACCTTCATCGACCTAAGATTGTATCATCTGGTAACGCTTCTTTTGGTTGAGTCATGGAGGAGCCGTGCGCTTGCTCCCCAGTTCTTGCCTGGCAGTCTGTCTCATCGCTCTCGTGATTGCGCCGGACCGCTTGAGCGCCCAAGACCCGGTGCCTCAGGGGACCGTGATCCCGGAAGCGGCGGCTCCTCTGCGCGCATCGCCACCTGGAACCTTCTTCCAAGGCAAGGGCAAGCAAATCGGTGAGCTGACCAAAGGGCAGACTTACCGTGTGCTGGAGCAGGTGGCGATTCCGACGCTGGTCGGAACCCAGAAATGGCTCAAGGTTGTGCCCCAGACGGGCGCTCAAGAGGCAGGCTGGGCTTATGGCGGGGCCTTTTCGGATACGGACGGTCCGGCCGGCGCCACAGAGGCCGCAGAGGCGGACGAGGCGGACGAGGCGGACGAGAGTGAGGCCTCCTCAGGCGCGGATCCAGGAGAGACTCCAAACCAGTAGAAAGCGAGGGGCGGATGGAAGGACCACCTAGTCTCACCTATCACGCAACGACGGCGGTGGCTTTGCTTGCGCTGATCGCCTTCTACTTTTTCGGCGTTTGGCTGCGGACCTATGTCATGCCGGCCCACGACAAGCCGCCGCTCAGGCGGCAACTCTTCGCC
>Ga0207422_1002920_pt1 | contig 19473 bp, 17 predicted proteins | sample MarCyaLeptolynsp_FD_187757 | JGI IMG/M metagenome (GOLD analysis project Ga0207422, IMG submission 187757) | Marine cyanobacterial communities from Panama - species 1 Leptolyngbya sp. (SPAdes) | ecosystem: Environmental > Aquatic > Marine > Unclassified | place: Panama: Panama City | collected...
GCTGACCGCCACCTCCTCCCAAACGGCGATCCCCGCATTGGCTTCAGGACATTGGGCCGCAATCCGGCACAATGCCCAAACGAGACGCTCCGCTTCCTCCCGGCGGAGCGTTTTCGTTTTGGAGGACCGGTTTCTAGCCTGCGGCAGGCTTTTTTGAGCGTACACCTGATCTTGCTGCAAATCCCTCTTGCGCTTTGCCGGAACCCGCCCTATAGCAGTCCAACCGAGCCATTGTGCAGCTGTAGCTCAGTTGGTTAGAGCGCTGGATTGTGGATCCAGAGGTCGTTGGTTCAACTCCAACCAGCTGTACCATTCGGTTTCGGGCCCTCCTGGGCAAAACCCTTTTCCCCAATGTTTCGAGCCCAATGTTACGAGACGGTCAGGCGATTCGGTCCGGGCAGACGCTGGCCCACGGGCAGCGTCGCTATTTCCCCAGGGACTGGATCCAGTGCTCGGTGGCGAGGATGGCGCCGCCCTGCGCCCACAGGAGCTCTCCCCAGCGGTGGATCTTGATGTCGGGCGCGGGCCGGTCGATCTGCAGCATGTTTTTTGCCAGCGCGCGTTTCATCTCCTCGACGAACAGGAAACTGTGACGCATCTGCTCACCTGACAGGATGATCAGGGGCGGATCCATGATGTTCACAAGATTGCCGATTCCCATGCCGAGCATGCGTGCCGCCCGGTTGAAAATGTCCTGTGCCCTTTGATCGCCGCCGGCGGCCGCGGATTGAAGGCTGAGGAGAATATCCGCATCCGACTGCGCAGTCTGCGTTGCCGACAGGTCGAGGATTGTCGAGGCTTCACGGACAAGCGCGTAGTCCGCCACATAGGCTTCCAGGCATCCGCGCTGGCCGCACCGACACAGGGCGCCGTCATACTGCACCTTGGTGTGGCCGAATTCCGCGCCGATGCCGCGCGCACCCCGAAACAATTTTCCGTCGATGACGAGGCCGAGGCCGACGCCATGCTCGATCGTGACGGTCAGAAAATTGTCCTCGCCCCGCCCCATGCCTGCCCGCAATTCGGCAAGCGTTGCAAGGTTTGCGTCGTTTTCGATCTGAACCGGACATGGCCACAGCGCCTGAATTTCGCCTTGAAATCCCGGGTCGATCGCCGGGAAGAAGGGTGACCAGTGGATCAGCCCCGTTTGCTGATCGATGAAACCCGGCACGCCTATCCCGAGTCCGCCGATATCGTCCCTGTTCAGGCCGCAGGTCCGCAACGCCGCATCGACGGCCGAACACAGGGCTTGCGTATAATAGCCCGGCGCCACATTGCCCGGTTCAATCGGATGGTCGTCCCGCCCGACAATGCCTCCGAGAAAATCCAGGATCACCGCCGTGACCGTATGATTGGAGATTTTTGCGCCTGCGAAGCGCATGATTGAGGGGTCGAGACCGAGATGGACCGGCGGCCTGCCGCGGCGCGGCGACGCGTTTTCGCCCGGCCCGTTTTTGCTTGGCCCGTTTTTGCTCGGCCCGTTTTTGCTCGGCCCATTTTCACTCGGCTTGTCCAGTTCGCGAATGAAACCGGCGGAAATCAGATCGGCCGTTGCCGCCGTAACCGTTGCCGGACTGAGTCCGAGCCGCTCGCTCAGGACATGGCGCGCGATTTCACCACTGGCCCGTATTTCCCTCAAAACCGCGTGCCTGCTGGGTTCACGCAGCAGGGCGGAATGATCCGAACCGAGGACGGTTCGTTCGCTCACGTAAGGCCTCCGTCGACTGTGAACTCCTGGGACGTGCAGGCGGACGAAACATCGGAGGCCAGAAAAAGCGCCATTTCCGCGACATCGTGGCCGATCAGCCGGCGATGCAGGCATTGCTCTCCGAGGATGCGGCGTTCATCGTCGGGACTGATCCAGAGCTCCAACTGGCGCGGCGTCAGGATGCAGCCGGGAATGATCGTATTGACCCGGATGCCGTGATCGCCCAATTCCCGCGCCAGGGAGCGGCTCATACCGGTTATCGCGGATTTGCAAAGCGAATAGACGCTGAGATCCGGGACGCCGATGAGCGGAGCGACGGATCCGAAATTGATGATCGAACCGCGCTTGCGGCCGCGCATCAGCCGGGCTGCCGCTCTGGCCGCGAAAAACTGATGTTTCAGGTTGACGGCGACGCAGGCATCCCAGTCCGGTTCATCCACGTCATCGAGGGGTTGGCGCTGATCGTTGGCAGCATTGTTTACCAGAATATCCAGCCCGTCTTTCGCCGCATCCGCAGTCCGCAACGCCGTTTCCAGATCATCCGTATCCGTGACGTCGCATCGAATGAAGTCCGGACGGCCGCCGGTTTGCCTTTCCAGTCCTGCGCACAGGGCAGCGGCGCCTGTTTCGTCGATATCCACAAACACCACGTGCGTACCCTGGAAATGCAGGGCAATGACAATATCCCGGCCGATGCCGGTTGCGCCGCCACTGACAAAGGCGGTGCGACCGGCAAGATCCTGGTACCGTGCCGAGGACTTGTTTGAAATCTCGGTCATGGTTGTTCCTTTTCAATGACCAGACGCGATCCAGCGGCGATCTCCCGCCAGTCCGTCCCGCTGCCGTCCGGCCAGGTGACCCGTGCCTCCGCCGTGCCGGAAGATCCGATGCCGAAATGCAGTGGCAGCAGGGAACCGCCGCCATGGCCGCCACCGACCCGGCGTGTGATCGTGGTGGTTTTCCCGCCTGCGCGAACCGTCACTTTCGCGCCGATCGCAAACCGGTTTCCGGTTGCGGATCTGGGATCGACAGTGACGAAATTCCCGACCGGCCCGCTTTGCTTAAACACCCGGACCGGCTGATCCCTGTTGATCGTGATCAAATCGAGAGCGCCGTCCAGGTTGAAGTCGGCGACAGCCGCGCCGCGTCCGCGCGTATCGACCGCGATGCCGGCTTCGGCCCCGGCTTCCTGGAATCCGTTGCGCGTTCCAAGCAGCAGATTGTCCGGATCGAAATTGGCCATCTTCGGCATGGCATCCACATTGCCCTTCATGATCAGGAGGTCCGGCAGGCCGTCATTGTTGAAGTCGGCGAATTCTGGATGCCAGGCCGTCGAGGGCCGTTTGTCGCCACCTGCATAGGGACGGTGGGCCGTCGCGCCGAGATTGTAGGCACTATCCTGAAAATCCGGAGACTTCTCCGTTGAAGGGCGCAGGGTTTCCAGCCGGTTGTCGGCCATGCTGGTCACCATCATGTCCGGTCGGCCGTCGCCGGTCACGTCCCGTGCGGCGATGCCCATGCCCCAGAGCTTCGGTTCGGACCAGCCGTCGCTTCTGGTGTAGGCGACGGCGCCGGATTTTGTCAGGCGCCACAATTGGTCGGACAGGGTCTGATCGTAATATTCGCGATCGTTGGCAAACCGAAGATCGGTTTCGCCGTCTCCGGACCAGTCGACAAAGAGTGCCGACAAGGTACAGGCGCCCGGCCCGAGCAGGATCGGCGCCTGATAGGTCGCCTGTTTCGCTCTGAGAAGGTAAGAGGGATCGCAGTTGCCGGTTTTTTGCAATGGCCGGTCCCGGGGCACGTAATTTCCCACAGCCAGTGTCGGGCGTTCGCGGCCGCTTTCCCAGGTCGCGGCAAACGCCGTGGTCCAGTCCTTCTTTTCAGGCAGACCGAACTCATCGGAGCGCTCGGAAAACCGGCAGTCTCCCTCGCCCTTCATGAGGAGATTTCGGCCAAACCGGAGCACAAACAGATCGAGCAGTCCGTCCCCGTCGACATCCAGTGGATAGAGACCGGTGACGGCTTTGCGGTCGAAGCCGGGTATCTTCTCAAACCTGATCGCGCCGCCCCCATCCGACCGGTTTACAAACAGGGCCGCCGGATGCGCGCCGCCGGCGATGGCAAGATCGCTAAGCCCGTCATTGTTGCAATCGAAGGCCGCCGCCCCGCCGCCGACGACATAATCGGTGCCTCCGCCATAAGTGTGAGCGACACCCGATCCCGCGGTAACGTCCTGGAACCGTGGAATCGAAACCGGTTTGTCAGCAAAAGCCGCACTGCCGGCAGCCAGAACCGCCTTCATAATTAATGCAAATCGAAAAATTAATACCTTCGATACACTTTTCATAATCGGGCTCGTTTCCATTATTTGACGCAAAAAGCAGTCTGGATAATAGGTGATTTAGGGTGGGGCGTCAAAATTAATTTGACAAATAAAATAAATAGCGCCACTCTCAGGCTGCGCCATGGCCACCGCTCCCGACGACCTTTCCCGAGGCAAGGAGATGTCTGGCCCGGCGAAAACACTTGGGAGGGTGGAAATGAAATTATTGAAGTTTGCCATGGCGGCTGTTGCGTCCGCTACGATCGCGGGCGCTGCGCTGGCCGAAGACCTGATCGTCGGCGTGAGCTGGTCCAACTTTCAGGAAGAACGCTGGAAAACCGACGAAGCCGCCATCAAGTCCGCTTTGGACGCGGCCGGCGCAAAATACATCTCCGCCGATGCGCAGAGTTCCTCGGCAAAACAATTGTCCGATATCGAAAGCCTGATCTCCAGGGGCGCAAACGCCCTGATCATCCTGGCGCAGGATGCGGCGGCGGTGACCCCGGCAATTGACGCGGCGACCGATGAAGGCATTCCGATTGTCGGGTATGATCGCCTGATCAATGACAGCCGGGCGTTTTATCTGACCTTCGACAATGTGGAAGTCGGCCGGATGCAGGCGCGCGCCGTGCTGGCGGCCATGCCGAAAGGCAATTATGTCATGATCAAGGGATCCCCGACGGATCCGAATGCGGACTTCCTGCGCGGCGGTCAGCAGGAGATCCTGCAATCGGCAATCGATGCCGGCGATATCAAGATTGTCGGAGAGGCCTATACCGATGGCTGGCTGCCGGCGAACGCGCAAAAGAATATGGAACAGATCCTGACGGCCCAGGACAACAAGGTTGATGCCGTGGTTGCATCTAATGACGGCACCGCCGGCGGCGCCGTTGCGGCGCTGACCGCGCAGGGCATGGAAGGTACGCCGGTTTCCGGCCAGGATGGCGATCACGCCGCCCTCAACCGTGTTGCACTTGGCACGCAGACCGTATCGGTCTGGAAAGACGCGCGCGAACTCGGCCGCGCAGCCGGAGAGATTGCCGTAGCGCTGGCAAAGGGCACCAAGATGGCGGACGTCAAAGATGCGCAATCATGGACGTCGCCGGCCGGCACGACAATGAGTGCGATCTTCCTCGCGCCCGTTCCCATCACAAGGGATAATCTCAGCACGGTTGTCGATGCAGGATGGATCGGCAAGGATGCGCTTTGCAAGGGTGTCGGGGCGGACGGTCCCGCCGTTTGCAAATAATCTGCCTGACAGACGGTGATCCGCTCGGGTCACCGTATTCCCCATCCTCACAAGCGGGATAATGGGCGATGAAAGCCATTGCACGCCTGATATCGACGTTGCAGATCGATACCCGCCTGCTCGGCATGGTCGCGGCGCTGATCTTCATCTGGGTCGGTTTCGATCTCTTGACCGACGGCCGGTTTCTGACGCCGAGAAACCTGTTCAACCTGTCGGTGCAGACCGCCTCTGTCGCGGTCATGGCGACCGGCATGGTCTTTGTGATCGTGACGCGGCACATCGACCTGTCGTTGGGGTCCCTGCTGGGCCTCATCGGCATGATTGTCGGTTCGGCGCAGGTGCATTGGCTGCCGCAGATCATGAGTGCCGACAATGGCATGATCTGGATCGTTTCCTGTGTGATCGGCCTTGCCGTGGGGGCGGGCATCGGCGCTTTTCAGGGCTGGATCATCGGCTTCATGGCGGTCCCGGCCTTCATTGTGACCCTGGGCGGCCTCCTGATCTGGCGCGGGGCCGCCTGGTGGGTGACCTCCGGACAGACCGTTGCTCCGCTCGACAAGACCTATCGCCTGTTGGGCGGGGGCGCCGAAGGTACGCTCGGCAACACGATGAGCTGGATTGCCGCGCTCGCGGCCTGCATTGCGGCCACGATCATGCTGTTCTGGTCGCGCCGGACGAAAATCCAGCATGCGATCGCGGTGAAACCGCTTTGGGCGGAATGTGCGCTGGCAGCCCTGTTTTCGACCGGCATCCTAGGTTTTGCCGCCGTGATGACCGCCTATGAGGTGCCCAAACGCGCCGCCGAGCGCATTTACAAGGCCAAGGGGCTTGCCATTCCCGAAGGCGGGGTCGAGATGGTGCACGGCATTGCCATCCCTGTCGTCATCGTTGTCGTCACGGCCATTGTCATGACAATCATCGCCCGGCGCACCCGTTTTGGCCGCTATGTCTTTGCCGCCGGCGGCAATCCCGATGCGGCCGAGCTCAGCGGCATCGACACGCGATTTCTGACGGTCAAGGTCTTTGCGCTCATGGGCAGCCTCACCGCCATCGCCGCGATCATCGCCTCGGCGCGGCTCGGCTCGGTCGGCAACGATCTGGGCACGCTGGACGAGTTGCGTGTCATTGCGGCCGCCGTGATCGGCGGCACGGCGCTGTCGGGCGGCATCGGCACCATCCATGGCGCTATTCTGGGCGCGGTGCTCATGCAAAGCCTGCAGTCCGGAATGGCCATGGTCGGTGTCGACGCGCCGCTGCAGAGCATCGTCGTCGGTGTGGTTCTGGTGGTGGCGGTGCTGATCGACAGCTATTACCGCCGCAAAGCCGGGGTGTAGATCATGACAGTCCAGACATCCCGCGAAGATCGGACGCCGCTCGTCGAAATGCGCAATATCCGGCTCGCTTTCGGCGGCGTGAAAGCCGTCGACGATGTTTCAATCGACCTGTTTCCGGGCGAAGTGGTGGGACTGCTCGGCCACAACGGCGCGGGAAAATCCACCCTCATCAAGATCCTGTCGGGCGCCTATCAGCGCGATAGCGGTGAGATCCTGATCGACGGAAGCAAGGTGCGGATCGCCAATCCGCGCGATGCGCGATCCTGCAACATCGAGACGATTTACCAGACTCTGGCGCTCGCCGACAATCTGGATGCCGCGTCCAATCTGTTTTTGGGGCGGGAACTGCTCACGCCGCTCGGATTTGTCGACGACGACCGGATGGAGGCCGAAGCACGCAAGATCCTCGGACGTCTCAATCCGAATTTCGAGAAGTTCGCGGCGCCGGTAAAGTCCCTGTCGGGCGGGCAGCGTCAGTCGGTCGCCATCGCCCGCGCGGTCTATTTCAACGCCCGGATCCTGATCATGGACGAGCCGACCGCGGCCCTTGGCGTACAGGAAACGAAGATGGTCGCGGACCTGATCGGGCAATTGCGCAAGGAGGGGATCGGCATATTCCTCATCAGCCACGATATCCACGATGTGATGGCGCTTTGCGATCGGGTTTCCGTCATGAAAAACGGTCAGCTGGTCGGCACGGAACATGTGAAGGATGTCACTGAAGACGACATATTGGGCATGATCATCCTGGGCAAGAAACCCGGCGAAGCGGCTTCACAAGTCTGAGTTTTGGTCTATTTCTTCGCGTACAGGCTGTCGAACATGGATTGCATTGCCTCCATGTGGCTTTTCTGGACCTGATCGCCGGCTTCAAACAGACTGTCCAGAACCGACGGTTCCGACGCAGGCTCATCCGGTGAAGCACTTTCGGCTTCGGCCTGCTCTTCTACGTCGGGAGCCTTGGTTTCCTCTTCCATGCGTCCGCGCTGAAACCCGGCAAAAAACGAATTCATCATGTCGGCGGCCGCATCCATGGAAAAATCCGGTTCCTGTTTCGGTTCAGGCCGGCCCCGCTCAAATCCGCTGACAAAGGCGCCAAGCAGTTCCGCCGCCGGTCCTTCCTTGATCGGCATGTCGTTTTTCAGGCCTGTCATGATCGTACTGGCGAGCGCCGGCATCATCTCAAGAACCTTGTCGCTTGGCACGCCGGCCAGCATCGCCGCCTGATCGGCAATGGATTTGCGCGCGTCGGCCGGACCGAACAGCATGTCCAGGCTCTGGCGCGCCAGTTTCATGCTGTCGTCGGGCGATTGCGGGGCGAAGGACGACGGCAATTGACCGGGAAATGTATTGATCAGATTCATGAGCGCCAGAAACGATTGCGGATCCTGGCTCATCCGTTTCAGGCCCAGCGAAAAGGCCGGGATCAGGGCGCTGAGGGCCTGGTTGGTCTGATGTGCCGTCAAACCGGAAAACATGTCGCTCAGACCGGATTTGCCGGCGCCGGCAAGGGATTGCTGCACGACGTCATAAAGAGAAAGCATGATCCGGGCCTCAATGAGTATGAGACCCGATGGTCGTTCTTGCGACGGCCGCCGTCAATAGAACTTTTCCCGTTCAGACGGAAAAGTCGCAACGGACAGGCATTGCACAACGATTGTCCCGGTGGCTTCGGACCTGCACAACCTTGCAGGGCCAAAGGTCAATAGGCGTAATCTTCAAAGACCTTCCTGATGTCACCGGCCCAGGGGCCGTGAAAATCCTCAAGCATCTGATCGGCAGGTGTTTTCCCGAACATGACGGTTTCCTCGACCGGCGCCAGGAAGTGGGTCTCGTCGTCGCCGTCCTGGTTGAACAGGGCGCGCCGTTTCAGGCCCTGATGCGAAATCTCGACAATGTCGCGGGCGATTTCCTGCACGCTTCTGTTGCGGAACCGGGTTTTCAGCGCCGTGATCGGAACCGCATCGCGCAGGGCCTGACGCTCATCTTCTGTCCAGTCCTTGACGATCTCCCATGCGGCATCGAGAGATTCGGAATCGTAGAGGATCCCGACCCAGAATGCCGGCAAGGCGCAGATCCTGCGCCAGGGTCCGCCATCGGCGCCGCGCATTTCAAGAAACGTCTTCAACCGGACTTCCGGAAACGCCGTCGACAGGTGATTGACCCAGTCGCCGAGCGTCGCCGTCTGGCCCGGCAGTTCCTTCGACAATTTGCCGTCCATGAAATCCCGGAACGACAGGCCCGACACATCGATGTAGCCGTCGCCGCGTTTCAGGAAATACATCGGCACGTCCAGCACCCAGTCCACATAGGCTTCGAACCCGAACCCGTCCTTGAAGGCAAACGGCAGCATGCCGGAGCGATCGGGATCGGTGTCCTTCCAGATTTCGGACCGGTAGGAGAGGAACCCGTTGGGTTTGCCGTCAAGAAACGGCGAGGTGGCAAAGACCGCGGTCGCGATCGGCTGCAGGGCCAGGCCGACGCGCATTTTCCTGGCCATGTCGGCTTCGCTTTCGAAGTCAAGATTGACCTGGATGGTTGAAGTCCGGTGCATCATGTCGAGGCCCTTGCCGCCGACCTTCGGCATGTAGGCCCGCATGATGTCGTAACGGGATTTCGGCATCTTCGGCGTTTCGTCGAACGTCCATAAGGGCGAGGCGCCGACGCCGAGGAAGCGCATGCCCATGGGTTCGGCCACTTCGCGCAACTGGGCCAGGTGCGAATGCACTTCGCGGCAGGTCTGGTGCAGATTTTCCAGGGGCGCTCCGGACAGTTCGAACTGGCCGCCGGGCTCAAGGCTGATGGCACCGCCGCCGGTGGCGTCGTAAAGGCCGATAATATTGTCGTTGTCGATGATCGGCTCCCAGCCGAGCAGCGTTTCCATGCCCTGCAGGAGCGCCTTGATGCCGCGCTCGCCTTCATAGGGAACGGGCGTGTAATCGTCGAAATAGAAGCCGAACTTTTCGTGTTCGGTGCCGATCCGCCAGCGTTCTTTCGGCTTGCACCCCGCTTCCAGGGTGGCGACAAGCTGGTCGCGGTTTTCGATGGGTGTTTCATCGAGGGTATCGCGGGCCATCCTCGCACTCCTGTCCCCGGCAGTTCGTCCTGCCTTGCGCGGAAAATAAATCGGCTTCTGGTGAAAGAAGCCGAGCCGATGATCTATTTAGAACGAAAGTTCCAATATGCAAGCGGGATTTCGGATTGTACGTGTTTTGACGGTCTTTGTGTCGGTCTTACAAGACGTTTGTCTCGGCGCTGTCATCCGGGTCAGGCGCCAGCTGCCAATCCCCGATCGTTGCCTGAATGACGGCCAGCGCGGCGACAGCTGCGGTATCGGCGCGCAATATACGCGGACCGAGCGGTATAGCGACAACCGCTTCGGATCCGTTGAGAAAGGCGCGTTCGTCGTCCGAAAATCCGCCCTCCGGACCGATCAGAAGCGCGGTTGGGGCCGGTGTCAGTTTCGCGAGATGGTCAAGGGGATTGTTTCCCTTTGAACTCTCGTCGCAAAAGATGATGCGCCCGCTCGTGCCGGGCTCGGACCATGCGGCGACGAGATCTTTCAGCGCCACCGTCTCACGCACCTCCGGAACGGCGAGAACTCCACACTGTTCGCAGGCTTCGATCACGTTTGCGCGAATGCGCTCAAGGTTGAGTTTTTGAACCTGCGTATGCCGGGTCATCACCGGCTGCAGCACGCCGGCGCCCATTTCGACCGCTTTCTGCGCCATGTAGTCGAGCCGCGCCTGTTTCAGGGGCGCGAAACAATAGGTAAGCGTCGGGTGTGCGGTTTGTGCCCGCAATTGTCCGGTAATGCGCACCTGGCAGGCCCGGCGTGACCTCTGTTCGATCTGCCCCGTCCATTCCCCGTCCCGGCCGTTGAATATCAGGATTTCGGCGCCGTCCTTGAGACGCATGACGGTGATCAGATAGTGGGCCTGATCGCGGACGAGATCGATGACCCGTCCGAGCGCCAGATCGTCGTTGACGTAAAGCCGGATCTGTTTGAATCGATAGCGCGCCATGTTGGGGAACCGCCTTGACCTTGGTGTGATTCGCGCGTTCTTTGGTTGCCGGCAAGAGGCAGATCAAATGGCGAAACCGTCCGAAACGAATGTAGCAGAATTCTCCGTCTCCGATATTGCGTTCGCGGTCAAGCGCATGGTGGAGGATTCCTTCGGCTATGTCCGGGTCCGGGGCGAGATTTCCGGATTCCGCGGGCAGGCGGCTTCCGGTCACTGCTATTTCACCCTCAAGGACGAAAAGGCCCGGCTCGATTCCGTGATCTGGCGCGGCACGTTCCAGAAACTGAAGGTAAAGCCGGAGGAAGGCCTGGAGGTTATCGCCACCGGCCGTCTGACGACCTTCCCGGGCGCATCGAAATACCAGATCGTCGTGGAATCCCTGGAACCGGCGGGCGTCGGCGCCCTGATGGCGCTTCTGGAGGAACGCAAGAAAAAACTCGCCGCCGAAGGCCTGTTCGACGAGGCGCGCAAACGTAACCTGCCCTACCTGCCGCGCACCATCGGCGTCGTCACGTCGCCGACCGGCGCGGTCATTCGCGATATCGTGCACCGTTTGTCGGATCGGTTTCCGGTGCGCGTTCTCGTCTGGCCGGTGCGGGTTCAGGGAGAGAGTTCCGCCGATGAGGTGACCGCGGCAATCAAGGGGTTCAACAATCTCGAGGCCGATGGCCCGGTGCCGCGACCGGATCTGCTGATCGTCGCACGGGGCGGCGGCTCTATCGAGGATCTGTGGAGTTTCAACGAGGAAAATGTCGCCCGCGCCGCGGCTGCCTCCGACATTCCGCTGATTTCGGCGGTCGGCCATGAAACCGACTGGACCTTGATCGATTTTGTCTCCGACCTGCGCGCACCGACGCCGACGGGCGCAGCCGAGATGGCGGTGCCGGTGCGTCATGAACTGGTTGCGTCGGTCGGCGATCTGGAACGGCGGCTCGAAAACGCCACGTTGCGCCATCTCGACCGCTGCCGCACGTCGCTGCGCGGCCTGGAACGGGCCCTGCCGTCCCTCAAGGATCTGATGGCACTGCCGCGCCAGCGACTCGATGCGGCGGGCGAGCGCCTGTCGCGGGCCCTTGAGGCGGGCACGGCGCTGCAAAAAAACCGGTTTACGTCGCTTGCCGCGCGCATGAACGAAAAGGCGCTGACGCGCATGCTGGTCAGGCATCGCGAGATTGCGTCCACCCTGTCGGCCCGCATGGCCCGGGCGGGTGATAGCGACGTTGCGCGGCGGCGCCAGAAACTGGATAATCTGGCCGCCCGCCTTGACCCGCGTCTGCTGCTACGGCCTTACGAGGAGAAGGTCCGGCGGTGCGAAGATCTCGGCCGTCGCGGAACCGACGCGTTCTCCCGGCTTGTGTCGGACCGGCGCAAATCGCTGGCATCTTTCTCCAAGCTCATGGACGCGTTCAGCTTCGAAAACGTGCTGCAGCGCGGGTTTGCCATCGTGCGGTCCGACGAGGGCGCGATCGTCCGTTCGGTAAGCCAGGTATCGGCAGGCGACGGGTTGAGCCTTCAATTCGGCGACGGTCTGATCGCCGCGCGGGCAGGCGAGGTGTCCGGCGATGCACCGGCGGCCGTCCCGACGCCCAAACCGAAAAGAGCGAAAAAGAAGGCGGCCAGGACCTCCGAAGATCAGGGATCCCTGTTCTGACCCGAAAGACCTTCACCCGACAGTGGAGCGCCCGTCATCCGGACCGCGCGAAAACAGGATCGCCGGATCGAGCAGCAGATAAAACGTGTTGACCGGTGTCGGATCGGTGATGTGCATCTTGAAGTCGACGTAGTCGGCCGGATTGACGTGCCCTTCAAGGAACTTGATCCGGTCATAGGGCTCGTACTGCCGCTGGTTGTTGGTGAACCGGTTGGAGAGGATCGCGGCCGGCACCAGCGCCCCCTGATCGAACGAGAGCCCATCCTGGCGCACGCTTGGCTTGTTGAGGATTTCCTGCAGTTCCACTTCGAACCCCTGCCAGACGCGGCCTGAATCGTTGCGAATGACAAGTTTCAGGTGCACCGCCACCCAGCGCCCCGCTCCGACCAGGTTTTTCGGTTTCGGGGCATTCTGGGCGCGGCGGATCACGATGATGACGGGTTCGGTGTGGGTCAGCGATTGCTCGATGACAATCGGATCGTCCCCGGTCCCGGTTCCGTGTACGGCGGTAATGGTGAACCCGCCGAGCTCATCGCTGAACGAATAGTCCCCCGCGACCAGCGGTTCGGCGCTGACATCGGAAATTGCGGGCGACAGACAGAGCACCAGCGCAAGACAGGCGGCAGCGGCCATGGCGCGGCGCAGCCCCGTCGACAGGGCAATCCCGGACGCTTTCCCGCGCCGGATCATTTCGCGCTGGCAAAGAGAAAGGCCTTTGTATTGGGTCCGGGACATGTTCATAATCCCATATGATAAGGCGTTGCGGACATCCCGCAAAGCGGAAACCGGTGCATTGGAGCTTTGAGCCTATCACAATCCCGCGGGCACCCCTGTGGCAGGAGGTTCGGTCCCGAACCGTCGTGGCTTGACAGCGCAGCCGCGGCTTCGCAGTCAGGTCTCCTGATTGGTTTCGATGGGTTTGCCGTCCTGGCTGCGGACATGGGATCGGATGGAACGGGCGATCGTGAAAGGAAACATTCATGGATTTTGAGCTGAGTGACGATCACGCCATGATTGCGGCGACGGCGACGCGCATTGCCGATGACAGGTTGCGTCCGCTGGCTGACCGGCTCGACCGGGGCGAAGGCCGCCCGGAATTGCTTGAGAATCTCAAGCTGCTTGCCGAGAACGGCTTCATGGGCCTCAACGTCGGCGCCGAATATGGCGGCACCGAAGCCGGCGCCACCGGGTTCGCCCTGACGGTGCAGGAACTGGCCCAGGCCTGCGCCTCGACCGCGGTGACGGTGTCGGTGACCAACATGGTCGGCGAGGTGATCCAGGCGGTCGGGTCGGAAGACCAGAAGCGGACCTACCTGCCGAAACTCTGCGACGGGACCTATCCGTCGGGCGCCTTCTGTCTGACGGAATCCGGTGCCGGGTCCGATCCCGCCGGCATGAAGCTCGCAGCGAGGATGGACGGCAACGAATGGGTTCTGAACGGATCCAAGCTCTACATCACGTCGGCCGAATATGCGGGCTTGTTCATCGTCTGGGCGGTCACCGATCCGGATGCCGCAAAGGGCAGGGGGATTTCGTGTTTCCTGGTCGAGGCGGACAATCCGGGGATCGTGATCGGCAAGGCAGAGCGCAAGATGGGCCAGACCGGTTCGGCGACCAACGAGGTGCATTTCGAGGATTGCCGGATCCCGGCATCGGCGGTCATGGGCGCGGTCGATGACGGATTTCGCATTGCGGTCGGGGAACTGGCTGGAGGCCGGATCGGCATTGCGGCCCTGGCGCTCGGCATCGGCCGGGCCGCGATGGATGCGGCCAAACTGCATATGCTGGAACGCGAGCAGTTCGGCAAAAAACTCGCCGACATGCAGGGTTTGCAATGGATGCTTGCCGACCGCGAAACCGATCTTGAGGCGGCGCGGCTCCTGCTCATGCAGGCGGCCTGGTTGAAGGATCAGGGCAGGCCGTTTGCCAAAGAGGCGTCGATGGCCAAGCTGTTTTCGTCCGAAGCCGCCCAGCGGGCGACCTACACGGCGCTGCAGATCCATGGCGGTGCCGGTTACATCCGGGACTACCCGCTCGAACGCTATGCCCGCGATGCGCGGATCACCACGATCTACGAGGGCACCAGCGAGATCCAGCGTCTCATTATTGCCCGTGAGACGCTGAAGGCGGTTGCGTAAGGCCGGTGAAGCGTCAGGCTGCCGTTTCTTCGGGCAATGCCAGCGCGGCGATGACCGGCCGCAGTTTGGAGAAATGTTCATCCCATCCGGCGTCGAGCGAGGTCGCGAAGCCAAGGGCTTCCTCGCCGGCCGCCGCGAGGCCTTCGTGAACAAGCGTCAGTCTTGTGCCGCCGAGTGCCTCCTCAAGGGTCCATGTCACGGTCGTCACCGTATCGCGCAGGCCCTTGAAGGTGAACGAATAGACCAGCCGCGACGGCGGTGTCATTTCAAGCACCTTGCCCCAGCAGATCTTGTCGGAGGTGCCGTCTTCGCGGTCGATCAGGAGTGCGTAGTCACGGCCGGTTTCAAGGTCGGCATCGGTGCGGTGGAACCATTGTCCGAGTTTTTCCGACTCCGTCAGAAACGACCAGACGGTTTCCCGCGAGGCCTTGAAGAAGACGGTCTTGGTGATCCTGTCCCGGGTACCGGTCATATTTGTCGGATTATCGATCATTGTTACGCTCACTTTCATGGGTTTCGATTGCGGATTTCAGGCTTTCCAGGCGGGTATCCCAGAAACGGTCGAAGTGGTTGATCCAGTCGGAGGCGGATTTCAGCCCGGCCGGTTCCAGCCGGTTGATGCGTTCGCGCCCGCTGGCGTGCACGCTGATCAGATTGCCGCGTTCAAGGATCGAGAGATGTTTCTTCACTGCCGCGCGGGTCATGTCGAACCGGTCGGCGACTTCGCCGATGGTCATGTCCTGTTCGGCAAGCATGGTGACGATCCGGCAGCGTGTCGGATCGCCGAGGGCTTTGAAGGTGCCGTGAATGGTGGGGGTCATTCCGTTGCTCTTGAGAATGTGATACCTTTTGGTATCATAAAAATAGTACCAAAAGGTATTATGTCAAGAGGCGAATTTCAGGATGAGCTTCTGAGGTGCGCGAACGGCGAGGGTTTTAAGTCCGAACCGGACATCGAGAACGTGGAAATCAATCAACAACGAATGTTGACGGGTGTGCCATGCACAAACGCGCTCTCACGGTTCAAGGGTGTTGAAGAGTAAGTGAACTGGTTATGAGGCGCGCGCCGTGCTCAGCGTATTCGCGCCATCCCAATCCCCGACATGCCGCGCCGGACCCAGATCCGGCGTCCAGATCGGAAGGCGCTGAACCAGGCGGAAAATCTCGATTCCCAGAACTCGATGATGTGGTTCCCGGATCATGTCCGGGAAGGCACCCTGGCTGGATGGGATCGCTTGCCAGACCGACGCGGCGGTCTCCTCGTTAGGGTGTTCCCTCGCCGCAATCTCCAATCATGCCGCCTTTTCCCGATCGAGGTTGGCATCCGGCAGCGGCTGCCCGCGACAAGCGTGGGCATGGTGTGTTTGCCGCACGATTGGCAGGCGGAACGCATTCCATTTCGGACAGATCCGACAGGCCCTAAACCGGCAACTCTTCCAGGATCTCCAGGATCGCCCCGGTATGAGCTTTGAAGCCATGCGGGCCGCCGAATTCCTGCGGTTGCGTGCGCCGCGAGCGAAACCCTTCTTCGACGGCCGCTTCGATGAGCGCGGCCGCCTTGCGAAGTTTGTCGTCGTCGTGCCGGTCGCCGAGCCAGTCGAGCATCAGCGCCGCCGACAGATACATGGCGGTCGGATTCGCCTTGTCCTGGCCGACAATATCCGGCGCACTGCCATGGGCCGGCTGGAACAGGGCATGATTGAGGCCGATTTCGGCACATGGCGCCATACCCATGCCGCCGACCAGGCCGCCGCCGAGATCCGACAGGATGTCGGCCAGCATGTTTTCCATGACGAGAACGTCAAAGTCCCAGGGCCGGCGCACCAGATAGAGCGCCTGTGCGTCGACATAATTGTGGTCGGCCTCGACATCCGGGTTCAACCGCGCCCGTTCGTCGAAAATCTTGCGGAAAAACGCGTAGGACCGAAACACATTCGATTTGTCGACGCAGGTGACCCGGCCCTTGCCGCCTTTGACCTTTCGCCGCCGTGCCAGCTTGAAAGCGAAATCGAACAGGTTTTCGCTGGTTTCGCGGGTGATTTCCATCGTGTCGCGCGCGATCCGGTCCTCGATCACTTCGCCCTTGCCGCGGGAGGCGAACAGGCCCTCGGTGGATTCCCTGAGAACGATGAAATCGATGTCCCGGGCGCGCTCGTCGGCCAGGGTCACCGGCGTGTTCGGATAGGCCTTGACCGGTCGGACGCCGGCAAACAGTCCATATTCGTCCCGGATCGCGAGGTGAGGGGCGATCTCGGTTCCGTCCGGCAAGCGAACATCCGGAAGTCCCATGGCGCCGAACAGGATCGCGTCGGTCTTGCCGACCGTACGAAAATCCTCTTCGGTAATATCGACGCCGGTTTCCCGATAGAATTCCGCGCCCGCCCGCATGTGCCGGTAATCAAGCCGATATCCGCCAAGCCTGGTCTGAACCCGGTCCAGAACCGTCAAACAGCCATCTATGATTTCGTGGCCGATCCCGTCGCCCGGCAGGACGGAAATTTCGTATCGTCTCATTGTTTTTCCTTTGCGAACGAAGGGTCCGCTTTAATCGCGACCGAGGGCCGGATCAAGATGGTCCGGTTGCAGCGATCGCCGCCCATAACCGTTCCGGCAAGCGCCGACATGTGCACGGCAGTGCGGAGGTCCTGGCCTCACTCCTTCACGGCGCCGGTCATCGCGGAGACGTAATGTTCGACGAAGAACGCATAAAGCACGACCAGCGGCAGCGAGCCGAACAGGGCGCCGGCCATGATCGACCCCCACCTATAGGCATCGCCGTCTGTAAACGAGGTCACGATCGCCACCGGCACGGTTTTCTGGTCGGCTGAGGAGATGAAGGTGAGTGCGTAGATATATTCGTTCCAGCACAGGGTGAAACAGAAGATGAAAGCCGAGATCAGCCCCGGCACCGACAGGGGCAGCACGATCTTGGTCAGGATCTGCCAGCGGCTTGCGCCATCGATCAGCGCACATTCCTCAAGTTCGAACGGAATGGTCTTGAAATACCCCATCAGCAGCCATGTCGAAAACGGAATCAGGATGGTGGGATAGGTCAGGATCAGCGCGAACGGCGTGTTGAACAGGCCGTATTGGAAGACCACCGTCGAGAGCGGGATGAACAGGATCGAGGGCGGCACCAGATAGGCCAGGAAAATCATGCCGCCGACGGTCTGGGAGCCGCGATAGCGCAGCCTGACGATGGCGTAGGCGGCAAACACGCTGGCGATCAGCGACAGAATGGTCGCCGCGATTGAAATGAACATCGTGTTCCACAACCATCGCGGATAGTCGGATTCAAACAACAAAGCATAATAGTGCTTCAATGTCGGCGCGGTGGTCCAGAACGGATTGACACTGTCCATGTCGAGCAGTTGCGTGTCCGGCTTTACCGATGTCAGGGCCATCCAGTAGAACGGGAACAGCAGCACGAACATGATGATGGTGAGCGGCAGCCAGATCGTGACCAGGCGACGCGGAACGGTTTCCAGGTAGGACATGCCTTCCGAATCGGTTGCGGTTTCGGCGGGTCCTGCCGTGTTTGTCCGAATTTCACTCATCGGTCTCTCCCTGCTGCCATTTCCTGCGCTGCAACCCGAACCAGGAGATCAGGATGCAGCCGAGCAGGAACGGGACCATGGCCGTCGCCACCGCCGCGCCTTCGCCCAGCTTTCCGCCGAGAATGCCCCACTGGTAGCTCAGCGTTGCCATCAGGTGGGTTGCGTTGACCGGTCCGCCGCGGGTCAGGACCCAGATCAGTTGAAAATCGGTGAAGGTGAAAAGAACCGAAAACGTCATGACGACGGCGATGATCGGTGTCAAAAGCGGATAGGTGATGTAGCGAAAATTCTGCCAGGGCGTTGCGCCGTCGAGCGTCGCCGCCTCGTAGAGCGACGGCGAGACCGTCTGCAGTCCGGCGAGCAGCGTGATCGCCACGAACGGCACGCCGCGCCAGATGTTGGCGAAGATCACCGACCAGCGCGCATTCCAGACGTCGCCGAGGAAATTGATGTTTTCGTCGATCAGGCCGAGATTTCTCAGGCTCCAGGAAATCACCGAGAATTGCGGGTCGTAGATCCACCAGAAGGCGATCGCCGACAGCACGGTCGGCACGATGAACGGGATCAGGATCACGGCACGGATGAGTGCCTTGAAAGGCAGGTTCTTGTTCAGGAGCAGGGCCAGGTAAAGGCCAATGGCGAATTTGATGATGCTGGCGACGACAGTGTAAAGAATGGTGTTGAACACCGACAGCCAGAAGACCGGATCCTCCCAGAGCCAAAGGTAGTTTTCCAGCCCGATGAAAATGCCGGGGCGCCCGATCCTTATGTCGGTGAAGCTCATATAAATGCCGAGCACCAGCGGATAGGCCAGGAACAGGATCAGGAATCCCATGGCCGGGACCATGAACCAGAACCCGAGCCAGTTCCGGTTGGACCGCAAACGGTCCCACAGGCCGGGCTGGTCCGAATTGGCCGGGGCCGTAACGTCGCTCATGGCATCCTCTGTTTCTGTGGTCCGGGTGGGTGAGTGCGGCATGGTGGACTCCACGCCGCACTCGGTGTCCGTCCGGGAGGACGACAGATCCGTTCAGACACTGGCCTGAACGGACCGGTTCTAGCGATAGATGCGCCGGGCCTGACGGTCGGCGATCTTGATTGCCCCGTCGGCCGTTTCCCGGCCCGTGCAATAATTGGCGAACATGTCGATCACGATGAAGTCGGCAAGCGCCGCCGCGGCGTTTTCCCCGATCGAGCCGGGATGCCCGCCGGCGAGCGTGCGTTTGGTCGCGTCGCGGAAGACCCGCCGCTTCGGATCCTGCGACCACACATCGTTGGCGTCGTAGGCATTCAGCGTGTGGGTCATGTAGCCGCCGGATTCCGAGATCCACAGATTGTACTGATCCGCTTCCATCCAGTAGGCCAGGAAAGCCTTGATCGCGTTCGGATATTTGGAATAGTTCATGCCCATGACCGGGAAGCAGACCTGGAATTCGGTCGGCTTGCCGACCGGGCCGATCGGGTAGTAGGCATGGTCCATGTCCT
>Ga0207422_1002922_pt1 | contig 19448 bp, 16 predicted proteins | sample MarCyaLeptolynsp_FD_187757 | JGI IMG/M metagenome (GOLD analysis project Ga0207422, IMG submission 187757) | Marine cyanobacterial communities from Panama - species 1 Leptolyngbya sp. (SPAdes) | ecosystem: Environmental > Aquatic > Marine > Unclassified | place: Panama: Panama City | collected...
CCACCAGGCCGCTTCAAATCGGGACCGTGATTTGCTCGCTGGCCGGTGGGTGGCCGGGACAAGCCGCGGCCATGACGTGGTGGGGGGCTCCGCGTTGGTGCAGAATGGAATTGTGCCTGTTTGCCATCAATGGTGGATACATCGTTCCAAGGCATGATAGGGCGCCTTATCCTGATACAGGCCAAAAGTGTCCACTATGTCTCCGAACACCTGTCTGCCATGTCTCCAGACTTTACAACAAGCGCGGTCATGACGTGAGTGCGGGAGGGGTCTTGTAAGCAAAACCTGAAAATGGGGAACACGTCAGGGTGGGCAAGCGTGCACACGCACCAACCTCATCTGTCATGGCCGGTCTTTGTACCCAGGATCACGGCCATGCCGACGGCGCCGAGATTGCAAGGGACAAAACAGAGCGGAAAATCTCGGTCCTCAGCGACCGACGATCTCGGTCCGGGCACGGCGCGCCCGCCCGCTGTCTGTCCTATGCGCCTCCGGAGGCCGCCCAGGCCACGGCATCATGGGCATGCAGGCTCTCGATATGGCGAACGTGCACTTCAGGAGACAGATAATCTTCCAGGGCGGCTGCAATCCGGCGCGCCGCGTCCTCCACGAACATGAGGTTCTGGCCGTTGAGCGCCGCGAAGGCCTGTTCATCCGCGCGTTTGACCGCTGTCTGCACCGGCGTCGCAACCACCTTTTCCACGCGGTCGATGAGGGTTATCAGGCCCAGATCCGGCGCGCGGTCACCGTCTGCATTGACTGAGATCCGGGCCTCGCTGCGCTGGCTGTGCGGTGTTGCGAGAGTGGCATTGTCGCGCAGCCATGCCGCGATCGTATCCGTCGCGACCGTCGATTGCCCCGCAAAGTCTTCCAGAAAGCCCGTCTCCACCAGTTGCCGGGACAAAGCGGCGGAACAGGGACAGGTGGATGAGTATTCGACCGTGACCTCGATACGCAAACGGAACGCTCCGCGAACGAGAGACGCCTCCAGACGGACGGGATAGGATTTCCACCCGGCCAGCCCCTCGGTAACCAGCGCGGGACGGCGCAAAAGCAGATTGAAATGCATCCGCACCCGGGCGCTGTTGCTGCCGCAATCTTCATGCGTATCGACCATTCCCCGCAACAATGCGTGCAGAGCGGAAGGCGTCAACGTCCTGCCGGATCCGAGACCGCTGTCCAGCAATCGGTACAATCGGGACATGTGAATGCCCTTGATGTGGGCAAGCGGGAGATCCACCTGCAGATCCGCGCGCGCGTGAACCTCGCTCAGATAGCCCGGCTCCTCCACGCAAACCGGCAGATCGATGCCCTGCATGCCGACCCATTGCAGAGGGCGCAGTTCCGGTGCCGTTTCCGTAAGGGACACATCGGGCAGAATGACATTCATGGCTTCATTCCTGGACTTGTCGGTTTGCAAGATGTCATGGGGAGCGACGGAATGTTCGCAAGCGCGCGCGGCAACACCGTCACGACCTCATTCCGGAACCACCATTCCCGGCAGCGAGTTGACCGTCATTGTGTCCTTGGGCTGGAAATGAATGACCGACCGGATCGACTCGCCCGCTTTCAGAAGGTCGAACGCGGTGTTGATCTGAGAGTGCATCATGTGGTGGGTGATGTAGGGATCGACGCTGAAATCGCCGCGCATCCATTCTTCGACCATGCCCGGCAGCTGGCTGCGGCCGAGAACGCCTCCAAACGCCGTTCCGCGCCAGACACGGCCGGTCACCAGCTGAAACGGCCGGGTTGAGATCTCCTGTCCAGCGCCGGCAACGCCGATCACGGTGCATTCGCCCCATCCCTTGTGGCAGGCCTCCAGCGCCGCGCGCATGAGCTCAACATTGCCGACCGCTTCAAATGTATAGTCCAGTCCGCCGCCGGTCATCTCGACCAACACGTCCTGAATGGGCGCGGCATGGTCTTTCGGGTTGATGCACTGGGTCGCGCCGAGCGCCTTGGCAAGCGGGAACTTCGCGGTGTTGATGTCGATCCCGATAATCTCCGAGGCGCCGTTCATGACCGCCCCCTGGATCACGGCCATGCCGACGGCGCCAAGACCGAAGACCGCGACACTGGCACCGGCCTCCACTTTCGCGGTGTTGCGCACCGCGCCCATGCCCGTTGGAACGGCGCAGCCCATTACCGATGCCTTGGAAAGCGGGGCTTCCTTTGAGATTTTTGCGACGGATATTTCCGGCAGGACCGTATATTCGCTGAACGTGCTGGTGCCCATATAGTGCAGGATCTGTTTTCCCTTGTAGGAGAAGCGCGAGGTCCCGTCCGGCATCAGCCCGGCGCCCTGCGTCTTGCGGATCGTCTGGCAGAGATTGGTCTTGCCCGACTTGATGTAGGGGCAGTCCGGGTCTTCGGGAACGTAGAGCGGGATCACGTGATCGCCCGGTGCGACGGAGGTCACGCCCTTGCCCACCTCCTCGACCACGCCGCAGCCTTCATGGCCGAGGATGCAGGGAAACAGGCCTTCCGGGTCTTCCCCCGACAGGGTGAACACATCTGTGTGGCAGAGGCTTGTCGTGACGATGCGAACAAGCACTTCCCCCTCTTTGGGGCCTTCAAGATCGATTTCCTCGATTTCCAGGGGCCGGTTCGGCTCCCACGCGATAGCGGCACGCGTTTTCATTCTCGTCCTCCCGTTCAATGTTGGGTCAGTGCAAAAATTCCGGCTCTTGCTTGTTTTCCGGAGCGTCGGCCGGATCTATCACGAGCAACAGACGTGTCTCGCCGGTCCCTTCGATCGGGGGCGATCGGTGCAGAAGCCCCGATCTCGGCGTTTCCGGCCACAGGGTCCCGCGCAGCAAAATCGGGGCGCCGGTCGGCACCGAGAAAACCCGGTCAGGGTCTTCGCCGTCGGCCGAGAGGCCGTATTGCGTGCCGGCCCCGCGATAGGTGCAGACGAGGCGGGCCGAAATGGCGTCGATGTGAAACAACCGGCAGGCATTGGTGCTGACCGCATCCAGTCGCAGCCGCAGATATTCGGTCCCCATGAGGTCCGCGAAAATCTGCGAGAGGACGGCGATGTCGTCGACAAGCCACTCCCGTTCGGGATCGAGAGGCGTCTCTGCGATCTCGCAGAGCTGGTGAACAATGTCTTGAACGGCATCCCGGTGCAGGATGACCCGCCCCCGCGGCAGGCGGGTTGGCGCAAGCCGGTTCGCCCAGGATAGAAAATCGGGCCGCACTTGCCTGCGCCAGATCGCGGCGGCGCAACCGGGATGGTGGATCGCGGAAAGCCCTCCGGGCGTCTCCGCGACCCCGACACCGGTCGCATTGATCTTGACGGCTTCGCGAACGAGCATCAGGCGGCGGCCTCCTGGCGCTGCCAAAGGGGGAAGGGGTCCGGATATTTCGGCAGGTCATCGAGTGTCGCCGCGGCAAGCACCGGGACCAGACAAGTGTCGAGGCGCTTCTTCAGGTGCGCCCAGTCGATGCCCGCGCCGATGAAGACGATTTCCTGGCGCCGGTCGCCCCAGGGCTCCATCCAGTGCGCCTTCAGATAGGCGCGTGCGCTGTCATGGTCGGGTCTGCGGGCTTCGGGGACCGTCGCCCACCAATGTCCGAGCGGCGAGATCGAGGAGAGCGACCCGGCAAGGGAAAATTCCGCGACCCAATCGGGCCGGGTGGCGATCCAGAAATGCCCTTTCGCCCGGATCACGCCCGGCAGCTCATTGTTGAGCACGGCCATGATCTTTTCCGGAATGAACGGTTGCCGTGCCCGGTAGACAAAGGAGGCAACCCCGTATTCCTCGGTTTCGGGCAAATGGTCGGCGAATCCATAGAGTTCCTTGGCCCACATCGGGTGTTCATGGGCCTTTTGAAAGTCGAACAGGCCCGTATCGAGGATCGCGCTCGCCGGCACGTCGGAATGGTCCGCCTCCAGGATCCGGGCGTCGGCGTTCAGGCTGCGGATGATCTTGCGCGCGGCGTCCACCCGTTCCGGCCCGGCGTCGCTGACCTTGTTGAGGACCACGACATCGGCGAATTCGATCTGGTCGGTCAGCAAGTGCACCAGCGTCCGCTCGTCCTCCTCGCCAAGGACCTCGCCCCGGTCGCGCAGAAAGTCGTGCGAGGAAAAGTCCTTCAACAGATTCACCGCGTCGACCACCGTCACCATGGTATCGAGACGGGACACATCCGACAGGCTGTCGCCGGCCTCGTCGCGGAAATCGAAGGTCGCGGCCACCGGCAGAGGCTCGGATATTCCGGTGGATTCGATCAGCAGGTAATCGAACCGGCCTTCTTCCGCCAGGCGGCGCACTTCCACCAGAAGATCGTCGCGCAACGTGCAGCAGATGCAGCCGTTCGACATTTCGACGAGTGTCTCGTCGGTATGGCTGAGTTCGGTGTCGGCACGAACCAGATCGGCGTCGATATTGACCTCCGACATGTCGTTGACGATGACCGCGACCCGGCGTCCCTCGCGATTGTTCAGCACCCGGTTGAGCAAGGTGGTTTTTCCGGCTCCGAGAAAGCCGGAGAGAACGGTGACCGGAAGCTGTGTCTTGGGCATGAAGCGTGTCTCCACAAATCTGATTTCACGTAACTTACACAGTTACGAAATTGACGCAACAGCTATTGTTACGTGAAATCCGGTCTTGGGGAGAGCGCGAACGGGAGGCCGATTCGGCTGCTTTTTCAGGGGGCCGCGACCGTCCGGCAGCGGGATGGCCAGACCGAACGACCGCGTTCCGTCAGCGTGAATTGTGGCAGGAAGATGAAGGACGGCGGGCAGGCCTGTTCCGCTCCGGCCCGCTCCCATGCCTCATGAGTTGACGTCGATCCGGTGAATTTCCACCGTGACATGCGCCACATGGTCGATGTGTTGGAGCAGGGTCTTGTACTCCGACGGGCTCTTTGGCGCGGAGGTGGCGATGGCGACGATGACGGAATGGTGGCCCGGTCCGACCTGCCATACGTGCAGGTCGGTGATCGTGTCGCCGTTGGTCTCGACGGCTTCGCGTATCCTGCCTTCCACGTTGCCTTCCCGGGGCACACGATCCAGCAGAACGCCTCCCGTGTCCCTGATCAGCCCCCAGGACCAGCGCGAGATCACAAGGGCGCCGACAATGCCCATCGCGGGATCGGCCCAGAACCATCCGTAAGCGCGCCCCAGCAACAGGGCGACAATGGCAAGGACCGACGTCAGTGCGTCCGCCAGGACGTGCAGATAGGCCGCGCGCAGATTGTTGTCCCGACCGTGGCCACCATGGTCGTGATGGTGTCCATGATGATGGTGGTCATGCCCGTGGTGGTGGTGCCCATGATGGTGGTGATCGTCCCGCAGCAGCCATGCGCTGAGCAGGTTCACCGCGAGGCCGACGACAGCGACCATGATCGCCTGTTCAAAGCTGATCGGAACGGGTTCGATAAGGCGGAGCACGCTCTCCCAGCCGATGAGCAGCGCGATCAGAACCAGACTCACCGCGCTCGCGAACCCGGCCAGGTCGCCGACCTTGCCGGTTCCGAAACTGAAGTCGCGATTGCGCGCGTTTCGTTTGGCATAGCGATAGGCCAGGACCGCGATCAGCATGGCGCCGGCATGCGTCGACATGTGCCAGCCATCCGCGATCAGGGCCATGGACCCGAACCAGTGACCGGCTGCGATCTCGACGACCATCATCGTGGCCGTCAGCGCGATGACCAGCCAGACCTTCTGTTCATTGCGGTCCTGATTGGCTCCGAGGAAAAAGTGCTCGTGGGTGAGCGCGGACAGATCCCGGTTGCCGGTCGCATGTCCCTTCGGCTCGGCCGCCTGTGTCATTTCAGGTACGCCTTCAGAACCTGGATCATCTCCCGCGCGCCCTTCTCGCGTTCCGCGGCATCCGGGGCATCGACCACATGATTGCGCAGATGCTCTTCCAGCACTTCGTTCGTGAGCCCGGTGATGGCGCCTCGAATGGAAGCGATCTGCCTCAGGACCTCATCGCAGGCGGCGTCGGTCTCCAGGGCCCGTTCGACGCCCTCGACCTGACCTCTGATCCGGCGCAGGCGGGCGATCAGTTTTGATTTGTCTCGACTGAGATGGGACACGGTACGCTCCGAAATATAATATAGGGGGGTATACTATAATCCGACCGCGATTGGCAATGCTCGCGCATTGCCGGTGACGCGAACCGCTGTTAGCCGTAAACGGCCGATAACGACCATGCGGTTCGAGTGAATTCAAAGGTGGCAACCCGGGTCCGGCTGCCGTTTGCCCCGGGGCGCAAACGGCAGCCGGTTAAAGTCCGCCCACATCAATGACAATGGCTCCAGGCGGTCACGATCCGCGTTTGGACCAGGCCGTCATGGCCGCGCACAACCATTGACTGAACCCTTCGGACAGCGCTTCGAAGCGGGCGATGAAATCGGGATGGGCCAAATAGATCTCCGACAATCTGCCATAGGCTTCGGGTTCGCAGGGGTGCCCCCACATGTCGGCCACCCAGGTCTGATGCGCAGACAAATCGGCACGCTCCGGCGCAAAGCCGGCCTCGTAGAGTGCGACCAAAGCCGTTTCGATATCACGGAGGCGTTCCGCGTCGTCCGCGGAAAAACCCGCAGAACCTTCCTGCGTGCTCCCGCGTGCCTTGGCGACCGCCGCCGCCATATCCGGTCCGTATGTTTCGGCGAGCCAGTCTTCGTATTCGGCCTGTTTCCGGGGCGAAAAGGGTTTGTACAGATCTTCAATCGTCATGGGATCATCTCCGGCTAGGTGTGAAATGGTCCGATCAAGGGTGGCAATCATCGCGGCCTGGTCCGCCAGGCCTTGTGCCAGCCTTCGGCGGTGTGCCGACAACCGCTGCAGAGGTGCGTCGCTGTCAAGCAAGTCCGCAATGTCGCGCAACGGCATGCCTGCCGCGCGGTAGAACAAAATCTCCTGCAGCCTCAGGGCCTCGGTGCGGCCGTAGATCCGATAACCGTTTTTCAGGATATGGGCAGGTTTGAGCAGACCGATGGCATCGTAGTGATGCAGCATCCGCACGCTCACGCCCGCGGTTCTCGCCAGTTCGCCGACTGTATAGTCCTCGATTCGGTTTTCCATGACCCTTCTATGAGACCTCACACAACGTGAGGGTCAACACGTGAGGAATCGAAAAACCGGCATTCGCTTCCAAGCTGCAATTCATTGCATGTCGCGTTTGATTTGCCTCGGATCAAACGACAACGATTTGCGCCCCAAAAGGTTCGATGTCTGCTTCTGCAATCACCGCCCGTTTGCCGGCTTGATCGAGCCGGGCGCAGCTCGCTATTCTCGATGGGTCACTGATTCAGCCGTCGAGAAATTCCTTGCAAGAGACTGGAACCGCATTGATCGTCAGACGTGGTCATCGCGATGAGGCGGAAACCCTTGCGCGGCTCCACGTTTCCGTGTGGCAGGCGACCTATCGCGATTACGCGCCGGAAGAAGCAATGACGACATTGGATGAGGCGAAGCGGCTCCCCTACTGGTCCGGAGCGCTTGCGGATCAAGGTCCCCGCCACGGTGTCTGGGTTGCGGATTGGAACGGCGAAGTCGTTGGTGTCGCCAGCCTTGGCTGTTCGACCCACGGGTCTTTCGGCGGACGGTTGGAGATCAAGCACTTCTACGTCGCCGAACACGCGCAGGGCAAAGGAATTGGCCGTCGATTGCTGGCAACACTTCTCCAGGTTGGCAATGATCCGGGGCAACCGGGCATTGCGCTTGCGGTCGTCAGGCAAAATGCGTCTGCTCGTGGTTTCTATACGAAGTTGGGCGGCAAACAGGTGGGGGAATTCACTGATCCCGGTCCGCTCTGGAAGTCTGACAACATCGTTATGGCCTGGGATTGAGACAGTTCGTCTCTCGGAATTGTGTGAATATCGATGCGGTCGCGCAGCAACAGTGCGGCATCCGGCAGCGGCGGGGCTCGAACCGGCAGCTCTCTGCGCGCATTTAGAATGGTTGGTGCATTTGTTGTGCAACGCAGTCAAACCAATGCATGGTGCGTTCAATCCGCCTCGGCATGAACGATAACAGCTTGCATCCACCAAGAGGAAAGCGTTTTAGGCGGCCCTTCAATTCATGCAAACTGAGTTGCGGCAATGCGGACAAACCTGCATTTACTAGGCTAACATCGAAGGTCCGGTTTTAGTTCATTCTCTGCAAATTGGCAGCATCCCTGCCGCCCCAAAAAAGATTAGAATATAGCAGAAATGGCTACTTTTTCGACTTCTCGACCATCTGTTCAAGCCGCCGCATGACGCCTTTTTTCAACGCCTTTGGCAGCGGCTTGCTGGAGAGCGCTTCACTGACCCACAACCCATCGGCAGCAAGGCGCACCAGGAACAAATCCATGGCTTCGTCATCGTCGGGATCAGGGAATGGTGGGGCCCAATCGTTGATGACTGACTGCCAAAGCCCTTGAACGGCCTCATCCATTGCGCTTTCGAGAAGCAGGATCATCTCAACGCGGTTCGCCGAGGACGCGCCTTTCACATAGGCAAGCGTCTTGTCGTGGATATCGACGGTATCGGGGCTGGCAGTGCCTGATCCGGCCATTGTCGCGGCCCACCGGTCGCAAATGTGCTGGTGGACCCCGAATACGAGATCTTCCCGGGACGGAAAGTGATACAGTAGTCCGCCCCGAGTGATGTTGGTTTTTTCAGAGACGGCATCATAGGTGATCGCCTTGATGCCGCCTTCCTCGATCAGATCAACGATTGCATCGAGAATGATCGCTTTCTTACTTCCGCGCAAAGGTCAGGGCCTCCAACTCCGTTAGCTCCATTCCTCGTCGCCCCAGTCACCGTCTTCCCAGTTGTGGATCGTGGACGATGAACCGATGCCATAGTCTCTCAACAGGATTGCCGTCGCGACAGTACCAACTGCCAACACGCCTGCAAGCACATAAAGCACGGTTACATAGGCTTCATCAAATGCGCCGGCGGCTTCTGCGAAGACGGCTTCACCACTTTCGCCCAATTCAGCGGCAATGGCTGCGGCGGCAATGATGCTATCGCTTGCGGCTGCGGGTGTGCCTTCAGGGAAAGAGACTCCGGCAGAGTAAAGTGCTGCGGTCAAGCTGCCCAACAGGGCAACAGCGAGCAATGCCCCCAACTCATATGACACCTCTTCAACCGCACCGGCCATACCGGCCCGGTCAATCGGCGCGTTTCCAAGGATCGCAGCCGACGCCACGGAGAGTGCGGACCCGACGCCAAAGCCCATGATCACAAGACCAGCAATCAGCCATGGCAAGCCAATGCCGAAGCCAACAGCCGTGATGACGGCCGCGACGGAACACGTCGCCAGGCCACCGGCGATCAGAATGCGCAGGCCAATCTTGTGCAGATACGCGCCACCGATGAGGCTGAGCGGAATGCACGACACGGCGATGATCGACACAAGATATCCAGTTTCGATCGGCGAGAAGCCTTCAACGAGCTGGAACCGCTGCGTAGTGGTCAACTGGACACCAGCAATTGCAAAGAGTGCGAAAGCCGCTGCCAGAACACCAGACATCAGAGCCGGGTTCTTGAAGACAGAGAAGTCCAACAGTGGATATTCCAACTTCTTTTGACGGCGCACAAAGAGGAACGCAGCCACTACGGAAATGCCGATAGCCGCAAGACCAAACTCGACGTTCTTGCCTTGTGTGAGTTCTTTGATCGCTACCACAAAACCAGCCAGCATGAACATGGCTTGGGCCGACGAGATGAAGTCCCATTTTTTCGACGGATCAGCCTTTGCAGCAGGTGCAAGGACCAATGTGCCGACAATAGCGGCCAGGACGACCGGTACGTTGATCAAGAAGACCGAGCCCCACCAGAATTGGCCAAGAAGAAAACCGCCAACGATCGGGCCAAGGGCGGCACCAATGATGGCCAGCATTCCCCAGATCGCAAAGGCAAGGTTCTGTTCGCGCTGATCGGTGAAGGTAATCCGGATCAAAGCCAAAGTCGCGGGCATCATCATCGCAGCACCAATCGCAAGCAGCGCGCGTGCAAAGATCAAGATTTCCGGGGACGGGGCAAACGCCGCAATCGCACTGGCCGTACCAAAGATGGTCAGACCGATCAGGAAGGTTGTCTTGTGGCCAATACGGTCGCCAAGCGTCCCGGCTCCAAGCAGCAGACCGGCCATCACCAAGGGATAGGCGTTAATGATCCAGAGCAATTGACTCTGCGTTGCGCTCAGCTCTTGAGCGAGCGTTGGGAGAGCTGTGTAGAGGATTGAGTTGTCGAGGGTGATCAAAAGCAAGCCGGACGACACGACCAGAAGAAGCCACCACCGAGAGGGGTTCTTTTCGGACATAGCAAATTTCCATTTGTGAGAGTTCGGATGCATTACTATACAGTATATACTGTAAAGTAAAAATCAAAAATTTAGCCTGCCTCGGCCTCTGAACGCATCGTACTCTTCGAGCTAGTTTGGATGCACCTACGTAGGGCTGCGCGAGGTTTTGGTTCGCGACGAATTGCGCTCGTGTCGCAAACCGGTCATTCGCGATGTTGAGGAGTTTCGGTACTTAAAGCTAAAGTCAACTGTCGGATCATTGCTCCGATTGGAGTGAAAGTCTGTTTTTCGGTATTGAAGAAGCTACTGGTTTTTCACGTATTTCTGAGGTGCTTTTGTGATGCTGTTCACCTGCTCAAATTCCGGCGAGTGGATCATGGATCATCCTCGGCGCATATGACAATCATTGCATCCACCCGCCCTAGCGCTTGAACCAGTCGCACCGAAATATCATCAGTCCACTTGTTCACCTCTTGACCGGAGATCGACCGCTGGGGGTCGACAAAGGCCACCACAGAAAAACTCCGTCCGTTCTTCGTCATGGCCAACTCCAGTAGAAGCCCCTCCTTTTCCGTCAATGCTTGGGTGATGACCTGCCGAGCGATGTCTTGGCGCCGTTCTGCGGCCGAAACACCAGCCAACTCCGCCAATCCCTGGCGAAAGTCGGACAGGTACACGAACACCGCAATGAAGCACAGTACCAGAACGACCAAAGAGTCGCCGATCGGCGCGATTGGCGCCAGGATTCCATCCTCAAAATACCAGATCAGCAGCAATCCTGCCCCTGTCGCCACGGTGATCACGCCATCGAACAATGTCGCATTGGCTTCGAGTTTGAGGATGTCGCTTGTACGCTCGCTTTGCCGCCAGGCGGTATAGTGGAAGACCCACAGGATCGTGACGCATACCAGCATCAGAACTACGTAGACGACGATGGGTCTGTGATACAGTTCCGTCGGTGTCTCGCCGCTCAAATGGCCCACGATCTCACCGATGGCATTTACGGAGGCGAACAGGACCAAACCGAGCATCGTCAAGGCACGGAAAGTCGTAAATATGGACTCGTCAGCGCCATAGCCGAATGGACGCGCCCGATCAGGCTTCCGAAGCACGTTGAGGCTGACCCGAAGGGCGACCAACGCGGCAGCGCTGCCGATCAGGGCCAACAATCCGTCAACAAGGATCGCCTGGGAGTTTGACAAGATGAAGGTAGCCATCCCCGCGAGACCCATTCCCAGATTGCCGATCACGCTGACCCACAACGCGCGGCGTTCCGCCACTTCGGCAGCTCCTTTGAATTCCGTCATGTCGTGAGTCATCGAAGACATAGGTCTATTTCCGGAATATCTGTTCCAGTTCAGCAATCAAACCTACCCAGCCGTCTTCATCGAACGGCATCAGTTCCAGTGACTTGACGACAAGGAGAGACTGCAAAATTACAAAACGAAGCCGTGCCGGATTGTCCTGACCTTGCTGCAAGCCGAATCTCACCAATTTGTCTTCGACCCAGGCTCGGCTATCAGCGCGGTGCTTCTCAGTTTGCATCATCAAAAAGATCATCGCCGCGTCCTGGCGGGGTTTCTCGCGCTGACCCTCTAGTGTGGCTCTGAGAAATACCTCCAGTGACGCGCGCTCCAGTCCAGTGACTTTGGCGACCTCATCGCATTTGTCCTCCAACTCTCGTGTCCAACGTTCGAACAGCGCCTCGATCAGATTTTCTCTCGTACCGAAATTCGATTGGATCCCACCCTTGGTCACGCCTGCAGCGGTGGCCACGTTCCCAATCGAAAGAGCATGTGGCCCCTTGTCCAAAATTACGTCCAGCGCCGCATCAAGCAGGTCGTCCCGGCTCAGTTTCTTGTAACGTGCCATTGGCAATCCTCGCAGGTTTGGGACCTATTCCGCAGCAAGCCTTAGATTGGGCTCAGCCTCGCTGGTATTTACGTCGGAGACCGGCTGCTTTCTGCGCGGCGAAAACAGCAGGAAAATCGAAGGCAATGCGATCAGCGTGAACAAGGTGCCGAGACTGATACCCGCGACGATGACAATCCCGATGCTGTTTCGCGCCTCCGCGCCCGGACCTTCGACCAATAGCAACGGGATATGTCCTACGATGGTCGCAATGGTGGTCATCAGGATCGCCTGAAGCCGCGACTGTGCCCCTTCGATGATTGCTGCGACCCGATCCTTACCCTCTTCGATAAGACTATTGGCAAACTCGGTGATCAGGATGCCGTTCTTGGCCACCAGTCCGACGAGCGTGATGATTCCGATCTGTGAATAGATGTTGATCGAGGTCAGACCCAGAAAGGCGATCATCATTGCCGCCGACAAGGCCAGAGGCACCGAGCCCAACAGGATGATGAGCGGCAGGCGGAAGCTGTTGAACTGAACCACCAGCGCCAGATAGACGATAGCCAGAGACATCGCCATCGTCACGATCAGGCTGTTGCCCTCCTGTTTGATCTGGCGCGACACACCGGCATAGTCCAGCGTATATCCCGGCGGCAAGATTTCCGCTGCTGCCGTTTGAAGCACGGCAAGCCCCTGCGCCTTCGTTGTGCCCGGTACAACACCACCAGTGACGCGGAAGGCGCGTTGCTGATCGAATTTTCCGAGGGCCCGCGGCTGCGCGGTCACCCGGATCTGCGCAAGCGCCGTGAGCGGAACCAGCGTGCCATCGTTCAGTCGGATGCGCAGAGAGGCAAGCGCCGCTGCCTCTGACCGGAATTCCTGCGCAGCCATGGGAATGACCTGATAGGCGCGTCCATCCGCATCGAACCGGTTCACGTATCGGTCGGACAAAAGCGTCGATAGCTGGTTGGTGACGTCCCGACTGGTCAATCCGAGATCAGCCAGACGCTGATGATTGTAGTCCAACTGAACGATCGGAAGATCGGTCTTCAGATCGGTATCGACATAGAGAAACTTCCCGCTGTCGAACCCTGCGGCCAGAAAGGCATGGGCCAGTTCCTGCATTTCTTCATACGTGCCCGGGCCCTTGACCACGAGTTCAACGTCGAACTGCCCGGCCGTGGGAAGCGATGCGGGCAGGAAGGGCAGAACTTTCAGTTCGCCAAGGCCAACCAAAGCGCCATACAGCTGCGGCAGGATGGTGTTGACGTTTTGCTCACGCTCGAAGAAGTCCTTGAATTCGATTCCACCAAAGCCGCCTTCCTTGGTAATGATCTGCCAGAAACTGCCTGAGTCCGGCAGCGCCATTCCCAGATCCACCAACTTGTCCATGCCCGCGTTCACGGCTTCTAGCGAGCTTCCCGGTGCGGCTTGAATGACCACGTTGATGCTGCCCTGATCCTCGACCGGGGCCAGTTCCTTAGCGGAAAACATGTAGAACGGCACCACCAGGAGAGAAAACACCAGCGAGAAGACCAGGATCTGCCCCCGCCAGTTCAACAGCCGTCGCAGCAAGGCGCCATAGCCCTGAGCCAATCGGTCAAATCGCTTGTTGACCTTGCGTGTCAGCCAGGCCTCGTGCCCTTTGTCACTGGTGAGCGCGGCGCTCATCAGCGGTGACAGAACAACCGCGACAATGCCCGATACGGTTATGGCGGTTGCCATTGTAAAGGCGAATTCACGGAAGAGTGCGCCAGACAACCCAGCGGTGAAGCCGATGGGGACGAACACCGCCGCAAGCGTAAAGGTCATCGCAACAATGGGTTTGAACAGCTGGCGTGAGCTGATCAATGCCGCCTCGATCCCCGGCTTGCCCTGGCGCTTGTGGCGCGCGACATTTTCGACCACGACGATCGCGTCATCGACCACAAGGCCCACCGACAGCACAATCGCCAGAATGGTCAGAAGGTTGAGAGAGAATCCCATGGCCATCATGCCGATCATCGCGCCCAGAATGGACAGCGGGATCGCCACCAAAGGCACGATCGCCACACGAACCGAGCCCATCATAAACAGGATCACTGCTCCGACCAGAACCACGGTCTCAGCAAGCGTTTTAAAGATCTCGGTCAGCGCCGATCGCATATAGACCGTGCTGTCATAGACGATCGAAATCTCCAGACCGGCCGGCAAGCCCTTATTGACCTCTTCCAGCCGTTCATAGAGTTCGTCGCCTATAGCGATCTCATTGGCGCCGGGAAGCGGCCAGATCGACAGGAAAACCCGTTTTTCCAAGCCACTGCGCGCATCGACCGGAGCGGTATCCTCGCCCATTTCGATCCGAGCGACATCCGTGAGTTTCAACTGGTAACCATCCAGATTGCGCAACACCAGGCTGCGGAAATCCTCAGCCGTTTGCAGGCTCGCATTGGTCAGGATGTTCAGCTTCTGCTGACTGCCTTCCAGATTACCGACCGCAGCCACGAGATTATTGTTCTGAAGCGCTCCCATGACGTCGTCAGTGGACAGGTTGAAGGCGGCAAGCCGCGACAGATTCAGCCAGACACGCAGGGCCGGTTTGCGTCCGCCTTCCAGCCCGACCCGCTGTACGCCATCAATCGCCGACAAAACCGGCAATACATTGCGATCCAGATAATCGGTGATTTCGTGGCGCTGCCAATAGCTGGACGCCGCTGCAAGATAGAATGCTGCTGCAGCCCGGTCGGCTCGCTTGACCGACACGGCCGGATCGTCCGCGCCGGCGGGCAGTTCAGAGCGCACTTTGTTCAGTTCGGCCGACAGTTGCGCCAATGCCAGCGAACTGTCCTCGCCCAGCTTCAGCCAAGCGGTCACGGTGCTTTGACCTGCAACCGTTGTTGAATCGACGAAATCCAACCCCTGGATGGCGTTGGTCGCTTTCTCAATCGGATCGGTAATAAAACCCTGCACGACTTCCGCAGAGGCGCCGGTGAAGTGAGTATTCACTTCGATAGCCGCACTCTCCAGCACAGGGAACTGCACCACCGGCACCCGAGTGACGGCAAATATGCCCCCAAGCACCAGCACGAGGGCCACCACCATAGACAGAACTGGTTTGCGTACGAAAATTTCCATGATCTGAACTCCTTACCAGCCGCCATCATCTTTTGGTGCTTCGGGCAGATCATCGACCACATAGGTCAATACCCCCGGATACAGCTTGAACGAGCCGTCTGTGGCAACCAACAGGCCTTCTTCAAGACCGCCGCCGACAAGAACCTGGTCGCCTTGGTAATGCACGTCTGACACATCTCGCCTTGCAGCCCGGAAGGCGCCCTCCGCCTCTGCCGGTTCCAGCAGGTTTACGAACTGCCCATAGGCATCCGATTGCAGAGCGGCGACGGGCAGTCCGATAACATCCAGTGTTTCACCGAGCGTCACCGTCACCTCGACAAAGGCGCCATGTGCTGCGGCTTCATCCAATCCAATCACCAGCGCGCGATACAGCCTAGTTCTCGAACCGGATGCGACGGCTTCATCACGGGACACCACCTGACCCTCCACAGTATTTACGCGGCCGACGCTCACACCAACGGGGGACCCGATTGGCAATGTCCCAAGGAACTGGGGAAGGCGGAAATCTACCCAAACTGCTTCTCGCCGGTCGGTGATCTCAGTGATCTCGGTGCCGATGGTCAAATACTGCCCGACTTTCAGGTTGCCCGGACGGGTCATTCCGCCGAACGGCGCGCGGGTTGTCTTTTGCTCGATCGTCTGCTCGATCACAGCAACCGTTGAGAGAGCCATGTCGTAGGAGGCTTGCGCACTATCCAGTCGCGCTTCGTTGGCGTGTCCTGCCTTGAACAGCTTTTTGATGCGATCCAGATCCAGGCGCGCCAGTTCCACCTGCGCCTGCGCGCCTTTCAGACGAGCCTCTTCTTCCGCGATGTCGAGTTGAACCAGGAGTTGTCCGGCCTCGACGGCTTCACCAGGCTGGAAGCCCACCTGCGCAATCTGCCCAGCATGCTGACTTCGCACAACGACACGATCCGGCACAACCACTTCTCCGGAAAGCTGCATATCGGGCGAATATTGCGACAACGAAGTCGTGATAGCTTCGACGGATTCGGAGTGTTCGGGATAGCTCTCGGCCGCAGCGATTTCCGCGGTGATCTGTGAGAACTTGAAATAGCCCAGTCCGCCGATCACGGCAGCCAGGACGACGACCAGAACGGTCGAGCGCAAAAAGGACATAAGTTCAACTTTAATAAAGAGGGCAAGGGCTAAGACCCTCGGCGCTGCTTAATTAAATACGATCATATTTAAAAAATTTCAAGCATTTTTTTTCGCCAATGCTGTCGACCTTTCGGCTCCCTTCGCGTCAGGCAAAGCAGACGTTCAGCTTGGAGATGCCAAGGTCTTGGATGGGCTCGCTCCTGCAGTTCGCGGCATACTCCAGGAACGACCGCTTCTGATCCGTGGTCGAAGATTTGCCGCGTCAGACCTTCGACAGCCGGCGCAGATCGCAGGCACCGGACAGCGGAGCGCGGCCTGATTGGGGAAAAAGCGCTTCAAGCCGTCAAGAGCGGGTGAAGCCCAACCGAACAATATCGCCGATTTGATTTGACGACCGGCCGCAAACACCGGGTCAGCCGATTTTCGGGTCCAGACCGCCGTCCCTGTACCGCGCCGCCATTTCGGCGAGCGTTGCGATCCGCTTGATCTTGGAGGCCTGTCCGGCGGTGTTGAATTCCTGAAGCCGCTGTTTGCACAGCGCCTGCATGGCCTCCATCGCCGGCTTCAGATATTTTCTCGGATCGAATTCGCCGGGCTGTTCGAACAGCACACGGCGAATTTGCCCCGTCATGGCCAGCCGGTTGTCCGTATCGATATTGATCTTGCGGACGCCATGGCGGATGCCCCGCTGGATCTCTGCGACCGGCACGCCCCAGGTCGGTCTGATCTCGCCGCCGAACCGGTTGATGATGTCTCGCAGCTCCTGCGGCACGGAGGACGACCCGTGCATGACGAGATGGGTATCGGGCAGTTTTTGATGGATCCGTTCGATGACGTGCATGGCGAGGACATCCCCGTCCGGCGCGCGCGAGAACTTGTAGGCCCCGTGCGATGTGCCCATCGCGACCGCGAGGGCGTCGACTTTCGTTTCCGCGACGAATCTGGCAGCTTCGTCCGGGTCGGTCAGGAGCTGGTCCCTGGAGAGTTTTCCTTCCGCCCCGTGCCCGTCCTCCTTCTCGCCCTCGCCGGTCTCCAGAGACCCGAGCACACCCAGTTCGCCTTCGACCGATATTCCTCCCAGGTGGGCCATTCTTGTCACCGTCGCGGTCACATCGACATTGTAGTCCCAGTCGGCGGGGGTCTTGCCGTCGGCCTTCAGGGATCCGTCCATCATCACGCTCGTGAACCCCGCCTGAATGGCCGTCATGCAGGTCGCCGGTTCGTTGCCGTGATCGAGATGGACGCAGACGGGAATCTGCGGATGGATTTCGGTGACCGCGTCCATCATGTGGCGCAGCATCACGTCGTTTGCATAGGAACGGGCACCGCGCGACGCCTGGATGATCACCGGCGCGTCAACCGCGCTGGCCGCCGCCATGATGGCAAGGGCCTGCTCCATATTGTTGATGTTGAAAGCCGGCACGCCGTAATCGTGTTCGGCGGCATGATCGAGGAGTTGGCGAAGGGTGATGCGGGCCATGGTCTGTCCTGTTTTGCATTGTTCAGCGCGTCTCGGCACCAGGGATCTCGCGAAGATCCATGTCGATTCCGGCCTGCATTCGACCATTCAGCAGATTGTTTGAACGATGCTGAAGCGGCGGAAAATGGCACATTGTCGAAGGCCCGGCGTCACCCGGTCTCCCGCACCTGCCGATGGGAGACCGGTCGGCAGGAGGCGCGTCGGCCGCTATCGGGAGATTGACGTCCCCTTCAAGCGCCTGCCTGATTGGCGGGGGGGGACCCCGACCGGTCCTTGGATGTCAAACGATCGAAAGTCCGCAACCGGACAAGCGGCCATCGGATCCGTTGAGATCGATGACCGCCCCCGGACATTATCTGAATTCGAACGCCTCGACGTGAATGGATTTGCGCTTCACGCCCTCTTTCTTGAGGTCTTTCATGAGCCCGCCGACCATCGGCCCGGGTCCGCAGATAAAGAATTCATAGTCGGTGAGCTGGCCGGGCAGCCTCTCCCTGGCGGCATCAATGCGCGCGAAGTCGCCTTTGTCGGAAAACAGCGGATAGAGCGTTACATTCTCCCGCTCCGCCGCAATCGCCTCGAGTTCGTCGAGGAAAATCGCTTCCTCCCTGTTGCGGGCCGCATAGGCGAAGTGGATGTCCCGGTCGTCTGCTTCATCCATCGCCCGGAGTTTCGACAGGAACGGCGTCAGGCCGATACCCCCGGCGATCCAGACCTGCTTCCGGCATTCCGCCTTTGAGGCGTCGAACCGGCCGTAGGGTCCGCGCACGATCACTTCGCCGCCCGGTTGCAACTCTTCGCGGACCTTCCTCGTCCAGTCGCCAAGAACTTTCATGGTGAACCGCAGACGGTCTTCGCCCGGGGCGCTGGAGATGGTGAAGGGGTGCGGCTCCGACCAGCCCTTGCCCTGAATTTCGACAAACGCAAACTGGCCGGGCTTGAATGTCAGCATGTCGCCGACCGGTTTCAGGACCACTTCGGTCGCCCGTTCCAGCGAATTCACGGCCTCGATCGTGAAGCGCTTCGCCGTGCGTTTGTTCATGCCGAACAGGGTGTAGACGAGCGCGACGGTCCCGATCAGTGCCGCCAGGATCAGGACGATACCGGAGGCGCTGAACCGCTCATAAAAGATGCCGGGCGCATTCATGAAGTGCCCGATCACCAGGATATAGACCAGGGCCATGACCTTGTGCGGATTGCGCCAGCGGGAATAGCTGATTTTCCGGTTCAGCGCGACGAACAGACCGATCACCAGGAGAACCATGGATGCCATGCCGATCTGTGCGGAGGGAAAGGTCGAATTGAGGACCGGGTCGACCCCGGCCGGCAGGTCCTTGGGGATGCTGAAGAAGTGCACGAGCGCAAACACCGCCGTGAACGTGCCCGCGACGCGGTGGACCTGATACATGCGGTCCAGTCCTCCGAACATTTCCTCGAAGATGTCGAGCCTCGTTGCCAGCACCACCGAGCAGGTCATCAGCAAAAAGCCGATGCCGCCCAGGAGTGTTGAAAAGGTTGTTCTCAGGGAATGTTGCTCCGGCACGAAGGCGAGATGCAACACGACGAAAACTGCAATGAGCGCGATGATGGCGTTGATGCCTTGTAGACGCAGCATGATCCCGCCTCCTTTCCGGACTTATTTGT
>Ga0207422_1002923_pt1 | contig 19446 bp, 16 predicted proteins | sample MarCyaLeptolynsp_FD_187757 | JGI IMG/M metagenome (GOLD analysis project Ga0207422, IMG submission 187757) | Marine cyanobacterial communities from Panama - species 1 Leptolyngbya sp. (SPAdes) | ecosystem: Environmental > Aquatic > Marine > Unclassified | place: Panama: Panama City | collected...
AGACCACTGTCGGCAATGGCCTGCTGCATCGAGATGTAGTTGTAGGCGGCGCCGTCACCCATGCGGCCGGCGCCGGCCTCGCGCACGGGCGGATCGAGCGGCGGGCGCTCCCCTAGTTGCGTGCGTTCAATATAGGACAATATTCCGGCTGCGGCCGAGAGTTCCGCCCGGCTGAACATTCCATATCCGTCGAGCGTCTTCACGCCGAAATACTGGCCCAGCCGGTCGCTGGCGGTGGAACTGTCGAAAAAAGCGCGCGGAACCGGCGACAAAGCGCTGCCCGACTGCTCCGCGATGATGCGGAGCTCGCTTTCCTGCAGCAGCGTGTCGGCGAGGATCAGTTCGCGGGGCCACACCTGCGCGAGATCGGCGGCCAGGCGTTGCTGGTCCGTCTCTGAGACCTGGAATGAGCCCGTCGACATGTCGATCCAGGCGAGACCGAACACGGCATCATTGCCCAAAGAGCCGCCCTTCAAACGGGTCAGCGCCATCAGATAGTTGTTCGCCCCCGCGTCCAGAAGCCGTTCTTCGGTGAGCGTTCCCGGAGTGACCAGCCGCACCACGTCCCGGCGCACCACGGATTTCGATCCGCGCTTCTTTGCTTCGGCGGGGTCTTCGGTCTGTTCGCAGACGGAAACCCTGTGTCCCTTGGCGATGAGTTTTTGCAGGTAGTCGTCTGCGGCATGAACCGGTACGCCGCACATCGGAATGTCGGCGCCCTGGTGCTTGCCGCGCTTGGTGAGCGTGATGCCGAGGGCCTGGGAGGCAACTTCGGCGTCGTCGAAAAACAGTTCGTAGAAGTCGCCCATCCGATAAAACAGCAGGCTGTCCGGATTGGCGGTCTTGATCTCCATAAACTGTGCCATCATCGGCGTGACCTTCTGGTCTGCCGGGGCGATTTTCTGCGCGCTCTGTTCACTCATGTGAAATACGTAGCAAACCTTGGCGGCCATTCCACAAAAGGGGTATGCCATCTTGGCTTGAGGCTTCATTTTCCAGGGGATAAGGTCGGGACCCCGCCTCATCAAGAAGAGCGACGAAGAGGAAACGCCCGCGCCATGTCCACCGATAAGTCTTCGCCGAAAACAAGCATCAGTTTTACCGACCAGGAAGCGCTGCAATTTCACCAGCAGGGCCGCCCGGGAAAACTGGAAGTCACCCCGACCAAGCCGATGGCGACGCAGCGCGATCTGTCGCTCGCCTATTCGCCGGGCGTGGCGGTGCCGGTGCTGGCAATTGCGGAAGATCCAAGCCGGGCCTACGACTACACCACGAAGGGAAATCTCGTTGCCGTGATTTCGAACGGCTCCGCCATTCTGGGTCTCGGCAATCTCGGCGCGCTTGCCTCCAAGCCGGTCATGGAGGGCAAGTCGGTTCTCTTCAAACGCTTTGCCGATGTCGATTCGATCGATCTGGAAGTCGAAACCCAGGACGTGGAAGAGTTCATCAATTCCGTCCGTTATCTCGGCCCTTCCTTCGGCGGGATCAACCTGGAGGACATCAAGGCTCCGGACTGTTTCATCATCGAGCAGCGCCTGCGTGAGCTGATGGACATTCCCGTCTTTCATGACGACCAGCACGGCACGGCGATCATAGCTGCTGCCGGATTGTTCAACGCGCTGCACCTGACCGGCCGGGACATGAAAACGACGAAAGTCGTCTGCAACGGCGCAGGAGCCGCGGGCATCGCCTGCATCGAACTCGTCAAGGCGATGGGCATTCCGCACGACAACATCACCCTGTGTGACACCAAGGGCGTGATCTACAAGGGCCGTACCGAAGGCATGAACCAGTGGAAATCCGCTCATGCCATCGAGACCTCGGACCGTTCGCTCTATGATGCGATGAAGGGTGCGGACGTTTTCTTCGGTGTCTCGGTCAAGGGCGCTCTGACACCGGACATGCTGCGTGTCATGGCACCCAACCCTGTCATCTTTGCCATGGCGAACCCCGATCCGGAAATTACGCCGGAAGAGGCCGCCGCTGTGCGGGACGATGCCATCGTTGCAACCGGCCGGTCGGACTATCCGAACCAGGTCAACAACGTGCTTGGCTTCCCTTATATTTTCCGCGGCGCGCTCGACGTCCACGCGACTACGATTAACGACGAGATGAAGGTCGCCTGTGCCCAGGCGCTTGCGCAGCTCGCCCGCGAGGAAGTGCCGGACGAGGTCGCCGCCGCCTATCGTGGCAACCGGCCGAAATTCGGCCCAGAATACATCATTCCGGTGCCGTTCGACCCGCGCCTGATCCACGCCATTCCGCCGGCGGTCGCCCAGGCGGCAATGGATTCAGGCGTCGCCAAGCGTCCGATTGTGGACATGGAAGCCTACAAGCTCCAGCTCTCGGCGCGCCGCGACCCGATTGCCGGCACGCTGCAGCGGATTTTCAGCAAGGTGCGCCAGCAGCCGAAACGCGTAGTATTTGCGGAAGGCGAGGAAGAGCCGGTGATCCGGGCCGCAGCGGCCTTCGCGGGACAGGGCCTCGGTGAGGCAATCCTCATCGGCCGGGAGGACGAAATCGCGAACATGGCGCACCAGGCCGGCGTCGATATCGACCGCCCCGGCATTTCCATTCAAAATGCGCGCCTGTCAGACCGCAACGCGGACTACGCGCAATATCTCTACGGCCGCCTTCAGCGGCGCGGATATCTGCTGCGCGACTGCCAGCGCATGGTCAATAACGACCGGAATTACTGGGGCGCAATCATGGTTGCCCGAGGTGATGCCGATGCCATGGTCACCGGTCTGACGCGGAACTATTCCGTTGCCCTCGACACGGTAAAGGCGACAATCGACCCCAAGCCAGGCCACAGGGTCATCGGCGTGTCACTTGCTCTTGTCCGTGGTCGCAACGTCGTGATCGCCGATACCGCCGTCATCGACATGCCCAATTCGGAAGAGCTGGCCGATATTGCCGAAGAAGCCGCCCATGTTGCGCGCAAACTCGGTTACGAGCCGCGTGTTGCCATGCTGGCCTATTCCACTTTTGGCCATCCGCGCGGCGAGCGCTCCGAAAAAGTCATCGAGGCGGTCAAGATCCTGGATCGACGCCGCGTCGATTTCGAATATGACGGTGACATGGCCGCGGACGTCGCCCTGAACATGGACCGGATGGCCGCCTATCCGTTCTGCCGTTTGTCAGGGCCCGCCAATGTCCTGGTCATGCCCGCCTTCCACTCCGCATCGATCTCCACCAAGATGCTGCAGGAACTGGGCGGTGCGACCGTCATCGGCCCTCTCCTGACCGGCTTCGACAAATCCATCCAGATCCTTCCCATCGGCGCAAAGGACAGCGACATCGTCAACATGGCCGCAATCGCCGCCTACAACGTGTCGTGAGGGTTTTGCACGGCTCGGACTTTTCTTGTTCTCCGATCCCGGGTCTCTTTCTAGAAATTCCGGACGACGTTGGAGGAGAGACTATCCGGCCATTTCGGCTTCACGCACGGCAAGTTCGATTTCATCGATAAGACCCTGCTCCAGGCCGAGACGTGCGGCCAGCATCTGCAGGTAGGCGCGTTCGGCCGGGTGGTCGGGATCGATTGCAAGGCGGGAAGCTGCGTAGATTTCTGCTGCCGTTTCCGGGCAGGTTGCACTTGCAACGACCTTGTCCAGGTCGAGCGGTGATCTCAACTCGTCCATCAGGAAGGCCTTGGCTTCGCTGTCGAGGCCGGCTTCGTCGATCTTGGCAAAGATCCGGTCCTGTTCCTCGCGGTCGATATGCCCGTCGGCCTTGGCCGCGGAGACCATCGCTGTCAACAGCGCGACCGCAAAGGCATTTTCCCCGCCCGGTTGCTGCGCCGGGTCGAAAGCGGTGCCGCGCGGCGCTTCGAGCGGGATCGGCTCGTCCTGGGGATATTGCGGCCGCGGCGCGTTCTGCTGGTTGGCCTTGTGGCCCTGGTAGGCCTTGTAGGCGAGGCCCGCCACCAGTGCGAGACCGCCATAGGTCACGGCCTTCTTGCCCATCTTGCGGCCCGATTTCGAGCCGAGCATCAGGCCGGCGAGACCGCCGAGCGCAAGGCCGCCGCCTTGAGAAGACAGAAAATCCTTGCCCTGGGACAGCAGATCGCCCGAGCCGCCACCGCGTTGCGCGCCGCTCTGGCCGCCATACTGATTGCCGGACTGGCCACCGAGAAACTGGTCCAGCAAGGATTTTGCATCAAACATGAATTGCTCCCTCAAACGGCCCCTTCCGGGGCAAATCACAATTGCCCTATCAGATGGTGCTTTCTTCAAGGCACGCAAGTTTGCGTTACACTTGCATACAAAGAAAAGCCTCTAACCCAACGGCAAAAAGTTGTCGTCCTTGAGCGTTTCCATTGCGATGGAGGAGCGCACATGCTGCACGGCCTCCTGGGGCAGAAGATCGTCGTTGATGATCCGGCTGAGTTTCTTCAGGTCCGGAACCACGATCTTGAGCATGTAGTCTACGTCGCCGGTGAGCGTATAGGCTTCCTGCACTTCCGGCATCGCCGTGACCATGTTCCGGAACTTGCGGGCGTTCTCCCGGCTGTGCGCGCCAAGCGTGACACCGACATAGGCGGTCACTCTCAGCCCGAGCGCTTCCGGGTCAAGGGCTGCCCGGTAGCGCCGGATCACGCCTGCCTCTTCCAGCTTCTGGCGGCGGCGAGAGACCTGACTTGCCGACAGACCAATCAAGTCGCCCAACTCCGCATTCGTCAGCGCGGCGTTTTCCTGCAAGGCGGTCAGGAGTTTCAAATCAAAGCCATCCCACGCACCAGTCATGCATCACTTCCTGTCTTCATGCACTTTTCATGCAAAACAATACGCAAATTCACGTGAATTGCACACACCCTGCGCGTTGTTTCGGGCACTCTTTCCTGAACAAAGCCCATTTGAAGGAGAGACGTCATGGGACCGTTCCCGCACAACGCGCCGCCAGTCCAGATCACGCCGCAGAATCCGGCGGGAACCGACGGTTTCGAATTCGTCGAATTCGCCCATCCGGAACCGGAAAAGCTCGACGCGCTGTTCCGGAAAATGGGCTATGTGCCGGTCGCGAAGCACAAGACCCGGAACATCACGCTCTATCGCCAGGGCGATATCACCTACGTCCTGAATGCAGAGCCCGGCACCCACGGCATGAGTTTCGTTGAAGAACACGGTCCGTGCGCACCGGCCATGGCCTGGCGCGTTGTCGATGCACAGCACGCCTTCGATCATGCCGTTGCCAATGGTGCAACGCCCTATGAGGTTGACGACAAGACGCTGGATGTGCCCGCTATCGTCGGTATTGGTGGGTCGCTGCTTTATTTCGTAGACAGCTATGGTGACAAGGGATCCGCGTATTCGGAGGAATTCGACTGGCTTGGTGAACCCAATCCCAAGCCGGAAGGCGTCGGTTTCTACTATCTCGACCACCTGACCCACAATGTCTATCGCGGCAACATGGACACGTGGTGGGACTTTTACCGCACGCTGTTCAACTTCAGACAGATCCATTTCTTCGACATTGACGGGCGGATCACCGGCCTCGTCAGCCGCGCGATCACCAGCCCCTGTGGCAAGATCCGCATCCCGCTGAACGAATCCAAGGACGATACGAGCCAGATCGAAGAATATCTGAAGAAGTATCGCGGCGAAGGCATCCAGCACATCGCGGTTGGAACCGACAACATCTATGACAGCACCGACGAGCTGGCGGGCAATGACCTGAAATTTATGCCGGGACCTCCGGAGACCTATTATGAAATGTCCCACGACAGGGTCCATGGCCACAATGAACCGCTGGAACGAATGAAGCAGCACGGCATCCTGATCGATGGTGAAGGGGTCATCGACGGCGGCATGACAAAAATTCTTTTGCAGATTTTCTCAAAGACCGTGATCGGGCCGATTTTCTTCGAGTTCATCCAGCGCAAGGGCGACGAGGGCTTCGGCGAAGGCAACTTCCGCGCGCTCTTTGAGTCAATCGAGGAGGATCAGATCCGTCGCGGCATCCTGAAAACGGAAGCTGCTGAATAGGGCACCACCCATTCCTGCAGCTGGTCGTCGGACAACAGGCCGCTCCCTTTCCAGGTGGCGGCCTGTCTGCCTTTAAATGAACCGCTCAAGGCCGTCCCAGCGCCACAATTGCCTACAACCCCGTGTTGACTAAGTGATTGTATTTAAAATATTTTTTGGAGCGAATTACTGTTATCAAATAGCTAAGTAGCTGATTCTTTTTGTGTTTTTAAATCGCGTCTTATGCACGAATTATTTTTTTGAATTTTTTTCGATTTTTCGTGGAAGAACAATGGCCTCGGTGGGTTTTACAGACAGAGGTTGCCGTGAGGCCCTCTGTTGCATTGTCTAAGCACACTAACTTTCACCTCCGCGTTCGCGCGGAGGCTTTTTTTTGCCAGAAGCAGATTCACATCGCCACAAGCCGGATGTCCTTCAACCCCCGACTTTGGCTTCCAGCACGTCCCAGACCATCGCAGCAACATCCGGTCCGCCTAGATTGCGGATGGCGCGGATGCCGGTCGGAGCAGTGACGTTGATCTCGGTCAGCATGCCGTCGATGACATCGATCCCGACCAGGATGAGCCCCTTCTCCTTGAGTGACGGACCGAGGCGGGCGCAGATCTCGCGTTCTCTTTCGGTCAGGTCGCTGTCGGTCGGCGCGCCGCCGCGCACCATATTGGATCGCAGATCACCTGCCGCCGGAACACGGTTGACCGCACCGGCGAATGCGCCGTCCACCAGAAGGATACGCTTGTCGCCGTGCTTCACGTTGGGCAGGAACTGCTGGATGACCCAGGGCTCGCGGAAGGTGGCGTCGAAAAAATCGTAAAGGGAGCCGTAGTTCAGATCATCCCGCGTGATCCTGAAAACAGCCGCGCCGCCGTGACCGAAGAGCGGCTTCATAACGATGTCGCCGTATTCCTCGCGGAAGAGATCGATCTCGGCCCTGTCCTTGGTGATGAGCGTCGGCGGCATCAGGTCGGCAAAGTCGGTGACGAACAACTTTTCCGGCGCATTGCGAACCTCGCCCGGATCATTCACCACCAGCGTTTCGGGGTGAATTTTCTCCAGGATATGCGTTGCCGCGATATAGGACAGGTCAAAGGGCGGGTCCTGGCGCATCAGGACGACATCCATCTCGCGCATGTCCAAGCGCGTTCGTTCACCAAGCGTGAAGTGATTGCCTTTCTCGTCGCGCACCTCGACCGGTTCCAGTCCGCAGTAGACCTCGTCGCCGCGCAGCGCCAGCCGGTCGGGCGTGTAGTGATAGAGCGCATGGCCGCGCGCCTGCGCTTCCAGCATCATTGCGAAGGCGCTGTCGCCAGCAATGTTGATTGACGAGATATGGTCCATCTGGACCGCTACTTTCAAAGCCATGAGGCAACTCCCGGCGGGTGCGCTCGAAAAAGCGCAAAGGGATTATAGATCGGTTGGTCCAGATATGCGGTGGCAATGCCGCTTTGTCCAGTGGGAGAAGGGCGACACCTGCCCCAGGCCGCCGGTTCCCGCCTTGGAGGTGTGTCCTTCGTGGCCGTGCTCTCGCGCTTCCCCAGAATGAGGGGACCTTGGCGGAACGGTTGTTGGGTCCGGCGGTGGATTTGCGAAGGCTTCATCTGAATGCCTCACGTTCTCCTTTGATCATCCCGGGCACAGCCCGGTGGAGATTGCCCCCCGATCTACTCCCAGGCCTCGAAGGCGTTTTCGATCCGTTCGGGCAAGGTCCAGGGACGGATGATGACAACGTCGAACCGGAGCGTGAAAAAACCGGCTTTGGGGTGCTCTGATACGAAGATCTTCGCCGCCCGCGTAATCCGTTTTTGACTGGCTGGGGTGACGGCATCCATGGCCGCCTCACGGGTCTTGCGGGCCTTGACCTCGACAAAGGCGACGGTCTTGCGTTTCTTCACGATCAGATCGATTTCGCCGGCCCTGGTCTTGTAGCGCCTCTTCAGGATACGCCAGCCGGTAAGCCGTAAAAACCAGGCGGCCCGACTTTCCGCTGACAGTCCCAGCGCGTGCGCCTTGCGGCGGGTTTCCGATTTCTCCCTGGAGCGCGCCAAGATCAGCGGTCTCCCGATTTCAGGTCAAGCGCGCGCTTGTAGACCTCGCCGCGATCAAGTCCGGTCGCCTTGGCAACCTTCTTGGCTGCGGCGCTCACAGGCATGTCTTCAAGCGCTGCAGCAAGCAGCGCGTCCAGATCAGAGGCATCGGCCTCGGGCCGCTCTTCCGGCGGGGCCACGAGAATGACAATCTCCCCCTTCACCGGAGCGCCTTCGAACCGTGATGCGAGTTCGCTCAAGGTGCCGCGTTCAAAAGTCTCGAAGCGTTTGGTCAGTTCCCGGGCAACCACGGCCTCGCGCGTACCGCCGAGCAGTTCAGCCATCGTTTCCAGCGTTGCGCCCGTGCGATGCGGGGACTCGAAAAAGACAAGTGTTGCCGGCACCTTTGCCAGATCCTCGAGCCGTTTGGATTTCGGGCCGCCCTTTTGCGGTAAAAAACCTGCGAAAAGCACGGTGTCGCTTGGCAGGCCGGAAGCGACCAGACCGGCGAGCGGGGCGGAAGCGCCCGGGATCGGGACCACCTTGAAGCCTGCCTCAAGTACGCCGCGTACAAGGCGGTAACCGGGATCGGACACCAGAGGCGTCCCGGCATCGGACACGAGCGCGACCGCCTTCCCGGCTTCAAGCTCGGCCAGGATCTTTGGCCGCTGCTTTTCCGCATTGTGCTCGTGATAGGGCATCAGGGGCGTTTTCAGCCCAAATTTCTGCGTCAGGGTCGCGGTCACGCGGGTGTCTTCGCAGGCAATGATGCTACTGGCTGCAAGGGTTTCCAGGCCCCGGACCGTGATGTCTCCAAGATTGCCGATCGGAGTCGAGACGATATAGAGCGCCGGTTCCAGATTGGGTGCGGTGAAAGCGTGCTCGGACAGGCTGAAACGATTCCCTTCCGAACGTGTGTCGGTCTCCATGAAAGCTCCCATCAATCCCCGCCGGACAGCGTCTCTTGTCCTGCGCTAACCGCAGCAGAACGCCGTTGCAAGGTAAATCCACTGTTCATCACACGGGTATGCCACCGAAAAGCCGCTAAAACTGGACATTCTCCCGGCGAATACGTAAGTCTTCCCGATAGTGGAAAAATAACAATGGCAAGTGCAATGCGGGGCAAGACCGGACAGCAACAGAGGCGCCAGTTCCTGAAAACGGCTCTGGTTTGCAGCAGCGCCTTTGCGCTCACGGGATGTCTCGGGTCTTCGCTCGGATCGCTGCCCGGCGACCAGGTGCAGCCAACCGCTCAGCCACAGACAACCGGCGAAGTAATCGGCACCGGAAGCGTTCGCGTCGGCTTGCTGCTGCCGCTGGGAAGCACGGGCGGCAGCGCCTCCATCGGCACGGTTTTCAAGAATTCCGCCGCGCTGGCACTGCAGAATTTCCCGAATGCGGATGTGCAGTTGCTGGTGAAGGATACAGGCGGATCGTCCGAAGGCGGGCGGGCGGCCGCGCAGGCGGCCATCTCGGAAGGCGCGGAGCTGATCCTCGGACCCGTTTTTGGGCCTGCCGTTTCGGGTGCCGCGACAGCGGCGCGTGCGGCGGGCATTCCGGTGATCGCGTTCTCGACGGATACGTCGGTCGCCACGCGCGGCGTCTATCTCCTCAGCTTCCTGCCCGAAACCGACGTCAAGCGCATCATCGGTTATGCCAACAGTCAGCAGAAACGCTCCTACGCGGCGCTGATCCCCGAGGACACCTATGGTGCAGTCGTCGAGGCGGCATTCCGTCAGGAAGTCGGCCGCGGCGCGGGACGGATCGCAACCATTCAACGCTACAAGGCGACTGGTTCGGACACTTCCGACCTTGTCGCTAAAGCGGCTGCGTTGAAATCCGTCATCAACAGCATCGACGCCCTGTTCGTTCCGGCGGGTGGCAACGTGCCGCCGCTGGTCGTGCAGACGCTTACCAGCCAGGGAGCAAATTTCGGTAACATCAAGCTGCTTGGCTCCGGCCAGTGGAATTCGGCGCAGCTCAAGAACAGCCCTTCGCTAGCCGGCGCCTGGTTCGCCGGCCCCGAGGACAAGGGCTTCCAGGGCTTTGCACAGCGCTATCAGAGCACATACGGCACACCGCCGCCGCGCAACGCGAGTCTTGTCTATGATGGCGTGACCCTTGCCGCCGGTTTGATCCGGTCCGCCGGACCGCAGCGGTTTCAGCAGCGCATCCTGACCAACCGCGATGGTTTCATCGGCATCGACGGCCTGTTCCGCTTCACCAACAACGGACTCAACGAACGTGGTCTCGCCGTTTATCAGATCACGGGACGCGGCACCGAGGTGGTTTCGCCAGCGCCGCGGGATTTCCGCACCGGTTTCTGATAAACCTGCCCTTCCATGAGGAGTGCATTGATGCTGAACGGCAAAGCCATTGTCCTGATCATCAGCGGCGGCATTGCCGCGTACAAGTCACTTGATCTGATCCGGCGGCTCAAGGAACGCGGCGCGCGTGTGATCCCGGTCATGACGGACGGCGCACGGGAATTCGTGACGCCGCTTGCCGTTGGCGCGCTGTCTGCCGAGAACGTCTTCACCGACCTCTTCGACCGGGAAGCAGAGCACGATGTCGGGCATATCCGCCTTGCCCGCGATCACGATCTGATCCTGATTGCTCCTGCAACCGCCAATCTCCTGGCCAAGATGGTTCATGGCATTGCAGATGATCTGGCCACAGCGGTGCTGCTTGCAACGAACAAGCCGGTTCTGGCCGCCCCGGCCATGAACCCGAAGATGTGGCAGAACCCGGCGACCTTGCGCAACGTGGCCAAACTGGAAGAGCGTGGTATCCGGTTTGTCGGTCCGGCAAGCGGCGAGATGGCTGAAAAGGGCGAGGCCGGCATTGGACGGATGAGCGAACCGCTGGAGATCGTTGCCGCCACCGAGGCACTCTTCAGAGATCAGGCCATGCGGCACGCCGGTCTTCCGCTTGCCGGGAAACACGTCCTGATAACCTCCGGTCCGACACATGAGCCGATTGATCCGGTGCGCTACATCGCCAACCGTTCATCCGGCAAGCAGGGCCACGCGCTTGCGCGCGCGGCATTCGATGCAGGCGCGCGCGTCACGCTGGTGTCCGGGCCGGTCGAATTGCCTGACCCGGCCAACGTCGAGACGGTGCACGTTGAAACGGCTGCGGAGATGCTCAAGGCTGTTGAAGCCAATCTTCCCGCGGATATTGCCATCATGGCCGCGGCCGTCGCCGACTGGAGGGTTGCTGCGGAAGGGTCCCAGAAGATCAAGAAGGACGGAAGCGGCCAACCGCCCGCACTTGCACTGGTCGAGAACCCGGACATACTGGCAACGATCGGTCACCACGAGAGCCTGCGGCCGCGGTTACTGATCGGTTTTGCCGCCGAAACGCAAAACCTGATTGACAACGCACGCGCCAAACTGGACCGCAAGAACGCCGACTGGATCATAGCCAACGATGTCAGTCCCGAGACAGGCATCATGGGCGGCGATGCCAACACCATCCGTCTGGTCAGCAAGTCCGGCGTCGAGGACTGGCCGGAAATGAACAAGTCCGACGTCGCCCGCCGGATCATCGAACGGGCCGCGCAGGAGATGAGCGACGATGCGGCCTCATAAAGCAGCGCCAACGTGGACTCTTCCCCTCAGCCATTCCCGCACTTGATCCGGCAATCCATACCCTTGCCTTTCTGCCCCGAAAGGCCGTGCGGCCGGAAACGCGGCGGCATGGATGCCATGGTCAAGCCATGGAATGACGTCAGAGGAGATAGGGGGACTTTTCCGGACGGGATTCATCTGACACTGCCTCATCCTGAGGTACGAAGTGCAGCGGAGCCTCGAAGGATGGGCCGCGCACTCTGAGCATGCCGCGCATCCTTCGAGACAGGCCTGCGGCCTTCCTCAGGATGAGGCTGTTCAAGCCTGATTGTATAGCGCCTGGGGTGCTGAGGAACTGGCCGGCCTGCTCATTCCTCACGTCGATAACAGGAAGGAAGGTCTGTCCTTTCGCCACGCTCACGCTGCGAAGCGGAAGTAACTCATGCTGATGGAGCCGTATTCGTAACTCCGATGCAATCGTTCGGCCGTTGCCTCTTCACCGGCAGCACCAAAGGGGAAGAACAGCGGCAATAGATGCTCTTCCGTCGGGTGGTTGCGCCGGAAGTCCGGGGCTGTTTCAAGATCCTTGAAGTAGTCGATCGAACCCGTCTTCAGGCCTTCTTCCAGCCAGTGGTCGAACTTTTCGGCCCAGTCAGGTGCGCTGGATCCCTGCGGCCTGATATCGCGCAGATTGTGTGTCGTGCTGCCCGAACCGACAATCAGGACGCCCTTTTCGCGAAGCGGTGCCACTGCCCTGCCGAGCCGGTAGATGCTTTCCGGCGTGCTGCCATTCGGCAGGGAGAGCGCCGTGACAGGAATGCGTGCCGCCGGAAAGGCCAGCGACAACGGAACCCAGGCTCCGTGATCCAGCCCCCATTCGCTGTCCAGCTCGACGTCGTAACCGGCCGCCTCAAGGAGCCGTGCCGTCTCGTCAACGTGGTCTTCATTTGCAAAAGCGGGATAGGAAATCTCGTAGAGCTCTTTCGGGAACCCGCGAAAATCATGGTAGGTGCGCAGAGGACCCGGTGCGGAGAGTTTCAATCCGTCGGTTTCCCAGTGCGCCGACAGGATCAGGATCGCTTTCGGCTCAACGCCGTTTTCGGCAAAGGACTGCAGAAACCGGTTCGCGGCCGTGTCTTCGACCGCCAGCGTTGGCGCGCCATGTGCGAAAAAAACCGGTGGGATGGTGCTTTGCGTAACGGACATAAAGGCTCTCCATTGGACAACTGACTGCGCGTCTCAGCAGAACATAAGCTGGTCCAGGCGGAGCAGAAGGTCAGTTTTTGGAGAAGGGCTGTTCCATAATCGGGAACAATCACAAAACCGTTCCCGCTGCGGCGGGAACGGCCTTTTCAGGTTTGTCGTACTCAGCGATAGCCGACATTGATCAACTGAACACGGCGGTTGATGGGCGCATCCGGCTTGGAGGGATCGCGCAACTGCTCTTCTCCGAGGCCAACGGCCTCCAGATATTCACCCGGAACCCGGAACGTCGTCACAAGCGCGTCGCGCACAGATTTGGCCCGCTTGATGGACAATTCGAGATTGAAGTCACGCGGCCCGTCTGCGCTCGTGTGACCCACGACAAAGAAGGTCTGGCCCTGCAGGTAGGGCGTGTGCAGCGCATCGGCGATCAGCCCGATGGTTTCATAGGATTCGGGCCGGATGCGTGCCGAATTGATGTCGAACGTGATTTCCACGTTGAACTGACGCAGCGAAGCAAGCTTGTCCCAGAGCGGTAGATTGCCCGGCGAGTTTGCGCCCGGATACTTCTGGATGTTCTCGAACGCGGCCTTCTGCAATTCATCGGCGCTGACGTCGACCTTCTGCTGCGCTCCCTGCAGCGAGTTGATGATTTCGTTGCGGTTGAGCTGGGTCTGAGCGCTGGCGCCGGAGACGCAAACGGCAAGAACAGCGGCCGAGAGACCGGCGAAAAGGAACTTTTTCATGAACTATCTCCCGGGTGCGCTTAGCGGTAACCAGCCAGATCAATGGCAGTGTTGCATTTGTTGCTCACGGAACGCTGCGCCTTCAAGAGGCAGCGCAAAATGTGGCCGGCACCAGGCTTGACGCCCTTGCAGCGTTGGGCGGCATCACGCTGGCAAATCTTCGGAGCCGCTGCCTGCGCGGCAAGGCGTTCCTGGATGAGCGTCGCGACGACCGCACGGTCTGCATTACACTTCTGGGACACCTTGGCCTGGTTCTGGTCCAGGCACTGGCCGATGCCATTGTTGGCAAGCGTTGCGGATTTGCAGTACTTGTTGATGTCGGCTCCGCAGCTTGCCGACAGGATCTTGATGGCTTCAGCGAAGCCGACCGTCTGGGCGAAAGCCGCCGGGGTGGACACAAGCAAGATACCTGTGGCGAACGCAAAAATCATACGTCTCATGTTGCAAATCTCCCAACCTTGGCAACATTACGATGGGGCAAAGTGTTTCAGGACATTGCCTAAACTTCAAGACGTTAGCCAAAAATATTGAGTCGTAAATCAGGCCATTGCTAATCTTGACAAGCCTCATCGAATATCGTCCCTCCCGGGTAGTGCGAACAAGGACCCCGAAGATGCAAGTGACACTCGAACTCAAACAGCTCGAACACGCCAAGGGCCTGCCGTTGCCCGCCTATCAGTCGGATCTTGCGGCCGGCCTCGACCTGGTTGCGGCGGTCGAGGCGCCGTTGCAGCTGGCTCCCGGCGAACGCGCGCTCGTTCCGACCGGACTCGCGATGGCGCTGCCGGCGGGCTTTGAGGCCCAGGTCCGTCCGCGCTCGGGTCTTGCCGCCAAGCATGGCGTTACCGTTCTGAACACGCCCGGAACAATCGATGCGGATTACCGGGGCGAGGTGAAGGTGATCCTGATCAACCTCGGCGATGCGCCTTTCGATATCACCCGGGGTGAAAGGATTGCCCAGATGGTGATTGCGCCGGTGCTGCAGGCCGTCATCGCGGAAGTGGAGACGCTTTCCGAAACGCAGCGCGGTACCGGCGGCTTCGGGTCGACCGGGCGCTCGTGACGGACAGGACGTGTGATGACCCCAAAACTCGTGATCTTTGATTGTGACGGTGTGCTGGTGGATACCGAACGCCTGACAAACCGGACGATGGCGGAGCTCCTGACCGACTGCGGCTATCCGATCACTGGACCGGAATGCCAGGGACGGTTCATGGGCCGGACGCTTGAAGCGGTGCAGCAGATTGTCGAACAGGAGCTTGGCAGAAAACTGCCCGCTGATTGGCTCCAGCAGCTTCGTGCCCGCGACATCGAAAGCTTCAAGGCCGGTGTTGCGCAAATTCCGGGCGTTGACGGCGTGATGGACCTGCTCGATGAACGCGGCATTCCCTACTGCGTCGGCTCATCCGGAAAATACGAAAAGATGCATTCGACGCTCGGCAGCGCCGGTCTGCTTCCGAGGCTGAAGGACAGGCTTTACTCCTCGCAGGACTGCGAAAACGGCAAGCCCGCACCGGATGTGTTCCTGCTTGCGGCAAAGTCCATGGGCCACCGCCCTGAAGACTGCGTGGTGATCGAGGACAGCCTGCCTGGTGTAAAGGCTGCGCGGGCTGCCGGGATGCGGGTCTTCGCCTATGTCGATGATCCGGTTTGCGACCGGGATGCGCTCAAGGCTGCCGGTGCCGTTCTTTTCGAGCATATGGATCAGCTGCCGGGTCTGCTCTTTGGCGATGCCTGACGCCGCCGGCCAAGTGTATCTGCCTTTGCCGACATTTTGGGATGACCACATGGTCAAAACCGACTAGGACGAAAGGAAGGACAAAACCGGGTCCGGCCAGGGAGGGGCTTGATGACGAGAAAAACACACGGGCGCGGGAAGATCTATTCCTCGATCACCGACACAATCGGGGACACGCCGATCGTGCGGCTGGACCGGCTGGCCAAAGCGCATGATGTGAAAGGCGATCTTCTTGCCAAGCTGGAATTCTTCAACCCGATTGCCAGCGTCAAGGACCGGATCGGCGTTGCCATGATCGAGGCGATGGAGCAGGACGGACATATCTCGCCGGAAAGATCGACGCTTATCGAACCGACATCCGGCAACACCGGCATCGCGCTCGCCTTCGTGGCGGCGGCCAAGGGATACCGGCTGATCCTCGTGATGCCCGAGACTATGTCCGTGGAACGGCGGAAGATGCTCAAGATTCTGGGCGCGGAGCTGGAGCTCACGGACGGTCCACTGGGCATGAAGGGCGCAATTGCCCGCGCGCAGAAACTGCTCGGTGAGATTGAAGGTGCGGTGATGCCGCAACAGTTCAACAATACCGCCAATCCGGAGATCCACCGCAACACAACCGCTGAAGAGATCTGGAACGACACTGACGGCAAAATCGACGTGTTCGTCTCGGGGATCGGCACCGGCGGCACGATCACGGGCGTGTCGTACGTGCTCAAGGCGCGGAAACCGGATCTGCATGTCGTCGCGGTCGAGCCCGCAGACAGCCCGATCCTGTCCGGCGGAGAGCCCGGCCCGCACAAGATCCAGGGTATCGGCGCCGGATTCGTGCCCGGGGTGCTCGATACGAGTGCCTATGACGAGGTCCGGACTGTTTCCAACGAAGACGCGTTTGCCATGGCGCGCGAGGTTGCAAGAACCGAAGGAATTCCAGTCGGTATTTCTTCCGGGGCGGCTCTGACCGCTGCGGTCAGGATCGGCCAGGGCGCTGACATGAGCGGCAAGACCATTGTCGTGATCATCCCCTCTTTCGCCGAACGATACCTCTCAACGGCGCTGTTTGAAGGGCTTTGAGTTTTCAGATACCGCTGATCAACCAAAAGAAAACGAGGGGCGCCCCCCTCGTTTTCCAGATCACACGCCAGTTGAAACCGGCGGACGCGAACGGGGTATCACGACAGGTGATGGACCTCTTGAAGTCCGTAGACTGGCGTGTCGAGGCCTTCCATCCGCGCTTTGAGCTGAAGTGACAGGAACTGCGAGTAGTGCCGCGACTGATGCAGGTTGCCGCCATGGAACCAAAGCGCCTGCTGCTGGGTCGGTTTCCACATGTTACGCTGTTCCCCTTCCCAGGGTCCGGGATCCTTGGTCGTATCGGAGCCCAGACCCCAGACCTTGCCGACCCTGTCGGCCATGTGCTGGCCCATCAGGTCAGCGACCCAGCCATTCATCGAGCCATAGCCGGTCGCATAGACGATAACGTCTGCCTCCAGCTTGCTGCCGTCATCCAGCACCACGCCGTCTTCCACGACTTCGGTTACCTGACCGCGCTTCAGCTTGATGTCACCGTCGATGATGAGCTGGCTTGCGCCGATGTCGATGTAATACCCGGACCCCCGGCGCAGGTACTTCATGAAGAGACCGCTGTCATCATCGCCCCAGTCCAGCCAGAAACCGGCCTTCTCGAGCCCGTCATAGAAGTCCGCATCGCGTTTCTTCATTTCCGCGTAGGCGGGTATCTGGAACTGATGGAGAATGCGATAGGGCAGCGAGGCAAAGATGAGATCCGCCTTTTCCGTGGTCATGCCAGCGTTTACAGCCTCTTCGGAGTAAAGCGCGCCAAGCCCGACATCCATCAGCGTGTCGGAGCGCACGATATGCGTTGAGGACCGCTGGACCATCGTGACATCGACATCGTTTTCCCAGAGCGCGGCGCAGATGTCGTGGGCGGAGTTATTCGAGCCGACAACAACCGCCTTCTTGCCGCGATAGGCATCGGGCCCCGGATGCCTGGAGGAATGGTGCTGGTCACCCTGGAATTTCGCCATGCCGGGAAATGCGGGAACATTTGCCTTGCCGGACATGCCTGTCGCCATCACCAATTGCTTCGGACGCAGAACAACCTCTTCGCCATCCCGGTCGACGACAATCGTCCACTCGCCGGTGGCATCGTCATACTTGGCGGATTTGGCCACAGAGCGGGTCCAGTAGTTCAACTCCATGACCTTGGTGTACATCTCAAGCCAGTCGCCGATCTTGTCCTTCGGGCTGAAAATCGGCCAGTTTTCCGGAAACTTTATGTAGGGCAGATGGTCGTACCAGACCGGATCGTGGAGGCAGAGGGACTTGTACCGGTTGCGCCAGCTGTCGCCGGGACGGTCGTTCTTTTCAACGATGATGGTCGGAACACCGAGCTGGCGCAGCCGCGCGCCAAGCGCAATGCCGCCCTGTCCGCCACCTATGATCACGCAATAGGGCTGTCTGGTGTAGCCCAGCTCCGCGTCCTCCTTCTCGCGTTCCTCCTTCCAGGTGGTGCGATGCTTGCCGGCACCGTGTTTCGCGCCAAGGGGCCGCTGAAAGCCTTTGGGTTCCTCGTGACCCTTGAGTTCCACCATGGTTGTCAGCAGCGTCCAGATCTTGTCGTCTTTCAGCCGGATGAGACCAAAGCACCGCGCCAGTTTCGTCTCGAACTGGATCCAGGCCGTGATCACACCGCCTTCCTCGGTCGGGACTTCCCCTTCGGCCAGTGTCCAATTGCTTGGGCCGATCGCGCCGAGCTGGCTGGTCAGCATGTCGCGGACCTGGTCCTTGCCTTCAACCGTCTTGATGTTCCAGGTGAAGGCGACGAGATCTCGCCAGTAGCAGTCGTCCTGAAACAGATTGAGCGCCGCCTCGACATCGCGGCTTGCCAGCGCATCGCCGAAGGATTTGAGAAAGGTCTCGGTCTGGTGGACCAAAGGTGTGTCTAGCATTTCATTCCTCCCGTTCGTTCATGGTGGAAAGAATTGCAGAGCACACAGGGTTTGCGCCATGGCGCACTTGGCAGTTTGGCCAAGGACATGTCACAAAACCGGTTTGTTGTTGCGCGCGCAACAGGGCGCAACACGATAAGACCGGTGAGGGGTGCACGCTGAAGGCACTCAGTTCGGTCGGGCAAGCCCGGCCTTGCGCATTCGCCGCAGCACGGTCGAGCGGTTGACGCCGAGCCGCCGTGCGACAAGCGACATGTTGCCACCGCAGGCCTCGAGCAGGGCTTCGAGATCCTCTGCCGGATCGATTGTTTTGTGATCCGACATGGTCGGCGGCGGCAGGTCCGGCAAATCGATCACCGAGCCATCCGCCAGCGCCATGGCAACTTCCAGAGTTGTCGAGAGTTCGCGGATGTTTCCAGGCCAGTGTCGACTGTTGAGTTCGGCCCGCGCAGCAGGCGAGAGCCTGAAGTCCTTGGGCGAGCGCCGCAAAAGGCGGTCCGTGAGCCAGTCGAAATCCTTGCGGTGCCTGACCGGCGGTACGGAAATCAATGCGCCTGCAAGCCTGAAATAGAGTTCGGGTCTGATCGCCTTGAGAGTGTCGGGATAATCCTCATCAAGGCGCGCGGTGGCAACGACCCGCAGATCGCTGCGGGCTTCAAGAAGTGCCAGAAGGACGGACTGGCCGTCTTCGTCGAGACGTTCGATGCCACGCAGGAACAGCGTTCCCGCCGCGCCATCCGCAATCGCGTCGACCTTTTCCTTGCGCAGGTCGGAACAGCAGAGCGCATGAAAGGAGCGGTTCGCCGGACCGAGAACATGAACGGCCCTTGCAAGGGTTTCCTTGCCGGTCCCGGTTTCGCCGGAGAGCAGGATCGGAACCTGGGTCGCCGCCAGTTTTTCCACCTTTCCGGCCAGCTGGATCAAGGCCGGATCGGGACCGCAGAAACTGCGCAAGGGGCCGGACAAGGCCCCGATCGCATGTGACCGCGAAACGCGGGATGTCTGCGGCGCGATTGCGTGACCGTAAAGCCCGCGGCCATCGCGCAGCCTGAGCACCCGCTCCTCGGTAGGCCGCCCGCGCATGTATTCCGGCAGGTCGTCGATCTCCAGATCCATGTGCATGTCGATCCGGGTGCCGATAAGGTCCGGAGCACCGCCAGGTGAAAGAAACTCCAGGGCGCCACGCGTCATGCCGGTGATGCGGCCGCTT
>Ga0207422_1002929_pt1 | contig 19387 bp, 14 predicted proteins | sample MarCyaLeptolynsp_FD_187757 | JGI IMG/M metagenome (GOLD analysis project Ga0207422, IMG submission 187757) | Marine cyanobacterial communities from Panama - species 1 Leptolyngbya sp. (SPAdes) | ecosystem: Environmental > Aquatic > Marine > Unclassified | place: Panama: Panama City | collected...
CTTTTGTTTCTCCACATCAGTATCAGCCAGTGCATGTACTCGTTCACTCATTTGGGCAGTGCCTAAGAATTCGTCTGTTTCAGCATGGAATACCCAGGCTTCCTGATAGGCTTTTATATCTCGACGGAGGTATACTTTAATTCCCTTGTAACCCACCATCCATTCTGCAAAGTAATGCTTGCCGATCTTGCTGTCTTTAACCCCGTTTCGTGAAATTTTACGAGGATTTGAAGTTCTCATACAAAGAAGGCGTAGCGCTTCAGGACGTACTGCAATTTTAGTGTGCTCTTTGTAGAATAACTCGTCCGGTGACTTTCCTAAAAGCTCTTTCCCGTCCGAAGCTTTCTTATTCATCACATTAAATACAAACCGCTCAAACAACTCTTCGAAATATTCAAAGTCGATCGCTTCTCCGGCTTTCACTTTTTTGATCGTCATTTCCGGGCGTTCTTTAGGACTTGCGCCGGTGTACGTATCTAAATGCGTTTCGTAATAATTAATGAACTCTTTAAAACCACGTTCTATATTCTTACTCTGAGCATTGTATGGGAGTGAGAAATGAGCATCAATCCCCATAAAATTTACAAGAGATCGGGCATTCCGTTCATCAACTTGTAATTTGTGCGATCGGCCACCGGCAAAGTCGAGACTCCGGTAATCCTTTCCATTATCAATATAAATACCTTCCGGACGACCGTATTTTTCAACTCCCCATTTAAAGCTCTGGAAAATATGATCAGAATTTGGAGCCTCTTCATGTAAATAAACGCTCATCCACCGATTGCTTTTAAAACAGAACCAAGCCGTTGCCCAGGGGCGAAAAGTTTTCCCTTCTTTATTTTGGCAGATCACATCCAGTTGCCGGTGATCACCCACCCAAATACTTCCGGCTTTAATATCAGTCTTATCCCTGTCTGCATAATTTCCATACTTCTTATCCCAGGCTTGCTCACCATACCGGCACAAATAAATGTGATCTTCAGAGTATTCCCGTTCTAAGCGATAAAGAAACGTTCGGTAGTCTGGGAAATCTTCGATATCCTGGTTAAAATCTTCATCCTTAAAAGCCTGGCCACGTACAATGGTCCAGCAACTGGTAGCACTTGGGCGACTTTCCCGCAAATACAAGCTCTCAAATAGCTTATAATATTCATTGATTTCGCCATCCGTTTTAGATTCGCCTTTGCGATTACCATAATTAGGAAGTATTCCGGCGATACCTTGATCTTCATAATATTTTTTATTCCGGTAGAAACTCTGCCAGCTAACTTTATCATCTGGATTTGCTTGTTTGTAAGCCTTAATAGCAGCTTTCAATTCCTTCCCTTGCAGATGTCCAAATTGCTTAATCAGGTTCAGCCACATGTCAGCATGTTGCTTGGCATACTTTGGAGCTCTCATGTATATTTCGGAATCAATCGCCTGGCTAACCTGATCAGAATCTCGCTTAAAATACTCCTTTATATAGTTCGATCGATGTGGTTCTGGAATTCCCATTGGAGAGATGAGTGTCTTTTTTCCCCATCTGGAATTTGAGTCAGTTACTTGAATGAATTGAGGTTTAATCTTACCTGAATCAACCCATTTATAAATTGCTTGATAAGAAACATCAATCCTTTTTTCTAACTCTTTTATTTCGATGAATTCCTGACTCATTCAGTTGAATAGATTTACGCTAAAGTTGTATCTGTGGTTCATAATTGGTTGAATGGATGGTTGAATAGGTATTCAACTATTCAAGCAGCTACTTTTTCTTTTGGGTATTGAAATGGAACCGTTTCTTGAGCGAGTTCTATGAAATCTTCAATCTTTTTTCGAGCAGGATTAGCATTCCTTTCACCTTTTGCAGTTGCAGCTATATGTGTAGGGGAATATCCCCACTCTTTAGCAAGCTGACTTTCGCTTGTTTTCATTATGGCAACAGCGATTTCAAGTTGGTGTTTTATATTCTTCCGCTTTGACATATATTTGAGCATTGTTTAACGGTTTAGTTTTTCCTATTATAAAACAATACATTTAAAATTACAACTATAAATTTAACTAACTGCTATTTGGGTGAAGTAGAAAAAAAGATCGCAAAACGGCTTGTAACCATAGCTAATGAGGATTTTAAAGGTAATCAATCTGAAATGTCCCGATCTATGGATATGTCACCCCAAGGTATGAATCCCTATTTTAATGGCGAAAGAAGCCCAGGATTTAAAATTCTTAAACGATTAGTTGAATTAGGTTATAATATTACATGGATAGTTGCAGGGGTTCCTCCAATGAGAATCTCACAGATTCAAGAATCAGGCGTAATATCTTTTACAAGTGAAGATGTAGACAAATACGGCGAGAAGGGGATAGATGAAATTGCATCTAATGCTCCTAAAGAACTTAAATTAAGTCAGCTTACTCCGGAAGTCTATAATAGCCCGGTAAAAATGATGTCATATATTGTTCAGGATTTTGAGAAAGCCTGGCAAAAAGAAGGGATTTATCTATCCGAAGAAGAACAGGTTGAAGTCTTAGAAAAAATGATGGATATCATCATTCAACAAGCGACCAATGCAAAGAGTCGTTTAAAAGAGTCTTAGAAGTACTTTTAAATCGGTTTTTATAGGCAGTTAAAGCGCCGTAAAACAGTATTGAAAGGATCATAATCACGCTTATCAATCCACCTGTTCCAAAACCCGATTTTTTGTAATATTGAAATACAGGGTCCATTTCCCATGCATTTCCATCTCCCTTCAAGGCGATTTTAGCATATACACCTTCTTCAATTGATATATAATTCAAAGAAGACTGCGGAATCATCTTCATGAGCTTAAAATATTGCTCTGCGAGCTCCAAATCTTCTTTTAATACTTGTAACCTCACCAAGTTAGAATAAGCCACATATAGCACATTCGGATTTTGATTAGTTCCTTGCTCTCTTAACAGTGCAACTAATTCACTTTCAGCAAGAGTTAAATTACCATCTACTAAAAGCGTTTTAATTTTTTCATAAGTGACCGTTTCATACCAACTAAACCGTGTTTCTTTATCTATTAAGCTTTTTGATTTTCCAAAGTGGATAAGGCTTGCTTCAAGATCTTTGTTGAAATCTCTCTCAAAACGGCCGTTAAGTACGTGAAACCTAATTTCATTAACATTGCTTGGGTAGTCTTTTAAGTGAATTTCCAGCTTATCTAAGTAAACCTCGATGCTATCTCTCTGGTATGAATGATCGAAGTAATAGTACATATTGCCGATCGCGCGACTCATTCTATTTCCATCATTATGAACTTCAGCAAATCTAAATAGCTCTTTTTGAGTAGAGTAAAACTCATCAATTTGTAGGTTGTCGTAATGTAAATTAGCCTTATGGCTTAATGCTTGCATTCTATGTACTGGAAGATCATCCGGGAATTCGATCAACAAAGAATCGGCCTTATGTAAAGCTAACTCAGTTTCGCCAAGCTTTTTCAAAATAAGTATCTCAAGTAGCTCAGCATTCACTCTTAAATTATTTGGGGCTTCATCAAGCTTCGGCAATACTTTCTCTTTGTAGCTATCCAAGGCGCTAACATAATCTCCTTTTCTCTGTTCTGCACGAACTTCATTAATTAAAGAATGCAGATCCGGCTTCGGTTGCACCTGAATAAAAAGTGTAAATAAAAGCAGGATCTGCATAAACATTAAGATCCTCCGCCAGGGTTAACCCCACTTCCGGAGTCATCATCAGGATCTTCCTCATCATCATCTGGTCCAGGGTTTAAGTTTGCATGTCTCAGTCTAATACTATTCATAGTTCTTAAATTAAGTTACACTACTTTATTGTAGTTAGACCTTTAAGTAACCAATTCCTTACAAAAAAAGTTAAAATATTTTTTCAGTGCTTTTTTTTCTCAAACCATTCTGCATTTGTCTGCAGAAATCCTGAAGTTACTGAAGAAATTCTCAAAGCACTCAAACATGGCTTATTCGTTTATTAAATACCTATAAACCCTGATTTTGAATAAAAAATGTATCGATTTGGCTTTTCTCAAACCATACCCCCCCTTATACCTTTTGAATTTTCATTTCCGTGAAATGTTTTATACATCCCAAACAATTTTTCTCCATGCTTTTCCATATCTATTCCTAAGCCATTATCAGCTACCTCCAGATAAGCAGAATCATTCTTGCTGTATATTCTGATGTTAATTTCCGGTTTTTTCTCAGGGTTTCGATATTTTATAGCATTCGAAATTAGGTTTAGCATGATGCTTTCCAGGTAGGCCGGGTTGTACTTTATCGTAAGTTCGTTATCTATTTCCTCAACAAACTTCACATTATTAGAAAGCATCTCAGAAACCAAAATTTCCTTGACCTTGATCAGCATTTCTGAAGGTCTCAATTCCTTAAGATCATTCTGAGTTTTATACTGCTGATCAACAATTTCATTTAAGTCTTCAATTGAAACATTTAGGCGCTCAGAAGCTGTTTTCAGGTATTCCATCAGCTCTGCTTTTTCTTCTTCCGATTCTTCAACATCGAAAAGAGAAAGCAGCATTGAAATGTTTCCGGCATGATTTCGCAGATTGTGAGAAACGATATGTGCAAAATTCAATAAACGCTTATTCTGTTCCCCAACAATATGCAAGGTTTCATCTAATTCTTGCTCGCGTTGTTTACGCTCGGTAATGTCGGTAACTACAGCTAATACAGCAGGTTTTTCGCTTTTTTCTTGCTGAAAAGGAACTTTGATAGTTTGATGAATTACTTTATTACCATCAACATCCTTTGACTCAATTTCAGGTATAAATAAAGGCTCACCGCTTTTAATGATAGTTGCATCATCTATTCTATATTTCTGAGCAGTTTCATACGGAACACCAAGCTCTTCATCTGTTTTACCGATAATTTCTTTATGAGGTAACCCAAAAAACTTACAAGCCGCTAAATTTGCCATTTTATACTTACCATCCATCCCTTTAACAAAAATAAGATTTGGGACAGTATTTAAAACCGACTCAAATTGCTCTCTTAGCCTTGCATTCACTTCCGAAATCGATTTTTCCTGAGTTATATCTGAAAGAAAACCGGATGAAAGGACGGAACCATCTTCCTGGATTTCTGGCTTTGCCTTGCCTCTAACCCACCTTAATCCCTTTTTAGGCAAAATAACCCTGTATTCGCAATTCCACTCTTGCTGGGTTTTAACTGACCACGAAATAGACTTCAAAACACGCGCAAAATCATCTTTATGAACCAGTTTAAATAACGGTTTCATGCTGTACCTTAAGTCTTCAGGTTCTAATTCTAAAACCTCACGGATTCCATTACTAACAAAAGGGAAAGTTACAGTATCATCTTTATCAACATGGTGTAAATACAAGAATCCCGGAGCATGACTTGAAAGCTTGGAGAATAATTGGTCCCGCTGCTTTAGCTTTTGTTGATTCTTTTTCTCTCTGGTAATGTCCCTGATGTAGCCATAACCTAATACACTACCATCTTCCTGCTTTTCTAAAGTGGCATTTCCTCTTAACCAACGAATACCTTTTTTGGGAAGATCAACTCTATAGTCACATGTCCAATCTTCAAGCGTTTCTGCGGATCTTTTAAGCGACTCAACAAATAAATCATGGTCATCTTTGTGTATTCTGGATCTTACAGCAGAAACATCCTTTCTAACATACTCAGGGGCAAGTTCATAAATTTCCCTGATTCCTTCGCTTGCAAAGGGAAAATAAGAAGCTCCCTCTTTTTTAAATTTATATTGATAGAAAAACCCGGGAACTCGTTCGGAGAGTTGATGAAACATTTTATCACTCTGTTTCAGCTTTTCTTCAGCAATTTTTAATTCTGTAATATCCCTTGTTATTCCATAGGTCCCGATCAAAACGCCACTGTCATCATAAAGAGGCATTTTACTGGTCGATGTCCAGGCAACCTTACCTCCTTTAAAGACTTCTTTTTCTACCTGATCATAAATTGGGGTTTCTGTCTGAATGATGCGTTGTTCATCATCATAAGCGGGTTTGGCATGATCATCTTCAAAAAAATCGAAATCTGTTTTTCCAACTATCTCGGATGGGTCATTAACTCCGAATTTACGTGCACAAGCTTTATTCACTTTCAGAAACCGGCTATCTAAATCTTTAAAGAACACACTTTCACGGATATTATCCATTAACCTAATGAAGAACAGAGCTTCCTGATCAACCGATAAAGAAAATCCAAGACTGTAATCATCAGGTTCAGCATACCCTGAAACCAAAACCGGCCTCCCTGATCCGTCTCTTTTCATGACCTCCCCAATCCATTCAATAACTACTTTCCTTTCATTTTTTGAATGTGAGGTTTTTACATAAAATGGGATTTTAGAACCTTCAAAATCAAATTCATTAAATTTATCCAAGACTTTTGGCCTGAAAGACTCAGGAATACTCCCCGTACCATCACAAAAAAGATCGCAGAACGTTTCACCCAATGAAAGTTCATTAGTTTCCCTATTCCAGAGCCAGGTAGATTTTTTGATCTCTTTTCTATGTATAATTGTATCAGGCACTGTTATTTTAAATCGTCTAACATTCTTAATCTTGCGGCTTCGAACTCATCACCAGTTTTCCAAGACTGTAGATTGTTTTCATTTAAGGCTTCAAACCCAACCCTAAAAAACAAACGAGTATCCATTACTGCACCCTCCAGATCCCAATATTCATTGATCTCGTCATTTACTGAATGGTAGTTAGCAGCAGAAACACTATCCACTGTTTCTGCATAACCTTCCGGTTTGTTAATAAAATCATTTCCCGGGTTTGGGAATATAGCCGGTATACCAACTTTCGCCATATTAAAATGATCAGATCGGTAAAATATTCCCTGTTCCGGATTTGGATCAGCCTCTACCGTTCTTCCCATTTTATCAGCTACTTTAACCACTTTATCAGAAAGAGTGGTTCTTCCGTAACCAATAATCACCAGATCATTAGTAGCTCCATATACATTCATGCCATCAAGATTTATGTTGGCAGTTACTTTTCCGGGATGAACTGTTGGGTTTTGTCCCCAGTACTCAGACCCCAATAATCCCACTTCTTCAGCTCCAACCAACAAAGCCAGAACGCTTCTTTTCATTTCGGGTTGAACAGATTTATACGCTCTCATGGATTCCAAAACGGCACTCACTCCGGCTGCATTATCTTCTGCGCCGTTATTGATCTCATCACCATCTATAGGCTGTGTAATTCCAAGGTGATCGTAGTGCGCAGTTAAAACCAGATACTCATCTTTTAATTCAGGATCACTTCCTTCAATAATTCCCAATACATTTCTTGATTGAATATCTCTGTACTCGGCATCTACAGAGACAGATAAAGAAGTATTATCAAATTCAACGGGTTCAAAATCAGGACTATCAGCTGCATCTAACATTTCATCAATATCTAATCCGGCAAGATTAAATAGTTCCTGACCGGCTTCATAAGTAATCCAACCATTCATTTCAGTAGATCCCATGTCAGCACCTTCTTCGCCTTTAACATAAAACCGTTCTCTGCTCCAACCGTTTGAAACAACGCCCCATCCGTAACCTGCAGTTGGAGTTGTATGAATGATGATAGCGCCAAGGGCTCCCATCTCTTTTGCTTTTTCATATTTGTATGTATACCGACCGTAATAAAGCCGCGTATTTCCTCCGAAAAGATTCGGATCATATTCAGGATCATTATTCTTGATCACTATAATTTTCCCAGCTACATCTACTCCTTTGAAGTCATCCCAGTTTTCTTCCGGAGCCTGAATTCCGTAACCAACATACACCAATTCTGCATCTCTGATGTCAACCTCCTCACTTTGATTGGCTGGCCAAACCACAAAATCATCAAAGTATGTATACTCAGCTACCGTACTATTTCTAAGCGGTCTTCTAACCTTCATAGAATGATTCATGGTTTTTTGACCTAAAAGAGGAAATGACTGAATATAAGTACCATCATCAACACCCGAAGTCGCTCCGATTTCTTTTAATTGATCGACCAAATAATTTACCGTTTTCTCTTCACCTTCCGTTCCGGTAGCTCTCCCCAGGTATTCATCAGACGAAAGCGTTTCAATATGCCCCGTCATATTTTCTAAAGTGATCTTGTCGGCTGCCTCATCAACTTTTGATGGAGTACAATACAAAGCAGTGACTGCAACTATTACCGGTACTAAAATCTTCTTCATTATTCTTTTTCGTTGTTTAATAGTATCCAACCATTATAACTACTTTTCGACACTTTTTAGAATTTCGTTAGAATGAAATACACTCAATAATTCAAAATCATGTTAAATTTTTTCTACATTTATGCATGACATCCTTCAAAAACAAAAAAGTATTAGTCACTGGAGCTGCAAGCGGAATTGGTTTTCTCATGGGGAAAATGGCTCTGGAAAGAGGCGCCAACCATCTCATAATGTGGGATATTAATGAACAAAACCTGAAAGAAACTTCGCTAAAGTTAATCGAGCAAGGGTTTTCGGTTTCTACCCATGTGGTAAATGTGATGGATAAGGAAGCCGTTGAACAGTCTGCAAACAAAGTTCTTGAAGAACAAAATGGTATCGATATTTTGATCAACAATGCCGGAATAATCGTGGGCGGGGCTTTTGCCGATCACAGTTACAATGATATTGAAAACACAATGGGTGTTAATTCTCTTGGATTGATGTTTACAGCCAGGGCTTTTCTTCCTTCAATGATTGATCAGAATTTTGGTAGAATTGTGAATATTGCCTCTGCTGCCGGACTTTCACCTAATCCCGGCATGACTGTTTATGCAGGAAGCAAATGGGCTGCTGTAGGTTGGTCTGATTCACTACGTCTTGAGTTAGAAAGAAATCACCCCTCGGTAAAAGTTTTGACCGTGATGCCAAGCTACATCAAAACAGGAATGTTTGATGGAGTGAAAGCTCCATTTCTGATTCCTTTGCTGAATCCCGAAAAAATCTCTAAAAAAATTCTGGATGCTGTCGAAAAAGAAAAATTTTATCTCAAGGAACCGTTTATGATTAAACTAAGTACTTTCGTACGAGGAATCCTGCCAGGCCGACTGTATGATTTTGTAGCCGGAAAAATATTTAAAGTGTACAGCTCTATGGATAGCTTTAAAGGGCGAACCAATGATTGATTTACAATCTCATTTAGATACTCAAAAGAAGTTCTTCCTTTCAGGAAAAACGAAAGACATTTCATTTCGGATAAAACAGCTCAAGAAGCTTCGGAAGCTTTTAAAAGACAACGAGCAACGATTAATAGATGCTGTTCATAGCGATTTTAAAAAATCTGCTTTTGAAACGTATGCTACTGAAATCGGCTTGGTTATTACTGATATCAATTATGCCATCAAAAATATAGAGTCCTGGTCAAAGCCGGATACCGTTTCTTCATCTCTGGTTAATTTTCCTTCAAAAAATTTCATCATTACAGAACCTTATGGTTGCGCACTTATTATAGCTCCCTGGAATTACCCGATCTTATTGGCATTGCAACCTTTGGTTGGAGCAATTGCCGCGGGAAATACTGCTATTCTGAAACCATCTGAGCTTACTCCGAACACTTCAGAGACTATTGAAGAATTAATATCAAAAGAATTCGATGAACAAATTCTGAAGGTGATTTTAGGTGGAGTAGAGGAATCTTCTGCTTTGGTGAAAATGGACTTTGACTATATCTTCTTTACCGGAAGTACAAGAGTTGGAAAGATCATAATGAAAGATGCTGCCGAAAAACTAACTCCCTTAACTTTAGAATTAGGTGGAAAAAGTCCTTGTATAGTCGATAAATCTGCAAATTTGGAAACCTCTGCCAAAAGAATTGCATGGGGCAAATTTGTAAATGCAGGACAAACCTGTGTTGCTCCTGATTATCTGATGGTAGAAAAGTCTGCGAAGCAGGACTTTTTAGATCATCTGAAAAATTCTATTCAACAACTTTATGGAGATGATCCGGAACTAAGTCCGGATTACCCCAGAATAATTAGTGATGATCACTTTAAAAGATTGTCTGATTTTTTAGATGAAGGCTTTTTGGTAACCGGTGGACAAACTAATGCAGACGACTTATACATTGCGCCAACTGTTTTGAGTGATATCAGCTGGAATCATAAAATAATGCAGGATGAAATATTTGGCCCCATACTTCCTGTACTTGAATTTGAAGAAGTTGAAGAAGTCATTTCAATAGTAAATTCCAGACCCCGACCTTTAGCTTTGTATGTTTTTACTGCTGATCAACAGTTCGAAGACCAAATACTGAATTCAATTTCGTTTGGTGGAGGAGCAGTAAATGATACTATCGCTCAACTGGGTAATCATCATTTAAGTTTTGGAGGAGTGGGCGCCAGTGGATTTGGTTCTTATCACGGAAAAGCCAGTTTCGATTGTTTTTCACATAAAAAGAGTGTAATGAAAAAACCATTCTGGCCGGATGTTCCTATTCGTTACGCCCCCTATGATGATTTGAAGCTTGGGTTGGTAAAGAAGGTTTTGAAATGATTAGATCATCATAACAAATTAGATAATCTATTGATAAACTTAATGCTGTCATCCTGAGCGGTCCAAATCATTTAAGAAAACTATGAGCAAATTACGCCGAAGGATCTCAAACAATATAACTACTCACCATTGTTACACTTGAGACCCTTCGCAACAAAAACCAATCCTAAAATATTAAGATGCTCAGGGTGACAGCTAATTTTTAAAATCAAAAACCACTTCTATATTTGGGATGACCTTATCCTATTTCTAAATTATTTTGTAAAAAAAGTAAACCATGTCTGACACCTTCAAAGCATTCTGGATTACCGAAAACGATGATCAATCTTTCTCATCAGAAGTAAAGCAAATCCCGTTTTCTGAATTACCCGATAATGAAGTACTAATCAAAGTTCATTATTCATCTCTTAATTATAAAGACGCACTTTCCTCTTCAGGAAATAAAGGAGTTACCAAATCCTATCCGTTTGTTCCCGGAATAGATGCTTCCGGTGAAATTGTTGAAGATCGCTCTGGAACTTTCAAAGAAAGAGAGAAAGTAGTTGTTACGGGTTATGATCTGGGGATGAATACCTTCGGAGGTTTTGGTGAATATATCCGGGTTCCGGCCGATTGGGTAGTTCCACTTCCTGAAAATATCAGCTTAAAACAAGCAATGATTATCGGAACCGCCGGATATACTGCTGCATATGGAGTTAAACGACTTCAACGAGAACTTATAAATTCAGGCGATGAAGTTTTAGTAACCGGTGCTACAGGAGGAGTTGGAAGTTATGCCGTTTTCTTGCTATCACAACTTGGGTATAATGTGACAGCTGCATCCGGAAAAACAGATCAGAAAGAGTTCTTAATAAAACTCGGAGCGAAATCTGTTATCTCCCGGGATGAGATTTATCCTGAAAAACACTCTTTATTGAATTCCGGACGCTTTACCGGAGTAATTGATACAGTGGGAGGAAAAATGCTTGAAGCCATTATCCCGCAAATGAAACCTGACGGTGCTATTGCTTGCTGTGGTAACATTTTGGGACATGACCTCAATACAAATATCTATCCATTTATTCTAAGAGGAGTAAGCTTGTTAGGTATTGATTCAGGAATTACAAAAATGCCCTTTCGACTAAAAATATGGGAAATGCTAAATAGCATTGAAAAAAAGTATCCAGAGCAAGGCTGGAAAATTATTTCCCTAAATAACCTCCAATCTGAAATAGATCTGATTCTTGAAGGAAAACAGATAGGTCGGGTCGTAATTGAACATAATCATTCTTTTTCCTGAAGAAACTAAGCTGATTTAACTTCGTAAAGTGTTGTGCCCAAATAAATATTTATTTGTTTTTATTATATTTACAGATTTTACGAGTGTTAGATTGAACTAATTTGTTCAAATATCAGGTTGTAATGGTGTATCTTAAGAAAGTTTTGAGGAATCACTTTCTGAGGGAAGTTTATGATGCTTAATAACCAAATCTTATTGAAAAATAGAAAAGCGGCTCTGCTTGGGGCTTGCCTATCTCTGGTTACCCTATCCGGATGCATTTCTGAAAAACCAGAAAATACAGAATCAGTCAAACCTTCCGAAAGTCTTGCGACAATTATTGAACCTGTTCCAAGAGATTTTGCTGAGATAAAGCGCTCCGGTGTTCTCCGAATGATCACCAGTTACAGTTCAAGTACGTATTTCTTGCACCGTGGAATCCAGGCTGGCTTTGAATACGAGTTAATTAGACAGTTCGCTAAAGATAACGACCTTGCTCTTGAGGTTGTAATCGTCGGTGAAAATGAAAACCCATATGATATGCTTAACTCCGGTGTTGGGGATATTATCGCTGCGAGCTATACAATTACTGAAGAACGTAAAGAGGTTGTCAACTTCACACGTCCTTACAATATGGTCGATCAACTTGTAGTGTTATCTGATGATATTGGGCTTCAACCTGAAAGCATCACAGAACTAAGTGGGGTTCCAATTTCTGTTCGTCGAAATAGCTCCTATTATGTAAAATTAAAAGAACTTCAGGAAGAAGGTTTTAATATAACCATTAACCTTGTCCCTGATGATATGGATACAGAAGCCTTGCTGTTCCAAGTAGCAAATGGCACTTATTCAGCGACCATTGCTGATGATAATTTTTATGATGCCAGCAATAAATACATGTCCGGATTGGTAAAAGGTCCCATAATTGCAGAAAACGATACGATTGCATGGGCTATCAGAAAAAACGCTCCGGATTTTGAAAGTAAGCTAAATCGCTATCTTTACAAGCATTTCAGGTTCAATCAGGATGGAGTTCCTAAACGTTCTACTTTCCTGAATGTGTTGAGAAAAAAATATTTCAAAGGCAGTACTCCGGTTGCTGACTATTTTAGCCCTGATGTAGAAATGGAAAAATTTGGAGGTATTTCCCCTTATGATAGTTTGTTGCAAACCGTGGCAAATGAGTTCAATTTAGATTGGGTAATGCTGACTTCCGTTGCGGCTCAGGAATCAAAGTTTAACCCCAATTCTGAAAGCTGGGCAGGAGCAGTCGGTATTATGCAGGTGCTTCCACGGTTTTCTGAAATCCCGCTCGATTCTCTTTTTATTCCGGAAGTGAATATTCGGGAAGGCGCCCGAATCTTAAGTGAGCAAATGGAGCACTATTCTTACATGGATTCAGTTTCACAATGGCAGTTTGCATTGGCAACCTACAATGCCGGCCCTGGTCATGTTGCAGATGCACGTCGTTTGGCCATCGATTTTAATGATGACCCGAACGAATGGGAAAGTGTATCTAAAGCTTTGCTAAGGCTCATGCAGCGTAAATATTACCAGCGAGCACGATATGGTTTTTGTCGTGGGATTGAGACGGTTCGGTATGTGAATGAGATCACCAATCGTTCAAATACTTACGAAGCTATTCTGGCGCTAAATCAACGTGGAGACGGTGGTTTTCCGGGAGTGATTGGATTGAAGACGATTAATTAGTCATTCACTTTCAACACAATAATCGTAATATCATCGTACTGTATATTATTTGAGAATGCGTTGATGTCATCAATAATAGCTTGCTGAATTTCTTCTGAGCTTTTGTCTCTCACTTTTTTGATGCACTCTTTCAAACGTTCTGTTCCATATTCTTCGGTTAGGTCGGGTGTCATCGCTTCAGTTACTCCATCTGTAAAAAATACGAGTAAGTCTCCGTCATTAAGATCAATCTCATCCGACTCATAAGGCATTAAAGTTCCCATCGCGCCAAGAATAACGCCACCCACTTCAAGTAACTCCGGCTCTTCCGAGTCTTTACGAAACAAAAACGGAGGATCATGCCCTGCATTCACATATTTGAACTTTGTGCTGTTCTCGTGAATCTTTGCCCAGAAAAAAGTAATAAATTTATCAGATGGAGTGTTTTTGTGGATGATGTCATTAATGCTACCTGTGGCCTCATCCAGCGTTACATCGATCGGAGCTAAGGCATGCAACATAGACTGCAGATTTGCCATCAATAAAGAAGCAGGAACCCCTTTTCCGGTTACATCCGCAATCGCCAATAGATGACCATTATCCGGTGTTTGTATGAAATCGAAATAATCTCCACCAACCTGTCGTGAAGAAATATTGATTGCAGCCAAATCCAGATTTTCAATTTTTGGCAGTGGATCGGGTAATAAACCTCGTTGAATATTCTTCGCGAGATTCAGCTCCTCTTCCATCTTCTCTTTTTCAAGACGTTCTTCCAACAACATCGTTTTCTGAATATTTAGTAAAGCAAGGTTACCCAAAGATTGTAGAAAATTTACTTCATCAGGACCATATTCCTGTTTGTTACCTCTTAATCCTACACCCACTACTCCGGCTTTTTCACCCTGAAACTTTAACCCGATCACCAATCGGATATTATTCTCATTTAAAAAATTACAATCTGAATCTTCATTGATATGAGCAACATCATCCAGTTCAAAAAGCTGATCTAATTCTTTTTTATCCGGCTCATCACTTATTCCACTTATTGAAACGATCTCTTTTTCACCATCAACCTCCAGTGCAAAGAAAAAGGTTCGAATCAGCATCTGACCAAGCATCGCAAATTTAAACACACGAGCTATTTCTTCACGGTCCACCATCAGATTGAAATCCTTGCTTAGATCAAGCAGTGTATTCAGGTCATGTACTTTTCGATCCAATCTTCGGTTAATGTGTCGCATTTCTTTAAACATGCGGGAGTTTGCAATTGCAACGGAAGAAATGATCGTAAGGCTTTCTATAAATTCTATTTCACGATCAGTAATAGGCTGTTTGTTGCCTTTCGGACCAAGGCATAAAAACCCAATATGGTGATTGGTGGTTTTAAGATTAAAGAGCACACTTTCTTTTTCGATACCAATTTCATCAAAAAGATCGGCATATTCATTACCTGTCAGCACAGAAGTTTCCAAGTCTTGATCAGAAAAAGAGATTCTTTGTTCATCTCCTTCTTTCATCCAGCCGCGACCTTTTGCTCTTGTAGCGTAATATCTGTTTTCACCCGGTTTATATATCAGAATCATTCCTTTGGTCACCAGCAACTTCCCCATGGTGATCAATAAAAGATTGTTCAGTACAAAATCAGGATCCTGAGATTCGATTAATAACCGGCTTGTTTCAAGGAGAGTGCGAAGCTCAAACCGGCTGTGACGTTCATCAAGATTAGCAGAAGAACTCACAACTTAAAGGTGTTTGATCATTCTGATTTCGTTGGTATGCCCGTGGCGGTTGTATTGTACATTATCCATTAACTTTCGGATGAGATAAACTCCCATTCCACCACGTTGTTTATTTTTGATCCGCTGTCTGAGATCAGGCTCACTATAAGTTCCCGGATCAAAGCTTTCGCCTTCGTCTTTTATGGAAATCCATAGTTGAGATCCGTCATAACCCAACTCTATGTCAACGGGTTTAGCCGGAATATTCTTGTAAGCATGCTTGATGATATTGGTATAGGCCTCGTCAACAGCTAATCGGATATTCCCGATTTCTTTTTCTGATAGTCCGAGTTTTTCAGCATGATCAGCCACAAAGTCGCGCACCTTTGCCAGCTGAGACGTAGAAGCCTCAACGGAAATAGAGTGTATGTTATTCGACTTTGCCACTATTCAGATATTAGTTTTCGAATCCGGTTAAAGCTTCCTGCTCATCATCGTGAATATCGTAAAGTGTGGGAAAACCAAGAAGGTCGAATACATTATAGACACGTTCATTCATATTAGTGAGCTTAATATCACCACCCATGCCTCGCACATCTTCGATGTATGCCATGAATACACCTAAGCCGGCACTTGCTATATAATCAAGTCCTTTGCAGTTCACTATAATGCGGATTTCATTCTGATCGATCAGCGATTTAAGTGAATTTTCGAGCTGAGAGGCTGTATGAGCATCAAGTTCGCCACTAATATCAAGAACACGAATGTTTTGAACTTCTCGTATAGATATACCAAAGTTTTTCATTTTCGTGGGTTTTAAAAGTTAATGAGCTTTTTGTACATGTCAATAATAGGGTAAACTTGAGAATATGAAAAATTAAACAAGTATGGTGGTTACGAATTTTTTGAGGGAAGGTTGCGAATAGATACAACTCAAAAAAATTTAGTTTTTTGTAAGGAATGACCTCCTATATGGTCTAACTAAATCGTAGAAGTTTATTCTTGTAACAAAACGTAAAAATATTCCTCTTGGAATTAATAATAAGAGTGGCTTAGGCGCAACCGGTTTAGGAAATTCCATCATATATAAAATTTCGAGATTTGTTGGCAATAAACAGGTACATATACGGGATAATTCTGTTATTGGTTATTTTTATAAACCAGCACAATGTTTTTGCGCAAACTCTGCAAGGTGTTTCAGATAATGCTGTTAATAAGCAGACTGGATCAGTCCAACCCACTCATATCTCCCATATTCTCAGGGAAACGGACTCCTACATAGATATAAAAAGAAAGATTGAGCGCCAAAAGAGGAAACTAAAAGGAAAGCTTAGATCATCGATTTCCTTAGGCGACACTTCCTCCTTTTTTGTGCGAAATATTTTCACCTTAGATACCTGGAATACCATCAGTGCCGAGTGTATTTATATTTCTGCTGATTTTGCTCTTTGGATCGGAGAAGAAGACAAAGCTTTTTATTCGGATTCATTGAATATAGGTCAAATTGTCGATTCTCTTGCTTACCGCTTGCAATCAGCATCTTATGCCGGTTCCACAAATCCATCCAAAGGCATTATAGAATTAAACACTGAGTATTTTGGCTCCATCCCGGATATTGATGGCGATGGTATTCTGGACATCTTGTTGCTCGATATTGAAGACAACTTCTCCGAAACTGGTGGTTTTGTAGCTGGGTTCTTCGATCCGGTGGATCTGATCGAACATGAGTTCTCCAATCAGCGCGATCTTTTATACATAGACATTTATCCAACCTTATTTTATCGAGGCAATACTGAAATTCAACGAGTAGCCTCCACCATTGCCCACGAGCTTCAGCATATCATTCATGCCAATTATGAGACCCAAGAGCGACAATACACATTTATCAATGAAGGTCTTTCAGAATTTGCAGAAGTACTGAACGGGTTTTCTCCTCGAAATCCAGCTCCTTATTACCAACAACCTAACCGAGCACTACTCAGCTGGAATTATGAGGATCCTTTTCCCGATTATGTGCGGAGTTCTTTGTTCTTTAATTATTTGTTTGAGCAAATTGGAGCGGATAAAGCCAGATATTTAGTACAAAACCGAACAGATGTCGGATATCAATCGCTTGTTGATTTTACTGAAGAACATTCCAACCAAACGTTTGAAGAACTTTTTACTGGTTGGGGATTATCTATGCTTGGGACCACAGAAGGAAACGCCGGATTTGCTCATAGCGACCTTCAACATATCCGTCCTACCTCAGCTGCTATTAAAACTACCTATCCGAGCGCAACCAATTATGCATCCGCACCGTTATCTCATGCTTTTTTCTATGCAAACCTGAGTAAAGAAATAGAACTGCTTTCCAGCAAGGATATAGAAGCTTTTGCGTGGGCGGAATATCCTTCCGGTTTGTCAGGTTCACTCCAAGCCGGTGGTTCTCATTTTGTAGCCGGGGAAGAAGATCATGGATCGTTGTGGATGCTTTTTTCAAATACCGAGCCTCAACGCTCTGAACCCGATACGGCTTCGGTGGTTCAATCGGTGCTGTTTACCGGACAAAAATCCGGGCATCTGAAAGAAATAGCGTACGATGATGGAATACCGGATGCATTTACCGGCAAAGCTTCGTATTTGCAGCTTGGTGATCATCAGGCAGAAATAGCGGTGCTGTTTTCGGCGGATTCGGAATTCTGGTTATCTGAGGTTAACATCAAAACCATTTTCAGCAGTGAGCTATCCGGCTCAGGAGTTCCCGCCCAAAGCATCCGGGATATAGAACTTCAGATTTATTCGGTTAAAGATGGTACTCCAGATCAGCCGCTCACTCCAGCCTTTACTCATGAATTCACTCGCCCATTTGGCAATCTGAAATTCGAAAGCATTTCACTTACTCCTTATTACGATCAGCTTTCTTCTTTAACCGACAGTATTGCCGAAGTTATCGATTCTTATGCATTGGAAACCCGTACTTACGAAATACGAACCTACGTAGGTTGTGATGATAACAGAGGTGATGGATTTCTCTTGCCAGAATTTCTGGAGCTGGGCCCGGAGTGTATTGATGATGGATGGGTAACTACCAGCGGGCAATATACTGCACTCGTTGCCCAGAAAAATGATGCCCTAAGTGTGCCTCATAACTACGTACTAAAGAGAAACGATAAAAGTAGCTATGCCACCGCAACGAGTAGAGGGAATTACTTTTATAGCGATACCGAAGCTCGCGGAGGATACAACCATATGGAAATACGACGTCTTCGCAGAGCTTATAATGATTCCGGTAATGGAATTGTTAAAGGTGCGAAAGCAGAGCCCATGGAAGAAGCTGAAAGATGGGTCATTGATTTATTAAATAACTAAATAACTGGAGGAGTGAGGAGGCTTAGTTCTCCTCACTTTAATTATGATTAATTATATCAAAGTCCTGTTTTATTTTTCTTTTGTATTCGGTAGTTGTACTGAAACTCCCACAGAGAATAAGAGAAATAACAATGAACTCAAGTTAGTTTGGGAGTATGAATATCAAGATGAAACAAAATCTCTTTCTAGAGTATCTAATAGCTCTACTGTTATTGATAGTAATATGATTTTAACTTCTTTAGATGCTTCAATCACAGCTTTAAATATTGGTGAGGGAAATGTTTTATGGAGATATAAATTAATTCCTTCTACCAAACTTTATTCAAATAAATTAGAGTTCGATGAAAACAATGTTTATGTAAAACAAGAAAGGTCAAATCAAGCTGTTACTCTTGATGTATCAGACGGAAACCTCAAATGGAGTGTAAATCTGGAAAGTGGAAAGTTTAGGGATCAACCTTCTGATATTCAATCAGAATCCCATATTTATTTGAATGGTGATAGACAGGATCTTTATGTGTATAAAAAAAATGGAGATTTTGTTCGGCGTATGCAATTTGAATACAGTGTTCGTTCTGGTCATTACTATCAAGGCGACTTAATTATAGCCCATGCCTATAGAGATATTGATGAATCTGCATTCGCCTTTGGAGAACTTATTCGTTATGACTTAACAGTTGATACTATAAAATGGAAATATCAAACTAATAATGGGGGGTTTTATCTTCATCCTATTTTATTAGACGAAGATATTATTTACGCAGGCACAACTGAAGGTCCAGGTGAGTTTACAGCCGTAAATGCCAGTACAGGTCAAGTAATTTGGCGAGTGCCCGATTTAGGTGCCTGGGCATACACAATAAATGAGGGAGTTATTTTTATA
>Ga0207422_1002930_pt1 | contig 19381 bp, 19 predicted proteins | sample MarCyaLeptolynsp_FD_187757 | JGI IMG/M metagenome (GOLD analysis project Ga0207422, IMG submission 187757) | Marine cyanobacterial communities from Panama - species 1 Leptolyngbya sp. (SPAdes) | ecosystem: Environmental > Aquatic > Marine > Unclassified | place: Panama: Panama City | collected...
CGAGCCGGTGAAGCCGGTCAGCCAGGCGAGCCGCTGGGCGGGGGCCGGAATGTACTCGCCCATATGTTCGTCGGCCCGCGGTAGGACGAAGCCGTCGATCCCGGCATCGGCGAGGGCGGTGCGCAGCCGCTCCAGCCGGCTCGCGTCCGCTATCGCGTCCACCGGCCGGAGGCTCTCCACCACCGCGTCCAGCCGCTCGGCCAGGGCGCTCGGCAGGTCGTCGGCCAGCAGGCGCTGCCAGGCGCGCGGGGGATAGGTGCGTGGGCTGACCGCGATCCGAGCCAGCATGGCGGCGAGGTCTTCCGCCGGCACCGGGGCTCCGGCGGCCGCCAGATCGGCGGCCAGGTCGGTGATCTCGGGGGTGACGGCGGCGGGGGTCGGGGTCATCAGGCGCTCCTCAGCTAGCCGGCAGACTCGGGCGTCCGCGGTGGCGGAAGTCAAGAGGGCAATCCCGGTCTCTTTCCCCTCGACCCGTATTGCGGGCGCAGGCACAGTTCGGCGCCGAGACGACGGAGGGATCGTGGCGATGAGCGAGACGGCGGAGCCCGGGGGGCGGGGACGCAGACATCGGGGGGCGGGGCGCCGGGGAGCGGCGGCGCGGCTCGAGCAACCTGTCTGGCGGCGTCTGATGCGCCGCACTCCGCCGGCGCGGATCCTGTCCGATGACGCGATCGAGGCGATTCACGAGGCGTCGCTCACGATTCTGGAGGAGATCGGGATCGACTTCCTGCTGCCGGAGGCGCGGGATCGGCTGGCGGCCGTCGGCGTCGGTGTCGACGGTGAGCGAGTGCGCTTCGACCGCGCCCTGGTCATGGACCTGGTAGCGAGGGCGCCGGCGGTGTTCGACGTGCACGCGCGCGCACCGGAACGATCGGTGGCCTTGGGGGGCGACGAGATCGTGATCTGCTCGGTCGCCAGCGCCCCCAATGTCAGCGATCTCGACGGCGGCCGGCGGGTCGGCAACCGCGAGGACTACCGCAACCTGCTGAAGCTGACCCAGTCGCTGAACGCCATGCACGCGGTCGGCGGTTACCCGGTGGAGCCGGTGGACGTCCACGCCTCGGTGCGCCACCTGGAGGCGCTGCGCGACATGGTCACGCTGACCGACAAGATCCCGCACGCCTATTCCCTCGGCCGCCAGCGGATCGAGGACGGGATCGAGATCGTGCGGATCGCCCGCGGCGTCGACCGTGCGACGTTGGAGGGCCAACCGAGCCTGTTTTCGGTCATCAACGCGAGTTCGCCGCTGCGCTTCGACCACCCGATGCTGGAAGGGGTGATCGCGCTGGCGGAGGCCGGACAGGTGACGGTGATCACGCCGTTCACCCTGGCGGGTGCCATGGCGCCGGTGACGGTGGTCGGCGCGCTCGCCCAGCAGAACGCCGAGGCCCTGGCCGGCATCGCGTTCTCCCAGGTCGTGCGGCCCGGCGCGCCGGTGGTCTATGGCGGCTTCACCTCCAATGTCGACATGAAGTCGGGCGCCCCCGCCTTTGGCACGCCGGAATACATGCAGGCGGCGATCGTCGGCGGTCAACTCGCGCGGCGTTACAACCTGCCGTACCGCTCCTCCAACGTGAACGCCGCCAACGTGCCCGACGCCCAGGCGGCGTGGGAGAGCGCGTTTTCGCTCTGGGGCACCGTGACTGGCGGGGTGAACCTGATGATGCACGGCTGCGGCTGGATGGAGGGCGGGCTGACCGCCTCGTTCGAGAAGATGGTCATGGATGCCGACATGATCTCGATGGTGGCCGCCTTCCTGGACCCGCTGACGGTCGACGGCGACTCCCTCGCCCTGGAGGCGGTGCGCGATGTCGGACCCGGCGGCCATTTCTTCGGCACCGCCCACACCCAGGCGCGGTACCGCACCGCGTTTCACGCCCCGATGGTTTCGGACTGGCGCAACTTCGAGACCTGGGCCGAGGCCGGGTCGCCGGACGCGTTGACCCGCGCGAACGGGCTAGTGAAGCGGCTGCTGGCGGAGTACGAGGCGCCGGCGATGGATCCGGCCGTGCGCGAGGAACTGGACGCGTTCGTCGATCGACGGATCGCCGAGGGCGGCGTGGCGACGGATTTCTAGAAGGCGAGAGGCGTCAGGGCACCGCGCCGGCCTGGCGCAGGGCCTTCATATGCAGCGCCAGCAGGCGCTTCTCGTCGTCGTCCATGTCGGCGAACTTGCCGATCACCTCCTTCTCGGAGGCCGCGAGGGCGTTCGCCTCGACCTTGATCACGGGGGCCGCCTCGCCTTCGCCAAGCCGCAGCAGGAAGTGAAAGCGCTGACCGGCGATGATGTTGCCCTCGCCCGGGTTGGGGATGCGGATGCCCTTGATGTGCAACTCGCGCACCTCGAGCTCCTCTTCCCCGAAGATGGCGGCGCCGAGCTTCACATCCGCCTTCACGGCGGTCTTCTTAGCCGCCGGCGCGGCGTCCTTGGCCTTAGACTTCCCGAACATTCCCTGTGTCTCCGGAACGATCACGTCGCGATGATATAGCGCGGAACGCGGGGGAGGGGAGAAGAAAGATGGCGCGGTTGACGCGGCCTACCCGCGTGCGACACCCCAGAACCGGTCCGGCAGCCGCTCCAGGTCCTTGAGGCCGGCGCGCTCGACCATCAGCGTCGACTGACGGTCGGCCTCCTCCAGCACAGCCGCCTCGTCGATGCCGACCAGTTCTCGCCCGCGCATCAGGATCCGGCCGGCCACGATCGTGGTGTCCACATCCGCCCCGTTGGCGAAACAGGCGAGGCGGTAGAGCGGCATGGTCATCGGCACCAGGTGCGGCTTGAACAGGTCGACCAGGATCAGGTCGGCCTGCTTGCCGACCTCGATCGAGCCGATCTCGTCCGCCAGGCCGAGGGCGGCGGCGCCGTCGATCGTTGCCATCTCCAGGACCTTGCCAGAGGGCAGCACGGAGGCGTCGCGGAAATGCCGGCGGTGATAGTGCATCGCTTGGAACATGTGGCGGAACATGTCGTAGCCGCGGTCCGGCGCGGTGCCGTCGGAGCCGAGGCCGACCACCGCCCCGGCTTCGATCAGTTCCGGCACCGGACAGCGACCGGTGATCGAGCGGTTGGCCGAGGGGTTATGGGCGACTTTCGTCCCGGTCTCGGCGACCAGGCGGATTTCTTCCTCGTCCAGGTCGACCGAATGGCCCATCAGCGCGTCGGGCCCGAGCAGGCCGAAGATCTCGTGGGCGCTGCGGATGCTGCCCTGGCGGTGACCGTCCTGGGTGAAGATCAGGCCGCGTCGCCGGGTCAGGTCGCGGGTCGCCTCCGCCTGCGCGCGGACCTCGTCCAGCACCGCGTCCTGGTGCGAGCCGCGGTGATGCACCGGAAAGCTGACGGCGACGTTCACCCGTCCCTCGGCGCCGCGGTGCCACGCGGCGGCCACCTCGTCGCAGACGGCGAGCTGGGTGTCGAACGGGACGGAGATCTCGCGATACGTCCCGCCCTCGATGTTGGCGTAGGTCTTGGGGAAAGGCGGGCGGTTGATCCCGACCGCCACCACCGAGCGGGTGCCGAGCCGGGCGATCTCGCGGCAATGGGCGTCGGCGTAGATCGCCTCGTCGGTGCGCATCACGTCGTCGCCGCCACCTAGATAGGACACGCCGGTCGTCGTGCCGCAGCGGATGCGCTCCACCGCCGATAGCGCCGCCTCCGCGGCCCAGAACGCGGTGTCGGACGCCACGGTATAGGCGGTGTGGCAGGCGCGCTCCCATTCGCCGTCGAAGGCGAGGCCAAGGGTCTTGATCAGCCCGTGGCCGGCATGGGCGTGGACATCGACGAAACCCGGCATCAGCGCCATGCGCGTGCCGTCGATCACGGTCTCCGCCGGATGGTCGCGGGCGATCTCCTGCTGTGGGCCGATGGCAGTGATTTTGGAACCGGAAATTGCAACACTGGCATCTATCAACACGCGTCGGTCGGCGTCCATGGTCACCACAAGGGCGCCGTCGATGCGAATATCGGCCATGAGTTCCAATCCGGTGCCTTGACGAGGGGCTTTCCGGTATCATGACATCGGGACCGCCGGCGACAAGCACGGCCACACCGAGGGAGACAGTAGATGAGATCCGTTTTCCTGCCGTTCGGCCGCGACGGGGTTGAGCGTGCGCCGCTCGAGGCCGCCGCCCAGTTCGCCAAACGATCCGGCGGGCGGGTACGCGCCACGTTCTACCCGCGTCCGGTCGAGAGCCCGCTGGTGGATCCGATGGGGGTGGGCATCATCGACTATGCCGACAAGGGCCCCGACCTGGCGCGCGAAGCCGAGGAGGCGCTCGCGGCCATGCGGACGCGAATCGACGCGCTGGGCGAGATCGGCGGGGTCGTCGATCTGAGCGACGAGCCGTTGCGGGCCCGCTTCGGCATCGGTGAGGCGGCGCGGCTGTTCGACACGACGGTCGTCGGCAAGAGCGAGGAGACCGATTGGCGCGCAGTGTTCGAGACCGCGCTGTTCGAGGGCGGGCGCACCGTCACCCTGGTGCCGGTCGGCTGGAACCGGGCCTGCGGCGAGACCGTCGCCATCGCCTGGAACCGCAGTACGGAGACGGCGCGCCTCATAGGTCAGGCGCTGCCGGCGATCAAGTCGGCCGAGACCGTGGTCGTCATCGAGGTCGAGGGCTGGTCGGTGCCGGGCCCCGATGGGGCGGCGCTGGCCGACTATCTCAAGCTTCACGGCGTCGACGCCAAGGTGGTGACCGGCAAGCGCTCGATGCGTGGCCCGGGCATGGACGTGCTGGAGGTCGCGGAGGCCGAAGGCGTCGACCTGCTGGTCAAGGGCGCCTATACCCAGAGCCGGCTGCGGCAGATGATCTTCGGCGGGGCGACGAGCGATATCATCGCCGACGCCACCATGCCGGTGATCTTCGCCCATTGACCGGGCGGAACAGAGTTTCGGGGGACATCGATGAGTGATCAAACCGTGTTCGGCATGGATGGCGCCGAGGCTGCGGCATCCGCCGCGGAGACCGAGGCGCCCGCGGGGGCCAACGCACCGGCGGCGGCGCCACGCGACGACCTGACCCGGCTGCTGGGCCAGATCGTCTCGCTGATGGGACAGTCGCCGGCGCACCGCCACATTTTCCTGTCCGATCTCGAGTGGCTGGTCCTGCCGCCGCTGTCGAAACGCCAGGTGCGAATCTGGCGCCGGCGCACCGAGCGGGGGCCGGCTCCGGTGGTCTATGCCTCCTGGGCGATGGTCACGCCGGAGGTCGAGCAGCGCCTGCTGCAGGGCCACAAGCGGCTGCGCCCGGAGGAGTGGGATGGCGGTACCATCCCGTGGCTGATCGACATCGTTGCCCCCTATGGCGGCGTCGACGCGGCGCTGGCCGAGTTGGTCGACCAGACCTTCGGCGGCCAGCCGGTGAAGACCCTGGTGCCGACGCCGGGCGGTGGCTTCACCGTGCGCGAGGTGGTGCCTCGGAGCGCCGGATCAAAGGACGCCGCCAAGGAATAGTCCGCATAGCGGAATTACGAATTACCTAGCATTATTGACATATCAGCCGCGTGCTTGGGACACTCGCGCAATAAACAGAACGTGCCCACCGCCCCGATAAAAAAAACTTCACGGGGCGTCCACATACCGCACGAGGGAGGAAACGATGCGGAAAACCCTTGTCGCCGCGCTTGCGGCGCTCACCGTCAGTGCATTCGCGGTCGGCGACGTCGACGCCCGCACCCTAAAAGTCCAGGCCAGCTCGAAGTCGGGCGACTGGGCGCACCGCTTCCTGACCGAAGGCTGGCAGCAGAAGGTCGGCATCATGAGCGGTGGCAGCATCGAGCTCGAGGTGCTCCCGACCAAGGCCGTCGTGCCGCACCGCGAGACCATCGACGCGGTTGCCAACGGCATCCTGGACGGCGACCTGAACGCCGTCTCCTATTTCGCCGGCCGCGACCCGGCCTTCGGCATCATCGGCGACCTGATCGCCGGGTATGACACGCCGGAGCAGGTCCGCACCTTCTGCCAGGAAGGCGGCGGCAAGGAGATGCTGCAGAAGATCTATGACAAGCACACCGACGGCCAGGTGCACGTGATCGGCTGCGGTCCGTATGCCAAGGAAGCCCTGGTCTCGACCGTGCCGATCAACGGCGTCGCCGATTTCAAGGGCGTGAAGATCCGCTCGCCCGAGGGCCTCGCGGCCGACGTGTTCCGCAAGGCCGGCGCCTCGCCGACCTCGCTGCCGTTCTCCGAGGTCTACACAGCGCTTGAGAAGGGCGTGGTCGACGCGGCCGATGCCTCCGCCTTCGTGAACAACGAAGCCCACGGCATGCACAAGATCGCCAAGTACCCGCTGTACCCGGGCATTCACTCCATGGCCGTCCTGCAGTTCATCATGAACAAGGAGGTCTGGGAGGGCCTGTCCGAGGCTGAGCAGACGATCCTCGAGGTCTGGTACGTGTCGGCCTACACCTCGATGCGCCGTCAGGCCGATCTGCAGGACCGCGAGCTGGTCGCCGGCTACAAGCAGTCGGGCGAGGTGACGATCATCGACTGGCCGTTCGAGGAGCGGAAGAAGTTCCGCGAGATCGCTGTCGAGGCGTGGGAAGAGGCGGCGGCCAAGTCCGACCTCGCCCAGGAAGCGCTGAACACGCACCTGACCTACATGCGCAAGATCGGTCTGCTTGACTGATCCGATGTGACAGGCGCGGCGGAGGCCACTCGGCTTCCGCCGCTTCTCCGTGACATTTCCTTCGAATGCGGCGGCCCGTCCGCCAGCGGCGCGATGCCGTGAACTCGGCTCAGGGACATCTCATGACAACCATCATCAGCCGGTTCAGCCAGTTCTCGGGCCTGGCCATCGCGCAGCTCTACCTCGTCATCGCCGCGATCACCCTGTGGGAGGTGTTCACGCGCTACGTGCTCGACGCGCCGACCCAATGGGCGTTCGAGACCGTCATGGTGCTCTGCGCCACCGCCTGGATGGTCTCGGCCGGCTACGTGACGCTCAAGAACCGTCACATCGGCATCACCGTGTTCTATCTGATGGCGAGCGAGCAGAACAAATGGCGCCTCGACCTGTTCGCACTGATCGTCGGCGTCATCGCCGTCTTCCTGCTGGTCGATGACAGCGTCGGCCGCGCGCTGCACGCGATTTCCAACAAGGAACTGGCCGGCACCGCGTTCAACTCGCCGGAGCCGATGCTCCTGAAGACCGCCCTGGCGCTCGGTGCCGGGATCTATCTGCTGCAGATCCTGGTGAACCTGTACCAGCACTTCAAGACGCCGCTCATGCGCGCGATCTTCGGCGTGATCGGCGTGATTCTGGTCGCCCGCATCCTGCTGATCATCCTCGGCCATATCGTCGGCGAGTTCTTCCTGACGGACTGGGTGGACGGGCTGGTCGCCAGCATCGCCGAGACAATCGACCTGCGCCAGCTCATCAACATCCGCGACTACGACATCGGCACGGTCAGCATCGGCATCGTCATCGCGCTGCTGGCGCTGATGATGACCGGCATGCCGCTCGGCGTCGTCACGCTGATCATCTCGATCGTCTGCGCGCTCCTGTTCTTCGGCCCCAAGGGCCTCTACCTGGTCTCGACCAACGCCTTCGGCCTGCTGGAGGCGTATCCGCTGATCGCGGTGCCGCTGTTCGTGCTCATGGCGTCGATCCTGGAGAAGGCCGGCATTGCCGAGGACCTGTTCGACGCCATGTCGATCTTCGCCGGCAACCTGCGCGGCGGCGTCCTGGTGCAGACCGTGGTCGTGGCGGTCATCATGGCGGCGATGTCGGGTATCATGGGCGGCGAGATCGTCATGCTTGGCCTCGTCGCCCTGCCGCAGCTGCTGCGTCTCGGCTACGACCGGAAGCTCGCGATCGGCACGATCTGCGCCTCCGGGTCGCTTGCGACCCTGATTCCACCGAGCATCGTGATGATCGTCTACGGACTGTCCGCCAACGTGGCGATCGGTGACCTGTTCATGGCCGGCGCGTTCCCGGGCCTGCTGCTGGCCACGCTCTACGTCATCTTCGTGCTCACCCGCTGCTACATCAACCCGAGCCTGGCGCCGACGGCCGCCGAGAGTGCCGCCGCGGCCGGCGGGGTGCAGATGTCGAAGAACCGCACGGTCGCGGTGCTGATGTGCGTCGCCCTGATCGTGATGGTGATGGGCTCGATCTACGGCGGCATCGCCACGGTGACCGAGGCGGCGGGGGTCGGCGTGTTCGGCGCGATTCTGATCGCCGCGGTGCGCCTGCGCTTCAACTGGACGATGCTGCAGACGGCGCTGCAGCAGACGATGGCGACCGTCGGCACGATCATCTGGCTGATCCTGGGCGCCGTCAGTTTCGTCGGGATCTACAACCTGGTCGGCGGCGGCGATTTCATGCGCAGCCTGTTTGCCGGGCTCGACCTGCCGGCCTTCGGCATCATTCTGGTGATGATGGCGATCCTGGTGGTGCTCGGCACCTTCATGGAGTGGATCGCCATCGTCTTCATCACCGTGCCGATCTTCGCCCCGGTGGTCGAGGATCTGGCGCCGCAGCTCGGATTGTCGGCTGATGACGCCAAGATCTGGTTCGGCGTTCTGTTCGTGATGAACATCCAGATCTACTTCCTGTCGCCGCCGTTCGGGCCGGCCTGCTTCTGGCTGAAATCGGTCGCGCCGCCGGATATCGAGCTGCAGGAGATCTTCGCCGCCGTGCTGCCGTTCATCGCGCTGCAGATCACCGGGCTCGTGCTGGTGATGTTCTTCCCGGAGATCGCCATATGGCTGCCCAACGCCCTGTCAGGATGACGCGGCCGAGAACGAGGAACGAGACATGACGCCCGATACCAAGGACGACAGCGGCGAGTTCGGCATTCTGCCCACCGTGGTGGGGTTCGCGATCGCCGCGTTCCTGATCTACGTGCTGTTCTCGATGGCGACCGGCTTCGCGTGAGCGCGTCGGTGCTGCCGCGAGAGGTGGCTGCGCATGACCACGGATGATTATGAAGCGATCTGCCTTGTTCACGCCCGATTTTGGGCGATCGGACCGGGTTTTCCTTGCGTTCTTTATTGAACGTGTTGAAATGATTAGCGGTGGGAACCGGATCAGCTGGTTCTATTGGGCACGCGTGCAATGCTTGACCGGGGGCGGTCTCAACCCTATGCGGGGTACGCCGCCTTAAAATGAGGCGCGACGGAACACGAGAAGGAGATGGATATGCTTCACAAAATTCTGGGGGGAGCCAAGCCCTTTATCGCCGCGGCGGCGATGATGAGTTTGGCGGCGTGCGCAGGCATGCAGCTGGACAGCGCGCGTGGCCTGACGCCGCAGGGGGACGCCTTCAGCAAGGCGCTGTACGCGGAGTACCTCGCTCTGGCGGAGATGGAGTTCGCCGAGGGTGACTATGAGGATTCGGACGTCTTCGCCGCCCGCGCGATCGCGTCCGCGGCCGGCACCCCGCCGGGGCCGGAGGCGCTCGACGCCCGCAACATCCCGGGCGAGCACAAGGGTGCCCTGTCCGAGGCTCACCGCCGTCTGACCGCCGCCCTCGAGGCTGGCGCAGCGGGCATCGTTCCCGAGGCCTCCGCGCGCGGCCAGGCCATGTTCGATTGCTGGATGCAGGAAGCCGAGGAGAACATTCAGCCGGCCGACATCGTGTGGTGCCGTGACCGCTTCAAGGTCGCGCTCCAGGCCATGGAAGCCGCCATCGTGCCGCAGCCGGCCGCACCGGCCGCCCCGCCGGTGACGTTCGCCAACTTCACGGTGTACTTCGACTTCGACAGCAGCACGATCACGCCGCAGACGTTGTCGACCCTGATCGATGCCGCCGACGCTTCCGACGACATGGGCGCGTCCTCGATCACCGTGTCCGGCTACGCCGACCGTTCGGGCTCCGAGGCCTACAACCAGGCGCTCTCGCAGCGTCGTGCCGATGCCGTCGCGGCCGAGCTGAAGGATCTGCTCGGTGCCGGCGCCCCGGCGATGGTCATTGAGGCCTTCGGTGAGAACAACAACAAGGTCGTCACGCCGGACGGCGTGAAGGAGCCGAAGAACCGCCGTGTGAAGATCGAGATCCGCCGCTGAGCGGACGGTCTCACCGGGTCTGAACCCGGGGGCGGACGAGGGATCGTCCGCCCCTTTTCTGTGGAGCCTCGCACATTGCGCGGCGATCGCCGGGAGCCCCGATCTCCCGTCGTCCATCGTCCCTGGGTCATCCTGAGCGTGACCCAGGATCTCCCGGGGACGGGCGCGGTTGGCTGGAGGTCCTGACTGTCGTCAGGGCAACCGGGCGGATGCGTGGGGAGTGGCAACAGGGTTACATCAGCGGGCCACGCTGGGGCGGTTCGTCGCGGAATTCGGGGGAGTTGGCGACCGGCGAGGCGTGATGGTGCACCAGCCGCCAGGAATCGCCATCCTTGACGAAGGTGTTGGTGGCGGCCAGCACGCCCTCCTGGATCACCTCGTAGCCGATCACCGTCGCGACGTCGCCGTAGAGGAAGGCCCGGGCCTCGCGGAACTCGACGGCGGGGGAGGCCGGGTTGCCCAGGATCGTCACCCAGCTCTCCATCACCTCGTCGCGTCCGTAGAGCGGCCGCCAGCCCGGATGCACGCAGGTCACCGCCGCGTCCCGCGACCAGATCTGATCCATGCTCTTCAGGTCACGCGTGGCGAAGGCGAGGTAGAAGGCCTCGTTGGCGAATAGCACCGCCGCTTCCTGGCTCATCGCTCTCCCCGAGGGTTGCTGCGCCGGTCCGCGCGGCGCCCGCCCTGGGTGCCCGCCTCCCGATCCGATCCTAACATGCGGGGCCGGGGACGCCACGCGTCCCTCGGGGTCGGTCAGGCGGCATCGGCGAAGTACCGCCCGGGGGTGACCCCGAACGCCTTTCGGAAGCTGGCCACGAAGGCGCTGGTTCCCTCGTAGCCGAGCCGGTGTGCCACGTCGCCGACGCTGTGTCCGAGAGACAGCCATTCCACCGCCTTCAACAGCCGCGCCTGGCGCAGCCAGGCCCGATAGCTGAGGCCGGTCTCGGCCCGGAAATGGCGCTCGAACGACCGCGGCGACTGGGCGGCGCGGGCCGCCACCTGCTCCAGGCCCACGGCCGCCGCCGGGTCACGCGCGAGGTCGACGACCGCGCGGTGCAGGCGCTCAGATGTCGGCATCGGTAAATGCAGGGGGGCGATCGGCTCCGCCGCCAGCTGATCGACGATCACCGCGGCGATCCGGCCCGCCGGCCCGTCGGACACCGGTCCATGGGGATAGGCCATGAAGGCGAGTATCAGCTCGCGCAGCAACGGGGAGATACGGATGACCGACGGTCGGACCGGCAGGTCCGGCACGACGTCCGGACGGAAGTACAGGTACCGGAGCGAGCAGGACTGATGATAGACGGCGGCGTGGGTGACGCCGGATGGCATCCACAGCGCGCGTTCCGGCGGCACGACGAAGCTGCCATGCGCGGTCGTCACGGTCACCGATCCGGAGACGATGTGGAACAGCTGGTGACGCCGGTGGCTGTGCGCCGGCCTGCCGGTGCCGGTCTGCTGGTCGCCGGCGAAGGCGATCACCGGGGCGGGATGATCATCGGGCTGATGGACAAAGACGTCCGGATGGATCATTTGGCGAGTCATCCACATCCATTGACGAAATAACGATAACACGTATCGCCGGTCGCGGGGTACCACGAAGCCGACCCGCCCTTCGCCGCCGAGCCCGCATGTCGTACCTGACCGCCTCATCCGATCCGAAGACCGCGACCGGATGGCGCGCGCCCGCGGTGATGCTGATGATCATGGCGGCCGCCATGCAGCTGTCCTTCGCGGCGTGGTGGAACCTGATGAACAACTTCGCGGTCCACGAGCTCGACTTCACCGGCCGCGAGATCGGCATCCAGCAGTCGATCCGCGAGATCCCCGGCTTCCTGTCGTTCCTGGCGGTCTATCTGCTGCTGTTGATGCGCGAGCAGACGCTGGCCTACCTGTCGCTGCTGTTCCTCGGGATCGGCGTGGCGGCGACCGGCTACTTCCCGAGCGCCTGGGGCTTCTACGTGACCACCTTCGTGATGTCGGTCGGCTTCCACTACTACGAGACGGCGGCGCAGTCGCTGTCGCTGCAATGGCTGCCGAAGGCGACCGCGGCGGCGAGCATGGGCAAGATCATCGCGGTCGGCGCCGCCGCCCAGTTGGTGGCCTACGGGCTGATCTTCGTCGGCTGGAAGACGTTCGACCTGTCGTTCACCACGGTGTTCCTGATCGCCGGCTACCTGACGCTGGTGGTGCTTGGCTTCCTGTTCCTGGCCTATCCGGCGTTTCGCGAGGGCGTGCCGCAGACCAAGCGCATGGTGCTGCGCAAGCGCTACTGGCTGTACTACGCGCTCACCTTCATGGGCGGGGCGCGGCGGCAGATCTTCACCGTCTTCGCCGGCTTCCTGATGGTCGAGCGCTTCGGCTACGACGTGCACGAGGTGGCGGCGCTGTTCTTCGTCAACGGCGCCATCAATATGCTGCTGGCGCCGAAGATCGGCAAACTGATCGTTCGCTTCGGCGAACGCACCGCCCTGACGGTGGAGTATGTCGGCCTGATCCTGGTGTTCACGACCTACGCCTTCGTCACCAATGTCTGGCTGGCGGGCGCGCTCTACGTGATCGACCACGCGTTCTTCGCGATCGCGATCGCCATGAAAACCTACTTCCAGAAGATCGCCGACCCGGCCGAGATCGCGCCGACGGCCGGGGTGTCCTTCACCATCAACCACATCGCGGCGGTCTTCATCCCGGTGACCTTCGGGCTGCTGTGGCTGGTGTCGCCGGCGGCGGTGTTCCTGGTGGGCGCGGCGATGGCCTGCGTCAGCCTGTTCCTCGCCCGCCTGGTGCCGGCCAACCCGGAGGCCGGCAACGAGGTGGACTGGACCCTCGGCTTCGGCCGCCGCGCGGCGAGCCATCCGGCGGAGTGAGGGCCGGCGCCCTACCGGTACCCCCCGTCCACCACGATTTCCTGCCCGGTGATCATTTCCGCCTCCAGCGAGGCCAGGAACACCACCGCGTTGGCGACGTCCACGGGGGTGATCTCCCGCCGCATGGCCTGGCGGGTCTTCAGTTCCGCCGCCGCGTTTTCCGTCAGCCAGAGCTCGCGCTGGCGGTCGGTCAGCACCCAGCCGGGCGAGACCGTGTTCACGCGGATCGCATGCTGGCCGAGCTCGTGGGACAGCGCCTTGGTCAGGCCGTGCACCGCGGCCTTGGCGGCGTCATAGGCGGCCCGGCTGCTGTTCAGCGGCCGGTCGGCGGCGCCCAGGTTGACGATCGAGCCGCCGGCGCGGGTGCGCATGTCGGCGACGACGGCCTGGGCCGCGAAGAACATCGGGCGCACCAGCAGGTCGAAGCGGTCGTTCCAGTAGTCCGGCGTGACGTGCTCCAGGGTGTGACGGTCGTCCTTGGCGGCGTTGTTGACCAGGATGCTGATCGCCCCGAAGCGCTTACGCACCGCCTTGAGCGCGCGCATCAGCGCGGCCAGGTCGCGGACGTCAGCCTCGACGAAGATCGGCGGGTGATGGCCGGCCTTCTTGATTTTCTCGATCAGCCCTTCCGCCTCACGGTCGGCAATGTCGACGAAGCCGACATTGGCGCCCTGGGCGCAGAACCGGGTGACGATGGCCGACCCGATCCCCGAAGCGCCGCCGGTGACGAAGACGGTACGCCCCGAGAGATCCGGGTAGAGCGTGTCCCGCATGCCCCGTCCGGGTCGTCAGTAGGTGGCGCGGCCGCCGGAGCAGTCGAACACGGCACCGGTGGAGAACGAGCATTCCTGCGACGACAGCCAGGCGACCAGGTTGGCGATCTCCTCGACCTGACCGAAGCGGCCCATCGGGATCTTGGACAGCATGAAGTCGATATGCGCCTGCGTGATCTGATCGAAGATTTCGGTCCTCACCGCCGCCGGGGTGATGCAGTTCACCGTGATCGGGGTGTCGGCCAACTCCTTGCCGAGCGACTTCGTCAGGCCGATCACCCCGGCCTTGGCAGCCGAGTAGGGCGAGGCGTTGGGGTTGCCCTCCTTGCCGGCGATCGAGGCGATGTTGACGATGCGCCCGTAGTTCCGGGCCCGCATGTAGGGGACGACCGCGCGGTTGCACAGGAACACGCCGGTCAGGTCGATATCGATCACCCGCTTCCAGGCGTCGACCGGGTACTCCCACACCGTGTGGTTCGGCCCGGCGATCCCGGCGGAGGCGACCAGGATGTCGATGCGGCCGAACTCACGCTCGACCTCGGCGGCGGCGCGGTCGACCGAGGCGTCGTCGGTGACGTCGACGGCGGCGGTATGGATCCGTCCGTCCGGGAATCCCGGCGCCACCTCCGCCAGCTTGTCGGAATCGGCGTCCCACAGGCTGACCGACGCGCCGCTGTCGCTGAGGCGCTTGGCGACGGCGAGGCCGATACCGCGCGCCCCGCCGGTGACGACGGCGCTCTGGCCGCTGAAATCATGGGTGACCATGGGTGCTCTCCTCAGATCAGGCCGCGTTTGGCGAGATTGCGCATCAGGGCGCCGGCGCCGAAGGTCCAGGGCGCGATGGCGTCGCTGCGCCCGACCCGGTTGATCAGCGCGCCGAGCCGCGGCGTCGAGATCGACACGATGTCGCCGTCGTGATGGGTGAAGCCCTGGCCCGGCGCGTCGCGGTCCTGGGTCGGGGCGAACAGGGTGCCGGTCATCAGGACGACACCGTCGGGATACTGATGGGTCGGGCCGATGGTCTGCGCCACCAGGTCGGCGATGTCGCGGCTGATCTTGCGCATCGACGAGTGGCCCCGAAGGACGAACTGGTCGTCGCCCTCGACGGTGAGGTCGAGCTCGGCGCCGCGCACGTCGTCCAGGGTGAAACCGTCGTCGAACAGTCGGATGAACGGGCCGACGGCGGCCGAGCCGTTGTTGTCCTTGGCCTTGCCGAGCAGCAGGGCGCTGCGGCCCTCGACGTCGCGCAGGTTGACGTCGTTGCCGAGCGTGGCGCCGACGATCGTTCCGGCGGCGCTGACCACCAGGGTGATTTCCGGCTCCGGGTTGTTCCAGCTCGAGATCGGGTGCAGGCCGACATCGGCGCCAACCCCGACCGACGCCATCGCGGGCGCCTTGGTGAAGACCTCGGCATAGGGACCAATGCCGACCTCGAGATACTGGGACCACATGCCCCGTTCGATCAGGGCCGCCTTCAGGGCCTCGGCTTCGTCGGAGCCTGGCGTGATCTTCGACAGGTCGGTGCCGATGCTGATGGCGATCTCACCACGGATCGCATCCGCCGCCGACGCATCGCCCTTGGCCTTCTCTTCGATCACCCGCTCGAGCATGCTTTCGGCGAAAGTGACGCCGCAGGCCTTGACCGCCTGCAGGTCGACCGGGCTGAGGAACCAGGGCCGGGCGGCGTTCCGCCCGTCGACCGGCGTGTTCGCCAGGATGTCGGCGACCGTTCCCACGGTCTCCCCCGACGCATCGCGGGCGAGCGCAAGAGGATCGTCGGCGTTCATCAGCTCGGAACTGGAGGCCATCGTGGCCGAGATGTCGACGACGTCATCGCCACGCAGCACGACCGGCGACGGTCCGTCCACATCCGGACGCCACACGCGGCCGACCAGGACCGCGGCGTCGCGGTCCCGGGGCAGGACGGTGTCGACCGTCAGCGCGAGCCTCGGCATGGTCAGTCGGCCGCGACTTTCTGGCGCTGCTCGCCGAGGCCGGCGATGCCGAGATACATCTCATCGCCGTCCTTCAGGAACACCGGCTCCGGCTTGACGCCCAGGCCCACGCCCGGCGGTGTGCCGGTCATGATCACGTCGCCCGGCATCAGCGAGAACATCTGGCTGAGATAGTGCACGATGTGGGCGACCGAGAAGATCATGGTCTTGGTGTTGCCGGTCTGGAACCGCTTGCCGTTCACGTCCAGGAACATGTCCAGGTCCTGCGGGTCGCCGACCTCGTCGGCGGTGACCAGCCAGGGGCCGATCGGGCCGAAGGTGTCGCAGGACTTGCCCTTGGTCCACTGGCCGCCGCGCTCGGCCTGGAACTCGCGCTCGGAGACGTCGTTGGCGACGCAGTAGCCGGCGACGTAGTCGAGCGCGTCGGCCTCGTCGACATACTTGGCGTGCTTGCCGATGATCACGCCGAGCTCGACCTCCCAGTCCGACTTCTTCGAGCCGCGCGGCATGCGGACGACGTCGTTCGGGCCCTGCACCGCGCTGACCGCCTTCATGAAGACGATCGGCTCCTTCGGCGGTTCGGCGCCGGTCTCGGCGGCGTGGTCGGAGTAGTTCAGCCCGATGCACACGACCTTGCCCGGGGCGCCGACGCAGGCGCCGATGCGCGGGTCGCCGGCGACGGCCGGCAGGCCTTCCACGTCGGTGCCGGCGATGGTGTCGAGCGCGCCCGCGGCGATCGAGGCGGCGGAGATGTCGTCGACGACACCGGAAAGATCGCGGATGCCGCCGGCGGCGTCGAGCACGCCCGGCTTCTCCTGCCCGCTCGGGCCATAGCGCAGCAGCTTCATGGTGGTTTCCCCCTGGGTTTCCCGTGGTCTTGCGATGTGGTTGAATCGAGGGCGTCGGCGCACGGGCCGGCAGCGATCGAAATGCGAGCGCGAGCGTCGCAAGCGGCCCGTGGAGTGTCAAGCTGGGGGGTTACGGGCATGAGCGACGAGAATCAGCACGTGGTGCTCCGTGGCCGTCCGGATCCGGGCGTGCGGACGGAGCTCTTCGAGGCGGTCGCCGCCGAAATGCCGCGCATCGCCGACGGCCAGTTCCTGGTCCGCGTCGTCTGGCTGTCGCTGGAGCCGGCGATGCGCGGCTGGATCGCCGACGCCCCGAACTACAGCGAGCCGGTGCCGATCGGCGCGCCGATGACCGGCTTCACGGTCGGCGAGGTCGTGGAGTCCCGTCACCCCGGATACCCGGTCGGAACCATCGTGCAGGGCCGTCAGGGCTGGCGCCGGTTCGCGGTGTCGGACGGCAGCGACATCGACCGGATCGTCGACCCGGACGCCGCGCCGATCTCCACCGCCCTGCACGTGCTCGGCATGAACGGGGCGACGGCCTATGTCGGACTGGTCGATGTCTGCCAGGTCAAGCGGGGCGACACCGTGGTCGTCACCACCGCCGCCGGCGCGGTTGGCTCCATGGTCGGCCAGATCGCCAAGGTGAAGGGCGCGCGCGCCGTCGGCGTCACCGGCGGGCCGGACAAGGTGCGCGCCTGTCTCGACACATTCGGATACGACGCCGCCATCGACTACAAGGCAGTGGAGGACATCGGGCCGGCGCTGGACGACGCGGCACCGGATGGTGTCGACTGTTTCTTCGACAATGTCGGCGCCGCTCAGTTCGACGCGGTGCTCGACCGCATCAACACCGGCGCGCGCATCGCGATCTGCGGCACCATCGGCATGCCGTCGTTTCCGCTGCCCACGGGACCGCGGCCCAACCGCCAGCTGCTGGTCAAGCGCGCGCGCATGCAGGGGTTCCTGATCCTCGACCACTACGACCGGTTCCAGACCATCGTCGAGGAACTCGCCGCCTGGTACCGCGCCGGCCACATCAAGTACCGCGAGGACGTGACCGTCGGCCTCGACAACGCCGCGACCGCCCTGGTCCGGTTGCTGTCGGGTCAGAACACCGGCAAGGCGCTGGTCCGGGTGGGGGCCGATCCGTGATCCTCTACGAGCGTCTCGGTGCCGACAACCTCTGCCCCAGTCCGATCGGCTACCGGGTTCGCATCGCGCTGTTCCTGAAGCAGATGGACTGCCCGCGCGTGCCCATGCGGATGGTGGATGTCGACCGGCTCGAGGCCGAGACCGGCTCGCGCAACTGCCCAGCCATGGTCGATGGCGAGACCAGGCTGATCAGCTCCGCCGCGGTCGTCCGTCATCTCGACGCCGTTGACCCGGATCGGGTGGTGTTCGGCGACACCGACAAGCACTTCAACATTGACGCGGTCGAGAGCGAGGTCGGCATGCGCGCCGGCAAGGTGATCGCGCCCTGGTTCGTCGAGCGCCTGTGCCCGGAGGACCGAGACTATTTCCGCCGCACGCGGGAAGAGCGCTTCGGCATGACCTTCGCCGAGCTCGTCGCCCATCGCTCCACCTTCGAACTTGATCTCGCCTTCACGGTTGGCCGGCTCGCCACGCGGCTCGAGCGTGGCCCGTTCTTCTCCGGCACGACGCCGGGCTTCGCGGACTCCGTGATCTACGGCTATCTGCTGTGGATCGACATCTCCGATCCGAGTGCCATGCCCGAACTGCCACCCGGCATGGCCGCCTGGTACGAGGCCCGCGACCTCGCCTGGCGCCAAACCTGCCTCACGCCGTTTCAATGACGTCGCCGCCCGACGCCGAGGAGACCGCCGCCATCGTCGCCGACTGGGGCACCAGTTCGTTCCGGGCCTACAGGCTGACGGCGGATGGTGAGATCCTGGAGGGCCGCCGCGCCGCCGCGGGGATCATGGCGATCGACGACGGCGCGTTTGAAGACGCGTTCGAGGCGTTGGTCGGCGACTGGCTGGACGCCGTACCGGTGGTCCCTGTGGTGCTTTCCGGCATGATCGCGAGCCGCCAGGGTTGGCGGGAGACCCCGTACCTGGAATGCCCGGTCTCGGTTGACGACATCGCCGACGCGCTCTCGCCGCTGACGATGGAGCGCGGGCGGGTGCTGCATCTGGCCCCGGGACTCTCGACCCGCGGCGCCGACGGGGTGCCCGATGTCATGCGGGGCGAGGAGGTGCAGATCCTTGGTGCCGCCGACAGCATCGGCGGCGACCGCGCCGTCCTGTGCCTGCCCGGCACCCATTCGAAGTGGGCGACGGTCGAGGGCCGGCGGGTCACGGGCTTCTCGACCCACATGACCGGCGAGGTGTTCGACACCGTGCGGCGCCACACCATCCTCGGCCGTGCCATCGAGCATGCCGCCTGGGACGATGAAGCGTTCCGGGACGGCGTCGCCCGGTCCGGCGCCACCGGCGGTCTGCTGCATCACCTGTTCGGGGTGCGGGCCGCCGGGCTGATGGGGGATCTCACGCCGGAGACGGCGGGAGCGTTCCTGTCGGGCCTGGTGATCGGTCACGAGATCCGTGCCGCCGGCCCATCGGGCGAGGTGCACCTGATCGGCGAGGAGGACATTGTGACGCTGTATCTGAAGGCCCTTGCCATCGTCGGAAGCCGGGGCAGGGCGGTGCCGCCGGGTGCCGCCGCCCGCGGCCTGCACCTGATCGCCGCGCGCCTGCGGGGAGATGGCGCGTGACGGACCTGCGGACCTATCTGCAGCGCTGCCCGCTGGTCGCGATCCTGCGCGGGATCGAGCCGGAGGCGGTCGTCGCCGTCGCCGAGGCGCTCCACGAGGCCGGTTTCGCCATTGTCGAGGTGCCGCTGAACTCGCCGCGGCCGTTGGAGAGCATCGCCCGGCTCGCGCGGGAGATGGACGGGCGCATGGTGCC
>Ga0207422_1002932_pt1 | contig 19355 bp, 16 predicted proteins | sample MarCyaLeptolynsp_FD_187757 | JGI IMG/M metagenome (GOLD analysis project Ga0207422, IMG submission 187757) | Marine cyanobacterial communities from Panama - species 1 Leptolyngbya sp. (SPAdes) | ecosystem: Environmental > Aquatic > Marine > Unclassified | place: Panama: Panama City | collected...
TATTGCTTATTGCATTTATAGTTGCAATGGTGCGTGTTTTTATTGGTCCGGATAAAGGCGACCGTATCCTAAGTTTACAGTTGATTGGTACTACTGGTGCTGCACTGCTATTGATTTTAAGTGATGGCGGAAGGGTTGTTGGTTTTATAGAAAGTGCAATCGTGCTTGGGCTGCTTGCATCAATTACTGTATGCGTATTTGTGTTTAGTAATAAGAATATTATAGATACATCGGAGGACGAGTGATCATATTAGATGTGATAACTGTGGTTCTCTTGGTTATAGGACTGATATTTTTTTTCGCAGGATCTATCGGATTATTACGTTTTCCTGATTTGATGTGTCGAGTTCACGCGTTAACTAAAGCAGATAATATAGGTTTAGCATGTATTTCTTTGGCAGTAGCAATTTATAGTAATGATTGGCTGATAGGTTTAAAAATAATATTCGTCTGGCTGTTTATATTAGCTACCAGCAGTTTGATGAGTTTCATTATTGCGCGTCGTATTAATATGAGCAATAAGATTATCTCGAGAGACTCTCATCAATGATGTTTTATCTATTCGATATAATTATTGCATTAATGACAATTATATTGGCGTGTCTGTGCCTATTTTCCCGCCAGGCGATTAACTCGATTACTTACTTTATTGCATTGGGTTTGATTGTCGCGCTGATATGGACGCGTTTAGGTGCTTATGATGTCGCTATTGCTGAAGCGGCGATTGGTTCAGGTGTGACTGGAGCACTGCTGTTATTTAGCTGGCGTAAATTACGTGCAGCAAAATCACATATTACATTAACAGAAAATATTATATCTAAACGAGTTATTGCGCTAGCATTTTTTATTGTCGTTATTATTATTTTTAGCTTAAGTTCTATTTTGCTTTTATCAGAGCCAAATTCTGCATTGGCGTATCTAGTAGATAGCTCGTTAAGTGATTCAGGTGTGTTGAACCCGGTCACAGCCGTGTTACTTAATTTTAGAAGTTTTGATACTTTATTAGAGATTGGTGTTTTATTCCTTGCTGCTTTGGGTGTTTACTCTATAGGTATTAGTCTTTTTGATTATGAGTTAAAGCCTTCATCAAATTTTCTCTTGCATAGTTTGAGTAAATTAGTGGTTCCAGCTTGTGTCCTGTTTGGGGGGTATACGCTTTGGGTGGGATCTTATTCGCCTGGGGGTGCATTTCAGGCAGGAGCCGTATGGGCGGGAGCATTGATATTGCTCAGGTTGGCACACCCAAGATTGCTTACAAGAAATTTAAGTCCCTGGTTATTAACTATTGGATTGTTAGTATTCATAACTGCAGCAATTGTTACATTTATAATTAATAAAAACTTTCTTTTGTATCCTTCTTTATATGCAGGAAAGTGGATTTTATTCATCGAGATTGCTGCGGCAATTTCAATAGCACTACTACTCTATAGCCTGTTTTTTATTCCTGGAAAAATAAATAGTAAATCAGAAAGGAAAGTCATTAATGATGATGCTGGAGAAAATATATGAGTATTCAACTCGTCTATCTAATGGCAGGGATATTATTATTTTGCTTAGGGATAGCCGCTCTCATTCTCAGGAAAAATCCATTAATACAAGTTATAGCGATTAATGTAATGGGTATTGGTGTTTTTATGTGGTTTATTGCTAATGGATACAGTATTGACATTATTGACAATGTCCCCCATGCACTTGTGCTCACTGGTATTGTTGTTGCTGTAAGTGCAACTGCTTTTGCATTGCTGTTACTTGTGCGTATTCAGACAAGAGGAACAACCAACGCGGGTGATAGAGATGATGTTTAGTCTGGTTGGGGTGGTTGTTTACGTTCCTTTATTAGCTGCAATTTTTAGTTTTATCTATATTAAGCGTGCACAATTCATTGGTATTGTTGCTGTGCTATTGATGCTATTAGCTTCACTAGGGATTCTCCAGCAATTGCCCGAATCAAATCAAAATGTTTTTTCATTAGGAGGCTGGAGTGCGCCTTTGGGGATTCATTGGTCTATAGATGGTTTATCTGGGTTAATGATTTTCCTTGCAACCTCAATTGCTGTTGCGCTGACTATATATAGTCGTGATTATTTTTCCCATAGCCGGCATTTGGAATTATATTTTTGGCCTATTTTTTTAATGTTGCTGGCAGGAATAAATGCATTATTCCTTTCCAATGATTTATTTAATTGGTATGTGACACTGGAAATTATTGGTCTGGCGGCTGTAGCTTTGGTTGCATTGAGTAATAATCGACGTGCAGATATTGCAGCATTTCGTTATTTGTTAGTCAGCTTGACTGGTAGCTTATGTTATTTGGCAGGTGTTGCAATTATATATAGTCAATACGCTACATTAGACATCTATTTGTTGGGAGATGTTATTGAAGCTAATACTCATGTTGCCATTGCCTTGGCGTTAATGATCATGGGCCTACTCCTTAAGAGTGCTATATTTCCCATGCATTTTTGGCTGGCACCGGCACATTCAAATGCACCAGCTCCAGTTAGTGCATTGCTCTCTGCATTAGTAGTCAAGGCTTCTTTTTTTATTATTTTGCAGCTTTGGTTAAATCTATTTCCTTATGCTTATGCGCAAGCGATAGGAATAGCATTAAGTGTGTTAGGAATTCTGGCAATTATTTGGGGTGCTTATTGCGCCCTGCGTACTCCGCGTTTAAAGCTGCTGATTGCTTATTCAACTGTAGCGCAGCTTGGGTATTTGATGTTGTTCTTTCCATTAAGTAATCATGAAAGCCATTCGAAAATTGCATTAGGCGGTGTTGTCTATTTTATTATTGCGCACGCGTTTGCTAAAAGTGCATTATTCTTGGCTGCGGGAAACCTGCAAAAATTAGCAGGGCATGACGATATAGCTAAGCTTGGTGTTTATGCTAAACATTTACCCATGACTTTATTTGCCTGTTCTCTTGCTGGAGCTAGCATTATTGGGTTGCCTCCTTCAGGTGGTTTTATAGCTAAGTGGATTGTTTTAAATGCTGCATTAACTACGAATGAATGGTACATCGTAGTCGTGCTTGCATTAGGAGGGCTTTTATCAGCCGCATACATGTTTAGGATTTTGCGCCTAGCATTTTATGCTGGCAAAGATTCTGTGGTTGTGAATGACGCAAATAAAGTATCGGCATTAATGCAGTGGGTACCATTACTTCTTGCAATGGCAGCAATCCTGCTTGGTGTTAATGCATTACCAGTCTTGAATATGCTTTCATTGAGTGAATTGCATCCCGTCGATACTCCATTGGCTGGAATGCAATGAGTTGGGGGAATAGCCTATTAATATTGATTTTGGCAAGCTCGCTGTTGCCAGGTATTGTCATTTTCTTTCTGAAAGGACAATCAAATAGCCTGCGTACAACGCTTAATTTAATTGGCGCATGTATAAAAATTATATTTGTTATAGCGCTTATTTACGGTGTTTATTTAGGGCATCAATTTGAAACCAGATGGCAGTTAGTACCAGGCATAGACTTAGTACTACATGCGGATACTTTGTCTGTATTGTTTGTTGGGCTTTCAAGTGTTTTATGGCTGGTTACAACAATATATGCAATTGGGTATTTCTCAGGTACAAGAAACCAAAGCCGCTTCTTCGGATTTTTTAGCCTTTGTGTTAGTGCGACCATTGGTATAGCGTTGGCCGGTAATTTAATAACATTCTTAATATTTTATGAACTACTTACATTAACGACGTATCCTTTAGTTGTTCATAAAGGCAATGCTGCGGCGTTAAGGGCAGGTAAAGTTTATTTAATTTATACTCTAGCAGGTGGGGCAATGCTTATTGTTGGCGTTGCCTGGTTGATGTCAATTGCTGGTCCACTTGATTTTACATCCACAGGTATATTATCAAAAATGGAGCATTTAAATGAAAGTGCTTTAAAGTGGATATTCTTTTTATTGATAGCTGGGCTGGGTGTTAAGGCTGCCTTATTTCCTTTGCATGGTTGGCTGCCTAAAGCAATGGTGGCGCCCGCACCGGTAAGTTCTTTATTACATGCAGTCGCAGTCGTTAAAGCTGGTGCCTTTGGTATTGTAAGAGTTGTTTATGATGTTTATGGCGTTGAATATTCAAATCAACTTGGCTTATTAATGCCGCTTGCTTATGTTGCCAGCTTTACCATAATTTTTGGTTCGGTACGTGCATTATTTCAGGATGAACTTAAACCCCGCCTTGCATATTCTACTATCAGTCAAGTGTCGTATATTACACTTGGCACTGCTATAGCAGGGCCGTTAGCGACAGTGGGTGGTATTGTCCATTTAGTTCACCAGGGTTTAATGAAGATCACGCTATTTTTCTGTGCAGGTAATTTTGCTGAAACATTAAAGTTACATAACGTGAGTGAACTTGACGGGGTTGGCAAACGTATGCCCTGGACAATGTTGGCGTTTACAATTGCCGCATTAGGAATGATTGGATTTCCACCATTGGCTGGTTTTATCAGTAAAACCTACTTAGGCCTCGGTGCACTAGAAGCCAATCAGATATGGGTGATATGGGTGCTAGTGGCTAGCAGCGCTCTTAATGCTATGTACTTTCTGCCTATTTTATACCGAGGTTGGATGAAGCAGCCTGTAGGTGAATGGAATGTAGCGATCAAAGGTACCAAACACGAAACTCGCTGGATGTTGCTTTATCCACCCCTGGTAACAGCAGGTTTAGTCATTGTAATTAGTATATTTGCTAATGTGGAATTTAGTCCATTGAAATGGGCAAAACTCATAGCTGAAAGAGAGTATGTGCAATGAGCAAAGCCATTTATTACCTTATTATTGCAGTTTGCTTAATGCAATTAGCAGTACTGTTATTACTGCCTGAATTTTCAGTTTCATTCAATTGGTTATTTTTGGGAATCTACTTAGGATTAGATTCTACAAATTATATATTTTCTTTGATTTCATCTCTAATATGGATTGTTGCAAGTTTATTTGCACTTGATTCTATGAGTAGATTTGAATGTACGTGTAAATATTTAATGTCAATTGGCATGGTATTTATAGGTAGTAATTTGGCTATCTTAAGCCAAGATATCATGACATTTTATATTGCCTTCACCATGATGAGTTTGCCAGTGTATATATTGGTCAACCTAAGCAACACGGCGCAACAAAAATTTGCTAGTAATGTTTATATTACATTTACAATTATTGGTGAATTATTTTTATTTATAGCAATGATTGCACTTATTCATTTAAGTACTTCAGTGCAATTTCCAATTGAACTTAATGGTTCAGTGCCTAAGTGGGTAATTGCTTTAATAATTTTTGGGTTTGGTATTAAAGTAGGCATGTTTCCTTTACATGTAACACTCCCGCTTATATATAAAATGGCGAGTATTCCTGCTGCAATTGTATTAGCAGGTGTTGCTATTAATGTTGGCTTATTAGGCTGGCTACGTTGGTTGCCGTTTTATGAACCATTAGTACATATCAGCTTGCTTGTAATAATCCTGGGTATCTCTGGGTATTTGTACTCAATATTTGTTGGCATTATGCAGACGGATCCGCGTGCACTATTAGGCTATTCAAGCATCAGTCAAATGTCTTTGTTTGCCATTGTTTTGGCGGCGGGCATTGCTGCACCAGCACAGTGGCCATTATACCTGCCGATATTTTTAATGATGATGTTGCATCATGCGCTTGCTAAATCTTATTTATTTGTGTCTTGTGTATACCAACCAGGACATCATTATATGAAAGCGCTCTGGTGGATAGGAATATTAATAGCTAGTTTAGGTCTGGCTGGCGCACCATTGACGGCTGGAGTATATGCTAAGGATTTACTCAAGCAGATCGCAATTGATTCAAATGAATTAGCTTTTCTTAAACAGTGGATTTGGCTAAGTAGTTTTTTGACAACTTGTTTGTTAGTCAGGTTTGCTTTTGTGTTAAGAATATCCGCGTCAGTGGAAAGTTCGAGTGGTAACAAGTTCAGTAATTTAGGGTTTATTTTGATATTTTCGTTATTAGTGGTGATCACTGTTTATGCATGGAATGAGTATCTTGCAATGATCAGTGATATGGTTGATTCTCTCATACCTATTTGCTCTGCTATATTGTTAACGATAATTTCAGTCTTGGTAATGCGCAGATCTAATTATGAGTGCTCTCGAGTGTTTAAGTATTTCCCGGCTGGTGATATTGTCCATCTAGTTGCAAGCGCTTTAAATAAATTATATGGACTTGTTAGTAGTGTCTCTATACTAGGTCGTAATTTCATATCTATAGAACCTATAAATAAAAGTTTAAATAGTTTAATTAGTGAAAGTAATGATAATAATACGACGAACTGGTCACTATCGTCGTTGTCATTTTTTATATTAATTGTAATGTTAATAGGAGTTTTTGTACTCGCAAAATAGTTGTAAGGAGCTATAAAGATGAATGTAATTGATCGAATTTTAATTGCGATTGATGATGAATGTGATGAAATTAAAACACTGGACTACGGGCTGGCTATGGCCTCTTCTATGCAGGCCAATGTTTTCATAACAGCTGTGTATAAAAATGTGGATGATTATTCAGATACACTTGAAGGTGTAATGTCTAAGGAGCAATTCACCGAACTTTTTATAAAGCATCATACAGATAGAATTCAAAAAATCGTTGATGAAAATAGTAATAAGGATGTTGAGGTTACTATAGAAGTCATTGTTGGTATGCCATTTATAGAAATAATAAAAAAATCAATTTCTGTAGATGCCGATATAATTTTTCAAGTATCACATAGCGATAGTGAGACAAGCCACTATTTCACAAGTGAGGATTGGAGGCTAATTAGAAAATCCTTAGTGCCAGTTTGGATATTGAATCAAAACCAAACTAATTATCCAAAAAGAATACTGGCAGCGGTTGACGTTTCCAATAGTGCTGAAAGTAAGTCTATAAATAAACATATATTAAGCTTGGCATTCACTATTGCAGAAAAAACAGGTGCGCATTTGACGATACTAAGTGCATGGCATTTGATGGGTGAGAATATGATGCGTCATAGCGCCTTCATTAAAGTGGACAGCGTTGAACTAAATGATAAATTGAAAGAACGCGAGGACCACATCAAGGAAAATCAATTGCTACTAAAAAGCTCATTAGAAGGCAAGCATGAGTTGAGCGATAATGATGTTGACTGGAAAGTAGTAAATGGTAATCCCAGGGATGTTATTCCCAAGTTTTCTGATAAGAATAATATCGATTTAATAGTAATGGGGACTTTGAATAGGACAGGTATTTCAGGGTTGTTAATCGGAAATACAGCAGAGAATATTCTATCTGAGGTTAAATGCTCTGTCCTGACAGTGAAACCCGCTTTATTTAAAAGCCCTGTACTGGACGATTAAGCTGGTAAGCTTACGTACTCAATATAAACCGAATGTATATAAAATATAAACTGATTTATTTTAAGGTAGTTGTTATCGATAATACTCTTTATTAAATAAATAAGGTATTTTTAATGAAAGTTATTTTGGAAAACGAAATTAAAAATGAATGGATCGACGTGATTAATCATGAAGTTGATTATTATCTAGCGACGATTAATTCATTGGATCAAAATTGTTCATTGAAATTTAAATCGATAATAGATGCTGAAACAAACAGTAACTGTTATGTATGTGAGTTAAATGCAAAGTCTGTTAATGGTAAATGCATTAATGCTAGTGCCAGAAGCACTGATGGTAAGCTAGCACTTAGAAATGCACTTTCACGTTTGCGTAGAGAAATAGTTAGAAGTAGTAAATTAACTAAAATCCAAAAAAATATAAATAGAATATCAGTCCAGTAGATTATCCCTTGCTTCAGATGTAATCCTTATCACGCCAGGGTGCTTTAGTTTACGTTCAGGAGAAATGGCGTAATAAGTTTCTTTAACTGAATCTGCAGCACCAAGCTGTTTGGAGCTACACATTTGTTCGACGTGTTCAGAGATAGCTAACGGTGCGGGAAATATCCCGGCACCAGCCTGGCCAAACGTTTTTAGCAATGCATTGTCATCAAATTCTGCAATAATATTTGGTATTACTTCTATTTTATCAAACCACGTTTCTAGCTGTTTGCGCATATCATTGTCTTTCTTAGGCAATAACATGGGTGCATTATTTAATGACTGTGGGAAGTTCTTAATATATTTGCGTGCAATTTTATTGCTGGCATAAAAAGCAATATTGCTCTCGCCTAGTATATGATTGAATGCTTTGACGTTTAGACCATTTGGAATCATACGATCTGATATAATCAAATCTAATTGATGAACCGCTAAATTGCCTAATAAAGTGTCAAGTTCACCTTCATCACAAATGATTCGTAATGGGTCTTCTAATGTCAATGCGGGTTGTAATGTTTTATAAGCGATCAGTTTCGGTATTGAATTAACGATTCCAATACGTAGCTCGTTTGAACCGCTTATCATTTTGCGATGCACACGCTCAGAAAGTTCAGCACCTAAGTTAAATATCTCATCAGCATAAAGATAAATGCTTTCACCTTCATTGGTTAACGCAAGACCTCTACCAGCACGCTTGAACAAGGCTTCATCAACTGATTGTTCTAGTAGTTTTAGCTGTCCGCTAATAGTTTGTGGAGTGATATAAAGTATTTCGGACGCTTTAGCTATACTGCCTTCTTTGGCTACCATCCAAAAGTACAATAAGTGATTGTAGTTAAGGTGTCTCATTTAAAGGCACCTTTTAGCGAGTAATAAAGTAGTTTGATATTGCTTGTGCAATTATTAGCAACAAAGCGAATCCTGCAATTAATAACGTAATTGCCACGATTGTTTCCAGCAAATTCACCTCCTTCGATTATTGCAATTATTAATGCAAGTTATTATCATCGCACTATACTTATATAAGGAAAAATCGATTTTATAATATCTTTTATTCGTTTATCCCGATGTTTTAATTTATGTCTGCTAACCTCTTAATGATCATGATTAATGATTACTATTTGAGTGTTAATGTGTGTAATTAGTTCATATACAAACTAATATTTAGTATTTAATTTGTTGTTAGTTAAAAGAGTTAAATAATTTCATTTATTAACTTCATCCTGCCAGTATTTTTGTGCAAGTTAATCAGCAAATAGCAGGAGAGATGTGGCTTGCTAGAATTTGTACGGATTAGAAAAAGTAAAAAATAGACCTGGCTTTCAGTCTGGGTGTCAAAAAACAAGACCGACAGCACCTTTCGTGCCGAGAAAAACCTTAAAATACTACTCTTTTACAAAAGCTTAGAACAACTTAATTAAGTATGTGCGGTTTTGCATCCATTGTTAGCCTGACGGGCGAAAACATCAACAGCGAACAACTTAAGAAAATGTCTCACGTGATTCGTCACCGTGGGCCGAATTCTGATGGTATTTATATTAAAGATGCAGTTGGTCTCGCGTTTAGAAGGTTATCCATTCAAGATCTATCAGATGCGGGCAGCCAGCCCATGCAAACACCTGATCAGCGCTATGCAATCGTATTCAATGGTGAAATCTATAATTATATTGAATTGCGCGAAGAGTTAATTAAGCTTGGTTTTCAGTTTAGGTCTAAGAGTGATACAGAAGTATTGCTGAATGCATATATAGCATGGGGTAAAAGCTGTGTTGAAAAATTTAATGGCATGTGGGCTTTTCTTATATACGACAGTAAAGAAAAAAAGCTATTTGGCTCCCGCGATAGATTTGGAATAAAGCCTCTTTATTTCCACCGTTCTGATAAAAACATACTATTTGGTTCAGAGATTAAAGCAATTCGAGCATCAGGTTTGTGTCATGCAGAAATCAATTGGGCTATGGCATCACGCTTTTTGCTTGAAGATAGACTTGGTGATACTACAGATTCTTTTTTTCAGGGAATTGATAGTATTCCTCCAGGAAGTTTTTTTGAGGTAGATAGTAACGGCCAGCTGAAAGTAACTAAATTCTGGTCGCTTGAAGATTTGCAGCAACAACCCTGTAATGACCCAGTAGAGACTTATAGAGAAATATTTGATGATGCAGTACGTTTGAGGCTGCGAGCGGATGTTCCACAAGGTGTATTTTTATCCGGAGGTATAGACTCCACTTCGATAATTTGTGAAGTAGCAAGGCTTAGGAAAGAAGTTAATAGCAATGAAGCATTAAAAGCATTCTCTTTTATTCATGGTGAATTTGATGAGTCACCTTTTATTAATGAAACGGTTGATCAAACAGGTTGTGAATTAAATAGAGTAACTACCGATGCATTGCAGTTATGGGGATCGCTAGATTCAGCTTTATGGTATCACGATGAACCATTGCACTCTTTAACTGCCTTGATTGGCTTTAATCTGTCTAAAATGGCTGCTGAACATGGAACAACAGTAATATTGAATGGCCAGGGTGCTGATGAAACATGTGCGGGTTATCCTAGTTACTTTAGGAATTATTGGTACAGTTTGTTGATGTCTGGAAATATCAAACAAGCCTGGCATGAAATAGGACAGTATGCGAGTGTATTTAATGAAGACCGTATACGACTTTTCAAGCAAACTCTGAAAACATTGGTTAAATCAAAATTTAGATCTATTCCTTTGTATAGCCAATATACAAGTAAAAAGAACCATCAACGGGTTTCTCAACATCCGTGGTTTACAGAAAAATTTACTAATCATTTACCTTATGAGCATTTCGTAGACCCAAGGATGGACTTGCATTCAGCATTAATAGACTCGACACAGATTGCGCCGCTACCATTATATTTAAGAGTTGAAGATAGAAATTCAATGGCACATGGTATTGAAGTCAGATTACCGTTTTTGGACTATCGCTTAGTTTCATTCTTATTTTCTCAGGCACGTGATGAGACTAAAATTAATAGTTGTTGGAATAAAAGCCTAATGCGTGAAGCTATGAAAGATAAAATACCGGAAAATGTAAGAATTCGAAAAGATAAAATGGGTTTTCCAATACCAGCCCAGACATGGGTGAACGAAAAGTTATATGCATTTTACCTTGAAGTACTCACTGACGATTCTGTCAGATCAAGAGGAATGTACAATATTGATGCTATGCTCAAAGACCTGGACAGAAATCGTAAAAATGAAATAGATATTTCCGAAGAGCTTTTTGATGTTGTGCAGTTTGAGCTATGGATTAAAAATGTAGTTGAGGCACCTGAATATGCGAATTAATAAATATGTTAATCAGGCTCATTTTTAAAACTAAGATTTATATAAAAATTACTGACCATAAAAAAAGCCCTGGTATACTTACCAGGGCTTTTTAGTTTTGAGCAGAATCTTATTGTTACTTAGTTTCAGCTTGAGCAACAGTAGGGAATTTGTACATAGATTCAAACATCTTAGTGTACTCAGCAGTGTCCATCATTTTGAACATAGATTCGTAGTATGCCGGGTTCATTGTTGCTGTCATCCACTGTGTGTAAAACGCAGGGTTCATGTATGCCATGAACGGCTGGTATGTTTGTGGATTCATTGAAGCTGCCATCCAGTTCATATACGTTTGTGGGTTCATGAAAGGTACCATCATATTCATATATTTAGCTGGGTCACTCATGCTTTGCATTGCAGTCTGCATTTGCTCCGGGCTAGACATGCATTCCATGATAGATTTTGCAGTTGCAGGGTTGTTCATTTTAGTAATCAACTGCATAAATTTAGCTGGGTCAGCCATGGTATTTGCCATTGCTGCAGGATCATAGAATTCTACTGGTGCGCTGCACGCTGTTGCGTAATTTTCTAGGTCTTTATCTGCATCTGCATTTCCAAATACAGGCGATATACTAATGGCGATAATTGCTAACAGAGCAGTGATAGTAATTTTTGAGATTTTCATATATATCCTTTAAGTTTTAAGTAAGTTTGTAAAAAATTAGATAATTCTGGTCGTCCTATAGTGAGCTAATGGCTCGGTATAAACGGGTTCAAGTAATATTCGTTATTTATTGCCTATAATCTTTCTTATTTATGTAAATCTCGTTTTCAATAGAAATATTAATAAAAATCATTTAAAAACAATAAGTTATAAATTATTAGTATTTTCAAAGCTTGTTTATACATACACTTGATTAGTGCTGTATTGTACAAACGGTGAGTATATTAGTAAATTATTAAATACTAAACAAATAAAATAGCAATATGGAGGGATTAATTAATTTAATAATCCTGCTATTTAGAGGGGTAAACAGGCTTTTTTAGCAAAAATTTGTTAATAAATAGAAAAAATAATTTTTTAAAATAATAGAGATACCAGCGGTTTTAATAGTAGAGCATACTTGTGTTCTGGCAATGGATACATGATATCAATTAAAGTGACATTATCCTTAGTACTATAGTTGGTTATTTATTTGTAATATTAAACTCCGACTTATATAGAATATTCATATCAATATAGTTACTTTTTAATGACTGATTTTAGCCATTATAAGAAAATCTTTTAATCTGCTGGATAATAATAATCCTTGCTTTGATATTGTAATTCTCATTTCATTATTAATTAGTCTAATTCACATAGATAAGGTAATGTTGATAATCATTCACTTGTTAAACTGATAACAGCTTCGATGCGCTCAGTTTGGGTAAAGAATATTACTAAATTGTATTATCATAATTTATGGAAAGACAAATAACATGACACTGTTAATTATCTATCTTGCTGTAGCTATTGGTGTTTCATTTATATGCTCAGTATTGGAAGCAGTATTGTTATCAATTACACCTAGTTATGTTGAAAGTGTAGTCAAGGAGTATCCTGCCAGGGCTAAAGTGCTAACACGAGTAAAAAGCCGGCTCGATCAATCGATTTCAAGCATACTAATTTTAAATACATTTGCCCATACTATGGGTGCAGCAGGTGTTGGGGCACAAGCTGCAAATGTTTTTGGTGCCCGTTGGGAAACACTAATTGCAGTATTGCTAACCTTAGCAATTCTATATTTTTCAGAAATTATACCTAAAACGCTTGGAGCTACTTTTTGGCGTCAGCTGGCAATTCCATCTGCTCATGTCATTTACTGGCTGGTTAAACTAGTTTATCCACTCATTTGGTTTTCAACACTTATAACAAAAACATTCAGAAAGAACCAACATAATGAAATCACACGTGAAGAAATTATTGCGCTAGCTTCGTTAGGACATAAAATGGGTTCATTAGTATCACAGGAGAATGAATATCTGGCGAATGTTTTAAGCTTGCATGAGATTAAAACAGAACAAATTCTAACGCCACGTAGTGTAATCCACAGCCTGGACGAAAATACTACCGTAAAGCAGGCACTAGACCATGATAAAACAATACAATTTACGCGTATTCCTGTTTTTAAGGATGACCAAGATAATATCACCGGCATTGTAACGAATCGCGAGCTTATGATGGGAGAACGAGAGGGTAAATCGGATTTACCCATAGGTAATTTTTCCAAACCTGTCACTAGAGTTTCAGAAAATCTTCCTGTGCAACATCTGCTGGATTTATTTATTAAAAAAAGAGAGCACTTATTTCTAGTCGAAGATGAATATGGCCAGACTGCAGGAATTGTTACCTTAGAAGATGCTATAGAGACTATGCTTGGCAGAGAAATTGTGGATGAAACAGATACTATTGTTGATCTGCAAAAATTTGCTAAGGGCCAATACCGTGACCGGTTAAGGCAAGATAAGAAATAATTCCTGAGCGACAATTACTTGAACAGTTCTTAATTAAGCCAAAAAATGTGAAAGGTGAACAAATAAAATGAGTAAAAATTGGTGGCTGGAAGATGCTCAGGTGCTAGTAGAAGAACATCCTGAAACATTTGTTAAGCCCTCTAAAGAATCTATTGAGCCACTACAAAAAGGTAGTAAGGCAAAACTCATATTTGTGGCTAATGAGGCTGATTCCAAAAACTCACATAGAGAATTATTATGGGTGGAAATTCTAATGGTTCAAGGTGATAAATTACTCGGTCAACTTGAAGATGACCCTAAGCTAATACAGGATTTAAAACGTGGCGAGTTGATTGAATTTGAGGAATGCCATATTGCAGAGTCTGATTACATTGACCTGTTTAATTCAACTATAAAAGTTTAACCGGTTATTGTTAACTATATTGATTTGATGAGTTTAAATGCGAAATAATCGAGTAAGTATTCGAATTTATCTTACTTTATAAATTCTCAGCTAGTTTTTAAAAACTGTAATTATCTGGGTAATTGAAAAATTTATATTTAGCCCATAAATATACAATAATCATTTAACTCAAATTTACTATGCAACTCGCTTAACCTGAATGTTAATTGAACTTAACCATGTAACTCGCCAATTTGGTGACTTTAAAGCAGTTGACGATATTTCCTTTGCTATTGGCCAGGGAGAGATTATAGGGCTACTGGGCCACAATGGTGCCGGCAAGACCACCACGATGAAATTGTTAACCGGCTATCTCGAGGCGACCAGGGGGGACATTATTGTTGATGGTCTGCAGATGAGGCGAGATAAGTCGCAGATTCAAGAACGTATCGGGTATTTGCCAGAAAACTGCCCACTTTGGACAAACATGTCTGTTATAGATTTTTTGCGTTATCAAGCCAGTATTAAAAATATTGTGGCAGATAAGCAAGAACAGAGCATACTCAATGCGATCACTAAAACCTATTTAAAAGAAAAAGCTTTACACCCAATTTGTACCTTATCAAAAGGTTATCGACAGCGCGTGGGTGTAGCTAATGCAATATTGAACCAGCCAAAAATTGTTATTTTGGACGAGCCAACTAATGGTCTGGATCCTACCCAAACAATGCATATGCGCTCGTTAATAAAAGAGTTAGCAAAAACATCGACCGTAATTCTATCCACCCACATATTGCAAGAAGTACAAGCGGTGTGTGAGCGAGTGCTAATTATTCGCGCAGGAAAATTAGTAACAGATCAGAAGCTTGCTGAATTAAATCGTGCGGATGGAGTGATGGTTATTGTTGATAAAGATACAGAACATATGGCGGCAATATTAAACTCTATTCCAACAGTTCGTTCATTTACACTAAAATCTCATGATAATAATCGTTTCAAGTATTTAGTTGATACTGATGATGTAAATATTCCCTTGTTAAGCCAAGCTATAAATCAGGCAAATTTTAGTCTTTATGAATTACAACCTAATATTCAAAGCTTAGAAGTATTGTTTAGTCAGGACTTTTCAAGTGTCGAGGTATAGATATTTATGTTAAGTCATGTCGTCATTATCATAAAAAAAGAATTGAATGATTATTTCTCTTCGCTGGCAGCGTTTTTATTTTTAGCCATCTTTCTTGCAGCAACATATATTGTTTTCTTTTGGGTGGAAGCTTTTTTTGCACGTAATCTTGCCGATATGCGTGCGTTTTTTAATTGGATTCCAATATTATTAATTTTCTTGGTATCAGTGCTGACAATGAGCGCATGGTCTGAAGAGCGGCGTTTGGGGACTATTGAGTTACAACTGACATCATCAGTTTCAATTAGCCACTATATATTGGGTAAGTTCTTTGCGGTAATGTTACTTATCACGATAGCATTAATACTGACTTTGCCGTTGGCAGTTACAGTTGATATTTTGGGTGACTTGGATTGGGGCCCTGTGGTTGGAGGCTATATTGCAGCCTTATTTTTAGCTGCAGCCTATACTGCTATCGGCTTATGGGCTTCAGCGCAAAGTGATAATCAAATTGTTGGTTTGATTTTATCAATTACAATCGCAACGTTATTTTATGTGATTGGCACCAGTACATTTACACAGCTTTTTGGCTATGAAATTGCTGAATGGTTGCATGCGTTTGCGACAGGTGCACGCTTTGAATCGATCACAAGAGGTGTTTTAGATGCACGTGATATTCTTTACTATCTAACCATCGTCAGTCTATTTTTATTATTAAATAAAATTAAATTAGAGTCGCTAGGTTCTGTTGGTAATATTAAACAAAATTCGCATTGGCTCAGGTATAAAAATTTTACTATTACCCTGGCAGTGCTGTTATTAATAAACATTGTCTTAAGTTACATTACTCAAGCACGTATTGATTTTACCCAAGGAAAGATCTACACACTTTCTGCTACTACTAAAGATTATCTTAAGTCTTTAGAAAAGCCATTATTGATTCGAGCTTACTTTAGTAGCAGTACCCATCCATTATTGGCACCACTGGCCCCACGTATGCGTGATTTATTGTATGAATATGCACTAGCGAGTCATGGAAACGTTCGGGTTGAAATAATTGACCCTTTAAAAGAAGCAGATTTTGAGGAAGAGGCAGTCGCTAAATATGGTATCCGGCCTGTTTCTTTTCAAGTCGAGAGCAAATATAAAGCGGCGGTGATAAATACATATTTTAATGTACTAGTTGAATATGGTGACCAATATGATGTGCTCAACTACAAACAACTGGTTGAACTTAAAAGTAGTGCTGGCAGGCACGAAGTGGAGTTAAAAAATCCAGAGTATCAGCTTACCCGCACTATAAAATCAGTTGTCTATAAAGAAAATAGACAAGTTGCCGACTTGGCTAATATTCAAGACCCACTGGTACTGAGCGCATACGTGTCACAACAAGCACGCTTGCCACAACCTTACAAGGATTTGTATCGTCAACTACAGCAGGTAGTTGCTGGCTTAAATAATGAGTCAAATGATAATTTCGATATGATTCCTGTCAATCCTGAGCAGGACCAGCTAACCGAAACCTATTTGTCAGATGAACTTGGCCTCAAGCCTAATTATATTGATGCTCAAGAACCATTTTGGTTTGATTTCACACTGACTGACGGCAGAACTACTGTACCGGTTATATTTAGTAGTGAAGAAAACAAAATTAATGAGGAAGCAATCAAGCAAACTATTTTTGCTGCATATAAAAAGCTACTACCAGATTCCATTAAAACGGTCGCCATACTTAGACCTTTGCCTAACCCGGGTCCTTTTGGTGTTAGTGAATCGCCAGCTATACCTAAGCGCTTCTCAATATTGAGGCAACATTTGAGAGAGTCATTCAAAGTGATTGACGTGGACTTGAGGTCAGGTCAAGTCAATCCAGGAGTGGATCTACTGCTTGTTTTGGCGCCTCGCTATCTGAATCCGGTGCAAGTAGATGGGATTGATAAATTTTTACGCCAAGGTGGTACTGTGGTTATTTCATCATCCAGTATTGATGTTGCTATTAGCCAATTTGCGGAAGTTTATGAAGTGCGTTCAGGCTTAGAAGACTGGCTAGGACAATTTGGAATTAAAGTAGAAGACTCGCTGGTACTTGATATGCGGCATGGTAAATTATCATTGCCCACATTACGAAGGGCAGGGTCACTTAATGTGCGTGAAAATTATGTAGTCGACTATCCTTATGTGGTTGATGTACGTGAAGATGGTTTGAATGCTGATAATAGTATTTCTGCCAAATTGGGGCAGGTATTTGTCCCATGGTCATCACCCATAAATGTGGATTTAAACGCCAATAAAAATAGAAAAGTCACGCGCTTACTTAGCTCATCTGACAATAGTTGGTTGTCAAAAGATAAACAAGTCATTGCGGATTTTGAAACGTTTCCTGAGCTAGGGTTTAATAAGCCTGCAGATTCTAATTATGTCTACACACTGGCTACTATGATTGAAGGACCATTTGCAACGCCTAATGATGGTGAGCAAGATGGTAGGTTAGTCGTGGTTGGTTCAAGTATGTTGTTTACAGACAATTTTGCAGACCAAATGTCTCAAGTGCTACGCACTGAATATAGAAGGCCGATGCAGTTTGTACAAAATATTGTTGACTGGTCTCTGGAGGATCAAGGATTATTGCAAGTATTGCGCAAGCATACTCAATTTACTCGCACCCTAAGTATAGTCAGCGAGGCCGATAAGACATTTTGGGAGTACTTAAATTATATATTTGGATTAATTGGCTTAACTGTTGTAGGTTTAGTGAATTGGTTAATTAAAGCATCAGTACGAAAGTATAATCAGCAACTAATAACCAAAATTAAATAATTTTACATGTCTCGATGAATTATATTAATAGTAACCGAGCGACTCTAAACTTATTAGCACAAGGAATTAAAGCATATGGTTTGCTCTGATAATTCAAACAAGCCTGAAAATCTCACTCGTACTATTCAGAATTTTGTTGAACACACCAGATTTGTTCAATTTATAACAGCATTGATATTAGTTAATGCGATTACATTAGGTTTAGAAACCGATCAGGAAATAACTGCTAAATATGGTGCTGTACTATTTACCATTGATAGAATTATTCTAGTTATCTTTACTATTGAGTTACTACTCAAAATGTTTGCTTATCGCCTGGGGTTTTTCAAATCTGGTTGGAATATTTTTGACTTCGTTATTGTAACTATTGCCTGGATACCTGCTTCAGGTCCTTTATCAGTATTGCGTGCATTGCGCATATTGAGGATTTTACGATTATTATCAGTTGTTCCTCAGATGCGACGAGTTGTATCTGCGTTAGGTCATTCAATTCCTGGAATGGCATCTGTTGTGGCCGTTTTGTGTCTGTTATTTTATGTATCAGCGGTATTAACGACTAAACTTTTTGGTACCCATCCAGACCCGAGTATGCAAGAGTGGTTTGGTACTATAGGGGATTCAGCGTATACATTATTCCAAATTATGACTTTGGAAAGTTGGTCTATGGGTATAGTAAGGCCAACAATGGAATTTTTCCCGCTGGCATGGTTATTTTTCGTGCCATTTATTATTGTTACTAGTTTTGCAGTGCTTAATCTTTTTATTGGTATCATTGTTGATGCTATGCAAGTTATGCATGAGTTACCTGCACAAGCACCATCAGATTCAATTTCAAAGGAAGATTTTTCGCTAATGATGCAGAGGTTGGAAGCATTGCAAAAAGATATTAATCAAATTAACGCACAAATAAATAATAAATAAATTTATTATTTATAGTTTTACTATTAATTTTGTATGACTAAGACACCATATATAATTAGTACTATATTTAGCACTATTCCTATACTGGGTACTATATAGTCTAATTTATTAGTAGATTTATTCTTCTTTGAAATAAAAATTAGTGCGGTTTGCACACTAATAAAAACAACTAAAGTAACCGCGCTTGTTACTTCTGCAAGAGTTATTAAATTAAAGCTGGCCGATAGTATAAATATTACAATTGCAATAGCGACTGTTGCAATGACAGGCGTTTGTGTTCTGGCGCTGACTTGTTTAAAGATGGATAAGAATAAATCTTGCTTGGCCATGCCATATAAAACTCTGGAAGCCATAATTTGTTGTACAAGTGCACCATTCACAATGGCAATCATGCTAATGACAGCTATCATGGTAGTGTCATAACCTTTATATTGAATGATTGAAACCAGTGGAGCATCACTTGTCTC